>JAANMW010002152.1_pt1 | contig 18377 bp, 16 predicted proteins | sample 7279671 | NCBI WGS metagenome assembly JAANMW01 (sample SAMN14094541, study PRJNA606508) | bioreactor metagenome | isolation source: A lab-scale SPAN reactor treating ammonium-rich wastewater day 247 | place: Ireland: Galway | collected 2017-09-19
TTAGAAGACCGCTGCTCTGTCCAGCTGAGCTACCGGGACACACGAACGGATGATATCGCTTCACGGCGCGGGCTGAGATCGCGGCGTGAGCAGCCGCTACGCCCCGACGATCCTGCATACGCCGTTCTCCCGCTCGTACCGCGGCATCCCCGGTTGGATGTCCATCGCCCAGAGGTCGATGCCGCCCACGACGGACTTCGCGCCGGCGAAGCCATGCCGCTGCAGGAGCAGGGCGGCCTTGACAGATCGGTTGCCGTGATGGCAGATCACGCAGATCGTGGCGTCTTCGCTCATGCCGCGATCGGCAAGCGCGTCCTCAACCTCGTCGAGACGTGATTCGAGTTCGTGCAGCGGGATCAGCACCGAGCCGTCCACGCGGCAGACCTCCCATTCCTCCGGCGTGCGACAGTCGAGGACCAGGAAATCTTCGCGAGTGCACATCTCCCGCGCAGCGACTCGCGGCGCCATCTCGAAATCCTCGTGGAAGAGGTAGCCCACCGGCAGGCCGTTCTCGTCGAGCGTCAACTCCTTCACTCCGCCGCCTCCTCGGTCATCTCCCCCGGAGCAGACTCCTGTGACACCCCAGCATCGCGTGAGTCGGTCTCGTCCAAGGGAACCAGCCTCGCCCGATCCGGCGCACGCTGCCAGATCGCTTTCGGGCTCCAGCCGGTGCGCCACTGCGGGTATACGAACAACCCCGGCACGACGGACACACCCTCGGCCGCCGCCTTGCCAAGGCCCAGGAACCCGTGCCCGATCTCGTCCGTGCAACCGCCCGATTCGAGATCGAGAGCGGAGACCGGCGTCGGGAACTCACCGCTTGCCCGTGCCGTGCCGGTCGGCCCGGCGTGCAGCGTGGCGTAGGTCGGTCTGTGCGACACGCCGTCCACGCCCGCCTCGAACCGAACGAGCGACCAGTTCGACCGATCGAGCCCGGTCAGCGATGGACCGTCGGCAACGCGATCAGGGCGCGGCTCGGCCCAATGCCCGTCGATGGCTTCCAGCCGGGCGCTGGCGCCGAGCGTGGCCCGGTCATTGTGGTGGCTCATGCAGCCGGCCAGCGTTCCGCCGGCGGCCAGGGTGATGATCGTCACCCGCAACAGGCCAAGGAGGTTGCGATTTGTCATGCTCCCAGCGTATCACTCTCCCCTGCCCAGCACCACGCGCACGACTTCGAGGCAGGTCTCCTCGTCGTACCCCCGCCGGGCCAGGAATGCCGCGAGCCGACGGTGGGCGGCGGCGGGTTCAAGGCCTCGCATCGAGTCAGCCCGTCTCCGGGCAGCCTCGACCGCCCGTTGCCGATCATCCCCATCGCCAAATGCCCGCTGCACGGCAAGGTCAGCGTGTCTCTCGTCGATCCCACGCTGCACGAGCCGATCACGCGCCAACCGGCGCGACACCTTCCGCTCTGCCATGCCGATCGCGGCGGTCTCGGCGAGCGCACGCTCATCGATCGCCCCCGCTTCGGTCAGCCGATCAGCGACCGCCGCGGCGACAGTCGCGTCGTGTCCTCGATCCAGCAACCGTGCCGCAAGTTCACTTCTGGTGCGAGGCCGAACGCGGACGAGCCGGAGCGCATCCCGCCTGGCGGCACACGACGCGATCGCGGCCAGAAGTGCCTGCGCCATGTGCGCGTCCAGTATCGCACCGCGCGCAACGCCGAGCCGGTTCGCTTCCGCTGCCTCGACCTCCCCTGCTTTCGCGCCGTCGAGCATCACAACGACGAGCGCGGGATCGCGCCTTGAACGGCGAACGCCCGTGACCCGTCTCCCTGCACTGATGTCAACAGCGCTCACGACAACTGCCCCAGGTACGCAGCGATCTCGGACGCCGCCTTGGCGTCACCGACGCGCCGCGCGACGGTCAATCCCTCCTCCAGCGTCCGGCGCGCTCCGGCTTCGTGGCCCATCGCTTCGAGCGACCTCGCCAGGTGGAAATGCGTGTAGGCGTTGTCGGGGTCGGCTGCCGCTGCACGCCGGTACAACTCGGCCGCACGCCCGTGCTCGCCCCGCTTCGCCCACTCCTGTGCCAGCCCGTAGAGCACGAACCCGTCCGTCGGGTCCACGGCGAGAAGGCGTTCGAGTTGCTCGATGCTTGGCATGACACCATCGTATCGTGACAAGCCCCCGTGCGGACGCACGGGTCCGCGCCATATCCTCCGACGGACACCGGGGAGAAGGGAGCACCCATGCACAACGTCAGGAAGATCGGCATCGTCGGAGCGGGCCAGATGGGCGGCGGGATCGCGCAGGTCGCGGCTGTCGCGGGGTTCACGACCATCGTCCACGACCCCTTCCCCGGCGCGCTCCAGAAGTGCCGCTCGCTGCACGACAAACTCCTCACCCGCGCCGTCGAAAAGGCCAAGATGACGCAGGCCGACGCCGATGCCGCGAAGAACCGCCTGACCTACGCCGACGGACTGGACACCCTCGCCGGGTGCGACGCCATCATCGAGGCCGTCGTCGAGGACGCGGGCGTGAAGAAGCAACTCTTCGGCGAACTCGTCGGCCTCGTGCCCGACAACGGTCTGCTCGCCACCAACACCTCGTCCATCAGCATCACCGAACTGGCGACGGCCGTGGGCGGGGCGGCCGATCGCTTCATCGGCATGCATTTCTTCAATCCCGTGCCCGTGATGAAACTCGTCGAGGTCATCAAGGGGCTGGCGACGAGCGAGCAGACCACCGCCCGCACCATCGCTCTCGCCGAGGCGATGGGCAAGACGGCTGTTCCCGCCAATGACCGCCCCGGTTTCGTCAGCAACCGCGTGCTCATGCCTCTCATCAACGAGGCTTTCTACGCGTGGATGGAGGGCGTCTCGGAGCCGCAGCACATCGATGAGATCATGAAACTCGGGTGCAATCACCCGATGGGTCCGCTGCGCCTTGCAGACTTCATCGGTCTGGACACCTGCGTCCACATCATGGACGTCCTCGCCGACGGCCTGAACAACGACCGCTATCGCGCATGCCCGCTCCTCAAGCAGCTCGTCGCGGCGGGCCGACTCGGCGACAAGACGGGGCGCGGGGTGTACGACTACTCGCAGCAGAAGTAGCCGACCGGACAGCGCCTTCCACGCTCCGCCACCCTCGGCCCCGATTCCCCGCCGCACCCGCGCGGAACGGGCGTCCCGTCATTCACCCTTGCTTTCCTTGCATCCACCTCACACTCGAGATCGAATCGGTGAGAGAAGAGGCTTGATTACAATCTCATCATGCGCATCCCCCTCTCCCGAGTCTGGCGGGCGTTCCCCGAACTCGACCGCTTCACGGACGAGCAGTGCGCCCGCTTCGTCCGTGCGGCCTGCCGGACCGGGCGGCGTCACATGCACCGGGCCGCGCTCGTCGTGCTGTTTGTGCTGCTCGTGGCCGGGTCGCTCCTCGTGACGACGGGCATCACGCAACTCGCGGGGCGGCGCTGGGATCCGCTCGCCCCGACCGCGGGAATCATCAACTTCGCCTTGCTGCTCCTCGTGCTCGTGTTCTTCGCGCTGCCGCCGCTGCTGGTGATGCTCATCCGCGACCGGTTGCTCCTCCGTCGCATCCGGCGGGTGCTGCGGACACGGGGGGCGTGCCCGGGGTGTCGGTACACGCTGGTGGGGCTGCCGGTTACCGCCGAGCTGGCTGTCGTCTGCCCGGAATGCGGGTACGAGGCCGAGGTCGATCCCGCACTGCGCGAACTCGTGATTGACGAGTCCGGTCGCGGCGTCTTCACGCCCGAGGCCTACCGCGAACCCCAGTCCTTCTGGACGCCTCGCCGCCGACAGTGGTTGAAGCGGACGACGATCGGGCTGGCGTTCGTGCTGTTCGTGCTGGCGCCTCTGCTGTGGGGCGGGTACGAGGTGTTCCTGCGCCGGCAGGCCGCGCTCGCCCTGAGCGAGCGGTTCTCTCCCGAAGACATCATCGCCTACGTCGAGGCGAACCAGCCGGAGGGCACGTCGCCGGACGACCCGAACGCCTGGGACGCGTTCTACGCCGCGTTATCGAGGATGCGTGAGGCAGACACGCTGGTGGCGCCGGCCGCGACGGTCGGTACACGAGGCGTGTTTGCGGACTTCACGCTCATCTACGACTACTCCCGGCGCTCGTTCATGGACGAAGAGGATCGGCAGTATTTCGATGCGTGCCGCGATCTCGGGCTGCGTTCGCTCGTCGCCTATCGCGAAGGCGGTGTGTTCGACCACCTGGGAGAAATCTCGGCACGCAAGCGAGCCGTCAGGCCGATCACGATCGGCGCGCAGGGCATGCCGATGCTGTCGTCGATGGTGCTCACCGAACTCGGCCAGGCTCGCTCGTTCGCCCGCATGAACACGGCCCGGATGCACCTCGCCCTCGAAGCCGGCGACCTTCCGGATTACGTCGATGCTCTTGAAACCAACCTCGCCCTCGCCAGAATCTGTGCTCATCAGCCGATGCTGATTGACGCCCTGGTCGCCTATGCGATCGAGGCGCAGGCGATCAGCAGGATCAGGGCGACGCTCGGCGCACTTCCATCGGAAGACTGGCTCGATGCGATCGAGGGCGCGCTCGACCGCCAGCGCATCGCGGTTCCGCTGTCGTACCACGTCGGCGGCGAGCGCTTCTGGAGTCTAGACGCCGTCGCCTGGACCTTCTGCGACCCGGCGAACGTCCGCTTCGGCGCGGCGTCCCCCGCGCTCCAGGCGTTCACGGGTGGCATGTCCTCGACCAATACGATTCTGCTCGGCACGTACAAGGGCAACCGCGACACCTTCAACCGCTACTTCGACGAAGCATTGCTTCGCACCGACCAGCCCCCCCACACCCGCGGCCCCGCCCAAGAGCGACCAACGGGCGCGCTCGCCGAGGTCTTCCTGTCCGCCATGACAAACGCCCTGCAATCGTTCGACCGCATCCGCCTCGACCGCGACGGCCTGCGCGTCCTGATCGCGCTCGAACGCTACCGCATGAGGCACGCCGGCTACCCAGACACGCTCGACCAACTCGTGCCGGACTGCATCGACAACCTGCCATCCGATCCGTGGAGCGGCCACCCCTTCGGCTATGCCCGCGTGAACCCCGAGACCGACCGCCTCGGCCGGTCGTTCCTGCTCTACAGCATCGGGGCGGACGGTACGGACGACGGCGGTCGAGAGACGCCGATGCTCAACGACCGGCACCACGTCCTCAATCCCGCCCACCAGCCGCGTCTGAAAGGCTTCGACTACGTGATCAACGGCGACTGACGACTTCTCGCGGCCCGGTCCCTAAACTTGCGCATCGTCAATACAACAACCCTCCCCGGAGGCCGGCCCATGTCCACCGCCAGCTCGCGCCAGACCATCTCCGGCCCCGGCATCGACCCCGTTACCGGGCGGGTCGATCCGAAGGCTGTGACGATCTCGGGTCTCGTCCTCGACGCCGCATACGGCCCGGGCGTCCCCGGGTGGCAGCCCGCAGAGAGCCTCCGCAACGTCGAGCGAGACCTGCCGCCGCCCGGCGTCTTTCCGTACACGCGCGGCCTGTTCCCGCAGGGCTACCGCACCCGCCTCTGGACCATGCGCCAGTTCGCAGGCTTCGGCTCCGCGGACGACACCAACAAGCGCTTCAAGTACCTCCTCAAGGCCGCCAGCACCTCGACCGCCGCGAACACCGGTCTCTCCACCGCCTTTGACCTGCCCACGCTCATGGGACGCGACTCCGACGATCCGCTCTCCGTCGGCGAGGTCGGCAAGTGCGGTGTCGCCATCGACACCATCGAGGACATGCACCGCCTCTACGCCGACATCCCCATCGACCGCGTCACCGTCAGCCAGACCATCAACGGCCCCGCCGCCGTCATCTGGGCCATGTACCTCGCCATGGCGCACCAGCGCGGCATCTCGTGGGACACGCTCGGCGGCACACTCCAGAACGACATCCTCAAGGAGTTCCACTCCCAGAACGAGTTCATCTACCCGCCGGAGCCTTCTGTGAAACTCGTCGTAGACACCATCGAGTTCCAGATGCGCCACGTGCCGCGCTGGCACTCGGTCTCGATCTCCGGCTATCACATCCGCGAGGCGGGCAGCACCGCCACGCAGGAACTCGCCTTCACGCTCCGTGACGGCATGGAGTACGTCGAGGCGTGCCTCCTTCGCGAGCTGGACATCGACGCCTTCGCCCCACGTCTTTCCTTCTTCTTCAACTCCCACAACGAGTTCTTCGAGGAGATCTGCAAACTCCGCGCGGCCCGGCGCATCTGGGCACGCATGATGCGCGACCGCTACGGCGCCGCGAACGAGAAATCCTGGTACATGAAAACCCACGTCCAGACAGCCGGATGCTCGCTCACCGAGCAGCAGCCCCTGAACAACGTCGTGCGCGTGGCCTACCAGGCGATGGCCGCCGCGCTCGGCGGGTGCCAGTCCCTGCACACCGACAGCATGGACGAGACCCTCGGCCTGCCCACCGAGCAGGCCGTCACGGTCGCCCTGCGCACGCAGCAGATTCTCGCCCACGAGACCGGCATCACCCGCGTCGCGGACCCGCTCGGCGGGTCGTGGTTCGTCGAAGACCTGACCGACCGCATGGAGGCCGAAGCGCTCGGCTACATCGACGAGATCGACGCCATGGGCGGGGGCGCGTGGCGCCGAGGGGCGACGCCGAACGAGAACCTCGGCGGCTACGGAGGCGTCGTTTCCGGCATCAACAAGGGCTACTTCCGACGCCAGATCGCCGAGGCCTCGTACCGTTTTTCCGAGGAATGCGAGGCCGGCGACCGAATCATCGTGGGCGTGAACCAGTACGTCGATGAGAACGAGGAGCGCCCGTTCGACATCCTCACCATCCCGGATTCGGTGGAAACCGAGCAGGTCGCACGCCTCAACGCGTTCAAGAAGTCCCGCGACGACGCGGCCGTCGCTCGCGCTCTCGACAACATCCGCTCCGCATGCCAAGGCAAACCGGCGTCCACCGTCCACTTTCCACTGTCCACCGCCGACCTCCACCCCACCAACGTGATGCCCGCCCTGATCGACGGCGCGCTCGCAGGCTGCACGCTCGGCGAGATGACCCAGGCGATGGCCGACGTCTACGGCCGCTACTCAGGCGGGCCGGAGTGGTGAACGCAGGCCGTGACGCGAGTCGAAACCGAATCGTCCGGGATCCGCGACAATCGGAAACCGTCTCGCGAATTCCCCAACACCCTCGTGCCAGGCGTACGCCGCTACGCCAAGTCGGCCTCTCCGCGACGTTTCCCAGCATCACGCACGGACGGATCACCGCCCGGAGCGCCCACGGTCAGCCCAGCGGTTGTTTGAGCGATCAACGTCCGGCAGGACGTTGTCGGGATCGACGACGACCTCGACCACGCGCCGACCGGCGGGGTTCCAGCCGTCGGTCCAGAGTGTCGTTGTCGCCCAGATTTCCACGGGCAGCCGCCGCTCGTCGGATGTGCCGTCATCGTAGTACACCCGCATTCGAACCGGCATCACCATGTCGCGCCGACTGGCGAGATAGACGCGCACCCATGAGCCGTCGTCTGTGTGTTCCACGCCCGTCACGGCCTGGTCGAGCGTCGCCGTGGAGAGGAACCACCCCCGCCAGAACCACGCCAGGTCGGTGCCCGCCACGTCCTCCATCGTGCGGAAGAAGTCTGCCGGTTGCGGGTGCTTGAACGCCCAGCGGTCGATGTACGCGCGGAAGGCAGCGTCGAACCGTTCCTCGCCCAGCACTTCCTCTCGCAGCAGGACGAGCGCGGCCGCAGGCTTGCCGTACATGAGAAAGCCGAGTCGCCCGCGCCAGACATGATCGGCGTAGGTCGGCGTAATGGGCTGCTGCTGGCCGCGCGCCATCTGGGCAGTGAAGGCATCCACGTCGCTGCGCCGGTCGCGGGCGCCGTCGCCGTAGCGGTCACGGACGGTGTACACGTTCATGAACGAGTTGAAGCCCTCGTCCATCCATGCGTAGCGGCGCTCGTCCGTGTTCACCAGCATGGGGAACCAGGTGTGCCCGAACTCGTGATCGGTCACGCCGTACAGCCCGCGTTCATCGTGGCGTTCGGCGCAGAACACGATCATCGGGTACTCCATCCCGCCCACGCGGCCATTGACGTTGATAGCGGTTGGGTACGGGTAGGGGTGCCACTGGCGCGAGTTGAAGTCGATCGCATGCCGCGCCATCTGCGTGGCTTGGCCCCAGAGCGGGAGGGCCTCCTTCGGATACACACTCTGCACGAGAACCCGGCCGTTCGGGGCCTGCGCCGAGCCGCGAACGTCCAGCCCCGCCGCGTCCCACACGAAGGCCGCGCTGGAGGCCCATGCGAACGTGCGGACATTCCTCGCCGAAAATCGCCACGTGAGCGGCCCTTCGCCGGCCGGCCATGCGGACGGGGCGCCGACTTCCTCCGCCGAGCGGATGACGATCGTCTCGTTGCTCCGCAGCGCGTTGTCGAGTCGCTCGCGGGCTGTCGTGGTGAGGACGTCGGCGGCGTTCGTCAGCGTGCCGGTCGCCACCACGACGTGCGAGCGCGGCGCGGTGATGGTCACCTCGTAATCGCCGAAGTTGGTGTAGAACTCGCCCTGCCCGAGGTAGGGCAGCGTGTTCCACCCATGAACGTCGTCGTAAACCGCTACAGCCGGGAACCACTGCGCGATCTGGAACACAACACCCTGCTCGACCTCTTCGACGGAAAGGCGGTCCACCCCGAACGGCGGAACGTTGAATCGCCACGACAGCTCGATCGAGATCGACCCGCCGGGTTGGAGCGGGTTCGGGAGGTCGATGCGGCCGAGCGTGTCGTACACGTGCAGTTCGACCGGCGTGCCGTCCACCGACACCTGCCCGAGCTCGTAGCCACCCTCGAACCCCTTGCGATACCCGAAGCGGGAGCCTGGTTCCTTCGACAACGAACCGAGGCTGTCGGGACGGAACAGGTTCTGCTCGAGGTGAAGCCAGACGTGGGTCAGCGTGTCGGGAGAGTTGTTGTGGTATGTGATCGTGCCGGTGGCGGACACGGCCTGCTCGCCTTCGTGGAGCGTCGCGTCGATGCGGTAGTCCGCGCGCTGCTGCCAGTAGGCGGGGCCGGGTGCGCCGGAGCCGAGACGCACCGCGCTCGCAGCGGGAAGGTCCAGCGGGCTGAAGACCGTCGAGCCGTCGGGTTCCGGCGCTCGGAACCCGGCGTCGCTCGTCGCGCCGGCGAGCGAGGGGGTGGTTCTGAGCCGGTTGCTGTCCGTTGCACACCCGCCGGTCAGCAGGAAGATGGCAACGAGCAGGCACGAAAGAACGCCGAGGGGACGGGTTCGCATGGGGGTCTCCGAATCACCGAGGCCAAGGCGGAGGATATCCGGGGAACCCGCGTGAGAGACGGGTCGATTCTCCGTTCGTGACGGGGAGCGCGGTGTGCGCCCCGGTACACACACGAACACAGAAGGAGACCCGCCATGAAACGAAAGACCACGACGGTGTTGGCTGCGGTGGCTTGCCTTGCGGGCGCTGCGATCGGAGCGGCCGCGGGCGACCTGCCCAACTACAGCGAGAAGCCCGACGCCTGGCGGTCGAACCTCGTGACGATCGAGGGGCCGATGGTGAGCGACAAGGACTTTGCCGGCTGGCTGAAGAAGGCGGACGCGATGGTAGCCGATAAGGGCGGTGCGCTGACGGTCCTGGCAGCGTTCAACCAGTGCTTCGGCGGGGGGTTCCTGACCGAGATGGAACGCGCGAGACTGCCACGCTTCGGCGCGGTGAGCGCATCGCGGTACTACCAGCCGGCGTACTACCGATCGCTGGACGAGTTCAAGAACGACGCGACCGGCGGCGGCTCCTACTTCACGCGCGCCTGGATCGCCGCGCTCGAAAAGGGACGAACCAACAAGTGGGACGACCGCCAGGTCGCGGAAGAGGCCCACGCCAGGAAGGGCATCGACACCGAACACACCCAGTACAACAGTTCGCAGAAGGATCGCGCCGGCGTCGAGCCGTTCGGCGGAGTCGTGCATTCGATCATCGTGCTGTTCGTGGGCGATCCCGACCCGGACGGTCGCGACAGCAAGTCCGTCACCGAACTCGCCGACCAGCTGGCCAGGGTCTACCTGATGAAGAAGCGCCCGGCAGTGCTCGTGCTCTACGGCGATGGCACGCCGCCAGACAGTCTCCGCAAGGAGTTCTCGTGGGAGAAGGCCGACAACAAGAGCCACGCCGCGACGCGCGCCAACCTCGAGCATGCGCTGACGAACAAGGATGGCTGGCTCGCCAGGCGCGTCGGCGAGATCAAGAAGGGCGATCGAGTGCAACTCCTGTTCTGGGCGAGCGACCACGGCAACGCCGAACGATCGGCGTGGTTCTCGGTAGCCCCAGGCTCCAAGGCGATGGCTGGCACCGACATCCGCGCGGACAAGGCCCCGCACTCGAAGGCGTGGGAAGGCGGCCTCGGAAAGCACAAGCTCGCGTGGGAGCCGCCGAACCCGATGGCACGCAATGCCGACGTGAACGCGATCTCGTTCGACAACGACACGCTCCCGCCTCTCGACTCCGTGCTCCCCGGGGAGTTCTACTTCTCCGTGGACGAGCCCTCCGTCGGCGTCAAGGGAAGCGAAGTGCACACGGAGCGGGTCGCCCGTGGCAACCGTCCCGCACGGCGTGCAGCAACCGACATCTTTGCTGGTAACTCCGGCTCAAACCGGCAGGTCGCCGACGGTGAGCGCTCCTTCGCCCTCGACGAGGCCAAGGCCTCGACCGACGATCTCAATGCCTTCGCGTTCCAGCCTCCCGACGCGATCGGCAAGGACGGCCAGCCGACGACACTGGTCTTCTGGTCGCGCACGGGCAGTTCCGTGATCGAGGTGTACGATCCCGCACAGCCGATGGGTGCACGGGTGTACGACTTCGTGGACTTGTATGAGGAGCTCGGGTGGCCGAAAGACGACAAGGGCAACCCGACGTTGAAACTCGACATCGACGCCCTCATCGTCAACGTCGACGTCGCCGCTAGGCCCGACCGCATGGGCGATCCCGACCCGGACAACCCTCCGAAGCCTCTCGCGTTCATGCCGGGCAAGGACCGCATTCTCTTCTCGATCAGTCGCGACTCGCACGCGCCGTTCGTCATGGAACGCGATGGCATGCCCTGCGACGTGTTCTCGTTCGACGGCTTCATGCTCAGCATCGTCCGTTCGTGTGCCGAACTCGGGCTGCTCGCGCCCGATCCGGGCAACCCGGACGACAAGACCAAGCCTGACAACCTCAACGCGCTGGAGTACTTCGACCTGCCGATCGGCGAACGCGGCGGCGAGAACGGCCTCGGACTCACGCCCACCATGCACGGCCTGCCCGACTTCCTGCGCGACCACGCCACGGGCGATCCGTCGGCCGACCTGAACCGCGACGGCCGCACCGACGCCCTCGACGTGGTGCGTTACCTCGAAGCGCTCCGGGGCGGCGGTCGGTAGACCCACTCCGACAGGCTGCCTCCGCTGCGAAGCCCGGCCCCGCGCCGGGCTTCGCTTTCGCGCGGGCGGGTCAAGCGATGAAACCGCGAGGCGCCGCTTCCGAGTATGCTGCTGCCATGCCGTGCCTTGTCGCAGCCATCGCGTTCTTCTTCCCTCGCCTGGCGATCATCCTCCTGGTGATCTTCAGCGACTACATCGGGCAAGCGTACCAGACCGTCCTCTGGCCGCTGCTTGGGTTCCTTTTCGCCCCCTACACGACGCTCGCCTACGCCTTCTCGATCCACAGCAACGGCTCCGTCAGCGGCATCTACCTGCTCCTCGTCGTTTTCGCCGTGCTGGTGGACCTCGGCGTGATCGGCGGCAGCGGGGCAAGCGCGAAAGGTCGGCTGAAGGGATAACCGCGCAGACCGCGGCGAAAGATGGAGTGTCCGCAAGGCAGGGCCTGCGGATCGGAAAACCGCCTGCTGATCCTGCCATCCTCAACGCGGCGGGGTATGGTGCTGCGGGAGGTCCGCATGCCGATCAAGGTTCCGGGTGTCGCGGCGGTCATGCTCTTCGTGATGGGGGTGTTCCAAGCGACCGCCGCGTTCGCCTGCTTTATTCCCTCATTCGTCCACGATCGCGTGCCCGAACAGTTCGTCCCAGTCTGGCGGTTCCTCACGCGCCCGATCTACGGCGACACACCGAACGAGGCCGTCATCAAGGCGCTCGCGGTCGCCTCGCAGGTCATCATCGGCACGACGGAAGCGTTCGTCTCGGCGATGCTGCTCGGCGCGGCGCTCGTACCCCGACGGCGCCGCGCGCTGGCGCATCTGGGTCTGAGCGCGTCGATGCTGCTCTACACCGCGTTCATGCTGACGATGTACGCGATGCACGACAAGTCGCTCCCGAACTGGAACCAGTACCCCGCCATCCTCGCCTGGATCGGCGTGACCTGGACAGTCGTGGCCCTCGAGTCCAAGACAACGGTGTGAGCGAGGAAAAGAGAGAAGCCGCGTCTTCGAGAGGAAAGGCATCGGGAGGGCGGCGCATCAGGCATCCTCCCTCCACCTCGCAGGCGTCACTCCCGACCTGTCTTTCCATGCGGTCGCCGCGGCATGACACGCTCCGTGCTGAACTTCCACCACGGCGCTCGTCGTGGCTCGCACACCGCACGGGCATGCACTCAGCGACCCGCGCCGGAAGTCCTGAGCGATCCAGCCCACAGCGACCACGGCGCAGCACGAAGCCGCGTCGGTTCGCTCCGATCCGCACGAATCTTCGGAAACGCTTGTTGGAGCGGGCGTTACGCGGGAGGATGTGGTTTCGTGCGAAACCCCGCGAAACGCTCCAATGGGCAGGGCCGGAATTGAACCGGCGACACCCGCATTTTCAGTGCGGTGCTCTACCAACTGAGCTACCTGCCCGCTCGCCGGGCGTGGGTTGCACGCACGGCGGGGTGGACGGAACGATATCACGCCCCGAGGAAGCGTCAACACCCCGGGGGATGGGACGAGGACGGGCGGCCCGGTACCGTCAGGCGGCCTTGGCGACGACCCCGGGGGAGGACGAAGAGTCGGAGTTGGAACGAGCGCGTTCCATCTCGGTTGCCGCAGCGAGCAGGAACTGCCGTGGCGAACCGATCGTCCGCGCGGTGCGCTCGTCGAGGGTTGCGACTCCGATGGCGAGGGTGAGAGGGCTTCTCGTTCGAGCCTGGTCACCCCGAGAAAGGAGCGATGCCACGGATTCTGCGCCTCGGAGCGCGGCGATCCGGGGCGTGTCCGGCAGCAGGACGGCGAAACCGTTGGGGTCGAGGCGTGCGATCGTGCCGCCGAGATGGGAGAACTCGCGTCGCAGGACGGCGGCGGCGTTCAGGATCGCCTCATCGGCCGCGACTTGGCCCTCCGTTTGCGCGAGAGCGCCGAGGCCGCCGATCGCGAAGCGGATCAGTGAGAGCGGACCCGGATTCCGCACCGCGTGTTCGAAAGCGAGGCGGAGCGACCGCTCGAAGACCGTGGCGCACTGCACGCCGGTGAGGGGGTCGAAGTCCTGATCGGAGTCGATGCGGTGAGCAAGCGTCCGTGTGTCCGCGTCGTCGGGGCCGCACGCGCTCGACAACTCGGCGAGGCGTGCGTGGGCCTCAGTGATGATCGACTCGGCGGTCGGGATCTCGCCGGTCTGAAGGCGGAGCAGACGTCCGAGTTCCACGGCGCTCTCGGTGACTTTGTGGAGCAGCGCATCGACGCCGGATGGTTCGAGCCTGAACCAGTCGCGCGCGCGCTGGTAGAGCCTGCGCAGCGCCGGGACCGCGTCAGCATCCGTGATCGTGTCGTGGAAAAGGTTGCCGAGCGCCACGCATCGGACGAGTTCGCAACACCCCATCGGCGCGGCCGTGGGTCGCTCGTGGTACTTGATGGGCAGCACCAGCTCATCGGGAAGCCGCCATCGCTGGGCGAGCATCGCGCCGATGTCTGGGTGCTGGGTGTCCAGCGCCGCGAGTTCGTGCTTGACGAGTTGGCGGTGGTCGCCGCCCGCGGCGTCAAGCACGCGCAGGTAGTCTGCCCCGAGCGTGCGATAGAGGGCGACCATGCCGACATCCTGGAGCAGTCCTCCCAAGAACGCCTCGTCCGCCTGCTTCAGACCGACATCGTGGGCAACGATGCGAGCCGCCGCGGCGGTGACGAGGCCGCGCCGCCAGTAACTGACATAGTCGAACCGCGGGTCCGAGTCGTCATCCACCGCGGATACGAGCGAAAAACCGATCGCGAGGCTCTTGACCGGCCCGAGGCCCATCAAGACGATCGCGCGGGAGATCGAACCGCAGCGCTGGCGCAGGCCGTAGAGAGGTGAGTTGACGGTCCGGAGCACCTTCGCCGAGAGACCCTGGTCCTTTTCGATCACGTCCGCCACTTCTTCGAGCGAGACGTCGGCGTCGGCGGTAAGTTGAAGGATGCGCACCGCGACCGTCGGCAGCGTGGGCAGCGTCGGGCATGCGAGGACCTGTTCTAGGAGTTGTTGGTTCACGGCGACCCTTCCACCCGAAATGGGCGGCCGGATCGCGTCGCAGCATCCGTGCCGCACGCATGGGATATCGACCCCCCCCGTGCGAACCTTTACTTTCGGGGGTTTCCAGCACGGGGGGAGGGCGGAGCGTCGGTGAGGGGACGCTTGCCGAAGACCCAGCGAACCGTCGGCAGGTCGCGTCCGAGAATTTCGCGGAGGTAGGCAGCGAGGAGACGGTTCGCACGGTCTATCGACGCGGCATCACCGCCGATCGAATGTCCCGATTCGAGGCGGCGGAGGAGTTCGACAGTGGGTGATCGCACCCTCCAGAACGGAGCGGAAGGGGTGTTATCCCCCTCGTCTTGAGCGATGCTCACAAGCCCGCCGGCGCGGGGACTGAAGCCGTACACCGCGCGAGCCTGCTCCGCCGGTTCCCGGCCGAGCGCGGGCTTGTAGCCGGTCTCGACCAGCGTCGCCCACTGGAAGTGGAGGATCGCCTTCGCGGCCGAGTCGCCGATCGTGCGCAGCGATGAGAGCAGTGCATCGAAGAGCGCGGGGTGAGGATCCTCGTCCGTGATCGAATGACAGACGAGATCGGCGAGGTACATCCCCGCGTTGAACGTCGCCAGCGAACGGCGGAGCGCGGGGAAGGTCTCCTGAAGATCCCAGGCCGTCAGCGTGGCCAGCGACCCGGAGGGCTTGACGATGGCGACGAGCTCTCCCCGGGTCAGGAGTTCGAGACCGCCCGAGAAGGCGGCTTTCTCCCGGCGTGCCCCCTTGGCGATGCCGCGGATCAGCCCGTGCTCGCGCGTGAAAACGGAGACAGTCTGGCTCGTCTCGGACCAGTCCCAATGTCGCACACAAACAGCCTGGTCGCGCACGGTCGGCACGCAGGAGGGTACGCGGGGCGGGAGTGGTCGATTCCCGCGCCGCGCAGCGGGACGGCGCGAGCTGTCCGGCGTATCGTGCCCTGCCATGCGGTTTGACCTTGTCGATGCCGTGCTAGACCGGGAGCCAGACCGGGTCGTTACGCTCAAGCAGGTGAGCGCGGCGGAGGAGTACCTGGCCGACCACTTCCCGACATTCCCGGTGCTCCCTGGGGTGCTCATGCTGGAAGCCATGGTCCAGGCCGCGAGGCTGTTGGTCTCGGAGGATGAGGGTGGGCCGTGCGTGCTCGGTGGCGTTCGTGCCCTGAAATACGGCCGAATCGTCCAGCCCGGGGACTCGCTTCGGGTTGAGGTGGTCGCGACGGCACGGAGCGGGGACGGATCGGCCGAGTTCAAGGGGGAAGCACGCGCGATCGGTCCGGACGGTGTCGAGCGGGGGATCGCGGCCGCGGGACGGTTCTCGCTCCGGACCGTTCGTTTCGCCCCCTCCAAGGTGGGCGGGGAGGCTCGCGTCGTGTAACATGGCGACCCGTGCCGGGGGGTAGCCCGCGAGTCCGAGGGAGCATGATGACGCGAGATGAGATTTTCGAGAAGGTCCGCGAGGTGCTGGTCAGTGCCTTGGCGGTCGATGAGGACGAAGTGACGCCCGGTGCCGTCCTGACGGCGGACTTGGGCGCGGAGTCGATCGACTTCCTCGACATCGTGTTCAAGCTCGAACAGGCCTTCGGGTTCAAGATCGGTCAGGGGGAGTTGTTCCCGGACAACGTGGCGCAGGACCCCGAGTACGTTCAGGGCGGCAAGATCACGCCGAAGGGCATCGCGGCGTTGAAGGAACGCCTGCCGCACGCCGACTTCGCGTCTCTGGAAGCCGACCCACGCGTCGAGCGTGTGGGCGAGATCTTCACGGTGGACGCGGTGGTCCGGTTCTGCGAGCGGAAACTGGCCGGCTGAGCCGCGGAGCGGACCATGCGCTGGATGTGGATCGACCGCGTGGTGGAGTTGCGGCCGCGCGAGCGGCTCGTCTCGGTCAAGAGCGTGACGGCGGCCGAAGAGCACCTCTACGACCACTTCCCCCCCGCACGGCTGGCGGACGGATCGGTGCGGGATGCGCTCCCGATCATGCCTGCATCGTTGATCGTAGAGGGGATGGCGCAGTCGGCCGGCATCCTGGTCGGGCACGCCGAGGAGTTCCGCGAGAAGGTCGTGCTCGCGAAGGTCTCGCGGGCGGAACTGGAACGCGACGCGATCCCCGGCACAACGCTCCGCTACACCGCGGAGTTGCGGAGCATCGGCGCCCAGGGGGCCAGCACCGAGGGGACGGTCGAACTGCTCGACCACGCCCGGCCGGACGAAGGGTTCGTGCGGATCGGCCGCATTGACCTGATGTTCAGCCACCTGGACCGGAACATGGCCGGCATCGCGTTCCCCGAACACAACTTCGTGTTCAGCGAATCGTTCCGCACGCTGCTGAAGACGAGCGGGATCGACTGCCCGTTCTGAATGGTGAACTCGCGGCTCCTTCGTGCTGGATCGGGTGTACGCGAAGCGGAGGAAGAATCGCTCAGCGTTCGAGCGACTCGCGGACGAGACGGCCGAAGAGCGCCCGTGGAGCGGGATGACCCGTCCACGCCGTGAACTGGGCCGCTGCTTGGAGGACGAACATCTCCACGCCGTCGATCGCTCGCCAGCCGACCTCGCGAACGTCGTTCAAGAGTTGTGTTCGCACAGGGTTGTAGACGGTTTCCATCACGACCGTCTCTGGACCGCACGGGTCGGTGCGGCGGGCGGCAAGTTCGTGCACGGGCAGCGGCGAACCGTCCGGCTCCGGTCCGCCTTTCATGCCGACTGGCGTGCAGTTCACGAAGGCGTGCGCGCGGGCGTGCGACAGCGCGGCCCAATCGTCGGCGGAGGCACGCGCGCCGGCGTCAAGAATCGCCTGAGCCAATCGATCGGCGCGCTCACGTGAGCGGTTGTAGATGACGACTTCCGCGCCACGAGCGGCGAGCGCAAAGGCGATGGCCCGCGCGACGCCTCCCGCCCCGAGGACGACGATGCGCCTGCTCGCAATCTCACCGAGTGAATCCTGTATGCAGGCAACCGCTGCCGGCGCGTCGGTGTTCGCAACGCGGACACTGGCGATCGCTCCACCTGCCGATCGCTCGACGACGAGCGTGTTGGCCGCCCCGCACGCCGCGGTGTCGGCATCGGCAGGCCACCGCTGCTCCATCGCGAGACGGGCGAGGTTTTCCTTGTGCGGGATGGTCACGCTCGCGCCTCGCAGGTCGAGCCCGGGATGGTGGAGCAGTTCGAGCATCGTGGCCTTGAAGGACTCGTAGGAGCCGTCCGCACCGTTCTCGGCGGCAGCGATGGGCAGGGGCAGGTAGACGCCGTCGTGGCCGACCGCCTCGAAGCCCGCGTTGTGCATGAGCGGCGAGAGCGAGTGGCCGACGGGCCAGCCCACAATGCCGTAGACGCGAGTTGTGGGCGAGATCGAGCGAAAGCGGTACAGGTCGAGCATCTCGCGAATGGTGGGCTGACCTGGTGCGGTCGCCCCCTGTGGGTGCAGGCTGGCAAAGGTGAGGAAGCCGCCGAACTTCGGGGCGAGGACGCGGCTCATCAGGCCGAACTCTCCCATGCCGAGGGCGATCGTCGGGCGGTCTCGCTCGGCGAGGAGGTCGAGGAGTTCCAGATTGTCCCGCAACGAACGGGCACGGAAGGCGACCTTGTGGACGGCCGCGGCCGGCTCGGCCCGCATCGCCGCGAGCCTGCGGGCGAGGTCCGCAGGCCGACCGTCGAAGTCGTGCATCGAGAGGATGAGGCGCGTGGACACTGGACGAGCCTGCTTTGGGTGATCAACCGCAAGGTTCACCTTCTGGCGAAGATTCGCCGATCGCGTGTAGGCGGTGAGTTCGGTGTCGAGGTACGCGGGCGGTGCGCCGCCCGTGCCGAGCCGCTCGAAGAGCGCGACGCGGGCGTCCTCGGGACCGTCGTAGTGGCCACCTTCCCAGGTCGGCCTGCAGGTGATGATGCAGGGCACAGGGGATTCCGCCGCGAGACGGAGGATGGCACGGGTCTCCGCCTCATCACCCGTGCCGGAGAAGCAGGCGTCAACCCGGTACTCGACG
>JAANMW010002153.1_pt1 | contig 18366 bp, 12 predicted proteins | sample 7279671 | NCBI WGS metagenome assembly JAANMW01 (sample SAMN14094541, study PRJNA606508) | bioreactor metagenome | isolation source: A lab-scale SPAN reactor treating ammonium-rich wastewater day 247 | place: Ireland: Galway | collected 2017-09-19
TCCACGTCGTTCGAGCCGATGGAGGCGGGGCCGACGGTTGCTCCGAACATTGGGTCGTCGAGGGAGGTTACCTGCGGGTAGCGGGACGAGGCCGCCTGCCAGGCGGCGACCATCTGGGCCAGGGTGGGGTTCCGGGCCAGTACGGCATCGATGAGCGCATCGACTTGTAGTTCTGCCTTTCCCTCGAACGGGGCGGCGTGGGGCAGCATGGTAGCAGGTTCAAGGGGGGACTGGGCTGAAGCGAGGACAATGGCACCGTCCCGCGTGGGTCGGGCGAGCCCGGTCGGCGACGTGGTGGCCTCATGAGGGGGACTCAGGAACGCGCGGGTCGGGGGCGCGGTCTGCTTGACGGAGGATGGCCCGGCACAACCCGCCAGCAACACGAGCAACAAGGCGATGCACAACCCCCACGTTCTGCGTGTCGCAAGCATAATCGATCCCCTGCGGTCTGTCCTCTCGGATGAAAATGGAGTCCTACAGGATGCCGGGCACCCGCCCCGCTCCAGCGGGAGAGGAGCCGGAAGGGGCAGGGATTCGACTGTTGGAAAACTCAGTTACCCTGAGAGGAGGCATCGCCTCTGTTGGAGCGGCATCGAATAATGGACGCTCATATTCATTATCGGCCGCGCACACCCTATTCTCCAAACAAACGGCAAAGTTGGGCCATCTTCTCCCGTCATGGGGCGAGAGAGAAGGCGGGGCGACCTGAGGGATGACGAGGTGCCAGCCTCCGGCGGATGACGCGGAATGAACAAAAGTAGGCGGTGGGCATGGAAGAGATGTGGGCCAGCCAGCAATCGCTAAAGACATGTGGGGCAGGTGGACGCGGCCTCTGCGATAAGTGCGTGGTGGCAGGATGGAGGGGCCGGGCAGGGTGCTCGGCCCCTCCTTGCGAGACAGCAGGAATATCAGCCCCGATGGGCTTCTCCGGCAGTCAGCCTACAGAGGGCGTTACTCATCCAGGTGACAGCCACACGGGCAGCAGCCCGGAAAGCAGGTTCCCTCCGCACAGCAGGTACAGCCACAGTCACAAACGTGCTGCTGGGACGCGGCCGAGGCACGACGGGCTGCCTTCGGGTGTGGACTCGTGCGTCCCTGGCAGCAGGCCGAGGAAGGCTGGCAGCAGCTTTTCACCTGAGCGCAGCATCCACCGGCGTCGCAGTCGCAGTGGCAGCACCCGGGAAAGCAGGTACCGGTAGCGCAGCAGTCTACGCAGCCGCAGCACTCGCCGACCTTGGCGGACGTTTTTGAGACCTTGTCAGTTTTCGCGCTGGTGCAGTCGCAGGGGCAGCAGCCTGGGAAGCACTTGCCGGCCGCACAGCAGTCCACGCATCCGCAGCAGTCGCCTACCTGGGTCTGAGAATCGACGGCACTGACGCCAGCCAGGGACAGGAGAACAATCAGAGCCGTGTTGAAAAACAGAATCAACATGTCTTACCTCCAGTAAATCGGTTCCGAAATGTGTCAGATCACGCACGATTAGCGGGGAAGCGGAAGCGCCTCGGGTCGGTGCGGGGTCTAACACAGCCAAACGCACTGGAGGACACGAAGGGGAGGAGACGGGACGAAGAAACCAACTCCGCGCTGCTCACCACGGCCCTTGGGGGCAGGTAGGAGGTCTGCCGGGGTGAAGAAAGCGACGGCGGCCGGATCGACGTCGAGGACCGTTATCCGGGGGGAAGTAGTTGGCTCGCGCTGGCAGCAGCACGTCTGAGCCGGCCGACGGGGCGGGGCGTCCTGGGCGGGTTGAGGTGACTCAGAAGCAGCTTCTTCTTGGCAGCAACAACAGCACCCCGGCTTGCCAGGGGTCTCTTCACTGGCGTGCGCGGCGCGGCAGCAGTCCGCCCGGCCCAAGCAACAGCACCACCCCGGCGGGAGGGCCTGGAGCAGGCTGCACGTGACGACCAGGGATCGGAAGAGGCACCAAGTCATGGCATCGTCTTTTATCGGCAAGTCCTGCAGAATCAATCCAGAAAAATGGATGTGCGGTGCAGATCTGGCCATGTGTCTGGCGATTCGGCACACTACCGGCCCTCTTCGGGGAGATGGCTACGGTGCCTACAGTGGTTATTACGATCCGGGTTACGCTCCTGCTGCCCCAGCAATGGCGGCTATACGCGCCCGGTGTATATCCCAGGCCACGGTGGTTACTACGGCGGACCGCCGGTGATCGATCACCCGGTCTCCGGGTAGTGACGCCGTCACGCGGCTACTAGCTAGCACGAACATGGGCAGAGGCGCGGGCCGCGATCTTCGAGTACATCGAGGTGTTCTACAATGTCCAACGCCGTCACTCCTCGTTGGGGTATGTCTCCCCGGCGGAGTACGAACAAGCGGAATAACCATTAACCCCGTGTCTACTTTCGTGGGGAACTCCACACGGCCGCTTGGAGATGCGCCAGCCCCTACGTTTGGCCTCGCCGTCATTTGTGCCTCAACAACCTCAATCCATTGAAGATGACCAGCAGCGAGGCACCCGTGTCGGCCGCGATGGCGGCCCAGAGCGACGAGTAGCCCGCAAACGTCAGCACCACAAAAATCGCCTTGACCAACAGCGAAAAGCCAATGTTCTGCCGAATGACTGCCAGCGTGCGCCGGGAATGCCGGATTAGCCAGGTGAGCTTGGACAGGTCGTCGGACATGAGGGCGATATCGGCTGTCTCAATCGCCGCATCCCTGCCGACAGCGCCCATTGCAATGCCGAGCGTGGCCCGGCCCATCGCCGGTGCGTCGTTCACACCGTCGCCGATCATCGCCACGTTGCCATACTTGGCGACCAGCGCTTCCACTGCGGTCACCTTGTCTGCGGGCAACAACTCGGCGTGGACCTCATCGACGCCCGTTTCGCGGGCGATGGCCTCGGCCGTTCCCCGGTTGTCTCCGGTCAGCATGACGAGGTGCTTTACGCCCGCATCGCGCAACGCCTGAAGCGTCTGCCTGGCTCCGGGCCGTACCGTGTCGGCGAGGGCGATGAAGCCGCAGACGTGACTCGCATTCCCCACCACCACGACAGTGCGGCCCGCCTTCGCCAGCGCCTCCAGCTGCTCATGAACCTCCTCGGTTTCCTGACCCCGTTCCTCCAAATAACGGTGTGACCCCAGCCAGTATTCCTGCCCGTTGAAACGGGCCGTTGCCCCCTTGCCCTGGATGATCTGAAAGTCCTCGGCAGGACCGACCTCCACGCCTTGTTGCTCGGCGTAAGCGACCACGGCACGGGCCAGGGGATGGGTGCTGCGGGCTTCCAGGGCGGCCACGCGCTCTAGCAGTTCCCTTTCGTCGTGGCCGCTCATGGGGACAATCTCAACCACCGTGGGCTTGCCCTCGGTCAGCGTCCCCGTTTTGTCGAATGCGAGGGCCTGCAACCGCGCCGGGGACTCCACGTACAAGCCGCCCTTGATGAGCACGCCGTTGCGGGCCGCTGCCGCTAATGCCGCCACGATGCTCACCGGCGTCGAGATCACCAGGGCGCAGGGACAGGCGATGACGAGCAGGACGAGCGAACGGTAAAACCAGTCCTGCCAAGCTCCGTCAAAGAAGACGGGCGGGATCAGCAGGACGGCCAAGGCAAGCGCCATGACGCCCGGCGTGTACACGCGGGCGAACTTCTCCACCCACTGTTCCGACGGGGCACGCCGGGACTGCGCTTCCCCGACCAGGCGGATGATATGAGCCAGCGTGGTGTCCCCGGCCGACTTGGTGCATTCGACCGTCAGGGCGCCGTCGCCGTTGATCGTGCCGGCGAAGACCTCTGCCCCGGTCGTCTTGGGGACCGGAACACTCTCGCCGGTGATGGGCGCTTGGTTGACCTCGCTCGCCCCACGGACGACGCGGCCGTCCAGGGGGATGCGTTCGCCCGGCTTTACGAAGAAGTGAGAACCTACAGGCACCTGGTCCGGAGCGACCTGTTTCTCGCTACCATCTGCGTCCAGCAGGAGGACCACGGGTGGAGCCAAGTCCATGAGGGCAGCCACGGCTCGTCGGGCGCGGCCCACGCTCCAGGATTCCAGAGCCAAGGACAAGGAGAAGAGGAAAGCGACGGTGGCCGCCTCCAACCATTCGCCGATGGCCACCGCGCCCACGACGGCCACCGTCATAAGCAGGTTCAAATCGGGCCGTAGCCGACGGGCCGCGAACCACGCCTTGGGCAGGACGTACCATGCGCCGGCCAGAACACCCAGGCCGTAGAGCGCACGCGCCGCCAGCGGCACGTCATGAGCGGCACCCATTCCCTCGGCTCCCAGTGCTGCCCGGAATCCCCCAGCCGTCGAGGTATGCACGAGGAACCCCAGCGCGGTAAAGAGGCCGCTGGCCGTTGTCAGGACTGTGCGCCCTCGGCGTCTCCAGAAGCCTCCATCTCTCGGGTCGGCCGGTTCGTCCTTCCAGACCTCGGCACTCATCCCGGTCCGTGCCACGGCCTGGCGAATGGTTTCGGGGGAAACGTCAGTGGACGCTGGGGTAACGGTCATCCGCTCGTTCAGAATATCGAAACCCAGGCGATCCTCGCCTCCGACGAGTGGCCCAACCTCGCGTTTCAGAACCGCTACTTCCTCCGCGCAGTCCATGCCGTGAATCTTGAAGACGAATGCGGGTATATCTTTCACCATCGGTGCGTACTCCATAGATGCCGTCACGGAGTTGTTATCATGGCTGCTTCTTCGGGTCTACTGCCGGCACAGGCTGGAGGGGCCAATGCTCTTCAAGAGCAAGACCCGAGATCACGCTGGCAGCCTTCCATGCCTCCCCCAATGCCCGGATCGCTTCGAGCCTGGCCTGAGTCACCGACCGCTGTGCTTCGAGTACCCGGAGGTACTCGAACTGCCCCCCCTTGTACGCCTTGACCGACAATTCATAGGTTTCCTGGGCTTTGGGCAGAATGGACGTGCGGTAGCGCTCGGCCCGCTGCCGTGCCGAGTAGAAATCCCTGAACGCCGTTGCCAGCCGCTCCACGAGTTCGTTCTCGACCAGGCCGACCTCTTGAACGGCCTGAGCGACCTGGGCTCGGGCGGCCGCTATGCTCCCCTGGTTCCGGTTCCACACCGGAATTGGCACACTGACGCCGATGGTCCAGTCGTTCGAGCGGTTCTGATTCTGGCGGACGTAGCCGGCCCCGACCGTTACGTTCGGGATCGGGTCGACCTCCATCCGTCGGAGTTGCAGCTGGGCCTTTTGGACGCCGACACGGGCCGACTGAAGTTCTGGGTGGATTTCGAGAACGACCTGTTGCACTCGCTCCAGTTCATATGGCGGCAGCGGCCCGTCGAGGGTGCCCGTCACCGAGACGATGGGCAGCTTCGAGACGCCGACTACAGCGGCGAGTCGGCGATAGGCGGCCGGGAGTTCGCGGCGTGTGGCCTCTTCCTCGGCGCGGAGGCGCTCCAGTTCGACCTCCAGTTGCACCAAGTCGAGACGGGCGACCTGCTTCGCGTCGAGGAGCTTCTGGGTCTGTTCTGCCGACTTCTCGGCGAGCTTCACCAAATCGCCGAGGATTTCGACCCGCCGCTGGAGCGTGACGACCTCGAAGTACGCCTGCCGGATGTTGCCCATCAGCCCATATCTCTGGGCCATCAGATTCAGGGTGGCTTGATCCACTTCCTTCGTCGCCGCCGCTCTGCTGAGCTTGAGCTTTCCCCCCGTGACGATCTCCTGGCTGACCAGCGGGATCGTATTCACGCCACCTGGTCCGGTGCGGTCCCCAAGTTCGTCGAGGTTGACGCTCACGGTCGGGTTCGGGTAGAGGCCAGCCTGGATGGCGCGTCCCCGTGCGGTGTCGATAGCAAACGCCGACCGCGCCAATCGTGGATTCTGGGCGAGTCCGATCTGTATCAATTCATCGAGACCGACGGCGGGGGGAGCGACAGGAGCGGGACCGGGCAGAGGGGTCGAGCCGCCAGAGACAGGGGCCGGCTGACCGGCGGCGTGGGGGAGAAAGCCCCCGGCCAGCCATACCATCGAGATCGTTACCGTCCATGTTCGGAGTTGTGATGCCCACGACATCGCCACGCCCTCCTGGATTGGTTCCCTGCCGCTTCCGTGAGGCATGGGAAAGGACGGGCACCATCTACGGAGCACCGCCTCATTATTTCATTCCTGCCTGGATGCAATCTCGGGTATCTTTCGTGTCGGCATTCCTGCATCGCCGCAAACAATGATTTTCCCGACCTTCTCGGCCCTGTAAAGTAGTCGGGCCGGGTGCAGTCGATGCCACACCCGGCCCGGATCGTCATGCCGCCGGCTTCTTGGTAAAGACGCCGCTCGGCCCCTCCAATTTCGTCGGCGTCTGCTCGGCCTTTTCTACGGCCTCCCATAGCGCCTTTGGCGACACCACCACGTTGGCCTTCGGGGTGATCTTGATGGTCTTCGCCTCCACGTCGGCCTCGGCCTTTGCCACACCCACCACAGCGGTGAGCTTGGCGGCGATCTTCTTCGCGCAGCCGCCACAGTGCATACCGGGGACGGTGATAGTCGTCGGGGCCGGGTCGGCCGCGTAAGCGGCTTGCCACCCCCCGACGAACAACCCGACCGCGAGGGCCACCAGCCAACGAAGTTCCGTCTTCATCATTTTGGACTCCTTTCCTGCGGACATGAATCGCCCGCCCCACGGTGGGGCGGGCACCTTGAACCGCGAAAACGACGACCTACCGCCGCTCCCGCCGGTGTTTCGGCTTACTTCTTCTCGCCCTTCTTCTCCCCCTCCTTGGCCTTCTCCTCGTCCTCCGTGGGCGGCGGCTCCTTGCCCAGCTTTGCCCGGTACACGGCCGCGTACTTCTCCTTCAGTTTCGGCTCGCAGATGAAGCACTGGCTCTTGGCCCGGTCGTGCTTTTCACACCAGTCGCCCTTCTTCTTGAACTCGGCGGCGACCTTCGCACTGCACATGCTGCACTCAGCCTCGGGAATGCCGTGCTCGTCGCACCACCAGCCACTGTGTTTGGCGTCACCGTCCTTTTTGCCGTCGCTCTTGGCGACCGGCGTGCCCTTGTCATTGTCCTTGGCAGCACCGCCCTTGGTATCGCTCTGGCTGCACCCGCCCGAGAGCAGGGCCAGCGCCGTGAACAGGGTCAGCCCGACGCCGCCCCGCGTCATCCAGTTCGTCATGTCGTCCTCCTTACAAGTGGGTCAGTCGCGTCGGGGCTGCCGCGGAACCGTTCCGCGACTCGACCCCGACTAACTCCGTGTCTTCATCGTCGTGTTCGACATTGAGACCCAGCAGCCCGGCGGCCGTGGCCTCACCCACCCGGAACACGCGGGTAAGTATCCAGAAAATCCCGTGCGCTATGGCGTCGAAAAACAGGTAGAGTACGCGCAGCACCATGAGCGACATGAGCATCGCCCCGATCACACCGCCGATGACCACCGTGGCGAGCGGCCGCTGCACTTCCGCCCCTTGGCCGGTCGAAAGAGCCATCGGGAGAAAGCCCAGGGCTGCCACAAGCGTCGTCATCAGCACCGGCCGCAATCGTGTGACGGCCGCCTGGCGAACCGCATCGTGGACCGCCAGCCCCTTGCGGCGGAGTTGCCGGACGTAGCTGACCAGGATCATGTCGTCGAGAACCGCAACGCCCGAGAGCGCGATGAACCCGATGATGGCCGAGATCGAGAGTGGCATGTCCCGCAGCCACAGGGCGAAGATGCCGCCGACCCAGCCGAACGGGACGCCCGTGAACACCCGCAGCGAGTCGGTGAGGTTGTGGTAGGTGAAGTACAGGAGTGTGAAGATCAGCACCACCGCCACCGGGACGACGACCAGCAGCCGGGTGCGGGCACGCTCGTAGTTCTCGAACTGGCCGCCGAACTCGACGTGGTAGCGGCCCTTCGGCAGCTTGTCCTCAATGGGCTTGAGCTTCTCTTTGGCCTCGGCCACAAAGCTCCCCATGTCACGCCCGCGGATGTTGCAAGTAACGGTGATCCGCCGCTGTCCCCACTCGCGAGTAATGGTGGACGGCCCCTCGACTTGCTGGATCGTTGCCAGCCGCGAGAGCGGGATGCGTTCACCGGCCGGCGTCGCCACCAGGATCGAGCCGATGGCGTCGGGACTCGCCCGCCAGCGTTCGGGGAGCCGCACGATGAGCGGGAAGCGGAGTTGCCCCTCCACGACCTCGGCGACCGGAAGCGTTCCGACCGACTGGATGATGTCGAGGACCGTCTTCGCCGGCACGCCGTAGCGGGCGATTTCGTCTTGCTTCAGTTGAATCTGAAGTACCGGTTGCCCTGTCACCTGTTCGACGCTCACGTCGGCGTTGCCGTCGATGGTCTTCAGCACCGCCTCGATCTTCGCGGCTTCCTCGGTCAACACCTTGAAGTCGTCGCCGAAGAGCTTGATGCCCAGATCGGAGCGGACGCCCGAGATCATCTCGTTCATTCGCAGCTCGATGGGCTGCGAAAACGCGAGCTTCTGGCCCGGAATACCCCGCAGTTCTTTCTCGATCAGCGTGACGAGTTCCGCCTGCGTCTTCGCCTTCGTCCAGCGGTCGCGCGGGTGCAGGATGACGTACATGTCGGTCAGTTCAATCCCCATCGGGTCGGTGGCGACCTCCGCCGTACCGACCCGGCTCCAAACGTGCCGCACTTCGTCGGGGAACTTCTCCAGGATGATCTTCTCCATCGTCGAGTTGACCGCGTTGGACTCCCCGAGGTCCGTTCCCGCGAGACGGACGACGTTGACCGTCAGCGACCCCTCGGACAGCCTCGGCACGAACTCCGAGCCGAGGTTCGGTGCGATCATCCCGAACGCCAGCACCAGCACGCATCCGGCGATTGCGACCACGGAGAAGCGGTGGTCCATGCAGAGCTTGAGGAGAGGGTTGTGGAGCCTGTGGGCGATCCGCATGAGGAGCGGCTCGCGCTCCTCAATCTTCCGGGGCAGGACGATGCTCGCGAGGACTGGCATCAGCGTCATGGACAGGATCATCGAGCCGATGAGGGCGAAGATGACCGTGAGCGCCATCGGCCGGAACAACTTCCCCTCGATCCCTTCGAGCGTGAGGATCGGCAAGTACACGATCATGATGATGAGTTCGCCGAAGAGCGTTGGCTTGCGGACCTCGACGGCAGCGTCGCGGACGACTTCGACCTTGGAGCGGTTCCTGAGATCGCCGTGCGCGATGTGCCGCACGCAATTTTCGACCATGACCACGGAGCTATCGACAACCATGCCGAAGTCGATGGCCCCGAGGCTCAGGAGGCTGGCGGCGATGCCGAACCGCCACATGCCAGAGAACGCGAACAGCATCGACAGCGGGATGGCGATGGCGACGATGGCCGCCGCCCGAAAGTTGCCAAGGAAGGCGAACAGCACGGCGATGACTAGCAGACCGCCCTCGAAGAGGTTTTTCCGCACCGTGTCGATGACAACTTCCACTAACTCGGTGCGGTCGTAGACGATCTCGACCTCGATGTCGGGCGGAAGGCTGGGCCGGATTTCTTCGAGACGCTTCTTGAGCGCCGTGGTGACAACCTTGCTGTTCTCCCCCATCGTCATGAAGCAGAGGCCGAGAATCGCTTCGCCCCGGCCTTGGGCGGTCACCGACCCCCGGCGGATTTCGTGCCCCACCTGCACGTCGGCCACGTCTCGCACGCGGATCGGGACGCCATCCTTGGCGGTGACGACGATGCCGCGGATTTGCTCCTCGTTGACTGTCCTGCCCAGCCCGTGGACGAGGAGGAACTGGTTGTTCTGTTTGATGCCGCCGCCGCCGACATTCTTGATGTTCTTCTCCAGGGCCTCGACTACCTCCGCGAAGGTCAGCCCGTACTTCAGCAACTTCTCGGGATCGATGCGGGCCTGATATTGCTTTTCAAACCCACCCCAGGAGTTGACTTCGGCAACGCCAGGAACGGTGCGTAGCTTCGGCTTCACGGACCAATCATGGACCGTGCGGAGGTAGGTGAGCTTCTCCACCCGCTCGGCCTCGGACGCCTTCGAGCCGTCCCAGCCCTTGAGGCTGACGGTATAGTGGAAAACCTCGCCCAACCCGGTCGAGACCGGGCCGAGCTTCGGCTTCTCGATGCCGGCCGGAAGTGCCACCGCGTTTAGCCGTTCGGTCACGAGTTGGCGGGCGAAGTAAATGTCAGTCCCGTCCGCGAAAGTTACGACCACCTGCGACAGGCCGAACTTCGACACCGACCGGAGCGACTGGAGCTTCGGCAGGCCGCCGAGGGCCTGCTCGACGGGGAACGTGATCTGCTGCTCGACCTCCTCCGGGCCGAGGGCCGGGGCGGTGGTGTTGATCTGCACCTGAACGGGCGTGGTGTCGGGGAAAGCGTCGATGTCGAGGTGCGTCAGCGCGAACGCGCCCACCGCCGCGAACGCGACAGCTCCCAGGATGACCAGGAAGCGATTCCGCAACGATACGTCGATAATCCAGTTCAGCACGACGCCTCTCCATCGGTTCAGGTGCGTTGCTCGTCACAATCCTTCGGACGGCATAGGGCGAGTGAGTCAGGGTGAGTGCGGACAGCCCGACCGGGCTGTTAGTGGTTGTGATCCGCTCACCCCGCGCCCAGGTTGTTCTTCAACAACTCTGTCCGCAGGATGCCGCTGTTAGTGGTAGCCACCATCTCGCCCGGAAGCAGGCCCGCGACGATCTCCGTCACCGGCCCCGCCGATGTTACATCCGTCGCCCCCGGCCGGACGCTGCGGACGTGGAAGACTTTTAGCGACCCCGGCTTCGCGAAGTCCTTGTCCTGCACGAAGACCACGTTGCAGTCGCCCTCCCAATGAACGGCGTCAGACGGCACGACTACGGCCTTCGGCTCCTCGCGGAGGACGACCTGGGCGGTGCCGAAGGTGTTCGCGTGGTGACCGCCGGAGGTGTTGGGCAACTCGACGCGGACAAGCACGGTGCGGGTCTTCTCGTCGGCTGCGGGGCTCACCCAGGCCACCGTGCCGGCATCTCCGCCCGAGTGACCTTCGTGCCGGAAACGAACCAACTGACCGGGCTTGAGCTTCCCGGCGTCTTCGAGCCGGACCCGAAGATTCAGCCGCATCCGTCGGGTATCGGCGACAGTGAACAACGACTTGTTCGGGTCAGCTGCTTCCCCGGCAACGGCCGTCCGAGCCACGACCTCACCTTCGAACGGTGCCACAACCGCAATGAGGTTGCTCGACCCGGTTTCGCCCGCGAGGCTCTTGGCAAGAGCTTCCGGCAAGCCGAGGAATTGCATCCGGCGGGCGAGTTCAGCCGGGGTGAGTTTCCGCACGTCGGCGGCTTCAACAGGCATTCCGAGGTTGGCGAGGGCTTGTTCGGCAGTGAGGAGCCGGACCTGAGCCTCTTGGAGCACCGCTTCCGCCTCCTGAACCGTCTTGCCCGCCACCACTCCCTCAGATTCCTTGAGGTTGATGAGCGTCTTTGTCCGCAGTTCTTCTTCGACGAGAGCCTGTTGGAACTCGGCCTTCGCCCTCCCCACGGCGGCGGCGTCGATGAGAGCCAATACCTCGCCAGCCTGGACCTTGTCGCCGACCTGCTTCCGAACCCTCCAAACGGTGCCGGACACCTTGGCCGACAGCCGTGCCACGCGGGTCGGGTCGTAGACGATCTCGCCCGGAGCGGCGACGAACTCGGTCACCGGCGCTTGCGTAACCGGCGTCACGTCGATGCCGAGCCGGGTCAGCACTTCTTCTTCGGAAAACTGAATGCGGCGCTGGTGGAGCTTGCACTTGCTGTTGTTCTCGACCCGTGGGGCAAAGGCCAACGCCCGCTCGGCCCGCTCGCGGTCCTCGGCCGTCACGGACGGCGGGAGTGGCGTTTGCGCGACTTCCGGGTTACAGAGCGGGCACTCGTGGACGCCGTGTTTGCGGCACCAGCCATATTCCTTGCCCCGTGGCATGCACTCTTTTTTGCACTCGACGCAGATCGAATCGGGGACGCTGTGTTCGCCACACCAGTCATCTTTCTCCGGGCCGGCCTCGCCCCGAAGTGCCGAGAACTTCGGGAGGCTCCAGCCCGTCTTCTGGCCGACATAGACTACCCCCGCAATGCAGCCAACCGCTAGCACCGTCGGGATCAGGTGGCCGAGCAGGCCGAGCAACCACCCCCCAAGTCCAACGCGCACTTTCGGCGGAGCGGACGCGGACGTCTCCGTGGCACGAGGCGGCTCAAGCACGCCGGTCGAAGGTTGCAGTTCATTCATGGAATACTCCTGTGCTTCACCTGTTGGGACGGCACCGACTCAGCGGCCGACTCCGCGTTGCAGTTCGTTCAAGAGGACACCGCTCCCTTTGCTCGCCACCACGTCGCCCGGCCGAAGACCGTCGAGGATTTCCGTGTTCTGGGCGTCCTTGGCCCCGGTCCGAACGGCGCGGGCCTCGAACGACTTGGGGCCGTTCGCCTTCAGGTAGTCTGGGTGTCGGACGAAGACGACGGGCGTGCCCCGAAACGTCTGGACCGCTTCGTGTGGCACGACTAAGGCGTTTGCCTCGGTGCGAAGGACGATCCGTCCCTTGCCGAGCGTCGAGGACCGGAGTTTTCCCGCGTCGTTCGTCAGTTCGGCCCGCACCGGCACCGTGCGCGTGGTCTCATCCGCCGCCGTACCGACCCAGGTCACACGGCCCTCGAACCCGTCCTGAGAGCCGTCGGGGCTGAACTTTACAGCCTGGCCGAGTGCCACGCGCCGGACGGAATCGGGGCTGACGTGAAGCGTCAGCCACAGCCGCCGAGGGTCCACCACGACGAACAGTACCTTCCCGGCTTCGACCATCTCACCGGCGACCACGTCGGCGGATAGCACGACACCGCCGAAAGGGGCACGCACGGGGAGGAGATTGGAGGTGATGCCTTTCACGTCGAGACCGCTGACCGACTCCGACACGCCGGCTAAGCGCATCCGCCGGACTATCTCGTCGAGCGAGAGTTTCTCGAAGTCTGCCGAGCGAACCGGAAGCCCCAGATTGGTCAACGCCTGTTCGGCCCCGAGGAGGCGGACTTCGGCGTCTTTCACAGCAGCCTCTGCCTCTCGCAGCTGCCGTTGCGGGATTGCGCCCAGGGCTGCCCCGAGGTTGGTGAGCGCTTGCCGTTTGAGTCGCACCTTGACCAGAGCCTGCTGATATTCGGCCTTCGCCTTGCCGACCTCAGCCGCATCGATGAGCGCAAGGACTTCTCCGGCTTTCACGGCATCGCCGGCCGTCTTCGCCACCCACCAAGCCGTGCCGGAGGCTCGCGGCGACAACCGGGCCACGAGGCTCGGGTCAAACAAGACCTCACCGCTCGCCGTCACTTCCTCTGCCATCGCCGTTTGCCACACGGGGGCAATGTCGATCCCCGCCTTCTCGACAGCCTCGGCCGATGTGAACTCGACCCGGACACGCCCGCTGACGCCCGCTAAGGCTCCCAGGCCGTCCGTGGCGGCGGGTTCGCTCTTCACCACGGCCAAGCCGTTCTTGTCGGAGGAGCCAGCCTTCTCGGGTGCGTGTCGCTCAACGAAGTTCCACTCGGTCCTGTGGCCCCAATAGGCCAACCCGCCGATGGCCACGACAACCAACGCGGTCGGCACGGCCTTTGACAACCAGCCCAGCAAGCCACCGACCTTCGCGGGTTCGGTCTCTGGCTCCTGGCCGTGGCCCGTTGGTGGCACAGGGGCGTTGATCGCCTGGGTATTCATGAGAACCCTCCCAGCGCGCGTTCGACGACGCACAAACGAATCGAGCGGTATTCAAGTGACGGCAACAGTAGGCAGAGACGACGAAACGAAGGGGTACGCGGCCCTGATCGGTGACGCAACAACTCGGCTCAGGCAAGAGCCAGTGCGTCAACCTGACGGAAGAGCGACGGAAGCCACTCGACCGTCTAGGGAGCGTAACGGGAGCAGGCTAAATGAGGAGCTTGCAGTGAGAGAGGAAGAGGGGCGGAGAATGGACGTGGTCCAATTCCTGCACGGCGGGGATACTCGCCTTGACAACGGTCGTGAAGCCGATGAAGTCAAGAGCAAGGACGAGAAGCGTCTGAACTTGGGAGGTCGGGAGAGCCACTTTCTCCGTAGAGGTGGTGCAGGCTGCCGGACAGCCGGGTGCGTGCTGGCCAGGAAGCGGGACGGGGCTGGAGTGATCGATGGGGATGCTCTCGCCGCCAGGCTTGCCGGGTTCCTGGTTCGTCTGCTCGGATCGTCGGCGACAATGGCCGCACCCACCCGAATCGGCCCCAGCGCTGACGGCCGTTTCACCAGGGGACGGTAGCCGAGTCTCGTCCGCCGAGGCACGCCCACACGGCACGAACTGGCAGATGCACGTGCCAGGCGGCATGAGCATCGGCAGTCCGATCAGGATGGTGAGCAGCACTCGGAACATAAACGGCGCAAGACCTCCTAACCCCTTTTATCGGCTAGAGTATTCTACAACTTGAGCCGCAGAATCGTCAATCGCAACAAAGTCTTACCTGCTCACCGAAAGCGGCGACGGCGTGAATGGCAAGCGGGCTGTCGGCCGCGTATGCGGAGATGTCCTCCGACAAGACCCGCGACGCCGAGGCGGATGAATGGTGCATAATTGCTGGTTAACTTTTCCTGCCTGAACCCCTGAACCCTGAACCGCACCCCGGAATAAGGTGGGGAAGAGAGGAGGAATAAACAAATGATCTCAGTAGGTCGCCGAAATCACCTTTGCCGATGCAATCTCCCTTTCTCCCTTGAATGGTCACCCCCGAGCCACAGCGTCCAATGTTCTTGTGGCTGCCCCAGGATCGTTTCCGCCTCCACTGCGACGACCTCGCCCTCGTAATTGATCGACCGGAGCAGGTAGCCGGCTCGCTCGATCTCATGCAGGAATCCGACGGTCTGCGGCGGGTCGCGCTGGAGGTGCAGTTCGAGGACGACGGCGGTGTGCGGGAAGCGGCGAAGGGTCTGCTGCATGCCTTCCCAGACCAGGGCCTCCGCGCCCTCGGCGTCGATCTTCACCAGGTCGAGGCGGGGCCAGTCGGCGCAGAGTCGGTCGAGGGTGATCGCGGGAGCCTGGATGGTCTGGCTGCGATGCGCGTAGGCCCAGCGTTCCAACGACGACGTGGCGAAGTCGCCTTCGTTCAGCACGAATTCCACTGCCTGGTCGTCGAGGTTGCCGACCACCTTCGGGCAGATCTCGACGCCGTGGTAGAAGCCGTTCAGCGCCAGGTTCTGCGGCAGGTACGTCTCGGTGAGGATCGGGTTCGGCTCGCAGGCCACGACGCGGCCAGCGGGGCCGCACGCGCCGGCCATCAACAGGGTATAGTACCCGTAGTTCGCGCCGACATCGACGCACCACATGCCGGGCCGCAGATGGCGGGCGATGGCGAGCGTCACCCACGACTCCCAGAAGCCGTCCAGCACCAGGCGCGGTCCAAGCATCAGGTCGCGCGTGTCCACGAACGCCAGGAAGTCACCGAGCAATCGGCAGAGCAACCGGTGGTCGCCGTAGTAGACACCGGCGGCGTGCTTGCGGCTATGCGCTTCCAGTTCCAACCGGCTGGCTCGCAGTTCACTTGATAGAGGCATGGTCATTTCTCCAGGGGAATGAACTCGATGGGCATGCGCTCGTGTTCGAGCCACTGGCCCTTCCACGCGCCGTCGCCGTTGCGTTGAAGGTGACAGGTCGGTCGATCCAGGCGACTCAAGGTCAAGATCGTCGCGCCATCGTCGATGTTGACGTCCCAGCGCCGCTCGCACTCGGCCGCGCCTTCGCCGACCCGGCCCGCCGGTTCAAGGAGGACGGGCCGTTCGTCGTGGCCGACACGACGGTACAAGAAGCGCCGGCCGGTCAGCTCGGCGATGACCAGCTGCTCCGCAGGCGTCGGGTCGAGGTTGTGCCATAGGACGCCATCCCAGCGCTTGCGCAGGTCGGCCACGAAGTTGAAGCAGAGTTCCTCATTCGCCAGGGAATTGTTCCGGCGGTTGCCGCCGCCGAGCTTCCATTTGTCCTGGCAGCGGTGATTGAACATCTGCTGGTCCCGGAAGTCCCATTGCACGATGGTGTGCTGATTCCAGCCAGGTGCTTTGCTCGGCATCGCGTAGTCGCTGCCGAGCTTGCGCCAGCCGAGGTGGAAACACTCCTTGTCGCCGTACACGACGCGGAACACGAAGTCCGAATGCTCGGCGTACCACAGTGCCATGCGGAGTTCGCGCCAGCACCGCGTCTTGTTGATCAGGTACTGGCCGCTCTCGAACGCCACTTCGCTTTGCCAACGAGCGGCCACCTCGGGGATGTCGAAGATCTCCCACACATCGCGCTTGAGTTGCCAGCAGGCGTAGTCGGGCCAGAAGATCGCGCCCTTCTCCAGATACTCGGGCCAGGTGAAGACCTCGGTCACGTCGCGGCATGGCCCGCAGTCGGCGTCGAGGAACAGGACCTCCTCGAACGGCGAGTGCAGCGTCGAGAACGGCTTCAACTCCCAGCCACACAGAATGCGACAGGGATGCTCCTTTTCGACCTGGCGGGCATCAACGCATTCGACGCCAAGCGGCTTCAGAAGCCGGCGCAGGTACGGATCGATCTCGCCCTTGCCCAAGTGCCAGAGTTGGATCGGAAGCGTGCAGCCGAAGTGACGGATCAGGTGGACGCCGACCCAGACGCTGGGGAAGTACTTCAGCCCGCCGCCGGCAATTACGATGCCGCGCCCCTCCGCGTAGGCGTGCCGGCCCGGCGTCAGGCTGTCGGCGAAGCGCCGGGCCATGACGCGGAGGGCTTCGTTGACATTCGGCCACGCCGCCCAGCCAGACGGCCAGGGGCCGGGCGGGGCGCTTTCGATCAGTCGGATCATTTCCTCGACCGACAGGTCCTGCGTCGCCGAGTCGCACTTGGTCCAGTCGATGGCTGCCTTCTCTTGAAGGGTGGTGCTCATAGAAGCTCCCAGTTGAGGTTGAACTCCCAGAACGCGCCGACGTGGTACGCGCCGTCAATCGTGCTGGCGTCCAGCTCGATCAGGTGCTCGCCGGGCGGCAGGTCGATGGAGCCGCTGGGCGTGACCGTGGTCATCGCGCAGCCGAGACCTTCGCCCACGGAGCCGCCCATCGCCACTGGCATTCCGTTGACGCGGGCCGACGCTTGCTCGTAGCCGAAGTCCTGGCGCTCGACGACGCCGACCATGCTGATGGTCAGTCGCATGGGGACGCAGATGCAGACTTGCCGGGTTGCGGTGCCCGATTGAGTGGTTCCGTTCGGCCCGCCGCAGTTCTGCGAATCCTCGAACGAGATGCGGAGGGACCAACCGCCCCCGGTCCAGGAGGCCCCGCTGAATGCCTCGGTCTGCCAGGGGTACTCGGGGCAAGAACAGGAACCGCTCGCCATCCCGGTGCCGGCGGACCCACTGACGCCGGAGTCCGAGCCGTCGCTGCCCGAAGTTGAGCCGATACTGCCCGACGCGGAACCGCCGGGCAGCGAACCACCGGGGACGGACCCGCTGACGCCGCCCGATCCCGGAACCGATCCGCTCGCGCCGGGCGCTGAACTGGAGCCCGCACCGCTTCCCCCTGAACCACTTCCCGAGCCGGCCTGCGATCCAATGCCGGTTCCCGAGCCAGCGCCGCTGCCGGACTGCGTGCCGCTGACAACGCCCGAGGAAGAACCCACGCCCGACTGGGCCGCCGAACCCGACGCCGACCCGGCACCGGATGCGCTGCCCGGCGTCGAACCGGGCGTGCTTGCGCTGCCGCCTGACGATCCGCTGGCACCCCCGGAGGCTCCCGAACTGCCGGACTCGATGCCAATGCTTCCGCTCTGCGATCCGCTTGCCCCGGAACTGCCGCCGCCGGACGACCCGGCGGCCGAGCCGCTGGAACCAGCCCCACTGGACGAGCCCGCGCCGGAGGAGCCGCTCGACCCCTGACCGCTGCCCGAAGCCCCACTGGAGCCTGGTCCGCTGCCCGACGATCCACTGACGCCCGAGCCGCTTCCCGCCGACCCGCTCGAACCCGACCCAGGACCGGAAGAGCCGCTCGTCCCCGAGCTGCCGCTGGACGAACCAAGCGATCCCGACGAGCCACTGGCCCCGGAGCTTTCCCCCGATATGCCCGACGACCCGCTCAACCCCGAGCCAGACCCCGACGAACCCGAACCCTCGCCCGACGAGCCACTGACGCCGGAACCTTGGCCAGACGATCCCGACTGGCTGGACGATCCCGATGACCCGCTGAGTCCCGAGCTTTCGCCGGACAATCCACTGACCCCGGTGCTTTCGCCAGACGAACCACTCAGGCCTGAACTTTCCCCGGACGGCCCGCTGAGGCTGGAGCTTTCTCCCGAGGAGCCGCTCACCCCAGAACCCTCGCCAGACGATCCTGACAAGCCCGACGACCCGCTGACGCCCGAGCTGGCCCCGGAAGAACCGGAACCTTCTCCTGTGGAGCCACTGAGGCCGGAGCTTTCTCCCGACGACCCCGATTGGCCGGACGTGCCCGAGGACCCGCTGAGACCAG
>JAANMW010002154.1_pt1 | contig 18362 bp, 15 predicted proteins | sample 7279671 | NCBI WGS metagenome assembly JAANMW01 (sample SAMN14094541, study PRJNA606508) | bioreactor metagenome | isolation source: A lab-scale SPAN reactor treating ammonium-rich wastewater day 247 | place: Ireland: Galway | collected 2017-09-19
CCTTGGCCAGCTTGGGGGCGGTGTCATGGTAGGCGTGTACCGCACGGGCCCATTCGTCTAGCCGCTCCAGCAAGGCAGGAATGCGCGTCAGGTCAATGATGCTAAAGGTGACGTTGTCGGACCCAAAAGGCACCAAGCTGCCGCCAGGGCTGCTGCGCATCTGCTTATCGTAGTAAGCAATGGCTGCCGCCCGGCCGAATTCCGGGATGCTGGGAGCGGGCTGGCGGGCGGCGGTCTCGACCAGGGTGGTCCAGTCCCAGCCCGCGCCGGGCTCGAGCTCCTGCGATGCACCCAGGTAGCGGGCGCAGGGCTGGAGCGTCTTGGCCACTTCCAGCGTAGCCATCAGGCAGGCGTCGAAGCCGATGTAGTCGAGAGTGACTCCCGTAGCGGCTCGGGCGCCCTGCAGCGCCGCCGCCATGGTGTGCATTCGCATCATCGACTCGCCGTCAGGAAAGTTTTCGTCACTACCAAAGCCGAAGTAGCCGCTGCCGTGGTTCCACAGCATCAGCATGGTGCGGTCTGCCGGGTAGGTGCGCACGCCCCATGTCACAAAGTCTTGCAGCGTGCTGCCCCACACCATGTTCTGCGGGCCCAGGTCAGCCAGTTCTTTGAGCTTTCCGCCCGCAAGTTCGAAGCGTTTGACGGTCTTCCAGCTGGTGACCAGACCCGCCGGGTCGGCCTTGTCGGCCCCCCCCGTGGTGATGACAATGCGGGTGTGGGCTGAGCCCTTCGCCGCGAGCATCTCCAGCAGGTTGTCCGTGCCTGCGTTGTGTTCACTCTCCAGGTCGGAGCCCAGCAGGTAAACGAACATCGTGGTGCTGAGCGGCGCGCTGGAGTCGGGGCCACTGCCGCCGCAGGCGGCAAGTCCTCCAGCGAGCAGGGCGGCGGCGGTGCCAAGCATGTGGCGGCGTGAGAGGTTGTGCATGGTTTTCCTTGGTGCGATAGGGTGAAAAAGTGATCAGTGCGGTACCAGGCCGCGCTTGAAGCGGTCGATGAGCGCACGCGCCTTCTCGGGGTTCTTGTAAACGGGGGGATTGCTGTCCGCCGCCTCGGCCTTGGGCATGGCGTCTGCGGTGGGCTCTTCGCCCTGCAACGGCTGGCCCTGGCACGTGGTTTCGCGCGGCGCGGGCGTTTCGCCCAGCAGGTGGGCCGTTACCTTCGGGTCCACGCAGGCGTCGCTGTAGGGGTAAACGCCGTGCTGAAAGTCACCCGCCACGTACACGCGGCGGGCACCGGGCAACTGGGCGAAGAAGCGGTTGGCGTCGTCGGTGTTGGTGGCCCCGTCGTACTGCGACTGCACGAACAGCACCGGGAGCTGCTGCATGGCCGCCGGATCGGGCTTACGCACCGAGGGGCCGCCCCAGAACGCGCAGGCATCCAGCGCCAGCAGCCCGCCGAAGTGCATGGGCGCTTGCCGGGCCATGCCACGCACCTTGGCGATCCACTCGGCCGGGTCGGTGGTGCTGGGCGTGTCGTTACAGCGGACGGCGATGCCAGTGGCGTCGTCGAGCCGGATGCTGTGCGCCTCGGGTTCCAGCCAGGTGCTCCGGTAGTTGTGATAGAGCTTCCATGCCGTCTCGCGCAGTTGCGCCTCGCGCGGCTCGTCGCCGGGGGCGAAGGGGTGCCGTGCCAGCGCGCCCTGCACCGCATCGGTATCCACCGCATCCGGCACGCTGAGCAGCGCTGCGTCCAGCCCCTGGGCCGCCGCGATGTGGCCCAGGTATTCGACAGCGCTGCTGCGGCTGTAGCCCAGCCCGCTCAAAGGTATGCCCAGGACGGCCTGCACGCGGGGGGCGAGGCGTGGCATGACTGCGCGCACCTCCGCCTCGGTGGCTCCCAGGCGGAAAAAATCCGGGTGGCGCGCGGCGTAGGGTGCGAGCACCTCGTCAAACAGGCGCTGGCGCGCGGGCGGCTGCCCGTGCAGCATCTGTTCCATGGAGGCGCTGAAGTCCGTTGCGCTGTCCAGCACCATGCGGCCCACCTTTTCGGGGAACAGGCTGGCGTACCACGCGCCGAGCCAGGTGCCGTAGGAGTAGCCCAGATAGTTGAGCTTCTCGTCGCCCAGCAGGCCGCGAAGCAGATCCATATCGCGTGCGGTGGCGTCGGTGTTGATATAGGGCGTGAGGGGGTTGCGGGCGCAGGCTTCGGCTTGCTTGCGGCCGTTGTAGTGCGCGTTGGCGATGTTCTCGGGCGTATCCCACCCTGCCGCGCTGAAGTCCACGAAGCGCGTCAGCTCGTTGGTGGCACAGGACAGCCGTGTGCTGGCCCCCACGCCGCGCGGTGAGAATCCCACCATGTCGTATTCATCCAGCAGCCGCAACTGCTGTGCACCCTGGGGGCTGGCGGGATTGCTGTCCGCGAACGCAGCCCACAGATGCAACGTCATGGAAAGTCCGTCGATGCCCGGCCCGCCGGGGTTGAAGAAAAGCACGCCGCGCCGCGCCTCGGTCCGGCCTGCCGCCATGCGCATGACCGCCAGGGAGACATCGCCGCGCTGGGGCTCGCTCCAGACCATCGGCGCACGCACTTGGGCGCACTGCAGCCGCCCGGCGGGCGGCTGGATGTCGAGGCCGTCCATGGGCCTGCCCAGAATGGTGGGGTCGCATTCGGCCCATTGCACGGTCTGCGTGCGGTATTCGTTCAGCGGGTCGGGCGAACTGCCGCCGCCGCAGGCAGTGAGGGCAGCAGCCAGGGCCGTGGCGGCAAGCCAGCGGGCGGGGTGGGGAGCGATGGGGGAGAACACCGGCTGATTCCTTTTTTGATAGCAGCCAGCGCTTTCCAGTAAAGCGCCAGAGGCCAAAAAGCACCTCAAAAGATGGGTGTGCATGGCGAAGAATCGTAGGGACTTGTGACCGGCTGCGGTATCCCTGAGATTGGGTAATTTGGGGGTGTATGCGCAAATTACCCAATCTCAGGGATACGCGGGGGCGGCCCGCTGGCCTACCATCGCGCTTGTTTCTTTTTGGTTGCCCGCACCATGTCTCCCCCCGCCAACGATCCCATCCTGCCCGCACCCGTGCTGGTGGTGGAAGATGAGCCGCTCTTGCAGCAGCGCCTGCGCGGGGTGCTGAGCGCGCTGGGCTACCCGCCAGACGCGCTGCTGTTCGCCGCCACGCTGGCCGAGGCGCGCTCCTGCCTGGCGCAGCAACCCATGGCGCTGGTGCTGGTGGATTTGCATTTGCCCGACGGCGATGGGCGCGAGTTGATCGTGCAATTGCGCGCCGATGACCCCGGCGTGGGCATCCTCGTGGTGTCGGCCTGGAGTTCGGAAGAGGCCATTTTGGGCGCGCTGCGTGCAGGGGCCACCGGCTATGTGCTCAAGGAGCGCGACGACATGGAGGTGATGCTGTCGATCCGCAGCGTGCTGCGTGGTGGCGCGCCGATCGACCCGTTCATTGCCCGGCGCATCCTGGAGTTGCTGCCCGCGCCGGCAGCGGCGGTGCCGGGCGCTCCGTCACCACCGGAGAACTGCCTGAGCGAGCGTGAGAACGAAATTTTGCGGCTGGTGGCCGATGGCCTGTCCAACCGCGAGATCGCGGAGCAGCTGTTCCTGTCGCGCTACACCGTGGAAAGCCACGTCAAGCGCGTCTATCGCAAATTGGCGGTGTCATCGCGCACGGGCGCGGTGCGTGAGGCACGTTCGCGCGGGTGGCTGGGCTGATGCGGCTGCTGATGTGGCTGGCCGCGCTGGCGCTCTGGCTGCCGGGTGGGGTGCTGGCCGATGCCTGCGCGCCGCGCATTGTGTCGGTGCAGGCGGCGCCAGCGCTGGACGGCGCCCGGCCCCTCACCGGATGGGTGGATGTGACCTTGCCCGATACGTGGTCAGCCCGCTGGCCCGCGCACGGCGACTCGGGCTGGTACCGCATCGATTGGGAGCGCGGCTGTGCGAACGGCGAGCCCGTGGCCCTGGGCATTGACGGCATCAGCGTGGCGGGCGAGGTGTACAACAACGGCGATCTGCTGTGGCGCGACGCCTCGCTGGTGGAGCCGTTGTCGCGCAGCTGGAACGTGCCGCGGTGGTGGGTGCTGCCCGAATCAGGCTTGCAGCCAGGGGTGAACACCGTGTGGGTGCGGGCTGTGGGGCCGGCGGCATTGGGGCCAGGCCTGCGCGGGGTGCGCTTGGGCGACCCATCCACGGTGGCCGCTCAGCACTATCGCACCCAATGGCGCCAGCGCACGCTGTACCTGATCAACGCGGTGCTGTGCGGTATGGCGGGCACACTGTTTTTGGTGGTGTGGGCGCTGCGCCGTAATACACCGGCTGGGGCAGCCTACGGCTGGTTCGGACTGATGGCGTTGGCGTGGCTGGCTTATCTGACTACCTATCTGGCGTACACGCAGTGGCCCTGGCCCGATGCGATCACACGCAGCCGTTTCAGCATGGTGGCGCTGGTGGGCTACGTGCTGTCCGCCTGCGTGTTCACCTTGCGCTTTGGCGGGCAGAAGCTGCCGCTCGCGGAACGTGTGCTGTGGGTGCTGGCGGCACTGGGCGCTGGCACGGCGGTGCTGGTACCGGACGATGTGGCGGGGCCGTGGTTCGGCAGGGTGTGGCAGGGGGCCATGGGGGTCTTCATGGTCAACTGCCTGCAGTTCCAGTGGCACGCGTGGCGCTCCCGGCCTGGGGGGCGCAAGCCCCTGCACATGCTGCTGGCGCTGTGTTGGCTGGCGGTCATGGTGCTCACGGTGATCACGCTCGTTCCGGGGGTGGACCGCTGGAACGTGGCGCGCAACTGGGCCGCGTTGAGCGGATTGCTGGTGATCTCGTTGGTGATGCTGCTGCTGGGCGCGCAGCTCATGCAGCGGGTGCGCAGCGTGGAGCGCTTCAACCGCGCGCTGGAGCAGGGAGTGGCCCGTGCCCGCGCCGATCTGGCCCAGGCACTGGAGCGCGAGCACGCCCAGGCACTGGACCACACCAAACTGCAGGAGCGCATGCAGATTGCGCACGACCTGCACGACGGTCTGGGCGGCAGCCTGATGCGCAGCATGGCGCTGGTGGAGCAGGCGCCCCAACCCTTGCCCAATGAGCGCGTACTTTCGTTGCTGAAGGTGCTGCGCGACGACCTGCGCCAGGTGATCGACCAGGGCTCCAGTGCCGGCGCACAGGTGCCCGATACGCCGGTGCAATGGGCCGCGCCGCTGCGCCACCGGTTTACCGGTATCTTTGATGAAATGGAGGTGACGTCGCACTGGGACATGCCGTTGCAATGGCAGGGCCGCCCTAGCGCGCTGCAGTGCCTGGGCCTGACGCGGCTGGTAGAGGAGGCGTTGTCGAACACCATCAAGCACAGCCGGGCGCGGCAGGTGCGCGTGCGATGCACGCAGCCGCAGCCCGGTGTGTTATGCCTGCGCATTGAGGATGACGGCGTGGGATTTGACGTGCAGGCCGTGCAACAAGCCGGGCTGAGCGTGGGCATGCGCAGCATGGCCGCTCGGGCTGAGCGCATGGGTGGCACGCTGGAGATGGTATCGGGCGCAACGGGGACGGTGGTGAGTCTCACGTTGCTATTGGAAAAATAGCTGCAAACGATTGACTGGAAAGCGCTGGCGGATGATTTCAGGATCTTCTTGTGAATGCCAGTACGTCATCTCGGAAATACGCATCAAACCATTGAACGTGCGACCCGCGCGACAGATACCAGCAGGGTGTCGGCGCCTTTGTGCCACACAAAAGGCTCGGGTTCCTGGTTATGACCCCATGCGCGGCAAGCCTCGTCCAAGTCGGTTCGCTGCGCAGCAGCTTGGAGCCACAGGTGCATGATTTGGGCAGGGCAGGCAGTAGGAGCACACCGGCGTGCGTCGTTCGATCACTCAAGGCCCTCATAGCCTTCAAAATACCTGAAATCAGGGAATGACAAGTGCCAGGGTTCATTCGATCATCGTTGCCGTACCAATCAAGGATGAACCCGTTCATGAAGAAATCCATTTTGTGTGCAGCCTTGGCGGCTGCCTTCCTCAGCGCCTGTGGCGGCAGCGATGACAGCAAACTGATTCCCGGCGACGAATTCAGCGTCGAGCTGAGCCTGGACGACACGCTGACTGAAATCTCGACCTATCGCGTCTACGGCCTCAGCAACAGCGGCCAGCTGGTCACCACCGCCGACGACCTCGCCAGCGACGGGCTCATCCCCATCGAAGTCAGCCGCATTGACGCCAAGACGCAGGCCACCGATGCCTTGCCCGAAGTGGCAGCCATCCAAGCCTTCGTGCCTCAACTGTGGGCCGAGCTGGGCAAACGCCACGGTACGCTGGACGCCAGCAAGCTGGCGCAAGAGGTGCACGACCTGGATATTTCGCTGGCAACCATTTATACGGATTACCGCAACTCTGGTCTGAGCCTGCCGGAGTTCGTCGATTTCTACGAAACGCTGGATGCCCATCCGACGCTCGACAAGACCGGCAAGGTCGAGGCCGAACTGAGCCAGTTTCTGAGCAATGCCCAGATCACCCCCAGGCAGCTTCTCGATGTGCTGCATGCGCATGGCAGCAACTGGCAGCAGTTTCTGGCCCTGATGGCCTCGCGCCAGGACGATTTCAGCAGCCTGTATGACCAGTATGGCAAGGCCGCCACGGACATTTCGTCCTTTGTGCAGGGCTATCTGCAACCGCAGACCAAGGCGCTCAAGAACGCCGCTACCGCCATCGCGGTAGCAAAATTCGGCTGGGATGTCATCAAGGACAACCGCCCGGAGACCGTCGCCACGGGGGCCTTCACACGCGCACTGGCCTCGAGCGACCCCCAGTGGGACAACTATGCCCAGACCAGGTCCGGCACCTCGCAGGTGGTGACGCTCAAGACCAAAGGGGTTATTCCGGTGACCCAAACCGAGGTCAAGTTCGCTCTCACGGGCTACTACGACGCCAAACACTCCAGCATTGGCGGCCACTGGTTGCCCCTGGTGAACATGGACGTGAAGGAGGTATACGCCATCATCTCCTGGAAGGTCAACGCCAAGGCGAGTGTGACCCTGCCCGTGAATGTGGGAACGGTAGCCGCCCCCATTCCCGAAATTCCGGTACTTATGGAGATCAACACGTCCGGCGTGTTCCAGAACGACACCAAAAAATACGAGTTCCGCGCCAATGGCAAGGACGGCTTTCGTTACATCGGACAGAAGAAGTAACCCGATACCCTGCGCGGCCCGGCTCTGATGGGCCGGGCCGACGGCCTGTTCAAAGGCTTTGGCTGGCGCGGCGGCTGGGGTATTTTGTTCGACGACTTCATGGCCGTCTTTTACACGCTGCTGGTGATTGCGCTGTGGAGGTTCTTCGCATGATCCCCGCAGCACCCACCCCTGACCCCCAATGAGGCGCCCCTGAACAACCCCTGCAGCCCGCATAAACACTGAATTTTCGGGTGATTGCTGATGCTCTGAACGCCCAGTTTGATTTCCAATAGTGGCTGTTTTCTGGGAGTTCTGCCGTGCTGTTTGCCTGCCCCGCCACCGAGGATTTCTTCCGTTAACGCATCGACCACATGATCGACCTGCGCCATCCGCTGGCCGTGCTGGCCTCGCGCATGTCCTGGCAGCAAATCGAGGCCTCAGTGGCCCATCTGTTCTTGCGCAAGGCTCGCGCTGACGTTGCCATGCCCGATCTGGATCTCTTTGGTGAACAGGTGCAGCGCGCTGCTGTACCTCAAGCACGCCTTCAACGGATCCAACGAAGGCGTGGTCGCGCTGACTCCCCCCGCTGGCAGTTCTTCTCGGGCTGCGCCTATTACGAAGACCGCCAGCCCTGCGACGCCACCACCGTGGTCAAGTTCCGCCAGTTGCTGGGCGAGGAAGGCGGGGAAGAACTGCTGTCGCAGACCATCAACGTGGCAGTGGACCTCCAACTGAACGAGCAACTGGAGCAGGCAGCAGGACAGCGGGGCCTAGCTAGCGACGGTATTCGTCGATCTGGGCTATCGGGGCAAGTCCAGGCGGATCAGCGGGCAACAGAGAAAGCTGCTCAAGCGGCGCCAGGCCATTGAGCCGATCATTGGCCACCTCAAGAGTGATCACCGCATGGATCGTGGCCCTCTCAAGGGTCAGCAGGGTGATCGGCTGCATGCACTGCTGTGCGCGGCGGGCTACAACATCCGCTGGCTGTTGCGCCAGATTGCAAAGAAGGGCGTGGCCTTCTTGCACCAGGTCCATTTGCGCCTGTGCCAGATCGCGGGTCTATCGCCAACGTGGTCGCTGGCGCTGCGCAAACGGCTCGACTTCGCGCTCATCAGGTCAGCATCTCACCTGGGCTTGGCTTGAAAACGGATAAATCAGGGACGACTCATTAGACATGCGGTCATTTGTGCACATTGAAGCGTAGGTTTATGCAACAAACCGATAGCCGATCCCTGCCTCGGTGCGCAGGTGCCGGGGCATGGCGGGGTTGTCCTCCACCTTCTTGCGCAGGTTGGCCATGTGCACGCGCACGTAGTGCGTGTCGTCCGCATGGCCGGGGCCCCACACGGCCTTGAGCAGTTGCTGGTGGGTGATGACGCGGTCGGGCTGCGACGCCAGGTGGGTGAGCAGCTTGTATTCGATGGGCGTGAGGTGCAGCGGCTGGCCGGCGCGCTCGGCGGTGCGGCGCGCTCGGCGGTGCGGCGAGCGAGGTCGATGCGGACATCGCCAAAGGCAATCAGCGGGTCGCCGCCGGGCGTCTGCTGGTAGTGGCGCCGCAGTTGCGCGCGCACGCGGGCCATGAGTTCGCCGGCGCCAAAGGGTTTGACCAAGTAGTCGTCGGCACCGGCATCGAGCGCGGCGATTTTGTCCGCCTCCTGGCTGCGCGCCGAGAGCACGATCACCGGCACCGTGGACCAGCTGCGCAGGCCGCGGATCACTTCAATGCCATCGCCGTCGGGCAGGCCCAGGTCGAGCACGACGAGGTCGGGCCGGCGCGTGCCGGCTTCGATCAGGCCGCGGGCCACGCTGTCGGCCTCGTGCACGGTGTGCCCCTCGGCGCCCAGCGCCAGGCGGACGAAGCGGCGAATGGCGGCTTCGTCCTCGACGACCAGAATGCTGTGGCCCGCAGGCTTTTCAGGTGTGCTCATGGTGTCGCGCCCTGTCCGGTGCCGTCGTCCTGCGGCGGCTCTCCGCACGGCAGGGCGATGGTGAAGCGGGCGCCTGCAATGCGGCCCTGCGCGCGCCGGTTGCTGCCCTGGATGCGCCCGCCGTGCGCCTGCACGATGGCGCGGCAGATGGCCAGGCCCAGGCCCACGCCCGGCAGCGGGCTTTCGCGGTTACCGCGCTCGAACTTCTCGAAAATGCGCTCTTCCGCGCCCTCGGGCAAACCCGGGCCTTCGTCGTCCACCCACAGCAGCACCTCCCGCGCGGCGGCCTCGGCGCCCAGGGTGATGGCGCTTCCGCTGGGCGTGTACTTGGCGGCGTTCTCCAGCAGGTTGACGAGCACGCGCTCGAACAGCACGGCGTCGAGGTGCAGCAGCGGCAGGTCGGTCGGCAGGTGCACGTGCAGGGCGCGGCCGGCCAGTGCCTTGCTACTTGCCGCCAGCGCGCTGCCCACTACCTCTTCGAGCGGTTGCCAGTCGCGGTGCAGGGGTGCAGCGCCTGCCTCCAGCCGGGCCATGTCGAGCAGGTTGTTGACCTGCGCACTCATGCGCAGCGCCGAGTCGCGGATGGCATCGGAGACTTCGCGCTGGGCGGCGCTCAAGGGCGGATCGGTCAGGCCGAGGGCGTCGGACAGGCCCACCAGCGAGGCCAGCGGCGTGCGCAAGTCGTGCGAGATGGCCGACAGCAGCGCGTTGCGCAGCCGCTCGGACTCGATCTGCACGGTGCTGGTGCGCGCCACTTCGATGTAGTGGATGCGTTCGAGCGAAATCGCCAGCAGCGAGGCGCAGGTATCGAGCAGGCGCATCGGCTCAGGGCCGAGCGGCGCGCTGCCCAAGAGCTCCAGCACCAGCACGCCGCGCACGCGCATGGGCGCCTTGAGCGGCACGACGAGGCACGGGCTGGCCGGCAGCGTGCCGGTGCCGCGCCCGGCGGACTCGGCATGGTCGAACGACCACTGCGCAACGCCCAGGTCCACCGGCGCCTCGGCCCCCGCGAGCGGCTCCAGGTGGTTGGCGTCGTCGGCCACCAGCAGGCTGGAGCGGGCGCGGAACTCGGCGCGCAGGAAGCGGGCGGCAATCTCGCCCACCTGCTCGGGCAGCAGCGCGGCCGACAGGTCGCGCGACATGTCGTAGAGGCTGCGCACCCGGCGCTCGCGCTGCATAGCCGCCGCCGCCTGCACCTTGAGCCCAGCGGTAAGCTGCCCCACCACCAGCGCTACCACGAGCATCACGGCAAAAGTGACCAGGTACTGCACGTCGCTGACCGCCAGCGAAAAGCGCGGCGGCACGAAAAACAAGTCGAACAAGGCCACGCCCAGAAAGGCCGCCAGCACCGCCGGGCCGCGCCCAAAGCGCAGCCCTACGCCGACCACCACCAGCAGGAACAGCATGACGATGTTGCTCAGCTCGAGCACACCCGTCATGGGCGTTGCCAGCAGCGCCAGCAGCGCGCAGGCCGTGGCCGCTGCGGCGTACCCGCGCCACGCGCTGCCCGCCGCTTCATCCGGAGTGCGCGGTGCGCGTGCGAGGTCGGGCGCCGGTGCGCCGGGCTTGGTTGGCAGGGCCACCTGCAAGACGTCGAGGTCGTCCGCGCTGCGCACCAGCTGGTCTGCCAGCGCCCGCCGCCAGCGCCAGCGCCCACGCCCGCGCCCGCGCGTACCCCGCCCCAGCACCAGGCGCACAAGGTTGTGCTCGCGCGCGTAGCGCACCAGCGCGGCTGCGGGCTCCGGCGCCGAGAGCGTCGCTGTGGTCGCCCCGAGCTCGCCGGCCAGCTTGAGCACTTTCAGCGCCTGCGCGTTGTCGAGGGCGCCGGTCTCCACATGCACCGCGTGCCAGGGCACATCGAGCTGCGTGGCCATGCGGGCACAGCTGCGCACCACTTTCTCACCGGCAGCGCCCGGGCCCACGCACGCCAGCAGCGCCTCCCGGTTGGCCCACACCGGCTGCACGGACACCGAACGCCGGTAGGCACGCACCTCTCCATCGACCCGGTCGGCCGTGCGGCGCAGGGCCAGCTCGCGCAGGGCCAACAGGTTGCCCTTGCGAAAGAAGTTGGCGGCGGCGCGTTCGGCCTGCTGCGGCACATAAACCTTGCCGGCTTTGAGACGCGCCAGCAGTTCGTCGGGCGGCAGGTCGACCACCACCACCTCGTCGGCGTCGTCGAACACCCGGTCTGGCACGGTTTCCCACACGCGGATGCCGGTGATGCCGCTGACCACGTCGTTCAGGCTCTCGAGGTGCTGGACGTTCATCGTCGTCCAGACATCAATGCCCGCAGCGAGCAATTCTTCCGCGTCCTGCCAGCGCTTGGGGTGGCGCGAACCGGCGGCGTTGCTGTGGGCCAGCTCGTCCAGCAGAACAAGGGCGCGGGGATCGCCGCCGTGCGCAGCGCCAAACTGCAAGGCCCCTTCCAGATCGAATTCGGGCAGCGTACGCCCATGGTTCGCAACCTGGCTGGGCGCAAGCCGCGCCAGCCCCGCGGCCATGGCTTCGGTTTCGCCGCGGCCATGGGTTTCGACCACGCCGACCAGCAAGGGCGTTCCTTGCGCCTGTGCGGCCTGGGCCGCAGACAGCATGGCGTAGGTCTTGCCCACACCGGCATTGGCCCCAAAGAAGATCTTGAGCCGCCCACGCCGCGCCCGCACCTCGTCGCGCTGTACTTGCTCGAGCAGTTGGTCGGGATTGGGGCGGGCGTCGCTCATCGGTAGCTACTGTAGAGCAGGTGGCGCCACACGCACGCAAGCGGTGGCCAGCGCCGCTTCAGGCACGGGGCAAGGCATCGAGCGCCAGGTTGAGCCGCAGCACGTTCACACGCGGCTCGCCCAGAAAGCCCAGCAGCGTGCCTTCGGTGTGCTCTGCCACCAGCGCCTGCACCCGCTGCGGCGGCAGGCCCAAAGCACGGGCCACCCGGTTGACCTGGTAGTCGGCGGCAGCGCGGCTGATGTGCGGGTCAAGCCCGCTGGCAGAGGCGGTCACCAGGTCCACCGGCACAGCGCTGTGGTTGCCAGGATCGGCAGCGCGCAGCGCTGCAATGCGCGCCGCCACGGCCTCGGCCAAGGCCGGATTGCTGGGCCCCAGGTTGGAGCCCGAAGACGCTACCGCGTTGTAGGGATCGGGCGCAGTGGCCGATGGCCGGCTCCAGAAATGGCCAGGCTGCGAAAACGGCTGGCCGATCAGCGCGGAGCCGACCACCACGCCCTTCGCCTTCACCAGACTGCCGTTGGCCTGGTCGGGGAACAGCACTTGCGCCAAACCCGTGACAGCCAGCGGATACGCCAGGCCAGTCACAAGGGAAAGCACGACAAAAAGCACCAGGGCAGGACGAAACAAGGATGTCATAACACCTCCGGAACAAAAATCAGACCACGCCCAGCGCTGCCAGCGCCAGGTCGATGAGCTTGATACCCACGAACGGCACCACCACACCGCCCAGGCCGTAGATGGCGAGGTTGCGGCGCAACAGCGCTGCGGCGCCCACCGGGCGGTAGCGCACCCCTTTGAGCGCCAGCGGAATCAGGAAGACGATGACCAGCGCGTTGAAAACCACCGCCGAAAGAATCGCCGAGTTAGGACTGGCCAGCTGCATCACGTTCAAGGCCGAGAGCTGCGGGTAGGTGCCCACGAACGCGGCCGGCACGATGGCAAAGTATTTAGCCAGGTCGTTGGCAATGCTGAAGGTGGTGAGTGAACCCCGCGTCATCAGCATCTGCTTGCCGGTCTCGACGATTTCAATCAGCTTGGTCGGGTCGCTGTCGAGATCCACCATGTTGCCGGCCTCCTTGGCGGCCTGCGTGCCGGTGTTCATGGCCACGGCCACATCGGCCTGGGCCAGCGCCGGCGCATCGTTGGTGCCGTCGCCCGTCATGGCCACCAGTTGGCCGGCTGCCTGGTACTCGCGGATGCGTTCGAGCTTGGCCTCGGGCGTGGCTTCGGCAAGAAAGTCGTCCACCCCCGCTTCGGCCGCGATGGCCGCCGCCGTGAGGCGGTTGTCGCCAGTGACCATCACCGTCTTGATGCCCATGCGGCGCAGCTCGGCAAAGCGCTCCTTGATGCCGGGCTTGACGATGTCCTTGAGCTCGATGGCACCCAGCACGCGGGCACCCTCGCTCACCACCAGCGGCGTGCTGCCGCGGCGGGCAATGCTGTCCACCACAGCCTGCAGCGCGGCCGGGAAATCGCCGCCCAGCGCCTGCACATGCCGGCGGATCGCATCGGCCGCGCCCTTGCGCAGGCTCCGGCCGCCAGGCAGATCCACGCCGCTCATGCGCGTTTGTGCGGTGAAAGGCACACACTGCGCGTCCAGCGACGCCGCATGCAATTCAGGCAGGTGGAAGTTTTGCCGCGCCAGCACCACGATGCTTCGGCCTTCGGGTGTTTCATCGGCCACCGAAGCGAGCTGGGCCGCTTCGGCCAGCGCGGCCTCGTTCACGCCCGGCGCCGGGGCAAAGGCGCTGGCCTGGCGGTTGCCCAGGGTGATGGTGCCGGTCTTGTCGAGCAGCAACACGTCCACGTCGCCGGCCGCTTCCACGGCGCGGCCGGAGGTGGCGATCACGTTGGCCTGCATCATGCGGCTCATGCCCGCCACACCAATGGCAGAGAGCAATCCCGCAATGGTGGTGGGAATCAGGCACACCAGCAGCGCAACCAGCACCACCAGGCTCACGGGCTCACCGGCGCCACCGGCGGCAATGCCAAACTGCGAAAACGGCAGCAAGGTGACCACCACGCTCAGGAACACGATGGTCAGCGCCACCAGCAAGATGGTGAGCGCAATCTCGTTGGGCGTTTTTTGCCGCTTGGCGTTCTCCACCATGCCAATCATGCGGTCGATGAAGGTCTCGCCCGGATTCACCGAGACGCGCACCACGATCCAGTCGGACAGCACCCGCGTGCCCCCGGTAACGGAGCTGAAGTCACCGCCGGACTCACGAATCACCGGGGCCGACTCGCCCGTAATGGCGCTCTCGTCCACCGAGGCCACGCCCAGGATGACTTCGCCATCGGCGGGCACCGTGTCACCCGCTTCCACCAGCACCAGGTCTTCGCGCTTGAGCTGGTCGGCTTCCATGGGTAGCCACGCCATGGCCGCGCGCGTGGCAGGCACCGGGGCGCCCTTGGGTAATTGCTTGGCCCAGGTCTCTTTCTTGAGCCCGCGCAGCGACGCCGCCTGCGCCTTGCTGCGCCCCTCGGCCAGCGCTTCCGCCATGTTGGCAAACAGCACGGTGAACCATAGCCACAGCGCGACCAAGGCGGTGAACAGGCTGGGTTCGGAGAGCGCGAGCGCGGTCGTGAAGGCGCTGCCCACGTACACCACAAACATCACCGGATTGCGCCACTGCACGCGCGGGTCCAGTTTCTTGAGCGCCTCCAGAAGCGCCGGGCGCAAAAGCGCGGGGTCGAACAGGGTCGGGGTGGTGTGGCGTGTCATTTCAGGGGCTCCACCAGCGTCAGGTGCTCCACCACCGGGCCCAGGGCCAGGGCGGGAACGTAGTTCAAAAGACCCACCAGCAGCACGGTGCCAATCAACAGTCCGACAAAGAGCGGCCCGTGCGTGGGCAGCGTCCCGGCGGTGGCGGTTGCACGCTTCTTGCCCGCCAGCGAGCCCGCCATGGCCAGCACCGCCACGATGACGCCAAAGCGCCCGAACCACATGGCTGCGGCGAGCAGCACGTTGTAGAAAGGTGTATTGGCCGAGAGGCCGGCGAACGCACTGTCGTTGTTGTTGGCGGCCGAGGTCAAGGCATAAAGAATTTCGCTAAAACCGTGCGGTCCAGGGTTCAAAATGCCCGCCCGCCCGGCTTCGGTGCTGACGGCCAAGGCGGTGCCGAGCAGCACCAGCAAGGGCGTGATGAGAATGGCGAGCGATACCATCTTCATCTCGTTCGCTTCGATTTTCTTGCCCAGGTATTCCGGGGTTCGGCCAATCATCAGCCCGGCAATGAACACTGCCAGCATGGCGAACACCAGCATGCCGTAGAGGCCCGTGCCGACCCCGCCGAACACCACCTCGCCCAACTGCATCAGCACCATGGGCACGGCGCCGCCCAGCGGCGTGAAGCTGTCATGCATGCTGTTGACCGCGCCGCAGCTCGCCGCCGTGGTGACCGCGGCAAACAGCGTGCTGGCGTTGATGCCAAAGCGCGCCTCTTTGCCTTCCATGTTGCCGCCGGGCTGGCTGGAGCTGACCGCTTGGTCTACGCCCAGTGCGGTGAGCGCCGGGTTGCCTGCTTGCTCGGCCCAGTTGACGGTGACGGCAAAAACCACGAACAGCACGGTCATGGCGGCCAGTACGGCGAAGCCCTGGCGCCTGTCTCCGACCATGCGCCCGAACACCAGGCACAGCGCGGCGGGGATGGTGAAAATCGCCAGCATCTGCAGCGCATTGGTGATCGCGCTGGGGTTTTCGAACGGGTGGGCGGAATTGGCGTTGAAGAAGCCGCCACCATTGGTGCCCAGCATCTTGATGGCCAGTTGCGAAGCGACCGGGCCCAGGGCCAGCTGCGTGCTGCCACCCTCGACGCCGGTGGTGCTCACATACGCGGAAAGGGTCTGGACCACGCCCAGCCCGGCAAACGCCAGCGCCAGCAGAAACGACAGCGGCAGCAGCACCCACAGCGTGGCGCGGGTGAGGTCCACCCAGACGTTGCCGATGGTGGCCGCGCTGTGGCGTGCAAAGCCGCGCACCAGCGCCACCACCACCACGATGCCGGTGGCAGCCGAAAGGAAGTTCTGCACCGCCAGTCCCAGCATTTGCGTCAGGTAGCTCATGGTGGTCTCGCCGCCATAGCCCTGCCAATTGGTGTTGGTGACAAAGCTCACTGCCGTGTTGAAGGCCGAATCGGCAGACGCCGCAGCAAAGCCCTGCGGGTTGAGTGGCAGCGGCATTTGCAGACGCTGCAAGGCGTACACAAAAAACAGTCCGAGGGTATTGAACAGCAGCAAGCCCAGGGCATAGCGCACCCAGCCTGTCTCTTGCGCGGCATCAACACCCGCGACGCGCCACAGCGGCGACTCGAGCTTGTGACCCAGCGCGAATCGCCCGTCCATGACCGCGTCGATGGCGCGGGACAGCGGCCAGGCCAGTGCAAAAAGCACCAGCAGGAACGCCCCCAGTTGCACGATGGCGCCGGTGGTCATGAAAAATCCTCAGGCCGCAGCAGCACGGCGACGAGGTACACAAAGAGCCCGCCCGCAAGCGCGCCAGCCAGCCAGTACCAGGCACTCATGGTCGTGCCTGCGGACGCTGCAGCCGTTCGCAGCCCTTGACGAGCGCCACAGTCAGCAGCCAGAAAAGGCCCGCCAGGGCCAGATAAACCATGTCCATATCCGTAATCCTCACAACTTCATTGGCAATGGTGAGATGCTAGAAACCGCTGCATCAAGTTGGTACCAAGAACCGAAGGTCGGTTATCAAGAAAGCATCAAGACCGCCGCAGCAAGGCAACGCACACAAGGCCGGGCGCACAGCCTGTGAATCCAGCAGCACCCAGACCGCACCAGGGGCAGGCTCCACCATCCGCGCGAGTACCTACCAATACGACGCCAACGGCAGGGCAGCGGCAGCAACCCGCCAGAACTGCTGGCCAGCTACCGCTACAGCGCAGACAACCTGCGCGCTGAAAAGCAACTCAGTGACCTGGGCCTGGGCAACGCCAGCCAAGCCAGCGCAAGCGCTGCCCCTAGCACCAGCCCCCTGGCCTACGAACGCACCCAATGGGACGGCCTGCACGCACGGCGCAGCTTTGAAATCACAGGTGCCAACAACACCCAGACCCTGCGCAGCGACACCGACGCAGCAGTGCTGGCAGGCAACACCGCTCCCTGGTTGTTCAGCCGCACCGAATACACCAAGCGTGAGGGGTGTCGTCTGCCCAGGACCGTATCAGTCACGCCAGGGCGGCGCCTCGATACGGTCGGTCTCGCCCGGAATCGGGGCGAACCGGTGCTGCAACCAGTCATCTGCGGCACGGGCCATGCGCTCGCGCTGCGTGGATATGAAGTTCCACCACATGCGCACGGGTTGCTCCAGCGGCGCGCCACCGATGACGACCAGCCGCACTTCCTCGTTCCTGGCGCTGAGCTGGGCTCCCTGGCCAGGGGCCAGCACCACCATCTCCGCTGCGGCGACTGCCTGGCCGTCCAGTGCGTAGTCTTGGCCGACGCCATAGACTGCCAGCTCCGGCACCAACGGGGGCAAGGTGAAATGGGTGTTCGCTGCCATCGTGATGTCGAGGTACACGGTCTCGGACGCGGTACGCACCGGGCTCGTGCGGTCGAAGGCGCTGCCCACCAGGATGCGGACCTGAACGCCGGGCGCTGCTTCAACGACAGGAATGTCGGCCGCAGCCACATGCTGGAAGGCCGGCTCGCAGTCTTCCAGTGCCGGGGGCAGTGCCACCCAAAGCTGCAGGCCGTGCGTGAGGCGCGATCGTCCGCGGTCTGCTTCGTGGGTGCGCTCACTGTGCACGATGCCGCGCCCCGCCGTCATCCAGTTCACCGCGCCAGGCTCGATGAGCTGCACGCTGCCGATGCTGTCGCGGTGCATCTGCCGGCCCTCGAAGAGATAGGTGACAGTGGCCAGGCCGATGTGCGGGTGGCCGCCGACATCGCTGTCGACCTCCGGCGCGAGCGTCGCGGGGCCGAACTCGTCAAAAAATACAAAAGGTCCGACGGATCTGCGCTCCTGCGCAGGCAGCGTGCGGCGCACGCGAAGTCCCGGTGCGAGGTCGGTCATGCGGCCGTGAAGGCGAAGGGTTTCGTTCATGGGGGGCTCCTTCTTCAACTGAGCGGGGTGCTGGTGGACGGTTCTGCACGGCATGGTTGCCACCATCAGGCGAGGCGACCAAAGCCAGGCGTCCACGCTTGGACTCTAGGGGAATGGTCTTCTGCTCATCGCTGGGTGCGATGCCTGTCTGATGGAGCGTAATCCAGATTTGCAGGAAGTGCCCCGTTTTGTCGGGGGTATGGTTGAATTCGCTATGCACGACGCCGGTACCCGCGGACATGCGCTGGTCGTCACCGGGAGGGGTGCCCTTCACGTTGCCCATGCCGTCGAGGGTCAGCTTTCGCTTCGGTGATCCTGTCGGTAGGAAGGAAAGAGCGGGGTTCGAAAAAATCGAACAAAGAATCCAGAATTATCGGACATGGGACGCGCAGCGGCAGTCGATACTGAAAGCCTCAGCCACCTGGCACACCCCATGTCCACGACTTTCATCTCATTCCATTTCTAAATCATCCGTGTCGTTGTTGCTTCGCCTTGCCGTGCTACAGCACTGTCTGCGGCTTCGCGCCTAGACACGAATGATTTGGAAACAGA
>JAANMW010002159.1_pt1 | contig 18332 bp, 13 predicted proteins | sample 7279671 | NCBI WGS metagenome assembly JAANMW01 (sample SAMN14094541, study PRJNA606508) | bioreactor metagenome | isolation source: A lab-scale SPAN reactor treating ammonium-rich wastewater day 247 | place: Ireland: Galway | collected 2017-09-19
GAAAATACCAAGAACCATGAGCACGCAACATCCCGATAATGTCACTATGCCATTCTTTACGGAGGGAACTTCCTTTCGGGGTGAGGATGAAATAAAGGAGGCATATTACGTGTTCTCGCATCTGCACTGTGATGAGCAAATGTGGGATTGTGAGGGAAAAGAAGTTGATGAGTTTGTCATAAAAAAACTGTTATCTCGTTATGATAATTTTTTCAAAAACAACAGGATCGGCAAAGACCTCTTTATTACGTTACGGGTGCCTAATCCTATGGTTGAAAAAAGCGAGGCAAAAATCCTTTTGGAAACACTGGAAAGCGCGCCACGTTCATATGATACTGCAAGTTTGTTCTACGGGAATGATAATATCCCCCCTATCTCGGAAGTTATTCTTCCTATGACTACCAGCACAGAATCTATTAACCGGGTATATTACTACTATCGCGATTTTGTTGTAGGTAAACAGCATAAGAAGTGCTTTGAGAGTGACATCAATATAAAGGAATGGATCGGAGAATTTAAACCTGAAACGATAGAAGTTATCCCTTTGTTCGAGGATATTCCTTATATGCTTTCTGCAGATACTATGGTAGAGAATTATCTTAAGGACAAACAATTCCCGCATCAGAGGGTGTTTCTCGGCCGTTCTGATCCTGCGCTAAATTACGGTATGCTTCCGGCCATATTAGTTGTGAAAATTGCTCTCCAGAGATTGTATGCATTGCAAGAAAGGATTAAGGTACCTATCTATCCCATTCTTGGATTAGGTTCTAATCCTTTCCGGGGTAATCTGACGCCGTTCAGCGTGGATGAATGCCTGGCAGAATACCCTAGCGTCCAAACCTTCACGATTCAATCGGCCTTCAAGTATGATTATGATGAAGGAGAAGTGAGAAATGCTATTGAAAAAATCAATAACCACACAAGAAAACCACCTCCTGGTATACATGAAGAAAAGGCGCTTGATATTACAGAAAGACTGGCGGCAGCGTACAGGGAACAAATTACAAATCTAGCGCCTTTAATCAATGACATAGCCAGATTTGTTCCCCGCCGGAGAATGCGTAAACTCCATATTGGCCTTTTCGGTTATTCAAGAAACGTAAAAGGAGTCACCTTGCCACGAGTAATCTCTTTCTGTGCATCGCTATACTCAATCGGATTGCCGCCAGAACTCCTGGGATTACATTATCTCACGGAAAAAGATTTATTGTTTCTTGAAGAGGCATATCCGTACTTTTTAGAAGATATTTCGTTTGCTGCATCGTATTATAATAAAGATGTCACAAAGTTGATATCCCCAAAGATTGCAAAGGAGATCGAAAAAGTACTGGGTATGATAAAATACACCGAGAATTTGCTCCATAGTGAATATACTTCGCAAATTGTCGAGGCTTTCCTTGCTAAGAAAGAAGAAACGATGACAGAGAATATAATTGCTGCCGGAAAAATAAGAAGATTCCTGGGATAAAGATTTGCCTCTTGTAAAAATGCCTAATTTTTTTTCTCACAAAACATTACAACGGTATCTCGTTAGAGAGTGGTTTTCTACGTTTTTGCCATCCTTAGCATGTTTTGAGTTCCTGATATTTTTGGGATTCGCTATTCAGTTATTGCATAAGGGACTTGATATTATTGCCCTTAGGGAACTGATCATCCATCTCTTTATCCAGGCCTTTCCCTATTCTATACCTTCAGCCTTATTGACTGCTACGGCTATGACCTATGGAAGGATGAGTGCCGATCGCGAGATTATTGCTATCCAGGCAAGTGGTATTCATATTTATAAAATGATCACACCAATTTTAGCGATGGGGATTATCTTCAGCTTAATAACGTTAGCTCTATCCTCAGAGATATTACCACGATCATGTTATAAAATGATCGTATTACAGGAACGCGCAATAAATAATATTTTGACAGGAAGCCTGGCAACCTTCCAAAAGAAATTAGATTTTCATCCCTATCAAATCTACATCGGAAGCATAGAGAATAACGTTAATAAGGACATAGCAGTAATTGAATATGCGAATGATTATGTGATCAATGTCATCCTTGCTGAAGAGGGGTTTATCAAGGTGAATGAGGCTGAGAATAAAATCTTCCTTACCTTACGTCGCGGAGAGTTTATCAAGCCTAATTACAAAAAAATAGGTGAAGCTCCTCGTTTAGGAGAATTTAATGAAACTACCTTTGAAATTTCATTAAAGGAAAAGAAACGGGATTCTTCGACAAAATATATGACAATACTCCAGCTTTGTAAAGATAATAAAAAGCTGAAAAAGGTTATCAGAGATGCAAAAATCTCATCAAATTCCCAAAGGCATAATAACAAGCTGGCAATAGAATTTGCTGCATGCAAGGAAGAATACGATGATTTATCGAGGAAACGCAAAATGCTCATGATAGAATTAGAGCAATCAAACGAGAATCTGATACGACAAAGATCGAAAATTGATGGATTTGAGAATGAGAATAAAATAGCTAAAAATTACATCCTCGTTTCCAATGAGAATTTAATCCGATTAAAGAAGCAAAACAAGATAAGTCCATCTATAAATGAAGACAGAGATAAAAAGATCATGCAAATTAAGGAAACGATTGAAAGGGAGAAGCAAAGGATTTATACCATCGAACAAAATACAGCCACAGCCAAAAAGATACAGAATGATGAGATGAAAAACATTGCTTCACTTTCGCAATCTATTTCTAAAATCGATGCACAACAAGAGATATTGTTGAAAAAAAGCGCTATTATTGAAGATGATTTGGAGATTATTGACAAGGAAGAATCAATACGCGAAAATGATATTACAATCCATAGAAGGGCATCGCAATCACTTTCTTGCCTGGTTTTCATCATTATCGGTATTCCACTCGGCATCAAATTGCGTAGTGGAAATCTCATGGTCGGGCTTGGCGCCAGTTTTATGATAATTTTATTCCTCTATTACCCATTAGCGGTAACAGGAATTGCATTAACAAAAAATACATCAATGCCGGTAATACCTATCTTATGGGGCGCAGATATTATTCTTTTTCTGGGTGGAATGTTTATTTTCAGAAAGCTCCTTATCAAATAAGAACTTACTACATAACATTCTTGACTTTTCACTAAAAAGGGATACTATATTTTTATAGTAATTTCCTGTACTTCACAAAAATGATTAAGGATGCGGAATAACAGACTCATTTTTGGAATAAATATTGGAAGCAAATGGACACAGGTGATCATGGTTTTGATCATTGCCAATGCCAGTGTGTTTATGCTTCAATTGTTATTTTCGACCGTAAGCTCTCAGTGGTCACCCCAAACCACAGTATCAGATGTGCAGGTGGAATACACACCGGTACAGCAGTGGTCTTATCCCGCTTTTGATACATTTACAAAATTATTTTGGCTTTATCCACCTGATGCATTAGGACATGGATGGCTATGGCAGTTTTTTACCTACATGTTTTTGCATAGTACAGCAAATCCATGGCATTTGATCTTTAATATGTTAGTGCTTTGGATGTTTGGAAGTGAGGTTGAGCGGGTTCTCGGTTCTCGCCGGTTTTTAACGCTCTATTTTACCGCGGGTATCTTTGCCGGTATATGCAATTGTATATTTACGCCATGGGCTTCTATGGTAGGGGCTTCGGGCGCTATCTTTGCCATTGAGATAGCTTTTGCAATGTATTTTCCCAACAGCACGGTAATCTTTTACTTTTTCCCTATCAAAGCAAAATATTTAGTCATGATTTTTACGAGCATCACGATCTTTAACTGCATCCTCCCCAGGAATAACAATATTGCACATTTTGCCCATTTAGGTGGCCTTGTTTATGGATTTTTGTTTGTTCAATATTCTTATCGGGTAACGGAATATCTCCAAAAATGGCAGATGTATCAGCATGAGAAAGAAATCGTAAAAAAACAGGAACTGCGTGCAAAAGTGGATGAAATTCTTGAGAAGGTAAATCGTGAAGGCTTGCAGAATTTAACACGTAAGGAACGCAGCTTTCTCAAAAATGCCAGTAAGTGGTATAAAAAAAATAAGGATTAAATTTATTGGATTGTTACAGGATAAAGAGAAAATGATTACTATTGCTGTGAACGGTGTTTGTGGGAGAATGGGATCAAGAATTGCCGCTCTTGTCATCGGGGATCCTGAGTTAAAATTGGTAGGGGCATTGGAAAGGATTGGACATCCCTCACTTGGGAAAGATGTAGGTTCAATTGCAGGATACGGGGAAACTGGTATCAAAATTACCCCGTTTTTAGATACGTATGCACATGTCTTAATTGACTTCTCATCACCCGAATCAGCGATTAACATTGCTGAAATTTGTGCAAAAAAGAATACGGCTCTCGTTCTTGGCACCACAGGATTGAACACACAACACTATGAGAAAATACACCGTATCTCCCAGCAGATTCCGTGTCTCGTTTCACCCAATATGAGTGTAGGCGTTCATGTTCTATCTGATCTTGTAGCTAAAGCTGCAAAGCTGCTGGGAAATGATTTTGATATAGAGATTCTGGAAACACACCATAGATTTAAAAAGGATGCACCCAGTGGTACAGCCTTGCGGCTTGCTGAGAAGATCTGTGAAGCAACGGGGAGGGAAACGGGTAAAGACGTTATTTATGGCCGTCATGGTATATCCGGTGAACGACCTGTAAACCAGATAGGTATACATGCAATCCGGAGCGGAGATGTTATAGGCGATCATACAGTCGTATTTGGTAGTTTAGGAGAACGTATAGAAATTACCCATAAAGCACATACAAGAGATACCTTTGTACGCGGCGCCATCCGTGCAGCAAAATTTATAGCACAAAAGCCTCCCGGGATGTATTCAATGTCACATGTTTTACAAATACCATTGTAATACCGATTAATTACGTAGTTCCGAAAATTACCAACCACGAGAGCGCAATCCATGAATCCTGCGTATGATAAAAATAAGGTACACGAACTACCGGATTCAATCTATGTATGTTAAATTTAAAACCTATAGTATTCAGAGGTAGTTTATCTTAGAGTAAAGGGCAAACCTATGAGATTTGATAAATTTACTATTAAAGCACAAGAAGCAGTACAAGAAGCCCAGGAATTAGCAGAATCCAAAAGGCAACAGCAAATATTAGCAATCCATCTCTTAGAGGTTCTTCTCACTCAGGATCAGGGAATTGTTGCCCCACTCTTGAAAAAGCTGGGAACCAATACGAATGTTATTCTCGATAAGACGATCGAGGCTGTTAACAAATTACCCCAGGTAAGCGGATCAGGAGCACCGGGGCAGGCGTATGTAAGTGCAGAATTACGGGATACCTTTAATTTGGCATGGGAAGAGGCTAGTAAACTAAAGGATGAATATTTAAGCACAGAACATTTGCTATTGTCGCTGGCGGGACAAAGAAATACTACTGCTGGTAAAATATTAAACGAAGCTGGTGTTCAAAAAGAAGCTATTTATACGGCACTGAAGGAGATCAGGGGAGGTCAAAGAATTACTGATCAAAATCCCGAAGAAAAGTACCAGGCCCTTGAGCGATATAGCAAAGATTTAGTTGAATTGGCTCGAAAAGGAAAACTGGATCCTGTTATTGGACGGGATGACGAGATAAGACGGGTAATACAGGTTTTATCGCGCAGAACAAAAAACAACCCTGTTCTGATAGGAGAGCCGGGCGTGGGAAAAACAGCTATTGCAGAAGGCCTGGCACAACGCATTGTCAATGGAGACGTGCCAGAAGGTTTGAAAAATAAACGTGTTATGTCTTTAGATATGGGAGCGCTGATTGCCGGCACAAAATACCGGGGTGAGTTTGAAGACCGCCTTAAGGCAGTAATTAAAGAGGTAACGGAAAAAGAAGGTCAAATTATCCTGTTCATCGATGAATTGCATACGGTTGTAGGCGCCGGGGCGGCTGAGGGATCTGTCGATGCATCGAATTTACTAAAACCTGCATTAGCGCGTGGTGAATTGCGTTGCATCGGAGCTACTACCCTCGATGAATATAGAAAATATATTGAAAAGGATGCCGCACTTGAAAGGCGGTTTCAGCAGGTATACATCGGTGAGCCGTCGGTAGAAGATACCATTGCGATTCTCAGAGGACTGAAAGAACGATATGAGGTGCATCACGGAGTGCGTATTAAAGATTCAGCGATTGTTGCCGCGGCTACATTATCGCATCGATATATTGCCGACCGGTTTTTGCCTGATAAGGCCATCGATTTGATTGATGAGGCGGCCTCGAAACTAAGGATTGAAATTGATAGCATGCCTATTGAATTGGATGAAATCGAACGGAAGATCATGCAATTAGAGATAGAAAAAGAAGCCCTTAAAAAGGAAACAGATCCTGCATCAAAACAACGTATGGAAAAGATCGAAAAACAGTTGTCAGATTTGAGAGAAGAATCAAACGTTCTCCGTACGCAATGGGAAAATGAAAAAAAAATTATTAAAGAAATACAAGAATTGAATGCGAGGATTGATCAGGTACGTATCGAAGAACAGTCTGCACAAAGAGAAGGGAATTTAGGTAAAGTTGCCGAGATACGCTATGGAATTATCCGGGAATGTGAACAAAAGCTGAAGCAAAAGAATCAGGAATTACAAGAATTACAAAAAAATAAACTCCTTCTCAAAGAGGAGGTCGATGCTGACGATATTGCCGTAGTTGTATCGAAATGGACAGGAATTCCCGTTACCCGAATGATGGAGGGTGAAAAGGAAAAACTTTTAAAAATGGAAGACCGTCTTATGGAAAGAGTCGTAGGTCAGGAAGAGGCAATCAGGGCAGTTTCTAACTGTATCCGGCGCGCCCGTGCAGGACTTCAGGATCCTAACCGTCCTATGGGTGTATTCCTATTCCTCGGCCCTACTGGTGTTGGAAAAACAGAACTTTGCAAGGCTCTGGCTGCTTTCCTGTTCGATAATGAAAATGCTATGGTACGCATCGACATGTCTGAGTTTATGGAATCCCATTCTGTAGCACGGCTTATCGGCGCACCCCCGGGGTATGTGGGTTATGAAGAGGGTGGACGCTTAACTGAGGCAATCCGGAGAAGACCTTATTCTGTAATTCTGTTTGACGAAATAGAAAAAGCTCATCGGGATGTATTTAATATACTCCTGCAAGTGTTTGATGATGGCCGGCTGACAGATGGACACGGCCGAACCGTAGATTTTAAAAACACTATCATTGTAATGACATCAAACATTGCCAGCCAATGGATACAAGACCTTACAGGTCCTGAAAATGAGGAGGAATTAAGAAGCCGGATTAAACAGGCTTTGAAAGAAGTCTTCAGACCTGAATTTCTCAATCGTATCGATGAAATAATCATCTTCCACGGTTTGTCAATAGATCTGATAAAGCAGATTGCCAATATACAATTGAAAGAACTCCAAAAACGCCTGAACAAGTACAATTTGCAATTAACCATAACCGATGGGGTAAAGGAGAAGTTGGTGCAGGAAGGTTATGATCCACACTTTGGCGCCAGACCACTGAAGCGTACCATTCAACAGATGATCGAGAACCCGCTTTCTATAGAAATTCTGGAAGGAAAATTAACGGAAGGCTCCGAAATCAAAGTGGATATGAATAATGGGAAAGTAATCTTTACTACAAGTGAGCCGACAGCCGTGTAAGGATTACATATTCATTCACCACGGAGAAGATACACAAAATATCGCCGTGTCACGGAGGCGAATAATTCAAATTACATAAAATTCTTAATCTTAATACTATAACATAGTTAATCTTTACAAAATGGAGTATCTATGAATAAACAGGCAGTTAAACATGTATGTTTTAGCTTTCTATTCGTTTTGACCTTATTTACTATTTCAATGAGTTCTCAAGCAGAAAATACCGTTACGAGGATAAACTTTACAGAACTGAAGAGCATTCTTGAAAAGAACAAAGGTAAAGTGATACTTGTTGATTTATGGGCAACCTGGTGTCCGCCCTGCAGGAAAGAGATACCGGGATTTATTAACCTTTACAATAAATACAAGGATAAAGGCGTAGAGATTATCGGTATTGCCTTTGATGAAAATGGATCAGAGGTAGTTCCACCGTTTATAAAAAAGGCTGGCATCAATTATCCTGTTTATCTCCACGGAGATAATGTTGCCGAGGCATATGATCTGCGAGCTTACCCCTCTACGATTATCTACGGTAAAAATGGTAAAGAGGTGAACAGGCATATCGGTTACGTATCGGAGAAAGAATTTGAAGATGAGATTAATGAATTATTAAAAAATTGAGAAATCTGATAGGAATAATTTTCTCCGTGTCATGTTTTTGAGGTAATCAGTTTTTGATGTAGCAGCGACACACCCCATATGCCTCAAGCTAAGAATAGTGTTCCATGAAAAAAGAGATTATCCCCCTGGAGAAAGAAAAATGTGTATCCATATTCCCCTCTAATTCCCCCTAACCCCCCTTTAAAAAAGGGGGGAAAGAAGGTCTGTTTTCCTGCTATCTTCACGTATTTTCTGCCATTCCCATTCTCCATTTGTCATTCCCGATAAAGACATTCGGGAATGACAGGAAGAACTACTGGAGATTATACAAATCCAACACCGGTGTGTTTTTTCATAACCAGAGCGAACACAAGATTCTCTCCTACTCCGGTTTTGCGCCGTATTTTGGACTGGATCAACGGGAGAAGTCGGTATAAGCGTTACCTTAAGCAGCATTCGGGATGGCACGTACAAACCATGTCCCTGTATGTCTTGATTGTACGTGTTCAACCTGAGAGATGTGGTTATAGAGTAGGGTGGATTAAGGCGTTGGTTTTTACGCCGAATCCACGAATACTATTCCCAGAAAAGGCGGATTCGCTATCGCTTAATCCGCCCTACCGCAAACTATACAATCAAGGTAAGATGTATTTTACTTCTTAAGGTAACGCTTATGGGGAAGTTGGCTTAGAGATGTTTTGTATGCAACGGGTATTTCTTCTGAAAAAGATTCAGAAATTATTTCGCCTTTGATGGTACAACCTATCAACTGTTAAAAAATAGTTCTTCAGCTTAGCTGAAAAGAGAACCTCTTGAATGTCAGTTCAATAGCTCAGTTATTTTCAATTAAACCAGAATATTTAATTCTTATACATTATTATGCTATTGTCTGGCAAGGCTCTTAAGGATATCTATGCCACGCTCGATAGTCTCATCGCTGGCAGCATAAGAAATTCGGAAGTGTGTATGACGCTCGGAAAAGACACTGCCTGGGATAATAAGGAGGTTCTTTTGAATTGCAGCAGTTACAAATTCTTCATCAGTACCCCAAGGCACCTGAGGGAAAAAATAAAAAGCCCCCCCTGGTTTTACCATTTGGTATGTATCTTTTAACCCATCATACATCAAATCCCTTTTCCTCTCATAGCTGGCAATGTATTTGCTTAAATCGGTCTCTAAGGATTTGGAGATGGCATACTGAGCAAAAGAAGGCGCGCAAACAAAAGTATATTGCTGTAGCTTGATCATCTCGTTAACAATGCTGGCTGGTCCTGCAGCAAAGCCCATTCTCCACCCTGTCATAGCAAAGGATTTGGAAAATCCATCGAGAATCAGGGTATTTTTATAGTACCGACCAATACTATCGAATTCATGATTGTAATCGTAATCATGATATATCTCATCTGAAATAATAAAGACATTGTGCTTTTTTGCAAGTTCTGCAATTTCTTTTATTTCCTGAGTAGTATACATTACTCCTGTCGGATTCGCGGGACTGTTTAAAATAAGTATCTTTGTTCTTTTTGTAATGCAAGGCTGAATACGCTCAACCGTTAGTTTAAAATCAGGGTACGTATCGACAAATACCGGCTTCCCGCCACAAAAATGAGTCAAATGTTTGTAACTAACGAATGAAGGGTCAGGAATGATAACCTCATCCTCAGGATTAATCAACACCATAAAGGCTAACGTTAATGCCCCTGAAACCCCTGAAGTGATCATGATACTCTCTGCATCTACCTTACGTCTCTTTTGCAACTGTTTAAGCAGTGCATTACGAAGTTCGGGTATACCCTGGGTAACGGTATATTTATTAGCGCCATTCCCGATAGCCTTAATGGCTTCCGTTTTAATCTCCTCAGGAACATCAAAATCCGGTTGGCCAATGCTCAGGTTCACCGGATTTTGCATTTTTTGTGCCAGATCAAAGACCTTTCTGATTCCGGAGGAGTCTAGTTTCGACATCCTGTGGGCAATCATTATTTCTTGGCCTTCTCCTTACCAGCCGTTGCGCTTACTTCTCCGCCTGCTGCAGCAGCAGTTGCCTCTGGCTTAGCTTTTTTCTCTGCTTTTCCCCTCTGTTTTAATTTAAGGACCTTTACCTTGGGAATACCAAAAACCGATATGGTTGGTTCCCATTTTTTTTCCTCCCTAAGCAGTTTAATCCGCTCTATTCTTGTAAGCACATTCCTCGGCCTTACCAATTTACCCTTCGTTTTTAAACTCTTATCAATACTCATATTTCCTCCTGAATTCTACTTCATACGTACGGGATAACATCCCTCAAATTGTTTTTTATTCTCATACTGTAATTCTGCTAACACCTTTTGTGTGCTTATTAAATCGGCGCTATCATTCGTCTCGAATTCACCTACACAAACAAAAATTGATTTACCAGCATTTACGACAAAAGCATCATAGCCCAGCGTATCCTTAACTAAACTGGCTACCTCTTTTGCTTTTTCAATGTTATCACTCGTATTTTTATACGTAACAAGGCGTATTGTCCACTTATCTTTTATGATCGCCCCGGATTGTTCTGGTTGTTTTTCTGCTTTCTGCTGTATTGCTTTGCTTGCAATCTTTTGAGGAACTTCCATAAGTTTGGGCTGTTCAGCTTGTTTTTCTGCTTTTTGAGAAACAGCTTTGTTAGCAGCCTTTTGGGCGCCATCTCCAAACCTGGATTGCCCAAAATGAGTACTTTTTACCTCTTCAGATTCTATCGTTTCAGCCCATTCTTCTACCCTGCTTGTTAATCCTTTATTATATCCAACTTTATGTCCAACAAAAAAACATGCAATAGATAAAAAAGTTGCCGCAATAGCACCTATAATTAATGTTTCTTGACGTAATACTACTTCATCTTTGCGCGGAATAAGCTCATCTTTAGGCACACCGGAGATAGCACGCGGCGCTATGGGCGTTTCCAATTTTTTCCTGAAAACGGTGTCTTCTTTACGGGTATTTTTAATCCATTCTAAGGGATCGGCAGAAACCATTGGTTTACTTACCGCCTTTTCTTCTGGTATAGGGGATTTTTCCTGATTTACATCTTTCGATTCTGTAACAGGCTTAACCTCTTTATCCTGTTCCTTTTGCACATTTTGGGGCGCCTTAAATAATTCAAAAAATTCCCTTGAATCATTTCCTTTAGTCATAAATTTACTCCATTCCTAAGGATGTTTTATTAAATTCAATTCATAAGAATTTATTAATAAGGACACAAATCACAATGTGCCCAACATCCGTTTCAGAGTCTATAATAAACACATTATAAAGTCAAGTGATTTATATCGTTAAATACGAAATACATTAATGATTGTACAAATTATGATATGAATTATACAAAGTATGATATAATAAGACCTTTTCTAAAGCTTGCATTTACGTGTATAAAAAATTCTTTATATCTCAATTTCAATCTATAGATATGACATTATCGATTAAAGAAAAGATTGAACAGCTTCGTAATGCCATACAATACCATGACAGAAAATATTATGTTGAAAACAATCCCGAGATTAGCGACTATGAATATGATCAGCTTATAAAGGAACTGAAACATATCGAGGAATTACACCCCAATCTCATTACCCCCGACTCTCCCACTCAACGGGTGGGAGGAGAACCGCTCACTCATTTTTCTACCATAGAGCATAAAATTCCTATGTTAAGTATTGATAATACTTATTCAAAAGAGGAATTAAAAGAGTTTGACAGGCGCATAAAACGCATACTGGGAATTGATAACGATCACGATATTGAATATGTAGTTGAGTTAAAGATTGATGGAGTAGCTGTTTCTCTTTTTTATGAACAGGGTTTGTTTGTGCGAGGAGCTACCAGGGGAGATGGTTTTCGGGGAGATGATGTAACTGCAAACCTTAAAACCGTTCGCCAGGTACCTTTGCGATTTGAATTTTCGGATAAAAAACAGAAAATTCCATCAGTAATTGAAATCAGGGGAGAAGTTTATCTGCCAAATAAGGAGTTTCAAAAACTTAATGAGGAGAAAGAAGAAAAAGGTGAACCTCAATTTGCGAATCCCAGGAATGCTGCTGCTGGCTCGCTTAAACTTCTTGACCCGCGCATTACAGCGCGGAGAAATTTACGCATCTTTGCCTATACCATAGCATACCGCGAAGGTTTAGAACTCAAGACGCATGCTGAATGTTTGGAACTTATCCAGAAATTCGGCTTTCCGGTAAATCCTTATAATCAATTACGTAAAAATATAGAAGAAGTTATTCAATATTGTAATGAATGGGATAAACGCCGCAGAGAACTGGATTATATGGTCGATGGAATGGTTATAAAAGTCAATTCTCTCGACCTTTACAATCGATTAGGATATACCAGTAAGTCACCTCGATGGGTAATCTCCTATAAATTTCAGCCTGAACAGGCTATTACAAAAATTGAAGAGATTGTCGTGCAGGTAGGAAAAAGCGGCACCATTACCCCAGTCGCCAATCTTGCTCCTGTACAGCTCGCAGGAACTATTGTTTGCCGCGCTACACTCCATAATTTCGACGAAATTCAAAGAAAGGACATACGGGTAGGAGACCATATTGTACTACAAAAAGCCGGTGAGATTATCCCCCAGGTTGTACATGCTTTAAAAGAAAAGCGTAATGGAACTGAAGAAATTTTTCAAGAACCGGCAAATTGCCCTTCTTGCAATAGCGTGGTAAAAAGAGAAGGGGTATACCTGCGCTGTTATAATTCCTTATGTCCTGCACAGACGAAAAGACTTATCAAATACTTCGCAAATCGAAATGCTATGGATATAGAAGGGTTAGGACCTGCACTTATTGAACAATTGGTTGACAAAAATTTACTAAAAGATTATGCTGATATTTACTATCTCCAATATGATGATCTGGTAAATCTGGAGCGCATGGGTAAGAAATCTGCATTAAACTTAATCCATGCCATAGAAGAAAGCAAACATCGCGATTTAAATCGTTTGATCTCTGCTTTGGGGATAAATAATGTAGGTTCTCATACCGCAGAAGTTTTGGCTGAACATTTTGATTCCCTCGGTGCGTTAGCAAAAGCAAATCAGGATGAATTAGAAGCGATTTATGAAATTGGTCCCACTATTGCCAGGAGCATTGCTGAGTTTTTTCACAATAAGCGTATACGGGAAATTATTGAAAAGCTTAAAGCACAAGGGGTTAATACCCAAAAATTAGTAACTCAAAAAACCGGAAAAAATCCAAAAGTTTCCGGAAAATCTTTTGTTATTACCGGCATATTAAAAAAATACTCCCGCAATGAAGCCGAGACGCTTATTAAGAACTTAGGTGGACGTGTTACATCGAGCGTGAGCAAAAAGACAAGCTATCTTATAACAGGCGAAGACCCGGGAACTAAATTACATAAGGCGAAGGAATTGAATGTCCAGATCCTTGATGAAGAAGCATTTGAAAAAATGATAAGCCCATAGAAAAATTTGATAATACCAGATAAATTCAAAGGAATAACCTAAATGGAAAAACTGATAAAAAATGCCTTAAAATTAGCAAAAGCAGATTATGCAGAAATAAGAATCCAGGAAGGCGTCAATACGAGCGTTGCATATGTAGGAAAAGAGCTTGAAAATATCGGCGAGAATACTATTTTTGGCGGATGTGTGAGGGCATTGTTCAAAGGCGGTTGGGGATTTGTTGCCTTTAACGACATTGAGAACCTTCCGAGATATGTAGAAATGGCTTGCGAACAGGCACGATTCGTTGGTACACAGGAAAGCCAACTCGCTCCGATACCGGTTATACATGATCATGTAAAAGCAAAGGTAGGAATAGATCCTGCAGACATCTCGTTAACTGATAAACAAGCCATTTGTAACAAGTACAACAGCAAGATCCTGTCCTCGAGACAAATACAGACATCCAACGTACGGTATTTAGATTCACATGGAACGGTACATTTTGCCAATACGGATGGCAGCTTTATCGTACAAGAAACTATTTTTTGTGGAATTTCTCTCCTTGCCATGGCAAGGGATGGTATGAATGTACAACAAGCTTATTATTCTGTAGGCGATCTGCAGGGTTTTAGCAATGTTCAAAATTTAGAGCAAAACGTAGAAGAAGTAACCAAACGCGCAGTTGACCTCCTTACTGCAAAACCGGTAACGGGCGGTAAATATACCGTTATTATTGATCCTAAACTTTGCGGGGTCTTTATTCATGAGGCCTTTGGACATCTCAGTGAGGCTGATTTTATTTATGAAAATGCCAAGATGCGGGAAATTATGGTTCTTGGAAAACGATTTGGAATTGATGCCCTTTCCATCATAGATGACGGCTCTATGGCTGGCGAAGCGGGATATAATAAATATGACCATGAGGGTACACCTACGCAAAAAACCTATCTTATTAAACATGGTATTTTGACCAATCGGCTTCATTCAAGAGAAACAGCAGCTAAAATGCATGAGCAACCCACAGGTAATGCCCGTGCTGTAAACTATGCCTATGGACCTATTGTACGTATGACCAATACCTATATGGAACCCCGTGATTACACTTTTGAGAAGATGCTCTCTGAGGTCGATAACGGCATTTACGCTATCGGCGCCCTCGGTGGACAAACAAATATGGAAATGTTTACTTTTAGCGCCGAGGAAGCTTACCTGATAAAGAACGGAAAAATACAGGAAAAAATACGCGACGTAGTCCTTACAGGAAATGTGTTTGAGACACTTATGAATATTGATGCCATTGGGAATGACCTTCACATACATGGAGGGCTGGGAGGATGTGGTAAAAGCGGACAGTCGCCTCTCCGGGTCGGAGATGGCGGCCCGCATGTTCGTATACAAAACGTTGTCATTGGCGGAAGATAAAGGAAATGGACATACTGGATCTTTTGCTATTCGCAAAAAAAGAGAATGCCTCCGATATCCATATAAGCTCCGGAGAACCGCTCATGATTCGTATCCATGGGGATATAAGGAAGATCGACGTCCCTCCGCTCAGCAAAGAAGACGTACACAAGATACTCTATGATATCCTTAATGATCAACAGCGTAAGATGTATGAAGAACACTATGAGCTGGATTTTGCTATTGCATTTGGCGATACCGGAAGGTTTCGGGTAAATGCTTTTTTACAAAACAGAGGAGAGTCCATAGTATTCAGGTCGATACCTACCGTTATCCCTACTCTGGAACAGCTTGGTATGCCAAAAATAGTAAGCGATCTGACAAAAAAAGAAAAGGGGCTTATCCTTGTAACAGGGCCTACGGGCTGCGGCAAATCGACCACATTAGCAGCAATGATTGACCTTATCAATCGTGAGGAGAAATGTCACATCCTTACTATTGAGGACCCTATCGAATTCATTCATCAGTCCAAAAACAGCCTTATTAACCAAAGGGAATTAGGACCGCACACCCATAGTTTTGCCAATGCCTTAAGGTCAGCTTTACGTGAAGATCCGGATGTTATCCTGGTAGGTGAAATGAGGGATTTGGAGACTATTTCTTTAGCGCTTACTGCTGCTGAGACTGGCCACCTGGTTTTTGGCACATTACATACATCCAGCGCGCCCAAAACCGTCGATCGGGTGATAGATGTGTTTCCACCGGAACAGCAGGAACAGGTGCGCACCATGTTCTCTGAATCTATTCAGGCTGTACTTACCCAACAACTCCTTAAAAGAAAAGATGGAAAAGGACGTGTTGCAGCATTAGAAATTATGATTGGCACATCAGCAGTACGGAATTTAATCAGAGAAAACAAGATAGCTCAAATCCCATCATCCATACAGACAGGCCGTCAATACGGTATGCAAACCATGGATCAGGCTATGATCGAACTCTATCAGAAGGATTCGGTTACGAAAGAGGCCATTGAAAAACTGGTAAGTAACCCAAGCGTACTGAGCGGTATCAGATAAAACTATCGCATGAGAATTCTGAGCTGTTACATGAGGAGATAAATGGAAATCAAGGAACTACTACAGGAAATGGTTCGCCTGGATGCTTCGGATATTTACCTTACTGTTGACCTTCCGCCTATGTACCGTAAAGAGGGTATTAACTCCCCGTTTGGAACAAAAAACTTGACTGCTGAAGATACCAGAACTTTAGCAGAGGATATGTTAAGCGAAAAACAAAGAAAAGATTTTTATCAAACAATGGAAATGAACCTGGCTTTGTATTATCCGGAGCTTGGCCGATTTCGGGTAAATATATTTTTTCAACAGAGAAACATTGGCCTTGTTATCCGGCAGATAAAAATCAATATTCAAACTATTGACGACCTGCACCTTCCCCACATTTTTAAAGATATTGCTATGACGAAAAGAGGATTAATTCTTGTAGTCGGCGCAACAGGCTCAGGAAAATCTACTACTCTGGCTGCCATGGTTGATTACAGAAATACTCATAATTCGGGACATATAATCACGATAGAAGACCCTTTAGAATTTGTGCACCGGCATAAGAAATCTGTTATTACACAAAGGGAGGTTGGTATCGACACTTTATCGTTTCATGATGCGCTTAAAAACACCTTACGTCAGGCCCCGGACGTTATCCTCGTTGGCGAGATCCGCGACACGGAAACTATGGAATCAGCCATTACCTTTGCGGAAACAGGCCATCTCTGCCTGGGAACACTCCATGCTAACAATGCCAATCAGGCTATTGAACGGGTTATAAACTTTTTCCCTTCAGAACGTCATGAGCAAATTTATTTGCTCCTTTCACTGAATTTGCGCTCTATTATTTCACAAAGATTAGTGCCATCAAATGACGGGAAGCGAGTTGCAGCCTTCGAGGTACTGCTCGATACATCCAGGATTAAAGACCTTATCCTTAAGAAGCAAATTGAATTAATAAAAGAAGCAATGTCAAAAGGAACACAGGAAGGCATGGTAACCTTTGATCAGTCCCTGTTCAATCTCTATAAAAACGGCAGAATCAGCTACGAAAATGCTATTGCTTATGCCGATAGTTCCAATGATTTGCGGTTACAGATAAAAGCGGAAAGATCTGATGAAACAAAAGAGGATAAAACAGCGCGTTTTAAATTAAAATTATAAATTAACGAATGCCGATTTCCATAAAGAGAGGTTACATTCATGAATAAAATTGAGGAAAAAATATTAGAATTGGCTTTAAAACATACCCCTTCCGTAGAAGTACTTTATGAAGAGGGTGAAACACGGTCGGTAAGTTTCGAAAATAACAAACTAAAATCAGTAAATACAAAATCCATTCGTGGAATTGGACTTCGTGTCATTAAAGACGGGAGAATCGGATTTTCCAGCACTACCGATTTCAGAAAACCTGAGAAACTGGTCGCCAATGCAATAGAAAGCGCAAAGTTTGGACAAACCGCTGCCTTCGATTTCCCTTCTGAAAATACCTTCCTCACAGTTGCTATTTTTGATCAGCGTGTTATAGATTACCCTATCCATACATGCGTAGATATGGGAAAAGAGGCTATCGAAAAATCATTATCGGTAAATCCCGGTTATGATTGCAGTGTTGGTATAGGGAAAGGACATGGAATGCGGAGACTCGTAAACTCTAAAGGGCTGAATCTTTCCCTGTCCTCGACATTCTTCAGCATGGGTATCGAAATATTACAAGTGAAAGGGCAAAGCCTGCTTTGGATTGGTGAAGGTGAAAGCTCAAAAGGTCTTGTAACCGATCTGAATAAACATGTTGATAAGGCGTTAAAAGGCTTAAAACTTGCAGAAAAGGAGCTGAAGCTAAGAACCGGGGCTTATCCTGTAGTGGTTACGGCAAAGGCCATGGGGAACCTGCTTTCAACCTTTGAAACCGGTTGTAATGGGAAACTGGTACAGAAAGGTGCATCGCCGCTTACCAATAAACTGGGTGAAAAAATCATCGATGAAAGGATCAATATCTATGATGATGCCACAATCGATATGGCAGATTCGAGCTATCCGTGGGATGCAGAGGGCACACCGGCTCAGCGCACGGTACTGTTTGAAAAGGGTATCTTGAAAAATCACCTCTTCGATTTGCAAACTGCCGGAATCATGAAAACAAGATCTACAGGAAATGGCAATCGTGGTTTTTCTTCCCAACC
>JAANMW010002168.1_pt1 | contig 18276 bp, 14 predicted proteins | sample 7279671 | NCBI WGS metagenome assembly JAANMW01 (sample SAMN14094541, study PRJNA606508) | bioreactor metagenome | isolation source: A lab-scale SPAN reactor treating ammonium-rich wastewater day 247 | place: Ireland: Galway | collected 2017-09-19
GGCGCCACCGGCTCGCCGGCCAGCACCGCGTCGAGTATCGCCAGGCCCTCGATGTCGACGGCCATGGCACCTGCTGTGTCGCGGGTCGGCGTGGCGGGAAAGATGCCGCCATACGGGTAGCGCCCGAAGGACGGGCGCAGCCCGGCGATGCCGTTGAACGAGCAGGGCCCGCGTACCGAACCGTTGGTGTCGGTGCCCAGCGCCGCCGGCACCAGCCGCGCGGCGACGGCCACCGCCGAGCCGCCGCTGCTGCCGCCGGCGACGACCCCAGTGCGCCAGGGATTGACCACGTGGCCGAAATGCTCGTTGTGGCTGGTGCCGCCGACCGCCAGCTCGTGGAGGTTGGCCTTGCCGGCGATGATGGCGCCGGCATCGCGCAGCCGGGTGACCACCGGCGCGTCCGCATTCGGGCAGACGCCGATGAGGCCGGGCGTGCCCGCCGTCGTCGCGTAGCCCAGGACATCGATGTTGTCCTTCACCAGGATGGGCAGGCCATGCAGCGGCCCGGGCGGTTCCCCCGCTGCCCGCCGCCGGTCCGCGGCCCGCGCGGCCTCCAGCAGCTGCGCGGGGTCCTGGGCGATCAGCGCATGGAGGTCACGGTGACGTTCGCAACGCGCGAGCATGTCCCGCGCCAGGGCTTCGGCGGACAGTTCGCCCGCCGCGAGCGCGGCGAGCAGCCGGGCGATGGGGGAGGATGTGTCGAGCTGGTCTGGCATGGTGCCGGAGTCTGGATCAGGCCGGGGGTCCGGTGCCATGATCGCCGTCAGCGCAGGTCGACAACCAGGGAGTGCAGCACCATGAATGCAATCCGTCTGCCGGCATCCGCCGCCACCGCCTGGCTGCTGCTGATGGCCGCCGCCTGGGCCCAGACCGATGCGGTCTCCGCTGCCAGTCCCGCGGCCCCGGCCGCGGACCGTGGCAAGGAACTGCCGGTGTTCCGCATCCCGCATATTCCGCCGGCTGCGGAGGCCTATTACGCACCGGATGGCCAGCACCTGATTGCCCAGGTGCGCGACAAGGACGCGCAGCAGTCAGGCGACAAACGCGTCGGTGGCGCGCTGACCTACATCTTCACCGAGGATGGCCAGACGCTGCGGCGGATCAACGACCGTGGCCAGGACGCCTGCTCGTTCTTCTTCCCCGACCAGAGGCGTGTCATCTGGACCTCGACGCGGGACCACATGGACATGCCGCTCGGCGACTGGGCCGATCCGGCCAATTACCCCCAGGGTGCGGAACTCTACACCTCGGATCTCTACGGCCGGCATGTCGTCCGCCTCACCCGCAACCGGTGGTATGACGCGGAGGTCACGGTGTCGCCCAACGGCGAGTGGATCGTGTGGATGCGGCAGATCGAGGGCAAGGCCAGCCTGTGGCGCATGCGCGCGGATGGCACCGGCGAGCAGCAGATCACCTTCACCGATGACTGGCAGCCCGGTGCGCCCTTCTACCTGCCCGACAACGAGACCATCATCTTCCAGGCCTGGCGCGCCAGCGAGTATGGCAAGCTCGACCCGGTGCCGATGACGGTCTTCACCATCAAGGCCGATGGCAGCGGACTGGTCCAGCGGACTTTCGACCGCAACATGTACTGGGGTCCGGGCCCTGCTGCCGACGGGCGCCACTACCTGTTCACGCGCATCATCGACGGCAACAACCACGAACTCTTCCTCGGCGACCTCGCCGGCGATCCGCCGCTGCGGCTCACCTACAATCCGGGATTCGACGGCATGAAGTCGTTCTCGCCCGACAGCAGCAAGATGGTGTTCGTGCGACTCGCAGGTGATCCCCGCGCGCTCTACTCGCACGTCATGGATCTATCGTCCCTCAGGCTCGGGCCGGAGAACTACAAGGGGATTCCCGACACGCCGATCCCGCCGGGCGCGGTGCGCGTGAGCGATTTCAGTCGTCGGTAGCGCGGAAAAGGTGTCTCCGGAAAAGGTGTCTGACTTATTTTCTACGAATTACTTTCTCCATTCCGTCAGCACTACAGAAAATAAGTCAGACACCTTTTCCGGACACCTTTTCCGATACCTTTTCCCTGAAAATAAGTCAGGCACCTTTTCCGCGCGCGCCGCCAGCATCCGGCGCCGGCCAGGATGGCGAGGCCCGGCAGGCCGAGCGCGCCGCCGCCACCCTTCGAGCCGCCCTTCCACTCGACCTCGGCCAGCTGCGGTTCGTCCTTCAGCCGCTGCTGGAAGCGGTCCAGCTCCGCCGCGAGGTTCGTGGTCATGTTGGACATGGCGGAGGTGAAGCTTGCCGCTCGCGAGTCGCGCACCACCTGCGAGGCTTCGACGGCCGTGGAGGACTCCTCGCGGGCGTCGACGCCAGGAGCCCGGAACAGCAACTTGCGGCTGGCCACGTCGAAGACGGCTGTGTCGACGAAGGTCTGCGTCTGGTTCTCGGTACCCTTGATGACGTACGCGCCGACGATGGTCCAGTAGGTCAGTGCCAGCTTGTTGTCGGTGGTGGTGGTGACCTGGTCGTAGGACACCAGCGCCATGACGTCGGCGCCATAGAGCCGGGCCACCTGCTGCATGCCCTCGAAGCCCGTGGTGGACCGCAGGTAGGTTTCGGGGATCACCTCGATCGAGGCGATGTACTTGCGGTCGAGGAACTGCTTCCGGGCCTGCTCGAGTAGCTGGTTCTTGAGGGCCTCGGTCGGCGCGTTGCCCGGGGCGCTGTTGCCGGGCACGAAGGCCAGGCCGACACGCAGTGGCAGCACCAGGTGCGGAATCTGCTGGTCCTGCGGAGGGGGAATGTCCCCCTTGGGGTAGAGGTAATCGACCAGGCTGCTCGACACCCCCGTGCGCATGCCGCTGCCATGCTCATCGAAGAGCGCGCTGCAGCCGGTGGCGAGGGCGGTACCCAAGGCGATGGTGATGATTGCGCGGAGGGCATTCATTTCGCGTCTCCTCGAGGAAAAAGGGGAAAAAGGTGCCTGACTTATTTTCCGTGCGGAAAAGGTGCCTGACTTATTTTCTGTGGTGCCGACGGAATTTGAGAAAGCAGTTCGTAGAAAATAAGTCAGGCACCTTTTCCGCACGGAAAATAAGTCAGGCACCTTTTTCCTTTTTTCCTTTTCCCCTACGCAGGCAGCTTCGCGCGGACTGGCCGGGTGTCGGGGCGCACGCCGCGCCAGATGAAAAACGCCTCGGCAGCCTGTTCGACCAGCATCCCCCAGCCTTGCCAGGCCTGCTTCGCGCCGAGGCGGCGGGCCCAGCCGACGAAGGGCGTGTCGGTCATGGCGTAGGAGAGGTCGTAGCAGGCGGTGTCCGGGCCGATCACGGCCTCCGGCACCGGCGGGACGCCGCCCTGCAGGCCGGCTGCGGTGGCGTTGATCACCAGGTCCCAGGGCCCGGCGGGCAGTTCATCGAAGCGACAGGCGCGGATGGCGCCGAGCCGCTCGAAGTGGCCGGCGACCTCCCGCGCGCGCTCGACGTTGCGATTGGCGATGCAGAACTCCGCCGGCCCGCTGCCGAGCAGGGCGGGCACGATGCCACGGGTGGCGCCGCCGGCACCGAGCACCAGCAGGCGCCGGCCCTTGAGCTGCAGGCCGAGATTGGATTTCAGGTCGGTGAGCAGGCCCACGCCATCGGTGTTGTCGCCGTCGAGCCGGCCGTCGGCGGCGATGATCACGGTGTTCACGGCACCGGCAAGATGGGCGCGGTCGGTGAGCTGGTCCACCAGCCGCGCCACCGCCTCCTTGTGCGGCACGGTGACGTTGAACCCGCGCAGGCCCTCCTTCGCCAGGGCCTTCAGCCGTGCATCGAGGTCCTCCGGCCGGATGTCGATGGCCTCGTAGGACAGATCCTCGCCGGTCTGCGCCGCGAACAGCCGGTGGATCACCGGCGACTTGCTGTGCCCGATGGGATGGCCGATGACCCCGTAGCGGTCCGTCATGGAATGACCCTGTGCCTGCTCGCGGGTTTTTTACCCTACGGGACCCGGGGTGTCCAACCGCCGCGCCGCGTACACTGGCGGACATGGCGAAGACCCCCGAACGCTGCCCCTGGGCCGAAGGCGTCAGCCCGGCCTACCTCGCCTACCACGACACCGAGTGGGGCGTGCCGGTGCGCGACGATGCGCGCCAGTTCGAATTCCTGCTGCTCGAGGGCGCCCAGGCGGGACTCAGCTGGGCCACCATCCTGCACCGGCGCGAGGGATACCGCCGCGCCTTCGCCGGCTTCGACCCGGCCCGGGTCGCGCGCTTCACGCCCGCCCGGGTGGCAAAGCTGCTGCTCGATCCCGGCATCATCCGCAATCGCCTGAAGATCGAGGCCGCCATCGGCAATGCCCGCGCCTTCCTCGCCGTGCAGGAGGAGTTCGGCAGCTTCAGCGACTACATCTGGCGCTACGTCGACGGCCACCCGGTGCAGAACCGCTGGCGCACGCCGCGCGAGGTGCCCGCCACCAGCGCCCTCTCCGACGCGCTGAGCCGCGACCTCAGGGCGCGCGGCTTCCGCTTCGTCGGCAGCACCATCGTCTATGCGCACCTGCAGGCCACCGGGCTGGTGAACGACCACCTCGTTGGCTGCTTCCGCCACCGGCCGGTGCGCGCGCTCGGCACGGGTCCGCGCTGAGCCCCGCCTCAGGGCGTGGCGATCTCCACCAGCGTCAGCGCGAGCGCGTGCTCGCCATCGCCGTGGGTCACCAGGCCCAGGTAGAGTTCGCCGGGATCGAGGCCGGCCCAGCCGAGCGTCACCTCGCCGCTGGCACCGGTCACCGCCGCCGCCGGCGCGGCCAGCACGGAGAAGCCCCCCGGCCCTGGCGCATCGTTCACCATCCAGACGCCGGTTTCGTATCCCGCTTCCGGGCCCGATACCTCGAAGCCGTGGATGTCGATCAGGTACTCGCCGGGCGCGGGATCGAGCAGGTCGATCACCTCGGTGGCGGCATCGGTGGCGCTGGCGAGGACACCGCCGGGGCAGGCGCCATCCGGGCAGTGCAGGTAGAGGTCGAGATCCTCCGCGTCACCACCCGTGGTGGCGACCAGGGCCACCCGCAGGTAGCGGGTGCCGGGCGGGACGCTGATGCGCTGGCGGCGGATGAAGTCGGGCAGCGCGCTGTCGTCGGACTGGAAGGTGTAGTAATCGAGCGGATCATCGATGACGGTGCCGGTGGTGCTGGCCGGTGACGCCAGTCCCGAGACCAGCGCCTGGTAGGTGCCGTCGTAACCGAAGTCGACATGCACCGTGGTTTGCCCCGTGGCCTCGTGGCCGGCGACCGGATCCTCGACACCGATGGCGGCCGGCGCCACCGCCAGCGGGCTGCGCACCCGGTGGCGGCCATCGCTCCAGCTGAGGGAACCGAAGCGGAAATCCGGCAGCCGGGCCTCGTCGCTGAAGTAGTCGCTGCGCCGGGCAGTGCCGGTGCTGGTGAAGGTCAGCGTGTACTCGGCGCTCTCGCCGCTGGCGAGCGCCAGGCTGGCGGGTGCCACCGCCACCGCGATGCCGGGTGGCGCCTCCACCGTCGCCTGGTACACCGCGGCCGGGCCGACATTGGTCACGCGGCGACGGATGCTGCGTGAATGCACCACGGCGTGGCTGGCCATCGACGGCAGGTTGAGGTCGGCAGCCTCCAGCGAGAGACCGGCTTCCCGGAGGGCATCACAACGCTCGTCACCGATGCCGGTGAGGCCGACGCCGCAGCCGAAGGCGTCGTAATCGTCACGGCCCGCCTCGTAGACCAGGCCGGGGTCCACGGCCAGGTCGGGCACGATGTGGCCGGCGCCGAAGTCGAAGGGACCGGCGCTGCCGCCATCCGCCAGCAGGAGGTCCTGCCTGGCGGTGGTCATCAGCGCCGAGCGCAGCGCCGCCGGGCTCCATTCGGGATGCGCCTGGCGCAGCAGGGCGGCGACCCCGGCCACCTGCGGCACCGCCATCGAGGTGCCGGAGAGGTACTGGAAGCGTTCACCGCGCAGGCCGTTGGCGACCCCGGGAGTCTGTGCGCCGAGGATGTCCACGCCCGGCGCCGCCACGTCCGGCTTGAGGATGTCGAACACGTCGGGATTCGGCCCGCGGGCCGATGCCTTGTAGAGGATGTTGCCGGCGACCTGGCGGCTGGCGATCAGGCCCTTCTGCAGCGTCACCTGCACGCTGTCGCCGGCCAGCAGCCGGGTGGCGAGGGCTTCGCCATCGGCCTGGCCGATCATCACCGCGGGAATGTCGACGACACCGCGCTCGCCCTTCATGGTGATGGGCTGACCGTCGTCCTGCGCATCGCCGAAGACCACCACGGCGATGGCGCCGGCCGCCTCGGCGTTGGCGACCTTGGAGAGGAACTCGCAGGAGCCGCGGCGCACGAGGGCGATGCGGCCGGCGAGGTCGGCGGCATTGGCGAGCGCCGTGCAGCCATCGGCCGCGCCCAGTCCGTCGTCGGCAAGCACCAGCGAGCCGTTCACGGCACCGGTGTTGCGCAGTTCCGGCGTGAAGGCCGCCTCCTTCATGGTGAGATCGCCGGTGACGCCGGCCGGCGCGGTGTAGCGCAGCACCTCGTCGTAGCGGGTGCCGCTGCGCGTGGCGGCCGCCGTGGCCAGCACCCAGGGCGAGCTGCCCGGTGACTCGATGCTGGCCGGCGCGGGCCCGCCATTGCCGGCGGCGGCCACGGTCAGCACGCCGGCGTTGGCGGCGGCGAGCAGGGCCAGCGCATCGGAATCACCCGGCCCGCCGTCGCCGGTGCCGACCGAGTAATTGATGATGTCGACGCCATCGGCCACCGCGTCCTCGATGGCGCGCTGCAGGTCCGACATGGCGCAGTGGGCGCGCGTGGCGCCGGGTTCCAGCCAGCAGGCCTTGTACACCGCGATGCGTGCCCGCGGCGCGATGCCGCTGATGGGTGCCAGCACCGTGTCGCCGAGGGTCGCGGTGACGCGGCCACCGGCGGCCACCGAGGCGATGTGGGTGCCATGCCCATCGGCATCGAGCGGCGAGAGCGATTCCGCCGGATCCATGGGGAAGCTGCCGCGGAAGCCATTGGCGTAGAAGCGGGCGCCGACGAGCTTGTTGTTGCAGGCCGTCGCCGGGAATCCCGGCCCGGCCTGGCAGCGGCCATGCCAGTCGGGCAGCGGGGCATAGAGCGGGCGGAAGCGGGGCTTCCTGAAGCGCTGGCAGAGCCAGGCGCCGAGCAGCGATTCCTTCGCCCAGCTGCCGCGGCACAGGCGCGGCTTCGGCTTCTGCTCGCGGTCGCCGAAAGCCGGGTGGCCGGGATCGATGCCGCTGTCGATGATGCCGATGACCACGCCCTCGCCGGTGAGCCCGCGGGCGTTGCGCAGGCCGTTGCCCGGATCGAGCAGGCCGAGGAACTGGGCGCTGGCATTGGTGCGCAGCGACTTGACCCGGTCCAGCGAGACCCGCTGCACGTCGGGATGGGCGCGCAGCCTCGCCGCCTGCGCAGCGGTGAGGCGTGCGGCGAAGCCGTTGAAGGCCAGCTTGTAGCTGTAGAGCTTGGCGTCCGGCGCGCCGATTTCGGCCAGCAGCTGGTCATGGCTGGCCACCAGCGCGGCACCATAGCTGGAGACCGCCGGCGAGCGCGCATCGAAGCGCTCCTCGCCAACGCGGCGGCTGCGGTCGGTCGCGTCGATGGCCGGCGGCTCGCGCAGCTGCACGATGTAGACGCGGGTGGCCTCCGCCTCATCCGCCCGGGCGCGGCTCGGCGTGAGCGCACCGGCGAGGGCCGCTGCAAGGATCAGCAGCGCCAGCAGGCGCCAGGGAGCGGGAAACAGGTGCTGGCTGCGTCGCATGGAATGGGGGGCAGGCGCGGCCAGGGGCCGGGGTTGCCGATGATTTCCTTATTTTTCGCAACGGCTTGGCCGCGGTTTTTCTAGCGGTCCACGGCCGATATTACAGAATCCGGGCGGGGGGCGTCAGCCCCGGGGCTCAGCCGGGGCGCAGCACCGTGCCGGTGGCGGCATCACGGATCTCGCTGGGCCGATGGGCACCCCCGACCTCGCCGCCGACCACCTGGTCGACCTCGGTGCCGAGCCGCCGCCTTGCGGCGAGCGCCGTGCGGGCTGGAGGCCGGCCGTGGCGGTTGGCGCTGGTGGAAACCAGCGGCCCGCCCGACAGCTCGCAGAGCGCTGCGGCCACCGGGTGGCGGGTGACCCGCACGGCCAGGCTGGGCCGGTCGCCGGTCAGCAGCGGGTAGGCCAGGGGACCGGCGCGGACCACCCAGCTCACCGGCCGCGCGAGGCGCTGGCCGAGGCGACGGCGTTCCGCCGGCGTGGGGGCGATCCAGCCCTCGAGTTGCGCCCAGCTGGCTGCCACCAGGATGAATCCGGCGGCTGCCGGCCGGCCCTTGATGGCGAGGATGCGCAGCACGGCCTCGACGGCCGCCGGGTCGCAGCCCAGGCCATAGACCGCCTCGGTGGGATAGGCGATCACGCCGCCGGCGCGGACCACGCGGGCGGCGAGCCGCAGCGGGAAGCCCGGTGACACCAGCGCCCCCGGTGGCTAGCCCGAGCTGTCGCCCGGTGCCTTGTCCGGTGCCTGGCCCGGACTGCCGGCGGCGCGTCGGGCCCGGGGCTTGCGGGGCGCGGGGCTGCCTTCCGCGGGCTTGCCGGCCTTGCTGGTCTTGCTGGTCTTGCTGGCGGCGCGCTTGGCGGGTTTCGCGGTCTTCTTCGGCTTCGCGTCCTCCGCGGCGGGGGCTTTCGCCGGGGCGGCCTTGCGGCCACGGAAGCCGCGCTTGCCGCGCGGCGGGGCGGCGGCCAGCAGCTCGCGGCACTGCTCGAGCGTCAGGCTCTTCGGGTCCTCGCCCTTGGGGATGCGCGCATTGCGTTCCCGATCGGTGATGTAGGGTCCGTAGCGGCCATTGAGCACCTGGATGCCGGCCTCGGGGAAATCGAGGATCAGGCGGTTGGCATCGGCGACCTTTTTTTCCTCGATGACCTGCAGCGCGCGCTCGAGGCTCACGGTGTAGGGATCGTCGGGCGGCTTCAGCGACACGTACTTCTTGCCGTACTGCACATAGGGCCCGAAGCGGCCGACGCTGGCCTGCACCGGCTCGCCCTCGGCCGTGGTACCGAGCTTGCGTGGCAGCTGGAACAGCGCGAGGGCTTCTTCCAGCGTGATGGATACCATCTTCTGCCCCGGCCGCAGGCCGGCGAAGCGCGGCTTCTCCACGTCGTCCTTGGTGCCGATCTGCGCGAAGGGCCCGAAGCGGCCCATGCGCACCGACACCGGCTTGCCCGATGCCGGATCGATGCCGAGATCGCGCGCCTGCGCCACCATCTCGCGGGTGACGCTGGTTTCCTTGTCCTTCACCAGCGCCTCGAATGGCTGCCAGAACTCGTCGAGCACCTGCACCCAGTCGCGCTCGCCGCGCGACACCTCGTCGAGCTCGTCTTCCAGGTGGGCGGTGAAGCCGTAGTCCACGTAGCGGGTGAAGTGGTCGGTGAGGAAGCGGTTGACGATGCGGCCGATGTCCTTGGGGATGAAGCGCTTGCCGTCCACCTCGATGTAGCCGCGGTCCTGCAGCGTCGAGATGATGGAGGCGTAGGTCGATGGCCGGCCAATGCCGTACTCCTCCAGCGCCTTCACCAGGGTGGCGTCGTTGTAGCGCGGCGGCGGCTCGGTGAAGTGCTGGTCGGCGCGCACCCCGGTGAGGTCGACGTCGTCGCCCTCGCGCAGCGGCGGCAGGATGCGGTCGCCTTCCTCCTCGGCCGCGTCGTCGCGGCCTTCCTGGTACACGGCGATGAAGCCGGGCACCACCAGCGTCGAGCCGCTGGCACGCAGGCGCGCCACGCCCGGGTCGCGGGCAGGGGCGAGGTCCACCGTGACCATGTCGTAGACAGCCGGCACCATCTGGCAGGCGACGGTGCGCTTCCAGATGAGGTCGTAGAGGCGGAACTGTTCCTCGCTGAGGAACTGGCGCAGGCTTTCCGGCGTGCGCGCCACGCTGGTGGGCCGCACGCCCTCGTGGGCTTCCTGCGCGTTCTTCGCCGTGGTCTTGTAGCTGCGCGGCTGCGCCGGCAGGTTGTCGCTGCCGTAGCGGCTGGCGATGAAGCTGCGGATCTCGTCGACGGCGACGCTGGCGAGGTTGACCGAGTCGGTACGCATGTAGCTGATGAGGCCGACGGTGCCTTCGCCGGTCTCCACCCCTTCGTAGAGGCGCTGGGCGATCATCATGGTGCGCCGCGCGTTGAAGCCGAGCTTGCGCGAGGACTCCTGCTGCAGCGTCGAGGTGGTGAAGGGCGGCGCCGGATTGCGCCGCCGCTGCTTCTTCTCGATGGCCGAGACGCGGACCCTGCCGCCGGCGGCATCGAGCAGCGCCTGGCGGGCGGCGCTGGCGGCTGCCTCGTTGCCGAAGCTGAACTGCTCGACCTTCTCGCCGCGGAACTCGGCGAGCCGCGCGGCGAACGGCGCGGTGGCCGCGCGCAGGTCCGCCTCGATGGACCAGTACTCGCGCGGCCGGAAGGCCTCGATCTCGTCCTCGCGCTCGCAGATCAGGCGCAGCGCCGGGCTCTGCACGCGGCCCGCGGAGAGCTTCGGCTGCACCTTCTTCCACAGCAGCGGCGAGAGGTTGAAGCCGACGAGGTAGTCGAGCGCGCGCCGCGCCTGCTGCGCGTTCACCAGGTCGGCGGAGAGCTGGCGCGGGCCCTGCATGGCCTCGCGCACCTCGCGCTCGGTGATCTCGTAGAACACCACGCGGTGCAGCTCGCGGCCGTCGAGCATGCCGCGCTCGCGGAGGATCTCCGCCAGGTGCCAGGAGATGGCCTCGCCCTCGCGGTCCGGGTCGGTGGCGAGGTAGACCGCGTCGGCCTTCTTCACGGCGCGGGCGATGGCATCGACGTGCCGGGTGTTGCGCTCGATGATCTCGTAGCGCATGCGGTAGCCGTTGCCGGTGTCCACCGCGCCCTCCTTGGGCACCAGGTCGCGGACATGGCCGTAGGAGGCGAGGATCTCGTAATCCTTGCCGAGGTACTTGCCGATGGTCTTGGCCTTGGCCGGTGACTCGACGACGACGACCTTGCTAGCCATTTCTTGCGGTATCCATAGACGACAAACCGCGGCTGGGCCGCGGTCGGGGGAAACTCTGCCTGCGCTGCGTGCTCAGTTGACCAGGCCGGTGTTCTCCTCGAAGACCAGGTCTTCCATGCGGGCGAAGGCCCCTTCCTGCCCGGTCTGGCTGAACAGCACCATCAGCGTAACCCATTTGACCTGCTCGACATCGATCTCCCCGGCGCCGAGGGCCATGAGCCGGTCGATGACGATCTCCCGGTTGAGCGGCGACAGGATACCGATGTGCTCGAGATAAATCAGGTAGCCGCGGCAGGCGGCATCGAGCCGCGACAGCTCCAGGGAACTGAACAGGCGCAGGGAGCGCTCGGTCGGCGCCGAGGGGAACGGACGGTCGGGGTCGCGGTTGAGGTCTTCGAGCCAGTCCAGCGCGCGGTCCACCTCCGGCTCGCCGAACCCGGCCCGCAGGAGCTCCTGGCGGAGGACATCCTGGTCCGTGGCCTCTTCGTGCTCCTGCTCGGAAAACGTCTCGAACAGGTACATGAGCACGTCGAGTACGCTGTGGTTCATTACTTCTGGTGACCCTCTGGGACCGGCTCTTACCCCTGTCGCTGGTAGCGGCCGCCGGGCAGCAGCCGCACCGAGTCTTCGAGCTCGAGGATGAGGAGCATGGAGGAAACCTCCGCTGGCGTCAATCCGCTGCGCTCGGCCAGCGTGTCGGCATCCAGCGTGTCCCAGCCGAGCGCATCGAGCAGGCGCGCGTAGGCCGGGTCGCGCACGCGGTCTGCTGCGCCGGCCTCCGCTGCCGCTTCGGCCGTAGCATCCACCGCGAGCAGGGGCGCGAGTTCCTCGAGGATGTGCTCGGCGGACTCCACCAGTTTCGCGCCGTCGCGGATCAGCCGGTGGCAGCCCTTGGCGAGCGGGTTGTGGATGGAGCCCGGGATGGCGAACACCTCGCGACCCTGCTCGGCGGCACGCCGCGCGGTGATCAGCGCGCCGCTCTGCAGGCGCGCCTCCACCACCAGGGTGCCGAGCGCGAGGCCGCTGATGATGCGGTTGCGGCGCGGGAAGTTGCCGCGCATCGGGCCCATGCCGGGCAGGAACTCGGTGCACAGCGCGCCGTTCGCGGCGATCGCCTCCGCGAGCGCCGCGTGCGCGCGCGGGTAGACCTGGTCCGGCCCCGTGCCGAGCACCGCCACGGTATGCCCACTGCCGGTCGTGCCGCCGGCCCCGCTACGGGCCCCGCTACGGGCAAGAGCGCCGGCATGCGCCGCCGCATCGATGCCGAGCGCCAGGCCGCTGGTGATGCCGAGCCCGCAGCCCGCGAGATGGCTGGCGAAGGCGCGGGCGGTCGCCGCACCGCCGGGGCTGGCGTTGCGGCTGCCGACGATGGCGATCTGGGGCTCGGCCAGGCAGCGCGCATCGCCGCGCACGAACAGGGCCACGGGCGGATCGGGGATCTGCCGCAGCAGCGCCGGATAGAGCGGATCCTCCCAGCTGACGAGGTGATGATCGGCGGCAGCGGCGAGCCAGGCGCCGGCGGCGGCGATGCGTGCCTCGTCCGGTGCGCGCAGGTGTGCGAGCAGCGCGTCGCTGGCGCCGGCCGCGCGCAGCGCCGCCTCCGGGGCGCGCGCCAGCCCGTCGATGCCGCCGGCGGCGGCGAGCAGTGCCGGCAGTTCGGCGCCGCTGAGGCCCGGTGCATCGGCGAGGATCAGCCAGGTCCGCTGCATCAGCGGCCCCGGAAACGGCACAGCCCGCCTTGCGGCGGGCTGTGCGGATCAGGTGCGATCGCGGGCCGTGCCCGGGGCGCGGCGCGGTGGCTAGGGATTCCTGACGATGTCCTGCACATGCATTTCACTGGTGGCGCGCATGACCAGCGCGTAGCTCACGCGGTCGTAGGTGCGGAACACCATTGCAAGCCCTGCCGGCTCATCCGGCAAGCGGACATTCGCGGAGATTCGCCCGGGTTTGGCGGCATCGGCCGTCTTCTCGCCGACCTGCCAGATGCGCAGTACGTTGCCGGGCGCGAGGCCATTGCCGCTGCCGCGGTTGATGATGATCACCTGGTACTGGCCGACCTGGGACACGCCGTCCATCACCGCGATGATGGTGCCCTCGACGGGCCGCGGCGGCACGGTCGGCACGAACTGGGCGGGGAAGGCCACCTGCTGCGAGATCAGCCGGTCGCCCTCGGTGGCCTCGCGGCTGGTGTCGGTCAGGAACAGCGTGGAGGGATCGCCGACGCGACGGATGGTGCCGGCGCCGACGTAGATGCCCTCGTAACCGACGACGTCGCCGTCGTCCGGGTCCACGAGCGGCTTGCCGACCTCGACGACGCTGTAGCCGTGGTCCACGCCTTCGACCTTGCCGCGCACGTAGAGCTCGTTGCCCGCGGCGCCGATGATGTGCTTGCCGCGGATGGACACCACGTAGGGGGAGCGCTTGATCTCGTCCTTCTGCAGGACCGAGCCGCGGCCGAGGAAGGCGCCGATCACCTCGAGCGGGATGGCCGGGATGGCGCTCTCCAGCGGTGACTCGCGGATCTGCGGCGAGAGTTTCTCGGTGCCGCCCGGCTGGCTGGCGGCGGCACGCTGCACCTGCACCCGCGGCTTGCCGTCGACATAGACCAGCGTCAGCACGTCACCCGGATAGATAAGGTGTGGGTTCTCGACCTGCGGGTTGGCGTACCAGATCTCCGGCCAGTACCAGGGGTCCTTGAGGAACATCGACGAGATGCCCCAGAGGGTGTCGCCCCGCTTCACCGTGTAGCTGTCCGGATGGGCCGGATTGAGGGCCGGCGAGGTGGCGGCAGCGTCCGCCGCCATGAGGCTGATGCCGGGACCGGCGGCGGCCCAGGCGCTGCCGAGGACCAGCGACGCCGTGCAGGCGACCACGAGGGCCGGAACCAAGGAGGGGCGAGAGATCTTCATGGAAGCTCCATCCCTATGCTGACCGCCGCGCCGGGGAGGCAATCCTCCGGTGCTAGAATCCCGGCCCGGTCGGCGGGGATCGCGGTGCGACACACGTTTGCGACAACAACTCAGGAATCCGTTGCCACCGAACCCAACCCCGATGGCCCGGGACGAATCGGATGCGGTATATCATAAAATTATCGGACCTTCATAGTGATGGACACGAAACTGTGAAGGAATACCCATGGCGCTGTTGAAGATTCTGGAATATCCGGATCCGCGGCTGCGCACCCGGGCGGCGGCGGTGCCGGTGGTCGATGACAAAATACGGCGCCTGGTGGCCGACATGCTGGAGACCATGTACGCCGCCCCCGGCGTGGGCCTGGCGGCCACGCAGGTGGACGTGCACCTGCGCGTGCTGGTCCTGGACATCTCCGAGGACCGCAAGCAGCCGATGGCGCTGATCAACCCCGAGATCCTCGAGCGCGAGGACATCGGCACCGGCGAGGAAGGCTGCCTGTCCGTGCCCGGGGTCACCGAGAGCGTGTCGCGGGCCCGCCGCATCCGCGTGCGGGCCCTGGACGCCCGGGGCAAGGCGCTGGAGTTCGACGCCGACGGGCTGCTCGCGGTGTGCATCCAGCACGAGATGGACCACCTCGAGGGCAAGCTCTTCGTCGACTATCTCTCCGAGCTCAAGCGCCAGCGCATCCGCAAGAAGCTGGCGAAGTCCGCACGGCGCGACGGCGAGCGCGCGCCCGCGCTCTGAGGCCGGCCCGGCCTCCGGCCGCAGCCGCCAGGTCACGCCGCCGGTGAGTCCGCCCCCATCCCGCATCGTCTTCGCCGGCTCGCCGGAATTCGCCGTGCCGGCGCTGGAGCGGCTGGTGGCCTCGTCGCACCAGGTCGTTGCCGTGCTCACCCAGCCCGACCGCCCGGCCGGCCGCGGACGCAAACTGCAGGCGGGTCCGGTGAAGGCCTGCGCGCTGGCGCATGGCCTGCCGGTGCTGCAGCCCGCGAGCCTGCGTCGCGATGCCGGCGCGCGCGAGGCGCTGCGCGGTCTGGCCCCCGACCTCATCGTGGTGGTGGCCTACGGCCTGCTGCTGCCGCCGGAGGTGCTGGGCATCCCGCGCCGGGGCTGCCTCAACATCCATGCCTCGCTGCTGCCGCGCTGGCGTGGCGCGGCGCCGATCCAGGCCGCGGTGCTGGCGGGCGATGCGCAGACCGGTGTGGCGCTGATGCGGCTGGAAGAAGGGCTCGACACCGGCCCCGTCGCCGCGATGCAGGCGCTCGACATCGGCCCTGCCGACACCGCGGGCGAGCTGCACGACCGGCTCGCCCGGCTCGGCGCCGATCTGCTGATGGCCGAGCTCGACGGCATCCTCGATGGCCGCGCGCGGTTCGTCCCGCAGCCTGCCACCGGTGTGACGCATGCGCCGAAGATCACCAAGGCCGAGGCGATCATCGACTGGCGGGAGCCCGCCGTCGCGCTCGACCGGCGCATCCGCGCCTTCAACCCCTGGCCCGTGGCGGAGACGCGGCTCGAGGGCCAGCAGCTGCGTTGCTGGCTGGCACGGCCGCAGGCGGGCGGCGATCGCACGGCCCCGCCGGGCAGGGTGCTCGCGGCGGGAGCCGACGGCATCGACGTGCAGACGGGCGACGGCGTGCTGCGGCTGCTGAGCGTGCAGCTCGCCGGCCGCCAGCGGGTCGCCGCCGGCGTGTTCGCCAACGGGTTCGCTGTCGTCGGCAGGGTCCTCGGCGCATGAGCCGTGGCGGCGGCCGCGCGGAGCCCGGTGCGGCGAGCCGGGCATGCGCGGCGCGTGCCGTGGCGGCGGTGCTCGGCGCGGGCGCCACGCTGGACGCCGCGCTGGGCGCGCCCGACCTGCAGCAGCTCGCGCCTGCCGATCGCAGCCAGGCCAGGGCGCTCGCCTATGGCGCGCTGCGCTGGCATCACCGCCACCGGCGCCTGCTGGCGCTGCTGCTCGACCGTCCCCTGCCGGGCAGGGACCGGCTGCTGGAGGCGCTGCTCTCGGTGGGGCTGTTCCAGCTGCTCGACGAGCGGCAGCCGGACTATGCGGCGGTGTCGGCCACGGTGGCGGCGACACGGCTGCTCGGCCGGCCGCGGCTCGCCGGCGTGGTCAACGCCAGCCTGCGGCGCCTGCAGCGCGAGCGCGCGCAGCTGCTGGCCGAGGCGCTCGCCGACGAGCAGGCGCGCAGCTCGCACCCGGCCTGGCTGATCGCGCGGCTGCGCCGGGACTGGCCCGGCGACTGGCCGCGCATCCTCGAGGCCGCACAGCAGTCGCCGCCGCTCTGGCTGCGCGTGAACCAGACGCGGCTGGCGCCGGAGGCCGGCCTGGCGCGCCTTCGGGAAGCGGGCATCGAGGCGGCGCCTGGCCCGGTGCCCGGTGCGTTGCGCCTCGCGCGTGCCCTGCCGGTGGCCGACATCCCGGGCTTCGCGGCGGGCGAGTTCAGCGTGCAGGACGCGGCCTCGCAGCTCGCCGCGCCGCTGCTCGGCGCCAGCCCGGGCATGCGCGTGCTCGATGCCTGTGCGGCGCCGGGCGGCAAGGCCTGCCATGTGCTGGAGCAGGCTGGTGGCGATCTCGATCTGCTTGCTCTCGATGCGGATGACGCCCGCCTCGGGCGCGTGCGCGAGAACCTCGCGCGGCTGGCGTTGCCGGCCACCACCCTCCGGGCGGATGCCACCACGCCCGCGGCCTGGTGGGATGGCCAACCCTTCGACCGCATCCTCCTCGATGCGCCCTGCTCGGGCACCGGCGTCATCCGCCGGCACCCGGACATCAAGATCCTGCGCCGCGAGACGGATATCGGACCGATGGCGCGGCGCCAGCGCCAGCTGCTCGAGGCGCTCTGGCCCCTGCTCCGCCCCGGCGGCCGGCTGCTCTACGCCACCTGCTCGATCCTGCACGAGGAGAACGATGACGTGGTGGCCGGTTTCCTCGCGGACCACACGGAGGCCGCCGCGGCCGAACCGCCGGCCGGGACGCTGCCCGGCTGGCTGCGGTGCACGCGCCACGCGGGCTGGCAGGCGCTGCCGGGCGAGGCCGATACCGATGGTCTCTACTATGCTTTAATGACCCGCAGAACCGGCTGAGCGCGCCGGGCCTCCCATCCGCCATCCAGACAGTCCCCATGCAGTCATCGTCCCCGAGGTTCCAGGCCGTGGCCGGATGCATCGCCGCCCTGTTCACCGCCCTGCTGCTGACCCTGCCCGCGGCCGGCGCGCGGGCCGAGGATTTCGACGTGCGCACCGCCAGCATGGGTCTCACCGACGGCGCCTGGCGGCTCAGCGCCCGCATCGAATACCGCCTGACCGACGAGGCGATCGCCGCGCTGGAGAATGGCGTGATGCTGACCATCCGCGTGGAGCTTGGCGCCGATCGCGTGCGCCGCTGGCTGCCGAACACCGAGGTGCTCGCCGTCCACCGTGACTGGCAGCTGAGCTACGAGCCGCTGACGAAGCGCTACCTCGTCGCCTATCCGGACGGCCGCGCGGACACCTCCCACGGCACCCTGTTCGGCGCGCTCAACGCGCTGGGCCGCGTGCAGGGACTGGCGGTGGCGGAGCCCGGCACGCTGGTCGCCGGCCAGACCTATGTCATCTCGGTGCGGGCCGTGCTCGACCAGCAGCGCCTGCCCGGGCCGCTGCAGGTGCTGGCCTTCTGGGACAGCGGCTTCAGCCTGGAGAGCGACTGGTACGAATGGACGATGAGCCCGTAAGGCTGCGGCCACCCGGCTGGGTGCTGGCGGCTGTGCTGGCCGCCATCGGCCTCGCCGGGCTCGTGCTCCTCACCCAGACCGTACAGAACTCCGATCGCTTCGGCCGCTGGCACGATACCGTGCTGCTGGTCAACACGGCTGGCGCGCTGCTGTTGTTCGGTCTGCTCCTCTTCAACCTGCTGCGGCTGCTCCGCGACCGCCGCGAGAACGTGCCGGGCTCCGTGCTCAAGCTGCGCCTGCTCGGCGCCTTCGCCGCCGTGGCGGCGGCGCCGGTGCTGGTGGTGTTCCTGCTGTCCGTGCAGTTCCTGCACCGGGGCATCGAGACCTGGGCGGATGACCGCATTGCCCTCGGCCTGGAGCGTTCCCTGGAGCTGTCGCGCGGCGCGCTCGATGCCGAGCTGCGCGCTGCGCTGGAGCACACGCAGCAGGTGGCGCGCGAACTCGCCGGCCTGGCCCCCGGGGAGATGGTGGAGGCGCTGCCGCGGCTGCGGCGCGAAGCCGGCGCCAGCGAGATGAGCGTGTTCGCGCGCAACTACCGCATCGTCGCCACCAGCAGCGATGCCAGGCCCGGCGTCATGCCGGAGCTGCCGGGCGAGGACGTGCTGCTGCAGCTGCCGCGCGACGGCCGCTATGTCGCCGTGGAGCCCGCCGGCGGGGACCGCCTGCGCGTGCGCGCC
>JAANMW010002169.1_pt1 | contig 18266 bp, 9 predicted proteins | sample 7279671 | NCBI WGS metagenome assembly JAANMW01 (sample SAMN14094541, study PRJNA606508) | bioreactor metagenome | isolation source: A lab-scale SPAN reactor treating ammonium-rich wastewater day 247 | place: Ireland: Galway | collected 2017-09-19
TGAGCGATCAAAACGTAGTCAATTGAAACGCCGCGATAAATAGCATCTGCTTCCACTGGCGCTCCGTTGACTCCTACCGAAAGTGCGGAAATCGTTCCATTCTGGAAGTCGTAGCCGATTTCGATGCCGGACATTTGCAGGATTTCGGACTTGCCTGACTGCTGCGCATAGACCTGCCGTTCCGCGAAGCGCAACAATTCCTCTCCTGTTGCCGAAAAGAGAGCGACGGAGTTCACGAATGGCATTAGTTCTACGCAATCCAACTTCCGGATGTTCCCCTGCGCGATGTCCTTTCGCAGTCCCCCCGAATTCGTGAATGCGAAATCCGTATTATAGTGCTCGCGCATCAAGTCACAAATCAAGTTCCCCAACGGACTTGACTCTGAGTGTCTGCGTTCAATCGCTATGCCGGCTTCGGCGATGACTTGCCCGTATTCGCGTTCAATTTCCAGAGCGTAGCGCGAAACCAATTCCGCGACTGCAGAGTCAGGGCTGTATCTATCGGCTACCAGCTCGACCAGTGTCCCGTGGTGGTGTGAGACCCGGTCATTCGACACAGTTACCTTGAGCACACCAAGGTCCTTCAAATAGGATCCTGCCCGAACGATGATCACGCCATTTTCAGTCAGCGGTTCCTGCAGCCTCGTGTGACTGTGCCCGCCAATAATTATGTCGCATCCGCTCACATTGCGAGCAAGCTCGATGTCTTCATCCACGCCGTTGTGAGTGAGCAGAATGATGAGGTCAGTCTGGTCATCGATTCTGTCAATGGTCGACTGGGCGGCCGCGGCGATGTCCATGACCGTAAACGGCGCAATTGCCTGCTTGGAGGTTACTCCGGCAAGGTCATTCAGCAGAAGTCCAATCACGCCAATCCGCAATCGCCCCCGCTTTAGAATCTTGTATTCTGAGCAAAGGAATGCGTTGGTTGAATCTTCGAGAAGATTTGCGCATAGCAACTCAACTTTTGAGTTCTTCGCGAATCTCCGAACGTGATCGGCGCCCAAGTCAAACTCATGATTTCCCAAACAACCTGCGTCGCAGCCGCAGAGTCGAAGGAATTCGAGCAAGGCGCCACCCTCAATCCCGTCTACCAAAAGATTGCAGATTGGATTGCCGGTCATCACATCTCCCGCGTCAACGTAAATCGCATGCTCGTCAATGTTTCGTACGCTGTCTAGCGCGCCTGATAAAGCTCCAAATCCTCCGACTGCTGCAGAGTCGCTGCGCCAGTGTGCACGTTCCGCAGCGAATCGGCCATGAATGTCGTTCGTATGCAGAATGGTTAGTTCATGACGAGCAACGCATCCTATGAAGAGGACGATTGCGAGAACCGCCGTTAAATACATTGTGCCTCCAGATTCACCCCCCAATTTACGACTCCCTGAAGTGACTTTCAAGCCCGCTCAGACCCCTCTTCAAAAAGGATGTTAGCCAACCTTGCGTGTTCTGCTGACCTGCCATGTAAGATTTGCCAGTGCAATGGCTTGGTATGCGCACAGTCTGGCTCGTGGACTCATAGCCTCGGGGCATGAAGTGATGATGTTTGCGCAACGCGGGTCGCCACTCGCTGAGTGGGCGATTGCTGATGAGGTGCCTTGTAACTCGGACTTTAACTTTCACTCGCAGAACCCTTTTGAACTGCGGTCCGCGGTAAGCACGCTAAGACGGACCATTCGAACGTTTCAGCCGGATATTTTGAATCCTCACTGTCCCCCGGGACACCTGTTGCTCGCTTTCGCGAACAGGAAAGGACAGCTTCCGCTCGTTCGCACGGTCGCGGAACCACGTTCTCCGAAGCGAAACTGGTTTAACCGCAGATTGCATGAACGGAAGACTAAAGGTATAGTTTACTCAACGAAGTCGTCGCAGGCGCGCTATCTCGATGTGTTTGACTTGTCGACGGTTCATCAGGCGGTTATCTTGCCTGGTCTCGATCTTCATCGTTTTCCTGCAGTGCCGACCGACGACTGGAGACAGAAACTCGGCGTAAAGAATGGCCAGATCCTCGCGGCAATCATCGCCCGTATGAGTCCGGAAAAAGGGCAAGAGCTTCTAATTGAAGCGTTGGCACTTCTCGAGGAAACCGCGCGGGCAGGTCTCGTCGTCGTTCTGTCGGGTGATGATAGTCGTGAGCGAAGGGCAGATGATTTGCGTGAATTGGCAGTGGCAAGAGGCGTGGAAGGTGTGCTTAAGTTCGTGCCGCGCGTGTCCGATGTCCGCCGTCTGATTACTGACATTGATCTGGGGATTATTACCTCAGTTCGAAGTGAGGCCGTTTGTCGGATCGCGTTAGAGTTTATGGCCTACGGCAAGCCGGTAATCTCGACTGACGTGAACATCCTCCCCGAAGTCATTCGCGAGGAGAATGGTTGGGTTGTCAGCGCTCACGACGCGCGGGAGCTTGCACAAGTTCTCGAGAGCGTTATCCGCAACCGCGCGGAACTAATGGCCCGAGGGTCGCGCGGTAACGATCTGCTGAAGAGCCAATTCACACTGGAGCGTCAGGTCAGTCAAACCGTCAGTTTTTTTGAAAAGGTGGTGAACACCAATGGGTAAGCTGCCTATCACGCTGCTCGTTGTCACGTTAAACGAAGAGGCAAACCTTGAGCGGTGCTTGAGTGCTGCTGATTTCTGCTCCGAAATTGTCATAGTAGACTCCGGCTCTACAGACCGGACTCTCGAGATTGCGAGTGCTTTTGCAGCGAAAACGCTTTACCGATCATGGACGGGATACGCCGATCAGAAGAATTTTGGTGCCGAGCACGCGACGCAAGCATGGATACTTTGCGTTGACGCGGACGAAGTCGTTACTCAGGAACTGCGAGCAAGCATTTTTCGCGCGTTCGAGCGTGACCCTGAGGTCGATGCCTTCGAGATAAATCGTCACGGAGTGTATGCTGGAAAGCTTATAAATCACTCTGGCTGGTATCCGCAGTGGCGTACATTTCTTTATCGTAAGAGTGCGGCGCATTGGACAGGGTTGGAACCCCACCCGGTCGTGGAGTTTCACGGAGTGAAACGCACAAAATTAAGTGGAGACCTGCTGCACTATACATATCGCAGTGTTGAAGAACACATGCGAAAGAACTTCGGATCCGCGCGTGCAGCTGCACGTGCAATGCTCCAAGCTGGGCGCAAAGCGACAGTAACCGACTTGTTGTTCAGGCCCTTGTGGGGCTGGTTTCGCTGTTACGTCCTGCAGCTTGGTGTGCTCGATGGCTTCTATGGGCTGGCAATCGCAAACGGACAGGCCATGTATGTTTTTTTAAAGTATGCGTATCTGCGTGAGCTGTCAAGCACGAACGAAATTGTTTGAAAGATAGAGTGACTGTCCTTTCAGAAAATACGCGCGGGGCGATTGTTGCCTTGCTCTTCAAACGTGTGGGCGATAGTTTGCTCGCAACGCCTGCTTTGCGCGCCCTGAAGAGTCGGCATCCTGACAGTAACTTAGCAGTTCTTGTCGAGCCGCAGGTTGCGCGTGTATTTCAGAATTTGCCCTACATCGATAATATCGTGGTGTGCGCGAAATCTCCAAACGCTCTTCGAGGTAGTTGATTTACTTGCAAAACGGGAAGAGAAGAAACGGGCGTGCGATTTTTTGATGACACTGATTCCTCACTATAAACAAAAAGGGCTTTATGGTGATGTTTTAAAGGTCTTAAAAAGGATATTAGAACATAACCCAAACGGGAAAGGATTAGGAAGAGAGATTACTGAGTGTTATTCAAATATTTATAAAGACAGACCCTATGCAAAAGCTATGGTTGAGAAGACGTGTGTAAAAGTAGAAACGGCATCCGATATCCATAAGGCCATAGAAAAATTGGAAAGGTACTTCTATCTGGATTGTGGTGATTATGTCTGCCACAAGAGCTGGGGTGTTGGTCAGGTAGTTTCTGTTGATATAGAAAAAGAAAAAGTAAATATCGATTTTGAGAAAAAGAGCAACCATAGCATTGCTATGGATATTGCACCAGATATATTGCAAAAGCTGGATAAAGACGATTTATTGGTGATGATTTATGCTCAAAAAGATGCATTAAATGCCATGATTGATGAGGACCCCGTATCCTTGATTAAGCTTACTCTAAAATATTTTAAAGGACGGGCTTCGGTCTCTCATATAAAAAATCGTCTCATATCGGGTGTTATACCATCTGAGAAATGGAGTAAATGGTGGACAAGTACGAAGAAATTAATTAAAAAAGATCCTTATATAAAACTTGCTGAAGGTACGCCCACTACCTCATTTTTAGAATTTCGTACCTCACCTATGACACACCACGAGGAGATACTTGAAAGGCTAACTCAAACCAAAGATACAAGCAAAAAGGCAGAGATTGCCAAAAAGTATATTTCTGAGTTGAAAGGGGATGAACAATGCAGTGAAACTCTGAATAAAATTATCGATATCTTTACCCAGGAGATTGATACATTATGTACAACAAGTCCTTCTTTAGCCATCGAATGTCTTTTACTCCTTGAGGAGGCCCAATGCCTTATGAAAGGGGATACTGCAAAATACGGGAAGAACATTGAATCCCTTGTTCTCTCGAATGAAAATCTCCCGGAACTTATTGATAAGATCAATATATTGGAATACAGAAAACAGGTTCTCATCTTCATGAAAAAGGTTAAGCCGGAACAATGGCAAGAGGTTTTTGTCTCTCTGTTCTTTATCAACGATGGTAATCTGTGGGAATTTATTATCAAGGAGCTTATTGCAGAAAACAAAGAGCATGCCCTCGAAGCAATAGCTATCAAAATATTTAATCAATTCAATGCATATCCGGAACAGTATATCTGGTTCTGCAAAAATAGCATGCATGGACGCTACCCTGAATTTTATAAAAACATTGATCCTGCTACGATGTTTAACCGGTTAATAGAGCTATTGGATAATATCTGCTTTAAGATCCAGAAAGGGCGGGATGGGAATTTAAAAGCCATTATGAATAAAATCAAAAACCTCTTAGAGGATAGAGGTACTGATTATGCTGTAAATGTTCTGAACGATGCCAATGCAGAAAGTATTTTTAACATTGTCTCCAGTAGCAAGGGCTTGGAGGATTGGTTTAAGGTTTCTATTGAAAGTGTTATTCAGGACCGTTTTCCGGATATGTTTGAAGAACAAGGTCCGGCAAAACTTGATGAAAATAAGATCTACGTTACAAAAGAAGGATTTGAGAAGAGGAAAAAAGAGTTCGATCATCTCATGAATGTAGAATTTACAGAAAATGCGCGTGATCTTGGTGAGGCGATTAGCCGTGGCGATCTTCGGGAAAATGCGGAATATAAAGCAGCACGGGAAAAACAGGCAATGCTTGTTGAAAAGGCAGAACGCATGAAGGCAGAATTGCAGAAGGTTGTTATCATTGAGCCACTCTTCATTCATCCCGATGTCGTTTCTCCCGGGACAAAGGTTACCTTGAAGCAGCAAGGGAAGGTTGAATTAGAGAGGTATACCCTGCTAGGACCCTGGGATATTGATATTGAGAAAGGCATTATTTCTTATTTATCTCCAATCGGAAAAGGATTACTTGATAAAAAGGTAGGAGATGTTGTAACAATTAAACTGCCTGAAGGAGAAGTTATTTATGATATCATTAGGGTCGAGAAGGCGTTGTAGGAAGGACAAAGTACGTGCTAATTCAATACGAGAAGATGTTTTTGCGCCAGGAGGCAAAGGCCTTTCCCCGGGATAATTAATAATTTTTTTACTAGATACCATATTGATACAAGGGTATATACTATGCTAAAAATCAGGTCGTAAGTGAATTTTCGTGTAATACTCTTATTCCCAAAATTTCTCATTCCTGACTCAGGGAAAGGTATCATGAATGAGTAAGTGGATAAAAGCAGATCTGATTTTCCACTTTCTGCCCCTATGCATTTTACAACGAAACATCATTCCTCTTCATGTATCAAAATCCTTACCAAATAGGGGTGAAGCGTTTGCCTAAATTTAGCAAATACTTCGCCGGTACCATTTGAACGTTTGATTTTGCATATCCTCGTATTCGGGCCATATGAAAAATCTTTTGAAATTATTGCATCAAAACAAGCAATACAAGGAGATTGTTTCTCATGTATTGAGAGGGGACGATTGTTCTGTCAATGGACTATGGGGATCATCTGCAAACTTTTTTATTGCAGCAATTGCCAATGAGAGGCTGAAGAGGATTGAGAAACAGCCGAAGATCCTTCTTATTGTGCCCACTATAGAAGAGGCTCAGGAGGATCTTGAAGACCTGAATACCTTTCTCCAAAACCCTGTCAGTTTATTTCCTGCCAGTGAAAGTATCTTTCCTGAAGATTTCAGTGATAATGATATTTTGGCACAAAGGATTCATGTCCTTAAGCAGATACTCCACAGCGATAGCAATTCCCGAAGCAAACTGGATATTATTGTATCGCCGGTTCAGGCGCTGTTACAACCCGTGCCGTCTCCTCAATCCCTTTCTGAAAACATCCTCTGCATCCGGAAGAACCAGGAACACTCCCGTGATAAACTCATTCTATGGTTGCAGGATCACCATTATCAATTGGTTAGTCAGATAGAAAATGCCGGAGAATATGCCCTGCGGGGCGGTATTGTTGATATTTTTCCTTATGCCTCTGATGTTCCTTACCGTATTGAGTATTTTGGCGATGAGATAGAATCCATCCGTGGATTTAACCTCGAATCCCAATTATCCGAACAAGATTTAGATACATGTCAAATACTTTCTTTTGATAGGATTCATCATGCGGCACAGACACACGCTGCCGGATTGAAATCACAAAAAACGTCACTCCTCGAATATCTTAAGAAAGATACCTGGATTATTCTCAAAGAACCTGCAAGCCTGGAAGATCGGGTGAGAAAGCGATTGATCGATAGAGATAACAGCAGGACATTGCTTACCGCGGATGAAATTTTTGGACAATTAAGTACCTTTACGAAGATACACATATCGAAGCTACCCTTTGTACTTGACAACAGGAACTATACATTTCACGTTAAATCGGTGAATGATTTTCCTCAAAATATTCAGGCAATTATACCAGAATTGAGCACGATAACTGATGTCAACACGAAAACGGTCGTTTTCTGTAATAACAGTGCTGAAGAGCAACGCTTTCAGGAGATTATTCATACTCTGCCCGCAAAAGAAGATGGACGATTAGAACTCCGTATTGGTCATCTTCACAAAGGATTTCAATTCTCTGATATAGGGATTGCTATCCTTGCGCACCACGAAATCTTTCATCGTTACAGGCAGCGCCGCGAGCCGAAAAAGCCTATCCAGACCAGGGCAATTGACTCTTTTCTGGAATTGAAAAGAGGCGATTATATCGTTCACATGACTCATGGTATTGGGCGCTTTCGGGGGATGGAAACGTTAGAAGAGGAAGGGCATAAAAGGGAATATCTCATAGTGGAGTTTGACGAGGGCACAAAGATATATGTGCCTGCTGCTAAAATTGAGCTGGTACAAAAGTATATCGGCAGTTCAGACCACAAACCCAGGCTTGATAAGATTGGTTCAAAATATTGGGAAGTTCGAAAAAGACGAACGGAAAATGCTGTCAAAGATGTTGCAAGCGATTTGCTTCATATCCAGGCATTGCGCAACGCAAAGGAAGGTATTGTTTATCCGAAAGATACAGAGTGGCAGAAAGAGTTTGAAGCGGAATTTATCTACGAGGAAACCCCCGATCAACTCCAAATCATAGAGGATATAAAGCGGGATATGGAATCGGAAAGACCTATGGACCGGCTTATTTGTGGAGACGTCGGTTATGGGAAAACAGAGATCGCCATGAGGGCGGCTTTCAAGGCTGTGATGTATGGGAAGCAAGTGGCAGTGCTGGTACCCACGACTATCCTGGCACAACAGCACTATAGTACCTTTTCAGAACGTATGGCCGATTACCCGGTCAAAACTGAAGTATTAAGCCGGTTCAAAACGCAAAAAGAGCAAAAGGAGATTTTGGAAAAGACCTCTGCCGGTCTTACTGATATCCTTATTGGTACTCACCGGCTGTTACAAAAAGATGTCCATTTTAAAGATCTTGGCTTGGTCATTATTGATGAGGAGCAGCGGTTTGGTGTTGAACATAAAGAGCGTCTTAAGAGGTTACGGCAAATGGTAGATGTGCTTACTTTGACAGCTACGCCAATACCGAGAACGCTCCATATGTCGTTAATGGGAATCAAGGATATCTCTTCACTCAATACACCTCCGTCGGGCAGACAAGCTATCCATACACAGATTATCCGATTTGATCCCGCTCGGATCCGGCAAGCCATTATGTTTGAACTCAACAGAGATGGTCAGGTGTATTTTGTTCATAACCGTGTTTATAATATCGAGAGGATCGCTCAAACCTTATCCAGGATTGTGCCGGAGGCGAGCATTACAACCCTTCATGGGCAGATGGATGAAAGGTTTATGGAACAAAGAATGCATGAGTTTGTAGAAGGTAAGGCAGATATCCTGGTATGTACGACAATTATTGAGTCAGGGCTGGATATTCCCAATGTTAACACGATATTAATCAATTGCGCTGATACGTTTGGTCTGGCAGATTTACATCAGTTACGGGGCAGGGTGGGGCGGTACAAACACCGTGCCTATGCCTATATAATAGTACCTGTTGATCGTCCTATTACTCCGGAAGCAGAAAAACGTGTAAAAGCTATTGAGGAATTTGCAGAACTGGGCGCAGGCTTTCGGATCGCTATGCGCGATTTGGAAATCAGAGGCGCCGGAAACATCCTTGGAACGGAACAGCATGGTCATATTGCGGCTGTAGGTTATGAGATGTATTGCCGGTTATTAGAATTAGCGGTAAAAAAGGCAAGACACGAAACCGTACATGAGCCTATCGAGGTTTCCATCGACCTTAAACTGGAATCTTTTATTCCTAAAAACTATATTCAGGAAGACACCCTGAAAATGGATATCTATCGGAGATTAAACCGTTCCGTTACTCTCGAGGAAGTACAAGCTATTGCTCATGAAATAGCAGACCGTTTTGGTACTATCCCTCATCCGGTAAAAAATCTTCTTTCTGAGAGTGAACTGAGGATTATTGCTCAGGGGGCGAAGATTCGCTCTATGGTACGGGTAGATAATATTTTAATTATGCAAGTAGCCGATTTAAAAAGGGCAGAAACAAATTTGTATAATCTAAAAAAATATATACGGATTATTAATGAAGATACCCTGCATATGAGATTACCCAAGAAAGAGATACGGCCGGAGGATTTACTGGATTTTTTAAAAAAATCAATTAAAATCTAGCAGGATATTTCCCTATTTAGCGATATGCGGTTGGGTATGCAAGGTTGAGCAAACTGTGCAGATGTTATCCCAAGACCTTAATTTAGTATCTGGAATCATGTGAGACCTGGTAGGTATAAGGAGAGAATTTTTCATGCTCTGTAAGCCGGTTCCCGGGGTGGTACTGACAAACTTTGTTTGCCAGTGTTTTGTAATCCATATCCATGTACGTAGATAAATAAGCACGGACAAACTATCCCTGTTCAAGACATACAGGGACAGGGTTTGTCCGTGCCAGTCTGATTACTTTTAAAGTTTTATCAAAGGGTAATGAAAAATGTTTATAAGATATACCATAATGCTCTTATTGGTTATTTTTACCGCTCCTTCCTCTTTCTGCTCCGGGGCCATGATTGATATGGATAAAAACAGTATTAATTCAATCAGGGCTATTGTAGATGATGAGATTATTACCCATGAAGAAGTTATTAAACATGCTGCAGTAGCCATCAAAGAAGCACAAGAACGATACAGAGAGAATGAATTAATGGATAAAATTGAAGAAATACTGAAAGATACGCTGGAGGAAATGATTAACAGGAAGGTGCTTATTAAAGAGGCGAATCGTTTATTTAGTACCAATGAGTTTATGATGAAAGATGTGGAGAAAGATTTGGATTCCTTTGTGAAAGGCGCCGTGAAGAAAGTAGGTTCTTTATCAAAATATTATGAAATTGCTGAATCTCAGGGGATCAATCCTATTGAGAAGAGGAATGCATTAAAAGAGGATATTATGATAGACAAGATCATGAAGGAGAATGTCTATGACAGGGTTAAAATCCAGCCTAAATTATTGAGGCGTTATTACTGTGAGAATATTGATGAATTCCGTCAGAAGAAAGAAGTAAAATTACGACATATCATGATAAAGTTCTCTGCTCATAAGGGCAATAAAGAAGAGACATTCTCTGTAGCACAACAGATTATGAGCCGTATCAAAAAGGGTGAGAGCTTCTCAGCCCTGGCTCAGCAATATTCAGAGGGTCCTAATGCAGAAAATGGTGGTTTGTGGAGTTTTGAAGAAGTTCGTGAGTTAAGAAAAGACCTTAGAGATGTCGTTTATAATCTAAAAGATAATGAGTGCAGCAAGATTACCGAATCATCCGTTGGATATCATATTTTTAAAGTGGAACTGATAAAACCAGAAAAGATTCAGGCATTTGAAGCAGTGCAGGATGAAATTTATAAGAAAATTTATCGGGAAGAGACTACGAGGTTAAAAAATCAATATATCAATAGCTTGAAGACGGGAGTTTTTGTTCAGATTATTGATTGATTCTCCTTCGGAATAACGTATTATTGCATGAGAAACTGAACTTTTTAACCTCAGGGCTGAGGTTGAGAGAGCGAGAGAGCAAAAGTTTGAGCTTGAGCATACAAAAAGCACCATTCTTACTATGATAGAAGAATTACGGGATTCCCGAACAGTTATAGAAAGAGCAAAGAGTGAATTGGAGAATACCTTTGATTCCCTCCCAAATCCTATTTTTATCCACGATGAAAAATCAAAGATTATGAGAGCAAATACCGCATATATTGAGATAGCGGGACTGCCCTTTGATCAGATTATTGGCAAACCTTACTACGAGATCTTTCCAAAAACAAAAGCTCCCTGTGAAATGTGTCTGAAGATGCTGGAGACGAAAGAGAAGGTAAAAGCAGAAGAAATCTCTGTCCCGTCTTTGGGAAAGGTATTTAAGGATACATCCTATCCAATAAAAGATAAACATGATAGGTATCTTTACTCTATTCATGTATTGGAAGATATTACCGATTATAAAAAGGAAGTTGAGAAGACAGTAAACCAGGAGAAAGAAATAACGGGCAGTCTCCTGATGATTGCCGAAGCTACTGCCTGCGCAACAGATATCGAAAAATTTATGGAGCGGGTTGTCCAGTGTGTCCAGAAGATTATGGGAAGTACTGTATGCCTTTCCTATCTCTGGGATAGTGATACCAGGATATTTAGACCCAGTCAATCAGCCGGCCTCTCTCAATCCATGGTTCCTTCATTCAGAACGGAGACATTGGATGATACGATAGACTTCATCAGGAGGATACGGGAGGAGAAGAGAACAATAATCATGCATGATTCTGGATTTTATCAATGGATTAAGGATATACAGGTGATGGCTGTTATACCGATGATAGGCAGAACAAGCTACCTTGGGCTCATCATGGTCATCTATAATGCCCCCCGTCTGATTACTGAAAGAGATGAGAAAATTATGGAAGGCATTTCCCATCAGGTCTCTATCGCTCTTGGAGAGGTGAAACATTACAAAGAGTCTATTCGTAAAACAATGGAACTTTCCTATGCCATGGAAACTATCCAGGTACTCCATAAGATTGATAAGAGTATCCGCTCCTCAGGAGAACTCCAGGAAATACTGGAAACTGCCACGCATATGATTTCAAAAATTATTTCATGCGAAAGGGTTACCATTATCCTTGTTGATCAGGAGATGAATAGGTTAAGATATGCGGCCGGGTTTGGAATACCTTTTCTTTCAAAAGAAACATATATTTCATTCAGTGATACAGATATTACAGAGGTTATTAAAACAGGGGCGCATCAGTACGTTGCGGACATGACAAAGGTTGAGAGATCACGTCCCTTTGAAGTAAAACTTATTGAAGAGGGGTTTCGATCCCATATAAGAGTTCCCCTGGTTGTGAATGGAGATGTTGTCGGTGTATTAAGTATTGGCGCTAAGAGGCCGGCTGCCTTTACCCCTGCCGATTTATCTACTGTTGAGAATATTGCCACCCGTATGGCTGTAGCCATAAAGAATGCAAAGTTATTTTTTGATATGGAAGAGTTATTCCGCTTAATAATCAAATCTCTCTTCTCGGTGATACATTCCGGGTCTGGCTGGTTTGCTGAACATGCAAACCGGGTTGCAAGGTATGCTCTTGATATAGGGAAGGGAATGGGCCTTTCTGAAAAAGAGCTAAGGGATCTGGAGTTAAGCGGATTTCTCCATGATATAGGCAGTATAGGGACCTCCGAAGCTCTCCTGGATAAGCCAGGAAAACTCACTGATGAAGAATTAATAACAATAAGGCAGCACCCATTAAAGGGTGAAAAGATTTTAGAACCAATAAAGCACTTAAAGGAAGCTGTCCAGGCGGTAAAATACCACCATGAGTTTTATAATGGCACTGGTTATCCTGAAGGTCTCAAGGGTGAAGCAATTCCGTTGTTTGCGAGAATTTTATCCGTTGCAGATGCCGTAGATGCAATGGGTATGGATAGACCGTACCGGAAGAGAAGATCTGCGGATGATATTGTTACTGAGTTGAAAAGATGCTCAAGGACACAGTTTGATCCAAAAGTAGTAGATGCCTTTCTAAAGATGTATCCAGGCGAAGGTTACTATGGGTAAGAATTTTACCAAAGGTATAACCTTTCAATGTACGCTTGCTCTTATTTTTATAGTAATTTTCGGTGTAGCTTCATACGTTATTTTTTCCAGGGGTATAGCACACACTAGGGCTAATGCTGCACAGAGTAACACCGGCAGCAGTTTACGTATGCTGTCTCAACACGCAGCAATATACTCCTTGCGTTTAATGAACAGCCAGAATAAGAGTGAGAGAAAGAAGTGCCGCCAGGAATTGTTGACCATCGCGAAACGTATTGAAAATTCTCACCACAGGTTAATTCATGGTAACCCAGGTATGAATTTCTCTGGTAAGCTTTCGCCTCACCTGCAGCTTATATATTTCCATCCACCCATACTGCTCGATAAACAGATACGCGACTACATTGCTGAAATTAATGCATTGGCATATGATACAGATAGCAGGCTTATCCGGAGTAATCCTCATTTCCGCTCTATCCTTACTGCATCTACATCCAGACTTCTTGAATCTCTCAATACGGTAATAAAAGAATATGAGAAAGAGAGTGAAGCGGGCAGTACCTACTTGTATAGAGGGGGAATAGGGGTGTTGTGTTTTATCCTCTTTACCTTGTGTATGGAAGTGTTGTTTGTTTTTCGGCCTATTGTTTTCCGTTTCCTGCGTGTCAAAAACGGAAAAGGAGTTATGAACAACCTTGCGGGAATTCAGGAAGATAGTACCGGACAAAAGCGAATGGAAGCGTTAGTAAGCGAAGCCGGTCAAAAACTCCATGCGATTGTTCATACTTCGCCATTGGCTATCATATCCATGGATACTGATAGGAATATTAGCAGTTGGAATATGGCTGCTGAGCGGATTTTTGGCTGGACTGAGCAAGAAGTGCTCGGTTTTCCTTTCCCTGGTATTTTCAGTAAAATGTGCGAAGACTTACGTATACTGCAGGACCGTGTGCTCCAGGGCGGTTTATTTACGGGTACAGAGGTATACGGAATAAGGCGGGATGGTTTACCTATTGACATGAGTATCTCGATGTCACCATTATATGATGGCGCTGGTAATATCAATGGCATTATGAGTTTAATTGATGATATTACTGAACGTAAGAGGGTCGTACAACGTTTCAATGTCCGGATTGAAGTGGCGCGGGCATTGGCAGAATCTGCTACACCTCATGAGGCTTTTTCGAAAGCCATCCAGGCCATTTGCGAAGGTTTTACCTGGGACTTGGGTGGAATTTGGATAGTGGACCAGCAAGATACCGTTTTGCGTTGTTTGGATATATGGCATTTACCATTGGTGGAAGCGCGAAAATTTGAGATGGCTGCACGAGAAACTATCTTCTCCCCTGGTGTTGATTTATTGGGACATGTCTGGGTAAGCGGGAAGTCTGTCTGGATTTCCGATATTATTCAGGATGCTTATTCCCTCAGATCAGGAATTACGGGCGAAGAGAAGTTTCAGGGGGCATTTTGTTTTCCTCTTAAGAATAAGAATGAAGTCCTTGGCGTTATGGTGCTCTTTAGTTGCGAAATGAAACAATGTGATAATGACTTATTGTGTATGATGGCTGATATTGGTAATCAAATTGGTATAGGTATTGAGCGAAAACAGGCTGAGGAAAGTATAAAAGAGGGGGCGGGGGTGAACAGTGCGCTTCTGCATGTAGCAAAGGTGATTGGTACGATTCTTAATCCGGATGAGGTACTAAGAAAAATTGTGGAGATTGTTCCCAGGGTTTCGGACATCGATAGGTGTGGTATTCTCCTCTGGGATGAAAAACAGAATGCCTTTTTGCCAGCCCAGGTCTGGGGAATTGAGAAATCGCTGATGCTGGATTTCTATCAACTGAAATTTCAACCTGGGATACCGATGATAGATTTGCTCCTCAATGGTGAAATAGTGGTAGTTAATAATGCTATGGAAAACGCTATCCTTCCAAAGGATTTAGTAAAGACATTTGGTTCGAAGTCTATGATAGCTATCCCTATTGTGAGCAGGGATAAAGTTATTGGTGTTATAGGTGTTGATAGGGTCGGTACTTCAAGACCATTTAAGGAACGGGAAAAAATATTCCTCCAGGGAATTTCCCATCAGTTAGCTATTGCTATAGACAATGCAAGGCTTTACCGGGAAGTAGTAGATAGATCTATAGAATTAAGCCAAAAGGTAGAAACCATCAAGATCATGCATGAGATCGAGAGAAGCATATTGTCTGCCCTGGAAAGTGATGAAATTTTAGAGACATCGACACGTATGGTATCCAAGCTTATTCCTTCTGATAGGGTTACCATTGCGATGATTGATAAGGAAATGAATGCGTTTGTCTATAAGGCAGGATTTGGAATAAAACTGACGAAGGGTAGCAGTATTCCTTTTGAAGATACCTCGGCTACAGACATTATAAAAACGAGAAGGCCTACATTTATATCAGATATGGCGATAAAGGAAAAGCTGTTACCGTTGGAAGAAGCGCTTCTGTATGAAGGGTATCGTTCACAAATAAGGGTTCCCTTAATTGTTAAGGATGAGATAATAGGCTTGCTTAACGTAGGAAGTAAACGGGTCGCTGCCTTTACCCCGGAACATCTTTCTATCATAGAAAGGATAGCAGATCAAATAGCTGTGGCGTTAGAGAATGCACGGCTTGTATTAGATTTGAAAGAGATGCTTTTTGGGGCAGTAAAAACACTCTCGGCGGCTATAGATGCCAAATCTCCATGGACTGCCGGTCATTCTGAACGTGTTACAAAATATGCTGTTGCTATAGGAAGGGAATTAGGTCTCTTTGAAAATATGCTTAAAAATCTGGAGCTGGCAGGTCTTCTCCATGATATTGGTAAGATAGGAACCTACGAGATAATTCTCGATAAGCCAGGCGGGCTTACTGATGAAGAGTTAAAGATTATGCGGGAACATCCATCAAAGGGTGTAGAGATTTTAGTGCCGATAAAACACTTAAGAGAAATTATTCCCGTAGTAAAGCACCATCACGAGTCCTACGATGGTACTGGTTATCCCGAAGGTCTTAAAGGTGAGACAATTCCATTCCTTTCAAGGATATTAACCGTTGCAGATGCAATAGATGCAATGGGGGAGGACAGGCCGTATCGGAATAAAAAACCGAGAGATGATATCGTTAAGGAATTGAAAAGATGTTCAGGGAAACAATTTGATCCAAAGGTGATTGATGCTTTTTTAAAGGTTGTTCAAAAATTAGAATAAGTTTTTCTTTATGAATATGCTATAGGAAAAATGGATTGAACATAAGCAAAAGGGGAATAAAATCCGGTATATTTCATGTATGTATCATTATAGGCGCCATCTTATTTTTTGGATTTTTTACCATCGTTGAAGCGAGACATCTGAAACTCTACGGTCCAAAAAGACCCGAAAAAGGTGTTACCTGGGTGACATACACCAATGATTTTATCCCTTCTTTCGTTGTCCCTTCATCGGCAGGGGATGTTGGCAACGTTCTATTCCATGAAATTGAAATAGAAACAGGCATTACCGACCGATGGTCACAGTCTCTGTATTTTGATGGTGACACTCAATTTGAAAGCCCTGATTCACGCGATAACAATACCAGACTTACTTTAATAAAAACAGAGTTTAATTTTGCCGTATTTGAGTCTAACTTTTTTGATTTTCGTCTCAATAATGAATGGGCATTCAATACAGGAAATTATTCAGACCCTCTTGCACAGGAGAAATATTCGGATAGCATCGAGTTAAGGCCTATATTCTCAAAATCTATATATTCATTTACTCTTATCGTTGGTCCGGGGTTCTTTTATCGATATACGAAAGAACCGAGAGAACTCACGTATTTCTATGCAAACGCAATCCAGTATAGTCCTTCAGACAAAATAACAACCGGATTGGAATTCCATGGAGATTTGGGAGGTCTGAGAACATCCTCTGAACACTCTCATTTTATTGTTCCAAATATTGATATTCAGCTACACGAGCAGGTAGTTTTGAGTATCGGTGTTGCGATTGGATTAAATGGCCAAAGCGAAGATTGTGTATTCAGAAATTCATTACAGTTCAGTTACCAGTGGTAATCTCTTAAAGATATGAATCTATAACGGACATCGTGATAGGTTGATATACAAGTGTCACTGCCTTTTTTCACCGCATTTTCCACAATTTATTGCCTTTTATATTTTCCCATCAACTGGCCCTCAGCTATGATGTGTCCTTCCATTGCCTTCAGTAATTGTTGTTTCGTAATACCAGCGTCGAGATTAATTTCTGTATCCAAAGCATAGAACTTGAAATAGTATCTGTGTGTGCCACCGGGTGGACAGGGTCCACCATAACCAATCTTCTTGAAATCGGTTGTTCCTTGTTTAGCGCCATTTCCCAGGGTTTTCTGATGTGGTATGTTCTCAGATAGCTCCTGAACATTCGCTGGCAGATTAAAAAGTACCCAGTGAACCCATGTTCCCATGGGTGCATCCGGATCATCACAGATAAGAGCAAGGCTTTTTGTCCCGCCCGGAACAGAACTCCATGATAAGGGAGGGGAGAAGTCCTCTCCGTCACAGGTATACTTTTGCGGTATCATGCTTCCTTCTTCGAAGGCTGGACTTTTTATTTCAATTTTCATTTTTTGTTCTCCTGTTGTATTGGCATAAGATTGATTTTTGCTTTGACAAAAGCAAAGGGTAATAAGTGTGATGAACAAGCAACAAATTTTTTTAACCATAGGTAATTTTCCCAATCAATGAGTGTGTTTGGATAAGGGCCTATCCGAGACTTTTATAGGTTTTCGGATTGGCTCCGAGAGACTATCTGAAAAGATGCTATGGTGGATTCGCTCTGGTTAATCCTCCCTACCGGTAATTCTATACTGAGTAAGGTGGACTAAGGCGCTGTCTTTTGCGCTGAATCCACCGCTTTTCAGACAGTCTCTCAGTTTCTGCAATAAATTATTACTATCATAAATTACCCTTTATGTCAATTTATAGTATCCAATAGAAGAAACCGAATATGGTGAAAGCAGAATCCTGGTTGTATGCAGGTGTATAGAACGTGTGGAATCCTTAAACATGTCATTGCGCGGGTAGAGACGAAAAATCTTGCGTCTCTACCGAGGCAATCTCTGCCTTTGGGATTGCTTCGGACAATACCCTCGCAATGACTGGTGAGGTAGTCTTTCTCCAGATGGGTATATGTTCGATTTCATCCTTGAAATACTAAAAGACGTTCGGGAATGACAAATGGAGAATAGAGATGGCAGGAAAAACCCCTGGTGATGATACTCTGCATGGACAAATAATTCCTATTCAAGACATACCGCGATAGGGTGTATCGTCATATACATTAAGCTAAGCGCTACCCGACTTGTTCCCAAACTCTGTTTGGGAACATGCCTGTCCGGGGAACTCTGTTTCTCGAATCAAGAAGGAGCTGATCGTATGATCTCTCAGAACTATGGACCCTCGAAACAGAGTTTCCAGACAATTGTGTTCCCAAACCATGTCCTCATGTAAATGGGGAAGAGCTTGGGAATAAGCCACTACAAGCCACAAGAACCATATAGGCCAGAAGAGC
>JAANMW010002173.1_pt1 | contig 18236 bp, 13 predicted proteins | sample 7279671 | NCBI WGS metagenome assembly JAANMW01 (sample SAMN14094541, study PRJNA606508) | bioreactor metagenome | isolation source: A lab-scale SPAN reactor treating ammonium-rich wastewater day 247 | place: Ireland: Galway | collected 2017-09-19
CCGCACGCGAACAAGCCTCTCGACAACGCATGGCCGCCGAGAGGCTTCTTGCTAGAAACGGGGCGCCAGCCGCCCTGCTGCGCGTTCGATCAGGCCGCGGCACGCTTCGATGATGCGGTCAAGGCCTTTCTCGCGGTTGAGCCTGCCGAAATAAATGATCGAACGCGGACTCCTTTCCGGCTCCCGAGGAACCGCCTCATTCATCGGAACCGCGTTCGCTAGAACGTCTGCGTCATCTCGTCGGTGGCGCTTAGCGAGAACCTGTTTTTCCTGCTCGCTCAATACGATGATCCGAGCCGAATATTTTGTCATCGCCGCAATGCATTTGCGCAGGACCGCACCCGGTTCATCCTTCAAAAAATACGGCCCGCCGTGTATGTGCAGCACGATCGGGACCCCTTTGCCGGACGCTGCCCTAACGAGAACCGCATCGCGCAGCATCGCCAGACGTGAAAACGATGTGTTCAGGTGAATGATGTCCGGACGTTCGCGTTCGATGGCCGTGCGGAAATCGACCACCATCTTCGGCTGGCGGGCGATCCATTTGGCGCTTTTGCCTGTACCGTCTCGCCGTCCTGCACGAAAGTGAACGTATTCGTTCGACGACAAGCGGATGATATTGGCAACGAGAGTCGAGATGCCGCTGACGTTGTCTTTTTCCCTAAGGCTTGGTGCGGTAATCAGGACTTTCATTCTACAATCTTTCGAAGGTATTCTTTTACGCTCGGCCGGACACGCAAAATGGAAACCGAAACGACGACCGCAAAGCTTGCAGAACGAGTCGCGAACCTCGCAGTAATGCCGCGTTGGGTTATGCCGGCCGTTCGGATCGGCATCATCACTGTCGACGCGTTCCTCGCCGCCGCCGGGTTTATTTTTGCCTTTTGGCTGCGCGAAGGCAAAAGCGCGTTCGCCGACGGCCCGGGCATTTGGAGCGAGATCTTTTTGCCATACGTCGGCATACTCGCTTTCGCGATCCCCTGCCGCATTGTAACGCTCGGCCTCGCTAGAGTTTACAGGTTCGACGGTGCATTTGAATATTCACGAGAACTTGCACGCGTTTTCGGTGCCGTGTTCGTTTCATCGCTCCTTATCATCGCGTGGGCGTTTATGTTCCGCGGCGGATATTTGTATCGCGATTTCTCGTATTCGCGCGGCGTGTTCGCTCTCGACCTTGTGTGCACTCTCGTCCTGCTTTCGGCATTTCATCTGGCCATCCGGGCTATCCAATCGAAAGCAAGAATGCGCGGCATCAACCTGATCCCGACGATCATCGTCGGCAGCAATGCGGAAGCGGAACAGACCATCTCGGAACTGCAAAGCCGCCGTCATCTCGGCTATCGCGTCGTAGGGTATGTTGCCGATGACGTGAACGCTTCTTCAACTGCCGAAAGGCTCGGTTTCATCAGCGAACTCGCCGATGTAATCCGCCGATTCGACATCAAGGAGGTGATAATCACGGACGATTCTCTAGCCGGCGAGAGACTCTTCGAAGCGATGATGGCATTGGGAAGAAAGCGGCGTGTTGAGTTTCGCTTTGCACCGACCTTGTTTGACCTTTTGCCGCAAAAGACGAGCGTTGACCGCATCGGTGTCCTTCCAATGGTGCGGCTCTTTCGCTCGCCGCTCTCTGACGCGCAGCGGTTCGTTAAACGCATCTCGGACCTCGCGATCGCAGTAACCGCGACAGTCTTGACGTCTCCGATCTGGGTCGCTGCCGCGATAGCCGTCAAGCTCGATTCACCGGGCAAGATCTTCTTCCGCCAGGAGCGCGTCGGTATGGACGGCCGTGTTTTTCTCTGCTACAAATTCCGCACGATGAAGGCCGATGCGGACGAGACCATGCATCGCGCGGCATACGAACAGAATATCGCTGGCGATTCCGAAGCGAATTCCGGCGACGAGACTGCACCGGTTTTCGGCAAGGTGAAGGACGACCCGCGGATCACACGCGTCGGAGGCTTTCTTCGCCGCACGAGCATCGACGAACTGCCGCAGCTTCTTAATGTCCTTCGAGGCGAAATGAGCATAGTGGGCCCGCGTCCGCCGATCCCATACGAGGTCGAGGCGTACGAGGTCTGGCAGCGAAAGCGCCTCGATATGAAACCCGGAATGACAGGCCTTTGGCAGGTTTCGGGCCGCAGCCGCCTGACGTTCGAAGAGATGGTCCGCGTCGATCTTTACTACATCGAGAATTGGTCGCTGATGCTCGACGCGAAGATCCTCGCCCTCACGATCCCCGCGGTCTTTCGAGGCGACGGTGCAAGATGAACATCACCGAAGCCCTAAGAGACGCAAGCACCGCTCTCCGCACTGCAGACCTTAAGGAGCCGCAAAGGGATGCTCGGTTCCTGTTGCAGTTTGCTATCCGGCGGCCGAAGGAGTTCCTTTTTGCGCATCCTGAGTACGAACTCACCGGAGCTGAACAAGCTGCCTTCAACGATGCCGTTGCTCGCCGCACGGACCACGAACCCGTTCAGTACATCACCGGCCACACCGAATTCTACGGCCTTGAATTCATCGTTTCGCCTGCCGTCCTGATCCCGCGGCCGGAAACCGAGGTCCTTGTCGAGAATGCCGTCGAATTCTTGCGCGAAAACGAAACTACTCGCTTCTGCGAGATCGGAGTTGGTTCGGGTTGTATCAGCGTTTCAATGCTTACGCAGCTGCCAAATGCGTCGGCGATCGCCGTCGATCGCTCACGAGATGCGTTGGAGATCGCGCGCCAAAACGCCGAGAAGCACAACGTCATCGACCGCCTCGACCTGCGCCTATCGGACGTATTCGACTCGGTCGCAGAAGACGGCTTTGACGCGGTCGTCTCAAATCCGCCGTATGTTTCGATTGTCGAGATCGCAACACTTGATCGCGAGGTACGCAATTTCGAACCCGAAATGGCTTTGACGGACAACTCTGACGGCCTTGAGGTGATAAGAAAGATCCTTGCCCATTCTTCACACAAACTCCGTCCCGGCGGTGTTCTATTTATGGAGGTCGGATATGAGCAATCGACACGGATTCTGCCGCTTCTCTCCCCCGAAAAGTGGGCAGATGTGCGGTTTTTCTCCGATCTTCAGTCAATACCGCGCATTTTACGGGCTTTTCGCCGGTGAGAGGCGTCAAAACCTTGCTTTCAAACCGAATTTGGGAGTAAGATGAGGGTGTTTTGAGACAGTTGCGTTGAAATCTCATTCAGCGCATCGTGCCATCGGATCCGATGGTCACGCCGGAAGCGTCCGGTCTGTTCACCACTGACTTTAAATCTCGGAGGTGACTTTATAAATGGGTTCTCTTAACGGCATTTTGGCAGTCCTTGCCGCGATAGTGGGTGTTTTCTCGATCTACAAATACATGGCCAGCGCTGATAACAAGATCTGGATGGTTATCGGCATTATCGCTATCCTTGCGTTCTTGGCTTTGGGTGCGATGTTTATGTCCGGCCGAATGAACAAGACCGATGATATCCACATCACGGAATAGGCTGGACGAGTTTTAGCTCTTGCTTCGTTTCTCTGTTCGGTAGTCTCTGATATTTACGAGCCCGGGTCAGCAGGTTGTTCTTTGCCTCGCGAACCGGGCTTGCTTATTGCCCGAAATGTTGACAAAAATGTAATGTTTTACGATACTTGATTTTTAGGCTTGTCACAGCCGAAAGCCGATTTGATTTAGGAATGCCGAAGATCTCAGACATCCAAGAAACCCCGAACCCGAACGCGGTAAAGTTCATCCTGCGCGAGCCGGTAAGCTATGGCACTTCGCACTCGTTTCCGAACCCGGAATCCGCGGTTGACGACAAGTTTGCAAAATCAATATTCGACGTCGGGAACGTCGTGTCCGTGTTTTATATGGACAAGATGGTCACGGTTGAAAAGACCGACGATTCGGAATGGGACGAGATCTTGCCCGAGATGGCCGTGCCGATCAGAGCGGCTGAGGCAGTCGCCGTACGGCCGACAAATGGCAACGGCAATGGACACTCGGCAAGCAAGGTCGGCGGTGCCATCGCGGCGGCCGGAAGCGACGACGATCCGAAACTGCGCGAGATACAGGCCTTGCTCGACGAGAAGATACTGCCTTATCTTGCGGGCGACGGCGGCTGGATGGAGATCATTGAGCTGAACGGCAACGAGCTGAAGATCCGCTATCAAGGCTCTTGCGGCAGTTGCCCGAGTTCGATCAGCGGCACGCTCGCGGCCATTGAGCATATGCTCCGCGAAGAGATCGATCCCGACATCGAGGTCATCGCGATCTGATCCGATCTTTGCACTTGAAGCCGCTACTGCGATACAATTTTTGTTTGACTTGCAGTTAGGAGACAAACAAACACGTGATCGAAGATCTAGATAAGTTAATAGAGTTGCAGGAGACGGACACAAATCTTCGTCGACTGAAGAAAATTATAGAATCCGCAGAAGCCGGGCGTGCAGCGATCGAACAGGAGTTTGAACAGCACGCCTTTTCTATACGCGAAATTCAGAACCGACGGGATTCCATCAACGAAAAACGCTCAGGCCTCGAACGCGAGATCGCCGATAATAGAACATATCTCGAACGTGCCGAGCGCAACCTAAAACACGCTCAGAACCAGAAAGAATACGAGACCGCGATGCGCGAGGTCGATGCCCTTCAAAAGGCGATCGGCCAGGCCGAGACATCCATAGTCGAGCTTATGGAGGAAGGCGAAGGCGTTGAAAAGGAACTCTCAGAACGCGCCGACGAGATATCAAGCCTTGATGGCCGCCGCGAAGCCGCGTTAAGCGAATTCGATACTGCCCTCGAAGCCGACAAACAGGAATTCGAGACCGAAACAAAGCATCGCGCCGAGGCTTTTGAGACGCTTCCCGAACGGCTCGCCGCGGTCTATGACCGGCTTGCCCAACGCAGCCGTGACGGCATCGCGGTCGCCGAGGTCATCAATGGCTCCTGCAATGCGTGTTTCATTTCCCTGCGTCCGCAGGTTCTGGTCGATGTACGACGCGGGAATGAGATCATCACTTGCGAGAATTGCTCACGAATACTTTTCGTACGCGCCGCAAGCAGCGAGGCAACTGCCTAAACTCATTTTGACCACTCATCGGAGACGGTGAGGTCCACCTTTACAGGCACATCTTTTAGGAATTCGCGGCCCGCAGAGAGCATCGCGTTCTCGAGTTTGCGGGCCGTTTCTTCTGCGTCCGCAGCATCCGTTTCGACAAGTATCTCGTCGTGCACGATGTTGACGAGCTTTGCGGACGTGCCGCGAATATCGTCGTGAAGGAGCCTTAGCGCACGCTTGAGGATGTCCGCCGATGTCCCCTGTATCGGCATATTCTTCGCATAACGCTGTGCCGCGCCAACCTCGCTGCGATCATTCTCGTTAAACCTCATACGGGCAATACGGCCCGAAAGCGTGCGTGCGGTCCTATCGCTCAAGACCGACTTTGCCTGTGTACGAAGCCAATCATCCATACGCGGGTAGGTCGCAAAATATCGACGAAGTGTGTCCTCGGCCTGCGATTCGGAAAGGCCGGTCATCTTCGCGAACCTCTGCACACCAATGCCGTAAACCACTCCGAAATTCAAACGCTTTGCAAACGACCGCTGATCGGGCGTTACCGCATCCGCTGCGATCCCGAAGATCTGTGCGGCGGTCGCTGCATGAAAGTCCGCGCCGGACTGAAACGCGTCAATGAATGCCTTGTCCTTCGAGATATCTGCGAGTATCCGCAGTTCGATCTGCGAGTAATCGGCGATGACGAGCTTCCTGCCCTTCGGCGCCGTAAAACAGCGTCGATACTCCGTCTCGTGCGGGATCTGCTGCAGGTTCGGATTCGAGCAGGAAAATCGTCCGGTCGGTGCCCCGATCTGACGAAAATCTGCGTGGATCCGGCCCGTTGCCGGCTCGATAAAGCTGAGGATATTCTCGCCGAAACTCTGGCTCGCCTTGGCGACCTGCCGATATTCGAGCAGTTTTGCGACTACGGGATACTTATCTGCAAGCGGTAAGAGCGCACCCGCACGGGTCGTTCCTTCGACGGGAACGCCAAGATTCTGCAGCGCGTTCGTAACCTGGTCGATAGAATCGAGGTTTATCTCAGGCCTGCCGAAAAGCGATGCCTGAGCAACGCCCGCGCTGAGCATTCCCTGGAGTTCCTCGGCAGCAACGGCCTGCTTCTTGGACACGACCGCAAGCTGTTCGCGCCATCGTTGTTCATCAAGATAAATGCCATTCAGCTCCATCTGCGCGATGGGTAGGATGCATTGATTCTCGATCTCGAGAACCTGCGTCAAACCGTCGGCGATGATCCGCTCGTGCAGCCGATCGCGAACCTCGAGCATTATCACCGCATCCTTGGCGGCATATTCGATCTGCGAAGCGGACAATTCCGCCGCTCCCCAATCGCTGACCTGCTCGGTCTTATCGAGCGTTCTGCCTAAAAAGAACTGCACGACGTCCGCAAGCCCGTGCCGACGCTCTCCATCCGCCGAGCCGATCAATACGCTCGCAAGATATGTGTCGTAAATGTTCTCAAGATCGCATCCGAGATGATGACGCGTCCATTTCGTATCGAATTTTGCGTTGTGGGCGATCTTCGTTTGCTTCTTTGAGGACAAAAGATCGCGTAGCGGCTTTAGTGCCGGAGCGGTCTTCAACTCGTCGCCGCTTCCAAATGCCCGTATGTCCACGACCTTCGTCTCGCGGCCATTCGAAAGCTGTACAAGCCGCAGCTCACCCTTATATGGGTCAAGATCCGTAGTCTCAACGTCGAAGCCGATGAATTCTTCGCGTTCGAGTTCAGAGCAGGCACTTTTAAGCGACGCCGGATCGCCGATGAGCTGAAAATATACTTCCATAAATGCGAATGTCCTTCATTGTATCCGCAAGGCAGAACCTGTTCCAAGCTCACTGTGTATCGGCCGCCGCCGCTGGAAAGAATTGAAAATTTAGCGCCGTCAAAGGTTTACATTCGCGAAATTCTTTATATATACTTACTTACAGGTTTGCCCCTTGCTTGTTAAGAAAAGGGAATGATGCAAACGGTTGAAAAGGATCTTTAACGCTGAACTAAGCGGCAAACGGATTAACCGGGTTTCGAGCACGATCGACAGAATGATATGTGCTCCCTGGTGTGAGAAACGGCCTTAGGTTTTAGACTGGCCGCACATTTTGAAGGAATTTCCTCGTTGCAGAAATACATTTGTATTTTGAATATTCGGAATCCACCTCTACCTCGAAAATCCCGATACCTCTCTAACACTCAGCGAGAAAAGCGATCATTTACATGATCAAAAAGGACAAGTGTGCCGGCCTGTATGGTTCCGGACGCTATTCCTGAATTTACCGACCGTCCTTGCCTCTTGATTTCCCCTCCAACAAACGAGCCGGGCCGAACCCAATTTAGACTTTTAAGGGTAAATTACCACTCTCTATGTCAAAGGAAATGATAGTAAGCGTCAATGGACGCGAAAAGAAAATTGCAATTCTCGACAACGGCAAAGTCACCGAGTTCTATATCGAACGCGGTCAGGAGAATGAAGGCGTCGTCGGGAATGTTTACAAAGGACGTGTGATGCGCGTCCTGCCGGGAATGCAGTCGGCATTCGTTGATATCGGCCTAGAACGCGACGCGTTCCTTTATGTTTCGGACTTCTTCGATGAAGAGGAAGAGATCGAGAAGATCGTTCTTGAAAAAGGAAAGAAAGGCTCTCACGCAGAGGCGAGCCGCGAGGTCAACGAACGCATAGACCGCAGCCGCATCGAGCGCGAAAAACAAATGGACTCAGCTCAGGAACTTAGCGAACCGCTCGCCGAAAGCGGAGAGCCGATCGCGGAGGAAGCTGCCCCTGAAAAGGCGTCAGGAAGGTCCGATAGAGGTAAACGCTCACGCGGCCGTAAGGATCGCGAGCGGAAGGAAGAGCTCAAGTCCGTTGCTGAACCGATCGAGGTCGAGTTCGATGCAGGCGGCTTCGAGCGTATAGCGGATGACGACGAGGGCGATACAGGCGACGCGTTCAAGGACGCATATCGTCAGGAGGCGATCGTTGCACGTGTTCGCGCGGTCGAGTTCGACGAAGGCGAAAGTACAGGCATTGCCGAGGTCGGTTCGCTCCTCGCAGAGGTTTCGAACACCGGCGACTTCGAACGTATCGCCGACGAAGAAGACGCTCCAAAAGAGGAAGCTCCGAAGAAAGGACGCCGTACGAAAGCTGCGGCTGAGAAAAAGCCTGCAAAGGCGAAGGCCGCAAAAGAAAAGGCACCAAAGAAGCCGTCGGCACGCGGCAAAAAGAAAGCCGCGGCTGAAACTGCAGAAGCTGAGGCCGCTGCCGCGGAAGAACCGCTCGCAGACGCCGAGGCATTTGAACGCGTCGCAGACGATACCGCTCCGATGGCCGTTCGCCGCGGTGGACGCGGCCGCCGACGTGGCGGCCGATCGAAGAAAGCGAATGAGAACGGGAACAGCACCGAGAACGGCGTCGAGGTGTCCGATGAGCACGACGAGCAGGCCGGGACAGACAACGACACTTTCCGAGCCGAACTGGACGAAACCGTCGAATCGAACGGCAACGGTAACATCCAAACGGAAGAAATTTCCACACCATCCGAAGACAATGAGGATGAAAAGCCGGATGAGAAGCCTGCGCGCGAGGAACGCGGCCGCGGCCGGCGCGGTCGTGGACGCGGAGATCGTGAAGACCGAAAGGAATCCGACGATTCCGAGAAGAAGGGCCGTAACGATCGTGGCGGCCGCCACGGACGCGATCGCGGGCCGCAGCCGACGATCAGCGACCTTCTTCGCGAAGGCCAGGAAATTCTCGTCCAGATCGCCAAGGAGCCGATCGCAAAGAAAGGTGCCCGCATCACTTCGCACATTGCTCTTCCCGGACGATATCTGGTCTATATGCCGACAATCGAGCACCTCGGTGTCTCGCGTAAGATCGAATCTTCGGCCGAACGCGGACGCCTTCGCACGCTGATACAAAAGATCCGACAGGATGACGCCATCCGACAAGGCGGCTTTATCGTACGCACGGCAGGCATCGGCATTGGTGAAGAAGACCTTCGGAACGATGCGATCTATCTTGCACGCACATGGCAGGATGCAAAGAAAGCCTCGGAGAAGAAGAAGTCGCCGGCGCTCATTCATCAAGACCTCGATCTCGTACAGCGTTTGCTTCGCGATCAGCTTTCGGACGAATTTACGGCGATCCGTGTTGATAGCGAGGAAGAATATTTACGCACGGTCGAGTTTATGAATCGCATGGCTCCGCGAATGGTCAACCGCGTAAAGCTTTACACGCGGGACGAACCCATTCTCGATGCGTACGGCGTTCAGGAAGAGATCGATAAGGCACTAAAGCCGCGTGTTTGGCTGCGTTCCGGCGGTTACCTCGTCATCAACCAGACCGAGGCACTCGTTGCGATCGACGTCAATACGGGCAAATTCGTCGGCAAAGGCAACGCACGCCTCGAGGACACGATCACAAAGACGAACCTCGAAGCAGTCGATGAGATCGCACGTCAGATCCGCCTTCGTGACCTTGGCGGTATCATCGTCCTCGATCTGATCGATATGGAAGACCGGCGAAATCGCCACAAGGTTTCGCAGGCTCTCCAGGAAGCACTCTCGCACGATAAATCGCCGACGAAGGTGCTTTCATTCAATGATTTCGGGCTGATAATTATGACCCGTAAGCGCGTAAAACAATCGCTCGAAAGGACGATGTGCGCGCCTTGCGAATACTGCGAAGGCGCTGGTTGGGTGAAATCACCGCAGACCGTCTGTTACGAGATCCTCGGCGAAGCCCGCCGTCTCGCAAGGCAAGTCGATGATATTCGGCACACGACCTTGCGTGTGCATCCGGAGGTCGCAACCGCTCTTCGAAATTCGGAAAGACAGGTTATGGAAGAGATCGAGGCCCACCTCGGCAGCGTCGATCTCTCATCCGATAAAACGGTCCACCAGGCTCAGTTCGACTTCGCATTCGTCTAAGAACGGGTTTGATCCGATCCGTAAATTCAGCCCTCGCAGCAGAACGCTGTGAGGGCTAAATTCTTTATGCGAAAAATTTCCCGACCTTTTAAGGGCTCTAGAGCTTTAGGTCTTTCTTTAGTTCTTTCGGATTCTGTGGTTTTGCGAAGATCGAGTCCGGGAGGTCCTTGTTGAATTCGATCGATTCGTAATTGATGCGCGATGCGTGGTCGCCATTCTCAAAACGATCGATCACAAGCGGCGACTTCACGCCGGCGAATTCGACGAATTGCGCATAGTGGTCCTCTTCCTTCATTTCGTCGCCCGACACCGCCTTGCGGGTATAGATCGCCTTTTGCGGCAGATGATCGTCCGCAGAGAATTCGAACTCTACGATGAAGCCGTCCTTGTAAGTGAGTTTCACGACATCGTTTCGGCGCCCGAGGGCCGCCGCCCGCCTTCCGATATAAGAAAGTTCGGCCTCGCCTTTCCAATATCCGCGAAGCAGATTGTCAAGGCTCACGCGAAGGCCTTGCTTGAAGGCCGCGATCTGCTGTTCGGATTGATCCTGCAAGATCTCCTGATCGCCATCATAGACCCAGCCCGCGCTGCCGGAATTCGCCTGCACGGTTCGCATCCCGTTCTGCTTGAACTCGGTGCGCTCCATATCGGGGAATTTGATCGCATCGACGAACGATTGGAACATCGCGAGTTGATTCTCCCGCATCACGCTGTATTTTCCACGGCCGATCTGCGTCCTTACCGCGAGGAAGCGTTCGCCGCCAAGAGCCTCGACGGCCTTTGCGATCACAGCCCGTGCCTTCTCTACACCGGAATTCGACGTTCCCTTAGATTCGCCGACAGGTGCATCGCCGTCAGCATCGACCTTCCAGCCGCTGTCGTATTTGTAGAAGATGGTGCGTGTGACCGAAACCGCTCGCCCGGCCCTTCTTTCGGGCGTGAACTCGATGCTTCCTGCGGCGGTAGCTGCCAATTTTCCGATCTCACGCGTTGGTGCCGAAAGTACCGTCACGTCTCCGATCCTACCCGATTCGAGGAATTCGACGCGAAGGACGACCTCAAAGCTGCTGTCGCTCGATGCCGCCTTTGGTGACTCGGGCAAAGGCTGTTTTGTGATCTCAAGGGCAGAATCCTGCGCCGAAACAGCTATCGACAGCATGACGATCGAAAGGAAAAGAAGGCCAAGTCGTTTCATTTTGCAGTTTAAAAAAGGCTTCGTGTGAAAAATATCACCGAAGCCTTTGATGCACTAAAGAGGGATTTCGTTCTCGTCAGTTCAGGCTGAAAGCATCAGCCGTCTTCACGACGACCCCACCATTCTCGACATCGACGATGAACTTCATCGCCATCTTCCACTGATTCGTGATCGGTAATTTCACGGTCTGGTCGATGTGGCGTTTCAAGAAACGCGCACCGTATGCAGGGCTATAGCCTTTTTCGGTCAGGGCATCGAGGGCCGCTTCGGTGATCTCGACGACCTTGCCCTTCCGCTCCATGCTCGCCGTAAGTTTTTGCAGGTATAGACGTGCAATATCGCGAACTTCATCCATCGTCAGCGGCGAGAATACGATTATCTCGTCGATACGATTGCGAAATTCGGGTGTGAATCGCGTTTCAGCCGCTTTCAGCACGTCGCCTTTGATCGCATTCACGTCGCCGAGCGATTTCATTCCGAAGCCGAGCGGTTTCTCGTACTTCTTGAAATTCTCCGAACCGAGATTCGATGTCATGATGACGATCGAATCCGAAAGGTAAACCTTCTTGCCGCGGCCATCCGTTATCCAGCCTTCGTCAAAAGCCTGCAGGAAGATGTTCATCAAATATGGCGACGCTTTTTCGACCTCATCAAGCAAGAGCACCGTGTACGGGTTATCTCGAAGCTGTTCGGTCAAAATGCCGCCGCGTTCGCTGCCGACGATGCCGCGCGGCATACCGATCAACTTTTCGATACCGACCGTGCCATCGCCGTATTCGGACATATCGATGCGGATCATCTTGCCTTCATCGCCGAACATAAATTCGGCAACGGCCTTTGCAAGCTCGGTCTTCCCGACACCCGTCGGCCCAAGGAAAAGCAGTACGCCGTCCGGCGCATAGTGATTGTCTTTGAGCGGGCCTTTGTTCAGCCGCAGGCGTTCGGCAACGGCCCGTACGGCGTCCTTTTGGCCGATGACACGCTCGCCAAGCTCGATCTCCATCTGCGAGAAACGATCCGCGGTATCGCGATAGATCATGTCCTTCGGAATACGCGATTCCTGGGAAATGACGTCGATAATATGCTCCGGACGGACGACAAGCGATGACGGCTCGTTGATCTCGACCTTTACGGACGCGGTATCGAGCCAGCCGATCGCTTTATCCGGCAGGTGAAGATTGCGTATGTATTTTGGCGACATCTCGAGCGCGGTAGCGATCGCTTCGTCGGAGATCGTTACCGAATAGTTCTTCTCGAGCCGTGGCCTTAGGCCCAAAAGGATCTGCTTTGTCTCGTCGATCGAAGGTTCTTCGACACGCACAAGCCGGAAGCGTCTCGAGAGCGCTTCGTCCTCGCCTATATATTCCTTGTACTCGGTAATGGTCGTCGCACCAATGATCCGCAGTTCGCCTCGAGCCAATGCCGATTTGAACATATTCGCCGCATCCGACGTCGTGCCCATTGCGGCACCTGCACCGATGATCGTGTGGGCTTCGTCGATGAAGAGAATGATGTTGTCTTTCTCCTTCACCTCGTCGATGATGCCTTTGATACGCTCTTCGAACATACCGCGGAGCATCGTGCCGGCAACAAGCCCGCCCATCTGAAGCTGCACGATATGCGAATCACGCAGACGCGCCGGCACCTTCTCAGGCTCAAGCTCGATCAAGCGTGCGAGTCCCTCAACGACTGCCGTTTTGCCCACGCCGGGTTCGCCGACGAGCATCGGCGAATTCGACCTTTCACGGTGCGAAAGGATCTCCATCATCTGCCGGATCTCGCTTTCGCGGCCGATCGTCGGCGGGATCTTGTCCTGACGCGCAAGCTTATTCATCGAAATGCCAAAATGGCGGAGGAAAGACGGCAGCTCGTACTTTTGCCGCACTCTTTCCTCCTCTTTTTCGCGCTTGCGTATGCGGGTCCGCGCAATTTGCGCGACCTCATCGGACGGCACTCCCAGATTTTGCAGAACATCGTTCAGAACGCTTCGTTCGTCGTTCGAAAGTACGTAAAAAATGTCGGCGGCATCGATCACACGTCGGCCTTGCGAACGCGCGCGGTCCATCGCACGCTTAAAAAGCTCAGTTGTCTCCGGTGCAATGCGAAATCCCTTGCCGGTATGCTGGCGGCCCGATTCCATACGCTTTTCGATCAACAGCCGCACCGAACGCGGATCGACCGAAAGGTCACGCATCGTCGTCGAGAAAAGGTCTTCCTCCTCGAAGGCTACCGCGTGAAGTATGTGTTCGACCGCAACATAATTTTGGTCGCGTTTGCGAGACTCGGCCAGCGCACTCTCAAGCACGCGACGGCCGCTTTCGCTGAACTTGTCTTTATAAGAATCAATGTCTGCCATAAGACCCCATGAAATACTGCTAAATTCGAGGAAGGGACAAAACCGGTGAGGCATTGAACCGGTCTCAGCCTAAATAATAACACTTACTGCAAATGACCGAAAAGGAAAATCGGTCAGATGAGCCGATTTTCGACCCATTTATGCCCCCTTCCCAACCTGTACGCGGGCCGGACGCAAGAGCTTTCCGTTAAATTTATAGCCCCGCACATATTCCGTCACGACCTTTCCATCATCCTCTGGCTCGACCTCGACCATATCGACCGCCTCGTGAACTTCCGGATCAAAAGCGACTCCGACGGACGGAACGGCCTCGACGCCAACGGACGCCAATGCTTGCTCGAAAGAGCGAGCCGTGCCGATCACGCCATCTCTTAGATGCTCGACCGACGGATCGGTTTGGCTGGACTGGATCGCGAGATCGAGGTTGTCGAGCACTGGAAGCAGCGTGGTCAGAAAATTGAATTGGTCCTGCGTCGCCTTTGCTTCGAGTGTTTTTTTCAAACGGTCGCGCATTTCCTGCGTTTCGAGCTCGATCGCGGCCTTCGCCTCTTCGAACTTTGCCTGCACGCCGACGAGCTTCGCCTCGGCCGCCTCACGACGTTCGGTCTCGGCCTTGAGCTGCGCTTCAAGCGCGGTCTCCGCCGCCGACTTTACCGCCTCCGCGGGCTTTGCGGCCGCGGCTTCGCCCTCAGCATTTCGCGATCCATCGGCGTTGAACCTACGCTTGTCCATAACGGGGATCTTCCCGTCGAATTCGTCAAATTCTTCCACTTTTTCTTGCGTCATTTCGTAACACTGTTCCTAGGCCTTAGGCCCTGTCGCCGCACTCTTGCTGTCGGCCGACGAAAACTTCATTTCACCATTCTCGGCAGAAACGTTCACGGTGCTTCCCGATGCGATCTCGCCGTTCAAAAGCTTGATCGCGAGCGGATTCTGTATAAGCGATTGTATCGCACGCTTCAAAGGACGCGCACCGTACACAGGATCATAGCCTTGTTCGATCAGCAGATCGCGTGCCGAATCATCGAGAACGAGCGTCACGCCGCGTTCATCCAGCATCGCTCGAAGCTTCTCAAGCTGCACATCGATGATCGAGGCGATCTGTTCCTTGCCGAGCTGTTTGAAGACGACGATATCGTCAATTCGGTTTAGGAACTCGGGCTTGAAGTGATCGCGCAGAACCTGCAGCACTTCCTGCCGTACATCGCGGTCCGCAAGCGGATTCTCAGCCGCTGCCTGAATCACACGCGAGCCGAGATTCGATGTCATAATGAGCACGGTGTTCTTAAAATCGACCACACGGCCCTTGCTGTCCGTAAGACGCCCGTCGTCGAGGATCTGAAGCAGTACGTTGAACACGTCAGGATGCGCCTTCTCGATCTCGTCAAATAACACGACCGAATACGGCCTTCGCCGAACTGCCTCGGTCAACTGGCCGCCTTCCTCGTAACCGACATATCCGGGTGGCGCGCCGATCATACGTGCGACCGCGTGCTTTTCCATATATTCGGACATATCGAGCCGCACCATCGCACGCTCGTCGTCGAATAGAAATTCAGCGAGCGCGCGCGCGGTTTCCGTCTTTCCAACGCCCGTAGGCCCAAGGAAGATGAATGAACCGACCGGCCTATTCGGATCCTGCAAACCGGCGCGTGCACGCCTGACGGCGTTTGCGACGGCGCTGAGAGCCTCATCCTGGCCGATCACGCGTTTGCCGAGGTTCGATTCCATCTGGACGAGCTTCTGCATCTCGCCCTCGAGCATCTTCGACACAGGCACGCCGGTCCAACGCGCGACGACCTCGGCGACGTCCTCTTCGTCCACCTCTTCTTTCAGGAAAACGCCGTCGCTCTGGATCTCCTGCAGCCGCGACTGATCGGCATCAAGACGCTTTTGAATATCGGGGATCTTTCCGTATTGAAGCTCGGCAGCACGGTTAAGATCGCCGGCCTGGCGTGCGTGCTCAAGCTCGAGCTTTGCCGCTTCCAGCTCTTCTTTCGCCGACCGCATCTTGTCGATCTCTTCCTTCTCGGACTGCCACTTCGCCTTCATACCCGAGGAGCGTTCTTTCAGGTCGGCAATGCGCTTCTCGATATCGTCGAGCCGAGCTTTCGATTTGTCGTCCGTCTCACGGGTCAACGCCTGTCTTTCGATCTCAAGCTGCAGAATTTCGCGCTCAAGTACGTCGATCTCCTGCGGGAGCGAATCTATCTCGATGCGAATGCGCGATGCGGCCTCATCGATCAGGTCGATCGCTTTGTCCGGCAGAAAACGGTCGGTAATGTAGCGGTTAGAGAGCGTCGCAGCAGCAACGATCGCCGCGTCCTTGATGCGGACGCCGTGGTGAACCTCATAACGCTCTTTCAGCCCGCGAAGGATCGCGATCGTGTCCTCGACCGTCGGTTCGCCGATATAAACCTGTTGGAAACGGCGTTCGAGCGCTTTGTCCTTCTCAATGTATTTTTGATATTCGGCAAGCGTCGTCGCTCCGACGGCGCGCAACGTGCCGCGCGCAAGCGCGGGCTTTAGCATATTTGATGCGTCGATCGCGCCTTCGCTCGCTCCCGCGCCGACTAGCGTGTGCAGCTCGTCGATAAAAAGGATTATGCGGCCTTCCGCATTCTCGATCTCCTTGAGCACGGCTTTCAGACGGTCTTCGAATTCGCCGCGATATTTCGCACCGGCGAGCATCGCTCCGAGATCGAGCGAAACCAGCTTTTTGTTCTTCAAAGTTTCCGGAACGTCGCCCGAAACGATCCTTTGCGCGAGGCCCTCAACGATAGCCGTCTTACCGACGCCAGGCTCGCCGATCAAAACAGGATTATTCTTCGTCCTGCGCGAGAGGATCTGGATCGTACGCCGGATCTCGTCGTCGCGCCCGATCACCGGATCGAGCTTGCCGCTGCGCGCGCGTTCCGTGAGGTCTTGAGCGTATTTCTCAAGCGCCTGAAAATTCTCCTCGGCATTCGGGTCGGTGATGCGCGAACCACCGCGCATATCGGTAACAACCTTTTCGAGGTCTTCGCGCGTTACGCCGTTAGAGCGCAAAATGCGGCCTGCATCGCCCTCTTTTTCTTCGGCGATGCCCATCAAAAGATGCTCGGTCGAGACATATTCGTCCTGCATCGAATCGGCGATCTTCTGCGCCTTTTGGAACAAGGTGTTCGTCCGCGAACTAAAAAATGGCTGGCCGCCCGAAACCTGCGGGAACTTTGCGATCGCCGCCTGCACGTCCGTCAGTACGGTCTGCGCGTTCGCCCCGATCTTTCCCAAGATCGGCGCAACGACCGCCTCCTTCTGTTCGAGCATCGAGGCAAGAATGTGTTCCGGCTCGATCTGCTGATTCTGATTCTTTTCGGCGATGCCGATCGCCTCTTGGACGGCACTCTGGCCGCGTATCGTGAATTTTTCGAATCTCATAGCAATGAGTATTTTACCACTAGGGCGAAAAACGCAGGTGCGGGTGCATACAGTTTTTATTCCGTATGCGTGTTGCCGCACGCTGCGTATCCGTAAGCTAATTTAAGCTGACAAAAGGGCTGAATCTCCCTTTCTTCGTCATCATGCACCGGCAGACTTGGTCGCATCTATCGTCGTCGGCGTCGTATCAGTGCCCGTGATCTCGATCTTGCGTGCCTTTGTCTCCTCGCGCTTCTTGAGCGTAACGGTCAGCATTCCGTTATCGAATTCGGCCTTTGCGTTCTCAACAGTTACCGTGTGCGGTAGCGTGAACGAACGCGAGAATTCGCCGTACGCACGCTCGACGCGGTGGTAATTGTCCTCATCGGTCTTCTTCTCGAACCGGCGCTCACCCTTGAGCGTCAACACGTTATTCTCGAACGAAAGCTCGAAATCCTCACGCTTCATCCCCGGCAGCTCCGCCTCGAGCACCATGGAATCGGCGTTCTCGTAAATGTCGATCTTTGGATTCCACGCGGTGCCAAATGCCTCCTCACCATCAAAACGGTCCGAAAACATCCGATTCATCTCACGTTGCAGGCCGCGCATACCGCGGAAAGGGTCGTATTTTGCAATGAACATTTATGTATTACCTCCTAAATCCTTGAAAATACTCGACTAATCACTTAGTCAATTAAGATAATAAAATATGAGCGTAGGATTGTCAACTTCTAGAATTAGCTAGATTCAAAGAAGAAAGGCAGCCGCTTCCGACTGCCTTGCAAAAGGTTCAAACTGATGTATTACTTATGTTCCCGGCGGAGAGATTACAAGGAAGACATCCCACGCCCGACGACCGACTCGGGCGTCCGCCTTATCGCGAACCTTTGCCCAGTATTTGAACCTATTTCCGAATGCGTCCGTCCGGCGTGACTCCTGAAAATCAAGCCTGATGGCCACAACATCCAATGTAGGAAGGCTTGACTGCTTTTCCGACCGCGAAACGGGACCGAATGATCTTGCAAACGAGGGGTTCGAGGCAAAGATACCCGTAACTAACGCGGTGATTAGTAGGAAAAAGCGAGGAAGGCGAGGAAAGTGAGGCCTCATAGTATTTCTCCCTAAGTATTGAATTGTACCGCTCCGGCAATTCTTCCGTGCGGTTGGCAACAAGTATGCTCTCTCTCTTTTGTCAACACAAACGTCAATATCGCGAAGAAGTATGCAGCGCGGCCGAATTATCGGGGAAAATCAAGTGTTTTCAGGTGACATCTGCGGCTATTGACGGTATATTTACTTTGCAAAAATCGGCATT
>JAANMW010002174.1_pt1 | contig 18222 bp, 33 predicted proteins | sample 7279671 | NCBI WGS metagenome assembly JAANMW01 (sample SAMN14094541, study PRJNA606508) | bioreactor metagenome | isolation source: A lab-scale SPAN reactor treating ammonium-rich wastewater day 247 | place: Ireland: Galway | collected 2017-09-19
GCCTGATGCGGACCGGTTCCGCCCTGGCGATGTGTGGAACAACTCGCGGGGTGTGCCACATCGCGTCATGCGAATTGAGCGCGGCGTCGCCCACATGGTGAACGAAAATACCGGACGCACCTACAACCGTCCGTGGGATGACCTGGGCTGGAAATCCGGGCGACCGTGGATGCGGGTCTCGTGTGGCGCCACCAAATAACCTGGAAAAGACTGCGATGAGCGAAAAGCTGCATTGGTATGCGCTGTCATTCAACTACCAAGATGGCCCGCGTATGGGACATGCCTGCACCTATATGGGTTATCCGGAGCAACTTGTGACCGTGCCCCGAATTGAGAGAGCCAAGGAAGCTGCCAGCATCCCGAATCGTGCGTCTGCCGTTCTCATCGGATTGGCGTATCTGGGCTATATGACAAAGACCGAAGTCACCACCTTGGACTAACCTGGGAAAGGAACGGTGATGAATACTCTTTTCAATGCTGACGGCGCGAAACCAATCCTGGTTGTTCGCCAGAAGCAAACTGGCCTTTTCCTTCGGATGTCGAAATTTGACCCCAAGACGCAAGAGCCAGTGTATGGCCCGCTTGAAGCTGCATGGATTGCCGACAACGAGCCGCAAGCCGTGGCGCAAGCGAGCTTTCTCGGCAGCGGTGACGACCACGAATCGGTTAATGTCATCTTCACCCAGCCGGCCGTGTAGCCACGGAAAAGGTTATGAAAACGGGAAATATGATGACTTCACAGCTCTTGCCTGCGCTCAGGCGGGTTGGTCACCTAGTTGCCGGCATAGCTTACGCGGCCGCTGCGGCAGGACTGCTTTATGGGTCCTATGGGCGCTAGACCCGTCGTGGGCTACTTCATCTCGTAGGAAATGACCATGAGCGGACTCAAGGTAGGTGTCGAAGTTGAGTGGACTTCCAGTAGCAACGGAAGCACTAAAACCAAGCGCGGCCGTATCGAAGTGGTCGTTCCCAAAGGGCGCCGGCCGACGCCGGAACAGATGAAAGAAGCGGATGCCTACGGTATCGCCCGCGATCACGAAAGCTACATGGTTCGAGTGCCGGGTAAAACACCGACGGCCAAGGCGAAGCTCTACTGGCCACGCGTATCGGCACTGAAACCGGTCAGCAACTGACAAGGGAAAGGCTGTGGCTAAGTTCACCTTTAAGAAGGGTCCGCGAGAAACTGGATTGGCCGCGGTGGGCAATCCGTACCCTTGGGTTGATATCAAGCTGGATGGGAAGGTTGTGGGTTGCATCAAGCCCCCGTCTGCATTTGGTGGCGACACTTGGCGCATTCGTTTTATGGTTGTATCCGAAACCGAGAAATGCGGATGGGCGTGGGCACAGTTGAAAGTGCATTACGAATCCGAGCAGGAGGCTCGTGATTACATTACGACCAACTGTTCCCGCATCCAAGACAAGCTCCGCTTGCATGCCCGGGCGGATTAACGCCAAGGAAAAGAAACCATGCCTGAAGCCCAAGATCAGACAACCCTGCTTGGAGGCGGTGCCAACATAACCGGCCGCCTTGTCGAGTACTGGGGTGATGTTTGGACAGTCACGGGCAAGAACTACATTGGCGATTGGGATGTTGAGCGGCGCGAAGTCCGGCCGGCCGGTGCCGTGAAGATCACATCATCCATCGCTGTAAACGTTTTGCCCGTGACGCATCCGCACTTTGCGCGTCTTGTGCCGGCCAACTGATTCCACGGAAAAAGACGCAGCATGGAAGCCGCTACCCGCCTCACGCCTGCTCAGCACAAGTTCCTTGCAGGCTACCTGCCGGATATCCTGCATGGTGAGAATGCCGACCTCGCTCGCGCGGATCGCGCCGAGTTCGTGCGTCGCGTAGTGGGCATGGACTTCGATGACGGTGAAGCAGCCTCCGCCGGGGCGCAGCGGATCGCACGCAACCTTCAGAAAGCTGGGCTGCTGTCCAATCTGGACATCCACATGGATGTTGCTGGCGGCTGGCACATCTATCTGCTCTTCTCGACAGCTGGTGCCCATGCGCTGTTCGAGGTCAACGCCAAGGGCGCATAGGAAAAGACTATGACAGAACTCCTGTCTGCCGACGAGCTGGCAATTGCCAAGCGGATGGCTGCCGGCGACCAGTCCGCGAAGGCCGATGCTGAGGCCGTCTACCTCAAGCACGTTGCCGCTTACATCGAGGGCGGACGGAAGTCGGTGGCGATGAATTTCCTGTCCGAGTGCTTTCAGGCAAGCCCGGACTTCAACCTGCGTGCGCGCTACCGCAAGCAGCTTCTCGAACAGTAGGGAAAGGGCGCCATGTGTCGCTATTCAGATCATAGCTACCGCAGTCACTTTGCTTGCTTGAAATGCCGATTGGCTTTCAAGGGGGTGGGCACCTGTCCACGCTGCCGGCAGCCCATGACGAACATGGGCCTGGATTTTCACCGTCCGCGCAAATCGGACGATCGGGAATGGCGCAAGATCGAGGCATTGGTCGCCAGGGGTGTGCACTTCAGTTCATGCGGTTGCAGTGGGCCCGGTTTTCGGCCGCGTCGGCTGGCCGATATGCCGTTGTTCGAGCGTCGGCTTGATGCGCTCAAGATTCGGGGATCGAAGGCGAAAGCGCTACTCCTCAAGGCATCCCTTGCAAAACAGGGTGTGCGCCCCTCTGAGGCGCAGCGTCTCACCGATACCGGGCCGGACTTCGGGCCGGGACAAATCATCTGATCGGGAAAGGCCATGACGCCCAATTCGCTGATACAAAACCTATCGCACCACGAGGTCGAAGTCGCTGCTGCGGAAGCGTTGGCTTGGCGTCGGAGAGGTGTTCTTCAGGGTGACGCCCTTCGCGGTATCGCTTCTCGCTTGGTTGCTGAAATCGGCATACCCGAGTGCGACTCCCTTCGCATGGCGGATTCGCTGATTATCGAAGAAGCTGCAGCGCGATACGTAGCTCACATCTAATCGGGAAAGACATGCACATCGCCAAATTCATCAAGGAGCAGGAACATCGAAACCCGCCGCCGAGGCACTGGTGGCAGCGTAAGTCGCCATGGTACGAGCGCGCTTTCATGATCGTGCTCGCGATTTTCGGCGCCGGCATGGCGATCTACCTCCCTGTGAGCTACGTCACGATGCCGGCGGAGATCAGGGACCCTGCCGGGCCGTTGGGTGTCGCCGTTGTAGTTATCTTCACCCTGATCGGGCTGTCGATGGTCAAGCTGGGCATCTGGGGAATCGTCCATACCTTCAGTCGCACGAGGTCGCCGGCCATGGAGATGTCGCATGGCGAGGCAATCCTGCTTGGTATCGTGATTGCCGCGCTTGCAATCCCCTTCTGGGGTGTCGTGAGAGGTGAGTTCGACAAGGGGTTCCAATTGACCGCAGAGACGCAGGTGCTCCAGGCGAAGATCAAGGCACTTGAAGCGAGCCGCTAGACCAAGGAAAAGAGATTGTGATTGTCCTTGACGTTCCATACAACGAACGTGACTTGGCAAAGAGTCTGGGAGCACGATGGAATCCGGACAAGAAGCACTGGTACGCTCCAGACGGCTCTCAGATAGCCAAAATTGCAGATTGGATTCCGACAAAGACCATTGAAAAACCTGTAACCATATCGCCGTCCGAAGCATGGGAGATGCTGCCGCCGCGATCAAACGATCCTTCCAGAATCCTGGGCTTCCTCAAGGAACGGCCAGCGAAGGTCAAGTATGGGTTCTGCAGCATGTGCGACTCAACGGTACATGATACATGGTGTATTGGAAGCACGCGCACTCCCTGCGAGTTGCGCCATTTAGCACACCTTGATCCAGGGATACTCCGCCCGTCGGAATTAACCATCCTCCTGGCCGCCCTTGAGGCTGGCACTGTTTAGATAGGGAAAGATAAATGAACATCAAAACGGAAGAAGCAGCATTGGAGGCTGTCCAAGAAAACGGGATGCTGCTGGGCGATTTGCTTGAAGAGTTGCGGACGATCGAGGTTTGCAAAGCAGCGGTTGCCCAAAATGGCGATGCTTTGCAGTTTGTGCCCGTCTGGATTGCTAGGATGGGTATCGTCTGGAATCTGGGTTGAACAAGGAAAAGGCGATGCACAAAACAGCGTTCAGCCCAAGGAAGGCGGCTCTTATCGCAGAATTTATGACGGCAACACGGGGTGTCCCGGTAGCCGTTCTCAGGAAGGCCCTTGCCGATTGGGTTGGTCCCTTTGCCCGTTTTGGCGAAAAGACCAAGGCTGAATTGGCGATGCGTTATGCCAAAGGGCGCCTTTCGCTTGGCGGCTCTATTGAAAGCCAGCGGATGCGCAGGCTTACGCCGGAAGTGCTCAATGAGCTTGGTCGATAACCAAGGGAAAGGGTAATGAAGAACCGTCTTGCAGTTTGCTCCATAGTAATCGTGTTGGTGGCCATAATGGTAATCGACTAATAGGCAATCTGATGGCTGCCCAGAACAAAATCAAGAACCGTCCGGTTGAAATGCGCTTCATTACGCGCATGGACTACGAACGCACGGCCGGATGGTGGGTGCGGATATCCAGCGCCGGCCGGCCCATAGCAAATAAACTCTTCTCGGATTCCAAATTCGGTGGAAAGCAAAAGGCGCTTTCAGCCGCAAAGAAATGGCGAGATAGGCAACTGGATGCCCATCGAGGCATTCTTGCCTTAGCCGTCAATAAGTACCGCATCCACACATCGGATCGACGCGGCCTGTCTGGCATTACAGGGGTATCGCCGGAAATCGAAAAACGCAGCCTTCCGTACTCCATCAAGGCATGGAAGGCTGCGTGGCCTGCGGACTACGGAATCCAGATGTATGCGAGATTCAGCGTAGTGGTCTACGGCTACCAGGGCGCCTTTAACAAGGCTGTTGAAAGGCGCTATGCAGAAATCGGCAAGCCGGTTCCTCGCAAGCGGGTTCCGGCCTCAAAACCCATTCTTGAGGCGATTGAGGCGCGCGACTAATATGGCTCGCTTCGACTTCATGACGTAGATGGCTCGGTAATCATCATCAAGGTTAACAGAGTAGCTAGAGAAGAGATATTTGATGGCAAAGATAACGCCGGCTCAGTTCGAAGTTGTAGCTGATCTTTTGAGATCTCGGGATCCTGTGCGCGCAGCAGTCAAGAAGGTTTTGTTGCGAGGCGTCTCAACCAAGGGCGCAGCAGAGGCTTCCGGGCTGTCATCTCAATCGGTCAGCAATGCCCTTCGTCGTTATCGTGCCGCGCACATTCGTTTGGAAAAGGCGTATGCGCTTGACAAGTAACGGCTAGACGTGTATTATTATCCGCAATGGTAACTTCGAATGGGACGGACAATGAGCAATAACAGTACGGCATGCGTGACAAAGTTGAATAGCCTTATTGGCGGGTTCGCGATGAACTTTTGCCTTTTCCCGCCGGCGGCGTTGCTGTTGCCGATTTGGCTGCTTTCGGATTGCATCCATCTGATGATGCGCATTTCGCCCATCGATGCCGAAGTGCTTCTGGCTGCCGCAACGGATACTGAGCGGGAGTTGGTGGCAGACGCAATCTGCAAGGCGAAGGGAAGGCCGACTGTTTTCGCTTTATGTCGGTTATCCATGAAGTTGGAAACCAAGGCAAAACACGAGCGGGAGCTGGCCGCACTGGATCGTCTAGGGATTGCCTGCAAATGAGCCCACGTCACTTCCATTTGGGCGCGGCTGTAATTCTTGGCGCGGTAGCTGCCTACACCGCCACTATGGGCTTATGGTTTGCAGTTTTCCTCTGTGGAGCAGGTGCCGCTGTTGCGCTCACCCACTGGAAAGCCGCCAGGGCCGGCATTATCGAGGATAAGTAAAGGAAGGGTTGTGAGCGGACTTCACTTCTACCGCGCCAATGAGAAGCCCTATGGAGCTTTCAGCAACCTTTACCGGCGCGAAATTACAATTAATGGCGCAATATTTGCGACAGTCGAACACGCTTACCAGTCGCTCAAGCCGCGCGATCCGCGTGTGCGTGATTGGCTACTTGCGGCTCCAGCTCCTTCTTTAGTGGCTTTAGCTGCTCATGTATTACCCTCCGACGAAGCGGACCCGACAATGGTGATGAGCCGCACTGGGGAGGCGCTGCTTGGCTTCCACACTCGTCCTGGTTGGTCCCGTCTCCGGTATCCATGGATGATGGAATGCCTGCGCGCAAAATTCTCACAGCACGGCGATCTCTGCGCTCTACTGCTGGAGACCGGGGATCGCCAGATCATCGAGGCTGGGAAGATCGACGACGAAGCTGGCCGACGATGGGGAATCGTGAATGGTCGCGGCCAGAATTACTTAGGTCGCATGCTGATGCGGCTGCGTGCTGAGATGGACGGTAAATATCTGGCCGATGATGATCTGGATGCCCGGCTATTGGCCGGGATGGAGCCGTTGCGCATGGCTGTGGGAGCGGCATAGGGAAGCATTATGAAGTGGACGAATACCAAAGTCGGCTGTGCGCTACACGACGGGAAAGATCTCGTGGCAACACTGAAGGTTCGTCCGTTGGGCGTAACGGCGCGGTGGCACAATGGTATGACATGGGATATCTCGGATCAGGTGAAGTTATTACCCCAGTCAGCCGCTAAAGCTAGTCCTGTGCGCGTGTTTAAGAATAAGCGTGAGGCGAAAACCGCGATCAGCGAACATCTGGCTAATCGATAAGGAGTGAACATGTCAAACACCAAGAAGATCGAGCGCCCGCACATCGTCTGGGCGATTTTCCCTCCGCTGTACTGGATCTTGTGGGCCGGAGCCGGCTTGCTGGTAGGCACGCTTGCCTTCGGGCAAGAGGCCATCACGGGGGTTGTGGCGGCCTATGCGATGGGGCTCGGCTGCGCAGTGGGGGCGATCTTCGCAGGACCAGCCTTCGATCGTGTATGCAGTTATTTTGAGATGCGTGGCAGTCATAGACAACGGTGACACCATGAAGATCTTCGTAAATTTCTTTTTCTTTTTAGCTGCGCTCGGTGCCGCTTTGATGCTATCGGGCGTAGCCGATCACGTCCCTGGTAGCGAAACGGTCGGCTGGGGGAGTGTTGGATTTTCCTTGCTGCTGGCCATCGTCCTCTTTGGTTTGACTGACGAAGAGAATCCATTGGTTCGAGAAATGGAGCCGCTTGATGACGACGAGTGACAAACACTTGGCCGCACGTAGCCCAATCAGCCGGCTTTACGACGCCGGTATTGGCTTTGATGGATCGCCACTGCCGGGGAGGGATAAGGAGGGAGATGTAATGTTGGGAAATACAACCATGACGTCAAGCAAAAAACAAAGAACGGTGGCAGTCATTAATCTGTTTGTTGGTGCGTTCATCGGGGTGGTGCTGGTAGGAGCTGCGATTGCCGGGCGAGAAGGGCAGTTTGTTCTGGCAATAGGTACTATCGCTGCCTCTTTCCTCCTGCTCGCCTTTCGTATCCACCGGGTATTCCAGGTGATCGACTGATTAGGACGGTTCCAGACCTCCAGGACGGAAAGATAGTCAAGAAGCCCGAAGAGTTCGAGGGGCTGACATGCGGTTCCTGCTGGGGGTGCTCAATTCGTCGACGATGAACCGCTATTTCAAGCTCAGGTTCCCGGCGAACAACCACATCGCCTCGAATCAATTGTCGGCCCTGCTGATTCCGGAAGCCACGGTGGCTGAGGAGCAGCGCATTGGCAAACTCGTGGATGCTGTCATGGAGACTAATGAGCAGCTGCTGAAAAGTGGTGCCGAACATGAAAAGGAGCAACTGCGCAAACGCGGCGAGATGCTCGATCATCAGATCGACCGTGCGGTTTGCCTCCTATTCGGGCTTCCTGGAACTCCGGAATAGGGCGAATCGTCCTGGGGCGCCAGCTCGAACAAAGCGCTTTCAGAAAGCGGATGCTGGCGGCGGGCTTCCTTGTCGAAGGGCGCAAGACAGGCCACCCATCTGCCGGGCGCCCTACGGCGCTCTACAGCGTCAAACGGGGCGTGAGGCGGTGCTTTTTCCTCGTACCTTTTACGCTTGTTTGCCATGTCAAAACTCGGCGTACCATCTCCCAGAAGCCAGCTCTTCAAAGTGTGTGAGCACAGAAAGTGCCAAAGGCGTTTTCGTGTGACGCCGAGCGAATTCGAGCGTCGCCGCTTCTGCTGCTGCACATGCGCTGCTTATGGCGCGCATGGAGATAGCGGGGGGCCGCGCATAAGGTTTGCGCTATCGAAATCCGGCACGCCGGGGATTTGTTTGGTCCGGGATAATCCGCATGAGCCGAGAAGCGTCAGCTGGTCGACGTATGTCCTGGAAGATGGGAGGCGCCGGCAGAAGTCCTTCGCCATTCGGCGTTTTGGCTATGAGGGAGCCTGGCGCCGAGCAGCTAAGCTGCGCGCGAAGGAAACTGGTTTCAAGGTGCCCATGAAGCCGCCGTCAGCACCAGGTTGGCTAAAAAAATGGGCGAAGAAGTATAGCTTAAAGATTGCTTGACGCTGCAAGTGATCCGAAAGAATTGGAGGCGGTGTGCAGATGCAAAATGCGCACGACCTCCAATTCCAAAACCGTGTTGCGCTTACGCTATACCTTCTGCGGTGGAACAGATGGAATCCAGCTCGGCGGCGAGCATTCTCCCATGGTCTCGTAGGTCGCGGTGGTTCGCGCCACCCTCTATCCTGCGCATTAAGGACGCAAGAACGATTTCCGTTGCGTGTGTGCGGTATTTCTTGAGTGCGCGCGGCACATTGCCGCCGCATTGCTCAATGGAGTAGAGCCCAATTTCCAGCGTCAAAGGCGTGTTGTTTTCCTGCTTTTGCATACCTATTTTTGTTCTTGCTACCGAAACCATCATTCCTCCCAGCGAGCCATAGTTGTATATGTGACTTCTATCTCTATCGGGAATTTCGTAGGCTATCGAGCTCTTATAAGTTGAGCCTCTAATTTGCCTATCAGCGACATTGAAGACAATCGGTTTTATCTGATTTTTGCAAGGCATATTCCGATGGGGTAGGAATAATCCTATGCTGCAATATCAGATTTATCTGATTCCATATCCCTCAATTCATTTGTAATATTTACGACGGCTATATGGCGACCGCATATACGTGGCCATGACATCGAAGTTTGAAAAACATCCCGGTATCTCAGCAAAATGGCGCGCAAGCGATTTCTAATCGGATTAGCAGTGGTAGCCTGGATTGCCCTCCTCTTTGTTTATTCCGACCGCGTAGGCGAGATCTCGCTGCGGTCAATTGGGTTCTATATATCCTGATTGGTATGTCATGTCTGGCCTGTCAGGTTATAAATGGGCTTGCCATCCCCTATCTCCTTTGGTGCTGAATGAGTTCCTCAGCACTCATTCGGCGCTTTGGCCGCATTGGAACTGGAGAGAGATGATAGAGGAGGGGATTACCGCAAGAGATCGCCAGGACCCGCTTGAAGTGGCTATTGAGCGGGTTCGGGAAAAATTCGACCTGTCCGGGAAGAGCCGGATACTTCTTGCTGCCTGGGTGTCTGTTGGGTTGGTTACAAAGTGCTAGCTACAGAAAATAAATAATAGCGTCACTTGGAGTATTCCTCGTCCAGTCTATTATTTATCACGTATTTCGTGATTTCCGCATTGCTTTTGACATCCAGCTTCACAAGTATCTTGAAGCGATGCGTGCTGATTGTCTTGATACTTAGATTCAACCGCTCGCCGATGCTTTTCAACGATTCACCGCGACTAATCCCAATGAGAACATCGAATTCGCGACATGTCAGTGTGTCATGAGGGTTTTGTTTGCTGGGCTTTTCGTCGTTGATCAGTTTCTCCGTCATTGCGTTGCTTAGCCAGCGATAACCGGAAGCTACTTTTTGGGCGGCGTCATGTATCGCTTCTGGTTTTGCGTCCTTTGTAATGTAGCCGCCTGCGCCAGCACGAACGCAAGCCAAGGCAAATTCGTCCTCCGAGAAACTGCTAAACATCAGTACTGGCAAGGAAGGTTTGTATTTCTTGATCTCTCTAAGCAACTCTATTCCGCCTATATCCGGCAGATTGAAATCGAGCATTACGAGATTCAGATCTTTTGACTTAACCAGGTTGAGTGCTTCCTTGCCAGTGTCCGCTTCTGCGGCGACTTGAATAGTTGGATATTCCTGCAGTAACTCGCGCATCCCGGCGCGGACAATATAATGGTCGTCGACTAAAAGCACTTTAAGCACAGTCTTGGTCATGCCGTGCCTCTTTGATTTACAGGTACCGTGAGGGTTATGGTTGTACCATAACCAGGCGCTGAGCTGATATCCAGTTTCCCCTGCATGTACTGAGCCCGTTCTCGCATGCTAATGACACCGAGCGATCTTGTTTCACCATTAGCCGTCTGTTGCGATGGCAGACCAACGCCATTATCCGCAATCTCGAGAACCAAATGGTCATCTTCAAGGCAAGCCTGAATCGATACTCTGGAAGCATTTGCATGCCGCGCAACATTGGTGAGCGCTTCTTGGACGATTCTAAAAATTGCAGTCTCATTATTTTTTGGGCAGGTTACGCCTTGGCACAATTCCATGTGACAAGATATACCCGTCATTCTCGAGAATTCCTTTGCGTACCACTGAAGCGTTGGCATTACGCCGAGCGAATCCAACATGGAAGGTCGAAGGGCTGAAGTGAGGCCTCTGGCAAGCTGCAGCGTGCTTTCAGAGAGCGCTAAAAGAGACTGTATTTTGGGTTGGCATTCATGGTCTCGCCCCGCTTCTGTTGCCAGCGTATCAAGACCATGTTTAATCATGGTCAGGTTTCCTCCCAGCGAATCGTGAAGCTCTCGGGCAATGCTTTTATTTTGCTCCTCACGGACTTCTTCCATGCGGCCCGCCAGTTTCCGTTGTAACGCGAGCAAACTATTCACTTTTGCAGCCATTGAATTAAATGAGGAGATCGCCTCCCTTACTTCCCTTGACCCCCCAGGTTCGATTCGCACAGAATAATCCCCCGTTTCAATTCTGCGGGCAGCCGCAACCATGGATTTGAGTGGCCTTAGTGCATTTGATGTGATTGAGACGATCATGGCGAACATGATGGACAAAGCGGCAACTGTGGTCACAAGTCCGAAAATAAACCTATCGTATAGCCTGTTTATGACATAAGTGGGATTTGCGTTTACTGTAATTGCTCCATAAGAAGTCCCACCCACTTCAATCGCTTCTGATTCCATGATTGGAGAAATTCCAACCAATTCCTGGAACCATTTCGGAGCGACCAGCAGCTCACCTTGTAGTTCCTCGCTTATGACATTACCGGAAGGATCGACCCATGATATTTTGTCGAGCATCGAATCGGTTACTCTTGTGCGCAGCATCTGTCGTATTGTTGTGTAATCCCCTACGACAGCCATTTCAGAAATACTGATGCGGATTGAATCCAGCAGCTCGCCTGTCCTTTGGGAGAATTGTTCTCTCTCCATTTTGATATCGCTTCGAACGATATTGGTGATCAACAATACTCCAACCAGAGCCATGACTAAACCTACGCCAACCATTACTCTGAAAGAGAGCGATAGCTTGCCCCATATAACTTGAAGGTGCTTCATGGCGCGGTTTGCATTCCCACAACCTTTGTATAGAGGTTTTTTTGCTCAAGGTACTCGGTATCGTTTGCAAGCTCAAAACCGAGAATGTCTTTTTGCCCAACCAGCTTCGCGCTCGCTGAGAGAATATTTATCCCGTCCTGGTGGTGTTTCATCTCCACAAGAGATTTCTGCACTAAGGCAACAACATTGCGCGGCAGACCTTTTTTTGCCGCTACAGGCATATTCAAATACGGCTTTGATGTCCACAAGATGCGGTATTTATGATGTTCCCTCCTGGCGAATTCACGCATGACCTCGGAATTCACCCCGGCTGCTTCAACCGAGCCGGCAAACAATTGACCCATTGCACCTTCTTGATTACCTGCAAACTTCACATCAACCTCGATGCCGCGAATATGGAGATGGTGAATCGGAACCATGTAACCTACGAATGCAACTTTGCTTGGGAACACTACTTTCTTGTTTTTGAGATCGGACAGTTTTTTTATTTTGGAGCCAGCTGGAACGACAATTTGCCCCGAAATGCTTTTTCTCCCGTCTCGAGCAATTACTGAATAACCGGATGATTCATTATCAGGATGGAAAATGTGATTGGAGAACATGAAATCAACTTCTCCCTTCTTGATCATTTCGCTCGTTTCCGGCCCCGATTTCCCGATCCGCACTCTTAGTGGAACGCCGCTCTTTTCGCTGACATGCCGAATAATCGGATTCCAATATTGAGCCGTCAGCAATGGGCTTCTTTGGGAAATCACCCCAAAAACATAAACGGGTTGCTCGCTCGCGTATGCGGAGGGTGACAATAAGACCAGGAACATGGCAGGAATGAACAATCGCAACTGTACTAAAACCACCATCTCACCTCGCTATCCTTGCTAGAAAGTTCTTTTGGGAAATTTTGCCCTGCAGAAATTGCATGTCAAGATAAACATGCGAATTTACGTTTCACACAAGAATACTTCTTGATTAAATCGCTAGCAAAAAAAAGAGGGGAGCAAAGCCCCCCCCCATTATTCCATGCATCAATTGCTCGCTGCTCCAGCAAGCTCGTTGCTCGATGCGGGGCGATCTTCGCCTCTCCAGCAGTCTGTCGCAATCGGGATGAAACGAGCTCTTTGCTCGGGTCTAGGTGCCGCTTTGCAGTACCCGTACCCTTGCAATTGTGATTTCTCAAAATCATTGCATTGCCCGCATGTGACGTTTCTCTTCATTCATTCCCCTAAAAATGGAAGTGTTTAGTGGCTTGTCGGCACGATCGCTGATAAAGGCAGTAATGGTGTGACTCAAAGAAAACACCCACCAGGAATAACCTGGTGGGTGCTTGAACTGATCGATCAGGCTGCCCGCGGTACGAGGGTGGCCTTGGCGCGTTTCAGCGCCTCGTCAGGCAGTTCGGCGATCGATTTCCCGGGATGACCAAGCCACTGCACCAGTTGCTCCACGGTGCGGTTTTTCTTGCTCAGCAAATCCGTGACTTCTCTCACCAGGGCGTCATGCGCGGCATTGTCGCCGCCGGTCGATTGCTGCCCACTGGGCTGGGCGCCTTCCTGGTTCTTTTGCTGTCCGGCACTGGTTTCGGAAGAATCGCTGTGATCGCTGAAATCCTCCTTTGCGTAGATCGACAGGCCGTAGCCCGTGCAGACAGCGATGGCCTTGGCCAGCGTGCGCATCACGGAACGATTCCAGTCGGCAGAGGTCGGCATGCCCATGGGGCGGCCGGCGTGGTCCATGACGGGAAGTAGCTCGATGTGCTCTTTGCCGCGCCAGACCGTCTTGATGCCCACCATGTAACCGCCGGCGGTGCTCAGGTAGGGGCGTTGCTCGATTTCCCCCGTCCCCTGATCCGTGTGGTTGTAGTGGAGCACTTCCCAGACGAATTCCGGATCGGTGATCCTGGCGGCCGCCAGAGCCGCTGCCCAGTCGAGGTAGCTGACCTTGCGTTTCTCCCCTTTCGTGGAGACGATCGGTTGTACTGACGACGGATCGGAGTCGGGCTTCAATGCCAATTCCCGGAGGAACTTCTCGCCGTCACCATCGTAACCCGCGTACATCGACAGGCCATTGCCGCATACCATGGCAATGGCCTTGGCGCGACAGCGACTGATCGTGTCGTTCAGAATGCGCGTTGTGACCTTCGCTCCCGCCACCGGTTGGTTGCGGTTGTCCAGGATTGGCAACCAGGTACGCTGAAGCTTTTCGCCGACATGCATGTCAACGGCAACAATGACCCCGCCGAAGATCTCCATGCCTGGCATGCCACCGAAGAAAACAACCGACTGATCCGGCCGGCCGGCCAGTCCCAGAAGGGTGGCCCAGCTGATGTAGGTCAGGTCTTCCTTCGAGTTGATCAGGTTTTTGGGGATTGTGGTCCCCACATTCTTGTGGAAATCCATGTTTCTCTCCTTTAGAAGGGCTTAATTGCCCGTTCGAATGAATTGCGCTCTTCGGTGGGTATAAAAAAACAAACCCGACCGCAAAGCGGCCGGGTTCGGGTTGAGATCGAGTTACGGTTGGTTGCCGTTGACCCAGTTCTCGTAGATTTCCATCACGACGCGGGCGTCTTCTTCGGGTGAGCCGTTGAGGATGATGTCCTTCAGGCTGTCCTTTACCGGGTCCAGGCCAGACATCAATCGGTACTCGCAGGCCAGCTTGCCCCAGTCGATAAGGGATCGCGGGCTGATGGTGATCCGCAAGGCGCCTCCGTTGCCGACGAACGATTCACGGATCTGGCGGGCCAGCGAAACCATTCCGTCGCGAATCTGCTCGGGCAGGCCCGGAGCATGCTTGCCCAGAAGGGCTTTCTCGTGCTCTTCAGGCAGAGGTTCCATCTTGATCTTGATGAAACGATCGTAGAAGGCGAACGAACCGACCTTTTCGCCGGCGTAGGCCCCTGATTCATCGCCATGGCCGCCAGAGTTGCCGGTAACCGCGACACGGAAATCCGCCGCTGGCTCTATGACTTCCCCGGTTTCGCCAATCGTCAGCCTGGAGCGTTGGTCGAGGATATCGACCAGGCGCATCTGTTCGCCCGGATCCATTCGGGTGATCTCGTTGGCGAGGAAAACCCCGCCGGCGCGCATGGCGGCTGTAAGCGGTCCATCGACCCATTTCGTATTACCATCCACCAGGCACATGGCCCCAACCAGGTGTTCGAACCGTGTTTTCCCGGAGCAGGACACGCTCCAGACCGGGGTGCGAAGCCGGCCGCAGACTTCCAAAGGAAGGCTGGTCTTCCCGACGCCTGCCTCCCCGAGCAGGAAGATGTTTTTCCTGGGGGTTTTGGGGCCGAGCCACAGCAAGATCCGCTTCAGGACCATGGGCTCGAAAATGTAGTTCGGATCGATGTTGGGTACGGGGCCGTCGATCGTGTCGCGCACATTGATAACGGCAGCGTCTGGCGCCGTAATGCCGAACAAGCTGTTGATTTTTTCCTGCATAAAGACTCCTTCGTTGGGGCCCGACATGGGCCCGTTCGGAAGGAGTTGCCATGAGATGAGGCGATAAAAAACCCCGTGCCACTGTGGCACGGGGTTGGTGGGAGATTTACCAGGCGTAGGGCTCGTCGCTGGAAGGTTTCATCCAGTTCTTGAGCAGGCTTGGTTTCTTCTTGGGTGCGGGAACCGGGGCAGGTGTTGCCGGGCTTGCGGCTGCGGCGCCTCCAGGAAGCGTTGGCATGCTTCTTCGGACGTGGTTGACTCTTTCGGTATTGCCGACTCTTGATTCGATCTCGCTGCAAAGTCGTCGCAATTCCATCGGATCGATTGGGTTTGTCGAGCTTTTGACAAAATCCATAACAACCGAGTCTGGGAAAGTCCCGACCAGAAGGTAACTGTCCGCTATTTTTTCTGCAGGCGTAGCCTTGGTTCCTGGTCTGCGTTGCAAACCTCCGGTTTTACACAGAGACCCAAAGTAGACAGCTCCATCGGACATCAACACCCATATCTTTGGAGTTCCTCCATTTTTGTGTACCAGGACGTTGGCCATGAGCCATTACCAGGCGTAGGAGGGTGCCGTCGAGGTTGGCACTGTCGGCGCGATAGTAGGCGCTGCAGGTTTGGATTCCTCGTGGGTAACCGTAACCTTTACTTCCTCGACCTTATCGGTCGGGGCCGTGGCAGGCTCCACCGGGAGCTCCTTACCGGCTTCTTGAGCTTCGACAGGGGGGGTATCCTGTGCTGCTTGGGCTGCAGCTGTCTCAACCGCTTCCGCCTGTTCCTCTGCCATATTGATGGTGAGATTGCCCTCCAGCATGCGCCGCGGCGATTCGAGAATCGTCATAAGGCCGGAAAGGACCAGGAAATCGTTGCCTTCGATGGCGCCGGTGGGCGGCAGTTTGGCAATCGTTTCTTCGACCAGGCGGGCCAGATTGCCGAGGCGCTGGCCGTCCAGAAAGGACAGGGAGCGTGCCTTCTCGGTAATGCGACGAAGCAGCCCCTTGATGCGTTGCGATGCCTTGACGGCACCCGGCTTCCAGGTGTCCCGCACATCCTGGGCGATCTCCTCGATTACCTGGGCGGCCAGACCTTTTACTTCGTTGGCAATACCGTCTTCGACGGCCGCAGGCATGTCAGCCTTGGGCTCGATCTTGTAGGCGGCAACAGAAGCCCCGATTTGGCGTTCGGCGTGGGTTGCGGACGGGAAGCGGGACTTCCACTTGGCGACACTGGGGTGTTCCTTTTCCCACTCAGCCAGCCGCTCACCCCACTTGTCCATCAGTTCGATTTTCTCCTGATTGACCTTGGCGGTGATTTCGGCCAGCTCGGCGAGCAGGGGCTCGACGGACTCGTCGGGGACAGCGTACCCCGACAGAAAGCGCACGCCACGCTGGCGGCAAGCCCGGATGCTGGCTTGGCGGGCAGTGGTGAAGGCGCGGAGGTATTGGGGGTCGATGTAGCGGACGCTGCCGGCCGTGAAGGCGTTGGCGTCATCCAGGGATTCCCCATCCTTGCTGACCGTGCCGGAAATCGTCCGGATCTCGGGCACGATAACATTGAGTTTGCTGATGATTTCTTGCATTCACTTCTCCTTGGTTGGGCCCGGAATAGGCCGTTCAGGGAGATTTGTCGGGTGCTGGGGCGATAAAAAACCCGGCCGCCATTGGCGACCGGGTTCTGTGAGGCTCACATGGCCGGAACGACGCGCATTCCGGACCACCCGTCTCCGATCACGAAGACTTTCATGCCTGGCTGCAGGGCCGATCCGGCTTGGGTTACGGCCATCATGGCAGGTGCGTGACCGCCATTGGCGGGTTCCATTGCCACGATAACCTCCTGGGCATTGTGCCCAGCAAGGGCATCGGTTGCAGCATCACCAGCGACAGCGCCGGCGAGGCCGGCCAGGATCATGGCGGCAGTACGGCCCGATCCCTTGCCGATTTTGGAGCCGACAACACCTCCGAGAGCGGCGCCAGCGCCACGGCCAGTCCATGCGGCCGTCTGCGACGGCTCGACGCGGACGGGGCGGACCTGGACAACAACCCCCATTTGGACATTCTGGGTGCGCATCGCGCCCTGATTGCCATAGACCCCGGAGTTGGGGTTCGTGCTGTTGTTCCAGCCCCACTGAGCGGAAGCCGGGACGGACATGATGCCAGCGATGAAGCCGGCGATGATGACGAGAATGGTTCTCATGGGATTTCTCCTAAATTGGTCGGGCGACATGCCCGGTTCGAGGAGAATTGTTATTGCGGGGAGCGATAAAAAACCCGCCGCGCAATGAGCGCGACGGGCGGTTTACCAGGCGTAGGAACAATCCAAAGCCTTAGCTGGCTGCCATGCATCAAGAACTGGTTGGAGCCCCGGGTTTCCCTGGCTGGATTTCCCAGCTCCCCCGGCATATTCACTGGCGGGCTTGATGACTGCGTAGCGGTAGCCTGAAGTGATTTTGATCCCATGCAATCCTAGTTCCTTGCAGACAGCGTGATAGGTTTTGCCGTAGGAATTCTCGACTTCTTTAGCCATGATGCGCTTGAAAGCCTCTTCTGGCGCATCTGGATAGTGGTAGTGATCGTTCATTCTGAATGTCACGACCATTCCAAATGCTTTATCCCATCCAATTGTGGCAATCGATGAAGATTGGCCACTTGTGTCGTAGCCGATCATTAATTTCTCCATTGTGATGGGGCGGAATGCCCTTTCACAGCGGTTTGCTTTGGAGGGGGGCTATAAGAATTTCTATTAGCCCTCCAACCGGCAATTCAAAGCGAATCACAGAATGCCGGCCATCTTGGCGCGGCAAAATCTACAAGGAGAAAACACATGCAAGACAACGAAGAATTGGCACCTGATTCGTGGTTGCGTCACCTCGCGCCTGGTGACGAGGTTTTCTGGTGCGATCCGGATCGTCATATCTCGTCCGGGATCTACAAAATCGACAGCATCGTGGGTGGGTGGGTCGAAAACCTGGATACCGTTGTGGTGCTGAAAAACAGTGCCGGCAGCACGGCCGAGGTTTTTGCTTCGGAGTTGGCCGCCCACAAGCCGGATAACCTTCTGCAAGTCGTCTTCCGCGGGATGATCTTCGGCTACGCCGACTCAGCCGACCTGGCCATCGACAAGGCTGCTGACGCTTTCAACGTGGTTTTCGAGCAGGTGCATGCCGCCATCGAGGAAAACGCTGAAGTGAACGGGGAAGTTCTGGGGAAAGCCTGGGTTGTCCGCGACCCTCCTGCCTACACCCCATGCCGCCTGCGCCTGACGCTAGACGTCGCCTACGACCTCGGCGGCGAAAGCGCT
>JAANMW010002178.1_pt1 | contig 18205 bp, 9 predicted proteins | sample 7279671 | NCBI WGS metagenome assembly JAANMW01 (sample SAMN14094541, study PRJNA606508) | bioreactor metagenome | isolation source: A lab-scale SPAN reactor treating ammonium-rich wastewater day 247 | place: Ireland: Galway | collected 2017-09-19
GCGCTCAAGCGGCTGCACCGGATGCCGTTCGAGTACAAGCCGATCAACGGCATGATCTACGAGTTCGAACGGCGCAAGACCTTCCTGCCCAACACCCCGGTCCCGAACGCGCTGATCGCGCTCAAGAACCCGGCCAGCGCGATGATGGGCGTGCGCCCCGACATCCTGGCCATGGCCGACGCGCGCGGCGATTTCCGGATGGTCGGCTACCCCTACGACAAGGCCCTCAAGCTGGACGCCTACGGGATCGAGCCGGGGACCGGCGTGATCACCTACGCGCCGGACCGCGGGCCGGAGGGCGAGGCCAAGTACCCGCGCGATCTGCTCGGCCGACAGGGCCTCCGCCGGCCGTTGCTGGTCTTTCCCTGCGAGCCGCTCAACCTGTTCGATCTGGTCGACGAGCGGTACTTCGAGACGCTCCAGCAGATCTTCATCTACGACGCCAGGACCAACAGCGAGCCGCGCACCTTCGGCTACGAGGAGCCGGTGCACTCGCCACCGGCGCGGATCGTCGGCTCGGTTTCGGCCAGCTACGTCGAGCCGGTGGCGGTGATCTACGCGCCGCGCCAGACCCGGGTCAAGGTGACCATGGGCATGGGCCTGCTCGGGCTGCGGCTGATCCTCACCAACGCCACCGCGCAGAACCCGGAGGGTGACGGGTTCGCGCCGTCCGAGAACTCGAAGGTGGTCCGCACCTCGTACCAGGCGGCCAACGACATGTGGGTGATCGACGACGCCCGGATGGCCCGTCAGCGCACCTTCGGCATCAGCAGCACCCGGCAGAACGATCTCCACGCCAAGGCCAAGGGCTTCTTGGAAGAGGCCCGCGCGGGGCTGGAGCAGCGGAGTTGGGAGCAGCACCTCTCCGCCGCGCGCAACGCCTGGGCCTACGAGGCGCGCGCCTATCCCGACGTGCAGGGGATCGAGGCCGACACCATCAAGGGCGTGCTGTTCTACCTCGCCATGCTCCTGCCGTTCGCCTTTTTTGCCGAGCGGATCCTGTTCGCCTCGCCACGGATCAAGGAGCAGATCCTCTGGACCGTGGCGGTGTTCCTGGTGGTCTACACCTGCCTGCGCTATGTCCACCCGGCCTTCCAGCTCCTCGACACGCCGTGGATCATCCTCCTGGGCTTCATCATCATGACCCTGGCCTCGGTGGTCATCGCCATCGTCTCGCGGCGATTCAACGAGGAGTTGGAGATGCTGAAGGAGGCTTCCGGCGGGCAGCACCAGGCCGATGTGAGTCGCGCCGGCACCCTCGGCGCGGCCTTCACGCTGGGCATCTCCAACATGCGCCGGCGGCCGCTGCGCACCGCGCTGACCGCCATCACGCTGACCCTGCTGACCTTCACCGTGCTGTCCTTCACCTCGGTCCAGGCCACCCTCCGCGCCAATGCCCGGTCGGCCGGGACGCGGCAGACGTATCCGGGCCTGCTGGTCCGCGATCCGGTCTGGAGCGCCTTGGAGGCGCCCACGGCGCGCATCCTGGAGACGCAGTTCGAGCAGTCGGGACTGGTCACGCCGCGGGGCTGGCTGACCTCGGCACAGCTCGACAAGCAGATGAAGCTGGCCATCCGCAACGGCACCAAGGCGTTTCTCCGTGAGGGCGGGCTGGCCGAGGACGAGGCCGCGGCGTTCGGGCCGCTGGGGCACCTCGCCCTGGTCGACCGGATCCCCGAGCACCCCGAGCCGTTGACCATCAACGCCATTCTGGGCCTGACGCCGGACGAGCCGCAGGTCAGCGGACTGGGCTCCAAGCTGTCCGCCGGGCGGTGGTTCCAGCCCGGCGAGATGGGTGTCTGCATCGTGCCCGAGTCGGTCGCCAAGACGCTCGACCTGGGTCCCGGATCGAGCTCGGAGAAGCTCGGCCTGGGCTACGGCGCGGTCGAGGTCTTCGGCAGCCGGCTGAAGGTCATCGGAGTGGTGCCCGACGGGCGGCTCAGCGAAGTGACCGACCTCGATGGCGAGTCACTCACGCCGGTGGACTTCTCGGCCCTCGAGCCGGAGAAGCTGCGCTTGCTGCAGGAGCAGCAGGCGCAACGGCTGCGGCTGGGCAGCGCGCCGCCGCCGCCCATCGACCGGTACAGCCACTTCCCGCCGGCGTCGATGATCATCATGCCGTTCGACCGGCTGATGTCCATCGGCGGCACGCTGCGGTCGGTGGCGGTGCGCTTCCGGCAGGAAGATCAGGTCAAACCGGCCGCCGCGGCGCTGATGGACCGGTTCGAGCTGTCCGCCTATGCCGGCGCCGACGGCAAGGTCGAGCTCTACAGCAGCATCGGGGTGACCTCGGTCGGTGGCCTGGAGACGGTCATCATCCCGCTGGTGATCGCCGCGCTGATCGTCCTCAACACCATGCTGGGCGCGGTGGCGGAGCGGCTGACCGAGATCGGCATCTTCAGCAGTATCGGCCTGGCCCCGGCGCACGTGGCGATGCTGTTCCTGTCCGAGAGCTGTGTGTTCGCCAATATCGGGGTGATCATCGGGTATCTGGGTGGGCAGACCATCGCCAAGCTGCTGTTCTGGGCCCAGACCAACGGCTGGATGAGCGGCCTGGCCGGGCTGAGCCTCAACTACTCCAGCACCGCCGCCGTGGGCGTGGCCATCATCATCATCGCCACGGTCCTGCTGAGCACCGTCTACCCGGCCAAGAAGGCGGCCCGGATGGCCACGCCGGATGTCGAGCGGCGGTGGAAGCTGCCCCAGCCGGACGGGCACCTGATGCGCTTCCGCCTGCCGTTCATGCTGACCGGGATGGACGGCATCGCCTGCAACATGTTCCTCAAGGAGTACTTCGACGGCTATGTCGACTTCGCCGGCGGGGACTTCTACACCGACGGGACCGCGCTGACCGCGTCCGACGGCGGCGAGTTGTGTCTGGCCCTGACGGTCTGGCTCGCGCCCTATGACCTGGGCGTCAGCCAGCGCGTCCGGCTGCTGACCACCCCCGACCCGGACGACCCGCACGTGCGCTCGGTCGAGATCGCCATCGAGCGCATCAGCGGCGACGACACCAGTTGGCTCCGGACCAACTGGCTGTTCATCAACATCCTCCGCCAGCAGTTCCTGCTCTGGCGGACCATCTCCCCCGGCCAGAAGCTGATCTACGCCGACCAGGGCATGGCGTTGATCGAGGGCCGGGAGTGGCATCCGGAGACGGCCGAAACCCCGGTCGTCTGAGCGTCTTCACGAAGGCACAAGAACAAGGCCCGCCGGCTGAGCCGGCGGGCCTTGCAGGTTTCTCTTGGCTGGTCCGTTCCGCTACCGCTTGTGTCCCTGCCAGGTGCCGCTGAAGCTGGGATCGAAGCTGTCCTGCCAGGTCCCGCTGGCCGAACCGTCGCGGCGGAAGTAGCCGGTCAGGTTGGCTTCCACGCTCCCGCCGCTGACCCAGGCGGCGCGTCCGTCGGCCTCGTAGCTGCCCGTCACGTTGTAGGTGCCGGCATCCTCGGCCGGCGAAACCACCGTGATGGTGCCGGTCATCGTGCCGTTGGCCAACTGGAGTTGCCACGTCCCGGTGTCCGAGCCGGTGAACCCGCCGTCCCAGTTCCCGTTGAAGTCCTGCTCGGCGGTGTTCCCGACCGACTGCGCGGCAGTGTTCACCGCGGCCTGATCGCCGTAGTCGAACGTGTTCGTAGCCAGCGGCGCCGCCGCCGCTTCACAACTGTCGATGGTCGTGTTGTCGATGCTGTTGGGATTCGACCCACCGGCGACCAGCAACTGGACGCAGGCCGCGGCGAGGGTGCTGCCGCCGCCGATGTTGGCGGTCGCGTTGCCGCTGGTGTTGACGGCCTTCTCCAGTTTCGGGTTGCTGCCGCTGGCGACCACCTGGAAGACGAACAACTGGCCGGTCGGCACATTGTTGATCGAGTAGTCGCCGTTGTCGTCGGTGGTGGCCTCGAGCGAGGTCGCCACGAGCGCTCGGCCGCTGGCCTTGCTGACCGTGTTGACGACCACCCGCCGCTGCTTGGCCGCGCCGATCCCGCCGGCGGAGTCGGGGACGGTCACCCGACCGGAAACCGTCGCCGTGGCGGGCGTCGATCCGCCGCCCCCGCCGCCGCACGCGGACACCAGCGTCCACGTCAGGGAAAGAAGGACCACCCACGCCACACGCGCACCCTTGTCAAACCGCATCGGTCTACTCCTTGCTTACGCTCGCGCCCAGGCCGATCACGAACGACCCGACTGATGGCGGTCCCCGCCGTGACGACGCCCCGGGATTGAACAGACTCTCATACCGGAGAGTATAGACAACACCGGCGCTCGTCGCAAGTCCTTATTCGGATGCCGTACTCCGGTGATGGCCGGGTTCGCCGCCGACGGGAATGTCGGGGGGCCGGCTTGCGTCTGGAGGATCGGTGGCGGCCGGCGCCTTGACCCCCGGCGGTGCGGTCGGCTATGATCGGAGCGGGGTCGTATACTACCCTGGAGGAGCAGTATGAAACGTGCAGTCTGGGTCGCCGCGTTGGCCGTGCTGGTCACCTATGGTGCGGCACGTGCCGACGTCGGCGTCAGCTACAGCGCGAGCAGCCGCGTCGCCGGAGCTTACATCTTCCGCGGTTCGGAAGTGGATGACATCTCGCTGCTCAGTTCGCTCGGAGCCTCTCACTGGTTCAACTCCCGGTTGGGCGTTCGCGCCGGGGTCTACACGTTCGTCCCGTTGGGCAACATGGGAACCAACCTGGGCGTGGCGGAAACGGACCTCGAAGCGGGCCTGACCTGGAAGCCCTGGAACCTCATCTCGCTCAACGCGGGGTGGCGAACCTACCAGATGAGCTCCGCCTACTTCGTGACGCCCGACTTCAGCGAAGTCAGTGGCGGCGTGACGTTCAACGTGCCCTGGTCGCCGACCATCACCGCCAACTATCGCTACGACGGCGGCGCGTCGACCTACATCGAAGCCACGGCCGGGAACCGTTTCAAGCTCGGCCAGAACAAGTGGTCGTTGTCCCTGTTCGGGTCGGCCGGTTTCCTCTACGACTCGACGCAGTGGGCGGCGCCGGTTCGGATCCAGGGCGGGTTCAGCAATGCGGTGCTCCGCACCGGGCTGACCTATGACCTCGGTGAAGGCTGGTCACTCGGACCGGCCATCGACTGGCATTACCGCGCTCGGAAGGTCGCTATCCGCGGGCTCAACCCCGACCACTTCCAGGGCGTAGGGTCGTTCGGGTTCCAGTACAACGGGACGTTCTGATCGCAGCCGCACGGCTTGATCAGTGGGATGACCGAGATGGCTCAGAGCCGGCGATATAGGTGGACCTGCCTGGCGCTGCTGCTCGGTCTGACGGCGCCGGCCGCGATGGGGACGACTCATCTCATCGCGGTCGGTGTCACCCACAACGCCGACGCCGACATCGGCGACCTGCTCTACGCCGACCGAGACGCGGAGAACATCAGCAACGCGTTCAAGGAAGCAGGTGTCGAGCACATCTACTGCCTGACCTCGGAGCGCGGCGCCGACGACGCCGGGTTCCTGCCTTCCCGCAGCAACATCATGCGCTTCATCGACGAGATCGTCGGGGCGCAGTGCCGGCCCAACGATTCCATCGTGTTCTACTTCTCCGGCCACGGCTTCTGCTTGGACAACGACGCCTACCTGTGTACCAGCGACGCCAAGAAGAAGTACCTCGGCCAGACCGCGCTGCCGCTCAGCCTGCTGCAGGAGATGCTCCGCGGAACCAAGGCCGGGCAGTACTTGATCCTGCTTGATTCGTGCACCGAGAACTTCACCAAGGGCATGGCGCCCAAGCTGCTCGATCAACCGAAGGCTCGCGGCGCCACCTTCCTCGCCTGTCAGCTCGGCAGCGTCGCCTACGAGATGGGCGGCAAGAACGACAAGGGCGGAGCCTTCACCCACCATTTCATCGACGCGCTGGGCGAGCTCCGGAGCAAGGCCGAGACCGGGGTCTCCCTCCAGCAGCTCGCCGAAGAGGTGACCGCGCGAGTGTCGGCTTGGGCGCGCGCCGAGAACAAGACCCAGGTGCCCCAGCTAGCGCCGGAAAACGCCAACTTCGAGGTCATCCGCAAACTCGGCACCGTCCTGGTCCAGTGCCCCGAATCGGTCAACCCCGCCGCGGTGACGGTGCTCCACGATGGCGTCGAGCTGGGCAACGCCGAGCAGACGCATCAGCTTCCGGTGGGCACGCTCACGCTCCAGGTCAAGCTGCGCTCACAGGTCAAGAGCTACGACATCGACGTCAAGGCCGAGGGGTTCACCCCGATCGCGGTGGTCTTCGACCCGCCGGTCGGCACGATCGAGCTGACCACGCACCCAGACAAGGCGAACTACTTCATCGACGGCAAGCTCGAAGGCACCGGCACCTTCTGGCAGGGCAAAGCGCCCGCCGGAGCGCGGCAGGTGCGCCTCGAACCTCTCGAACCCGGCCTCGAAACGGTCGCCTTCGCGATCGATCTCAAGGAGGGCGCGGTCCACAAGGAGGCCAAGCGGTTCCAGCGCCTGCAGGGCTCGGTGACCGTGGTCAGCACGCCGCCTGGCGCCACCATCACGGAGTTCGACAAGCCCGTCGGCGTCGCTGGCCGGCCGCTCAGCCTGCCCGCCGGCAGACACGTCCTGGGCGTCTCGCTCGCCGGCTATCAGTCGCGCGAGGTCGAGGTCACGGTCGCGCCAAAGACTGAGACGCCCAAGGTGACCGTCGAACTGGTGCCCTGCCCGGTCAAGCTCGCCGTACGCACCGCGCCGGCCGGCGCCAAGGTGCTGGTGGATGGCCGCGACACGCAGCAGGTCAGCCCCTGCGAGGTCGAGCTGCCACCGGGCAAACACGTGGTGCGGGCCGAGCTGGTTGGCCGGCTGCCGCATCAGGAGACGGTCGAGCTGCTCCCGGCGCAGCCGCTGACCGTCGGGCCGTGGAACCTGCCCGAGCCGGCCCCCGGCCGCGTGCGGGTGACCTCCGAGCCGCCCGGCGCCGACCTGGTGGTCGATGCCGGCCTCAAGGGCCGGACCGATACCGAGCTGGAGCTCAAGCCGGGCCGGCACACCATCGTCTTCCGGCTGCCCGGCTACGTCGAGGAGACCCGGGAGATCGAGGCGCGGTCCGAGCAGGCCGGCGATCCGGTCCACGTGGTGCTGCGCCCGCGTCCCGCCGTGCTGCTGGTGGCGACCAATCCGGCCGGCGCCAAGGTGACCATCAACGGCCAGCCGGCCGAGGGCGACCCGCTCCGGCGCGAACTGCCGCCCGGCCAGGTCCGCGTCCGCGCCGAGGCGGCCGGGCGCGAGCCGGCCGAAGAGGTCGCCACGCTCCAGCCCGGGGAGGAGAAGACCATCACCCTGGTCCTGGTCAAGCAGGCTCCGGGTCAGATCCAGATCCGCAGCGTGCCTGGCGGAGCGCAGGTCCTCGACGGTGACAAGGTCCTCGGCGAGACGCCGCTGATGCTCAAGCGGGAGGCCGGCCGGTACCAGTACCGGGTGGCCCTGGCCGGATACCGCGAGGCGACGGTGCAGTTCGTCATCCAGGCCAAGCAAACCACCCCGGCGGTGACGGCGGAGCTCGAGCCGCTGCCCGTGACGGTGGCCTTCGAGACCGACCCCGCCGGCGCGCAGATCCTGATCAACGGTGAGGATATCGGCCGGCCGACGCCGTGCGAGCACGCGCTGCTGCCCGGCAGCTACCGCGTCGAGGCGCGCCGGCCGCCGAACCGGGCGGTGGAAGAGCAGGTCGTCGTCTCCGCCGGCCAGCCGGTGCGCTGGCGGCGGGAGCTGCCGGCGCCCGGCCCGGTCCGCGTGACCGTGGAGTCGGTGCCCTCCGGCGCGGCGGTGGTGATCGACGGCCGGCGCGGCCAGGAGCGCACCACCGCGGTGCTCGAGCTGCCGATCGGCCCGCACACCATCGGCGTCGAGTTGCCGGGGTACCGGCCGGCGTCACAGGCCATCACCATCGCGCCCGAGGCCGTCCCGGCCCCCGTCAAGATCCAGCTCGTCCCGCTGGCGGTGTCGGTCGCCGTGGCCAGCGAGCCGGCCGGCGCCACGGTCTTCGTCGACGGCCGGGATACCGGCCGCAAGACGCCGTGCACGGTCGACCTGATGCCCGGCCAGGTGCGTCTGGGCCTGGTCCTCGGCGAGCGTTACGCGCCGCTGGAGCGGGTGGTCTCGGTCACCGCCGGCGCGGCGCCCGAGCTGGGCGTGCTGAAGCTCGACGAAGCCGTGGGACAGGTGTTCGTCGACACCGATCCGGACGGCGCTACGGTGTTGCTGGGCCAGCGCACGCTGGGCGTCACGCCCGGCACCTTCCCGCTGGCAGTGGGTGAGCACAAGCTCACGTTGCGCCTGGCCGGCTGCCGCGAGGAGAGCGTGGCCGCGACGGTCAAACGCGGCGAGGTGACCCGGCTGCAGCCAGTCAAGATGACGCTGCTGCCCGGTCTCCTGGTGGTCGCGAGCAATCCGCCCGGCGCGGCAGTCCTGCTCAACGGGCAGGACACCGGCAAGCGCACCGACTGCAAGCTGGAGGTGCCCGCCGGCGAGTTGAAGGTCACCCTGCAGAAGGAGGGCCACCAGTCGTTCGAGACCACCGTCCGGGTGGGTCCCGGCGAGACGGTCGAGCTGCCCTCCCGGCCGCTGCCGAAGCTCGATCTGCCCAAGGACTGGCCGACCAGTCTGCCCGACTTCAAGGCTCCGGACGGCACGCAGGTCCGGGTCTCGCCGCGGGATCGGATGCCTCAGGTGCTCGTCCCGGCCGGCAAGGTGCTGCTGGGCGCGGTGCCGGGCGACCGGGCGGCCGCCAAGGACGAGACCGGTGGCAAGGAAGTCACCCTGGACGCCTTCTGGATGGACGTGCACGAGGTGACCGTCGGGCAGTATCTGGAGTTCTGCCAGGCTACCCGTCGGCGCATGCCGGCCCAGCCCGGCACCAGCACGCTGCGGCACCCGGTCGTCAACATCAGCTTCGACGACGCCCAGGACTACGCCGCCTGGGCCGGCCGGCGGCTGCCCACCGAGGCGGAGTTCCAGCGTGCCGCGCGCGGGGCGCATCCGGACTGGATCTACCCGTGGGGCGCTCAGCCGCCCGACGCCACCCGCGCCAACTACCGCGGCGCGGCCGACGGACAGGAGTCCCTCGCCCCGGTGGCCGCCTTCCCGGCCAACGAGTTCGGCGTCTACGACCTGGCCGGCAACGTGGGCGAGTGGGGCAGCGAGTGGTACCTGCCTGACTGGCACAGGGAAGCCGCCAAGTCCAATCCGGTTCAGGGCAAGGACAAGGAGCGGAAAGTCCGCCAGTACACCACCCCGGTCGGCGACATCGTCGACGAGCCCTACTTCATCCCGCTGCCTTACCGCCAGGTCTTCGGCGGGAGTTGGCTGGACGAGGCCGATGGACTCAGGGTCTCCAACCGCTCGTCGCGGAAGCCGAACTGGCGCGACGTGGCCACCGGCTTCCGGTGCGTCGAGTCGGTCGCGCGCTGAGCAACTCGCGAGTCTCCAGCGAGCCGACAGGTAACCGCCGACAGGTCGCGAACCTGCCGGCCTGGAAGCCCAGCGCTTCGCCAGGAGACGTCGATCATGTTGCGCCTCGCGCTGGTGTCCGCCGCGACCTACGGCAAGGGCACCGAGCGGACCCCCGGATCCCATCACGGGACCGCCTTCGCCACCTCCTTCAACGGCTACGATGACGAGCTCGCCAAGGCTCACCAGTGGACCTTCATCCGCGCCAGCCGGCAGATCCCGGACTGCCGCGTGGTCAAGGTCTGGGATCCCGACCGGGAGTGGGCGGAGCGGCTCGCGCGCGTCTGCGACATCCCCGAAGTGGTCGATTCGCCCGAGGCCGCGGCCGCGGGAGTCGATGCCGCGGTGGTGGTTGACGACGGCAGTCGCGAGCAGTACCGCTGGGGCCTGCCGGCTCTGGCCAAGGGCCTGCCCACGTTCATCGACAAGCCACTGGCCATGACCGCCGCCGAGGCGCGCGCGACGGTGGACTACGCGGCGGCGCACGGCGCGCTGCTGATGTCCGCCTCGTCGCTGCGCTACGTGCCGGACATCCAGGCCCTCAAGGAGGAGGTCGGCGCGCTGCAGCCGGTGCCCATCGCCACCACCATCTGCGGCAACGAGCTGGTCTACTACGGCATCCACGCCCTGGAGATGGCCTACGAGGTGTTCGGGCCTGGGGCGGTCTCGGTGCGCAATGTCGGCCAGCCCGGCCGGAACCTCTGCCGGGTCCGGTTCGAGTCCGGACTGGACCTGATGCTGATGGTCGGCGAAGGGCAGTACATGCGCGCCGGGTACCAGATCGCCGTCCATGGCAAGGGCGGCTGGAAAACGGTCCAGCCCAATCTGCAGGACCTCTACCTGTACCTGTTGGAGCGGTTCGTGGAGATGGTCCGGACCGGGGTGCAACCGGTGCCGAACGCCGAGATGCACGAGGTGATCGCCGTCCTGGAGGCGGGCCGGCGGTCGCTCGAGACGGACCAGGAAGTCGACGTGAGGGCGGTCATGGCCGAACCGGCGGTCGCCCTCTAACGCGGGAGGGACGGCATGGGCGAATCGCTGCCGGCGGCGGTCCTGGCTCACTGGGCGCTCGACGGCGCGACGGTGCGTGCGGCCGGCGGCACCGCCGGCCGCACCTGGCGGGTCGAGCGCGACGGCCGGGCCTGGTTCGTCCGCCGCCGCGGGGCGCGCACCTCGGCCCCCGAGCGGATCGCCTTCGACCACGGCCTGCGCGGGCTCCTGGCGGAGTCCGGCTTCCCCACTGTGGCGCCGCTGGAGGCGCCGGCCGGCGGACGGTTCGTGGTCGGCGAGGACGGCGTCTACGAGGTCTACTGGTGGGTGGATGGGCTGGGCCTGACACCCGACATCGCCGAGCGGGGACGACTCAAGGTGGCGGCGGTGCTGGCCCGGTTCCATGAGCTGGCCGCCGCCTACCAGGCGCCGTGCGAGGAGCGCGTGCCGCAGTTCGGCCACTACCCCATCGCCGTCGAGCAGCATCCGCGGTTCGACCACCCGGAGGCGTTCGCCGCGGTGATCGCCTTCGTCCGCGACAGCTATGCTACGCCGTCGCAGGTGCCGGCGGTCGAGCGCGCCACCGAGTGGGTGCGGTGGCTGGGCCAGGCGTACTCCGACGAGGTCTACGCCAAACTGCCCAAGTCGGTCATCCACGGGGACTTCAACGGCTGCAACCTGCTCTTCGCCAGCGACGGCCGGGTGGTCGGCGTGTTCGACTACGACTGGGCCTGGCGCGACACCCGGGTCCGCGACGTCGGCGAGGCGCTGTTCTTCTTCGGCGCCTGCCGAGACGAAGCCCCGGACACGGGGAGCATCTGGTCGCTGACCGCCTGCCCGCGGTTCGACACGGCGAGGATGGCCGATTTCCTGCACAGCTACCGGCAAGCCTCGCCGCTGAGCGACGACGAGCTGGCGGCGACGCCGCTGGCGATGCTGGGCCGCTGGGTGGCGTGTCGGACCGAAGGAGCAATGAAGGTGCCGGAGCGACGGCGTGCCGAGTTCCTGCTGGCTGACTTCGAGGTGCCGTTCCGGTGGTATCAGGCCGAAGCCGAGAAGCTGCTGAACCTGGCCAACCGGTAGGGGCGGCCCTGCGGCTGGTCGCGCTCCTGATCGCCGGCCTGACCGCCGCCGGCGGCCAGGAGCCGGTGACCGTGGCGCCGGAGTTGTTCGCCCTGCGGGTCACCACCCCGCCGGTGATCGACGGCGTGATCGACGACGACTGCTGGCAGTCCGCGGCCCACGTCGAGGGCTTCTACAACCCGGCCGACAACCGGCGGGAGACCGAGCACACCGAGGCCTGGATCTGTTACGACGGCGACTTTCTCTACGCCGCCATCCATGCGCACGACGCCCAGCCGGAAACCATCCTGGCGCAGCAGACCCAGCGGGGGGGAAGCCTGGCGCGCGACGACTATGTCAACCTGCACGTCGATCCCGTCCGCCGGCAGAACAGCCGGTACACCTTCCGCGTTTCGCCCAACGGCACGCAGCACGACACCATCCCCGACGTCGGCAGCGGCAACATCGCCTGGGCCGGTGACTGGTATGCCGGCGCGCAGCGCGTCCTGGACGGGTACACGGTCGAGATTGCCGTCCCGTTCACCACGTTGCGCTACCCGCGGGGCCAGACGGCTTTCGCGGTGGCCTTCGGGCGGAACCTCGAGCGCGAGGAGGAGGGCAGCTTCTGGCCGGCCATGAAGGACCGGTTCGAGGACCGGCTGATGGCCGTGTTCGGGCCGCTCGACCTGCGCCCGCCGCGCTCGCGGCCGGCGATCCTGCCGTACGCCATCGCCCGCGCCGACGACGAAGGCTTCACCATCCAGTCCGGGCTGGACGCCAAACACACCTTCGCCAACGACATCACCGGTCTGTTCACGCTCAATCCCGACTTCAAGAACGTCGAGGACGTGGTCGACACCATCGCCTTCTCGGACACGCCCCGCCTGCTCGGCGAGACGCGCGCGTTCTTCCGCGAAGGAAGCCGCTTCTACCCCAACTCCACCGCCCTCAACACCCGCCTGATCGGGGCGTTGAGCAGCGGCGTGAAGGCTTTCGGGCAGCTCCGCGACCTCGACTTCGGCGCGTTCTCCACCGTCAGTGCCCACGGCCGGATCGACGGCGCGTTCGACGCCACCTGGCGCTTCTCGCCGGATGTCTCGCTGGGCACCGGGATGGTCTACACCGATGCCACTCCCGGCGTGAACGTGGTCTCGGCCACGCACTTCGACGCGCAAAAGCTGTCGGGTCCGTCGTACCTGCGCTGCGGGGCCGATCTCTACCATAGCGAGACCCGCGGCGCGCTGGGCGACGGCAACGCCTGGAGCGTGTCCGGCAGCTTCGGCGGCGATCAGAAGCTGGCCGGCAGCGCCTCTTACACGTTTGTCGATCCGACCTTCCGCGCGGTCTTGGGCTACGTCCCGGAGAACGACCGGCGCGGGTGGGGGGTCGCCCTGTCCGAAAGCCGGCGCAGCCCGACCCGGTTCGTGCGCAACCGGAGCTGGAGCTTCTCGCATGGCCAGCGGGCCTTCAGCACCGGGGCGCTGCTCCACGCCGGCACCGCCCTCAACGGCGACCTGAGCTTCGCCAACGGCACCTCGGCGGGGATTCGGCTGTACACCGCCCAGCGCCCGCCGAACCGGGATCGCAGCGTGGGCGTGGTCGCGGCCTGGGGTCTGGAGACGCTCTACGACGAGGGCTCGCTCAGCGTCACCTACGGCCAGCGCGGCGGCGGGGACTACTTGTTCGCCCAGATCGCCCAGGGCTGGGCACCCCTCCCGGCGCTCCGGTTCCACCTCAAGACCGAGATCACCAACCGCCTGTTCCACAACCCGGCCACGGCCGATGTCCACCTGACGCAGACCGTGCTCACCAGCACCTACGAGCTGAACCCCTATTCGAGCGTCAGCGCCCGGTTCGTGGAGCGGGACGGCCAACTGAACCTGTTCCTCGCCTACCGCAACGCGCCGGCCAGCGGACGGGCCTGGTACCTGTTCTTCGGCGACCCCAACGCGGTGCGGACCGAGGCCCGGTTCCAGGTCAAGATCACCTGGCCGCTGTAGCTCAGCCGCCGCTCATTCCGGAGCTGGTGGTCATCCCCGGCACGCCACCGACGATCCGCCAGCCCTGCTGGCCCTGTCGCAAGGTCAGAGTCAGCGTCTTGCCGCCGCCCGTGGCCACCACCGTGGCGTCCTGCCCATCGACCGCCGGCGCGCCGGCGGTCATCCCCCCGGCCGGGTAGCCCATCGACCGCAGACCGGCCTCGGTGTCGTCGCGCATCCGCGCGGTGATCTGGGTCCGCTGGCCGGCGGGGAAGCTGTCCCAGTCGGGATTCGCCGCGGCGGCGATGGCGTCGAAGTCGATCAGCTCGGCGGCGGCGGCGTAGTCGCTGCGGCCCATGGCGTCATTGAACTGGGCGAAGCACCCCGCCGGCGAGGTGGCCTGCGGCGACTTGCAGCCCGCCAGAGTCAGCGTCACCAGGAGCCAGCCGAACCGTCTCATCGTCTCTCTCCGCGGCGAAGGAACCCACCGTCGCGAGGCCAACCGCGCGGCATGGCCGCCGAACCCGAGACGCCGCTCGCCGCGCCCGAGGCCCGCTTCCGCCACGATCCCCAGGCGGTCCTGGGCACGGCGATCGTGGCCCTGTTCGTCCTGGTGGCGGTGTTCGCCGGCACGCTGACGCCTTTGGACCCGTACGAGCAGTATCCTGCCGGCCTGACCGCCGCCGGGATGCCCGTGCCGCCCGGGACCACCTTCACCGTCGAGCGCGACGGCCACCGCCAGACGCACCGGTTTCTGCTGGGCACCGACAACCTCGGGCGCGACCTGTACACCCGCCTGGTCTACGGAGCGCGCATCTCCCTGGCGGTGGGGGTGCTGGCGATGCTCACCGCGGTCTTCATCGGCGCCGTGGTGGGGCTGCTGGCCGGCTATTGCCGCGGGTTGGTCGAGTTGGTGCTGATGCGGCTGACGGACATGATGCTGACCATCCCCACCCTGGTCTTGGCCATCGCCCTGGCGGTGGTCATGCCGAAGGGCACGGTGCGTTTCGGCGTCGGTCCGCTCGGTCCCTACGAGCTGCCCCGGCAGGTGCTCAACCTGTTCCTGGTGATCGGCCTGGTCAACTGGACCGGCATCGCCCGCGTCGTCCGCAGCGAGACGCTACGGGTGGCGGCCATGGAGTATATCGAGGCGGCGCGGGCGGTGGGCTGCGGCCACGCCCGGATCATGCTGCGCCACGTCCTGCCCAACGTGCTGCCGACCATCCTGGTCCTGGCCAGCCTGGCCACGGCCAACACCATCCTGCTCGATGCCGGGCTGAGCTACCTGGGCATCGGCACGCCTCCGCCGCTGCCGAGTTGGGGGGCGATGATCAACGACGGGCAGCCCTACCTGGTGGCGGCCAAATGGATGATCCTCGGGCCGGGCCTGTGCGTGGTGATGGCGGTGCTGGGCTTCAACCTCATGGGCCAGGGCCTGCAGCACGCCCTCAACCCGCACCGGCGGGGGTAGTCCCGTCGTAGAGCGACTCGTCACGGACGTCGAACAGATCTTCATGACCTTCCGGCGTGTTGATCACGATCCCGCCCACGGTCAGGATCGGCCGGTCGTGAAAGGCTTTGAGGCTCGACTTGATGATGGCCTCCATCTCCCGCGCGATGAGTTGATAGGCCAACTCGGTTAGCGCCAGGAGCGGCTGGGGAGCGGCCACCACCCTCTGGGCCTTGGAGGCCAGCGAGCGGAGCAGCATCGCCTGCTCGATATCGATGGGGTTCAGGTCGGCCTTGACGGCCTCGCCGCCGGCGGCCTGGAAGCGCGCCAACAGGCCGGCCAGCGCCCCGCAGCAACTGGTCTCCGCGGCCTGGCCGCGTCGCTGGATGCGGCCGAGGCTGCCGTCGGCGGCCAGCCCGATGTGCGAGCCGTAGACGATCACCGCCGCGCCGCCGTCCGGCACGTGGTGGGCGAAGGCCGTCATCCCGGTCGTGCCGACGAACGGCACCCCCGCCAGCCCGCCCATCTGGAACGGCGCGCCGAACCAGCCGGCCAGCTCCGACCACTCGTGGTGCACCTCGTCGGAGCAGAGGCAGAGGGCGACCAGCGCGGCGTCGGGGCCGCGGCCGCAGTCCCAGACCCGGCGCACCAGGCGGTTGGTCAGCTCCTGGCGCCCGACGGCTCCGGGGAAGTGCGCGCGAACCTGTCGCTCGATGTCCATCCGGCTCGATCCTGGCCGCCGATTCGCCGCCGACTTGACGGCACCTTGCGCCCTCGCGTACAACAGCACATCCCGGAGAGAGCCGACCATGACGCGACTCTGGCCGCTGCTGATAGCCGTTTCCTGTGCCCTGGCCGAGACCGTGACGCTGCCGGTGACCATCGCCACGGCCAACGGCTGCCGCCACGACTCGCGCCACGCCGAGGCCCTGCCGGCCGTCCCGGTGCCCGGCCCCGACGGCACTATCGTGCTCGCCGGCGCCCCGGTCCGGGCTTCGCTCGACCCCGAGGCGCCCGCCACCGGCGACGACGGTCTGCCCGAAGCCGGGTACCTCCGCTACGACTTCCAGGTGCCGGCCGCCGCCACCTACACCATCTGGGCGCTGGTGGCCACGCCGCCGGGCCGCTCCCGGTTCGTCGAGATTGTCGACGGCAACCGCATCGCCGCGCATTTCGAGGAGCTGAGCGAGAAGTCAGCCCGCCCCGACCACTGGGTCGAGCGGCCGAAGGTGGCCCTGACGGCCGGACTCCACCGCCTCGCGGTGGCCTCGTTCGGCTACCAGATGGCGCGGGTGAAGTCACTGGTCTTGGCCCCGGCCGGGGTCGAGCCGACTGGCGACGGGCCGCCGCCGGTGACCGCCTCGCCGACCGGCGTGCGGGTCGAGACGGCCGAGTTGACCGTGCCGGGCCTGCGGCGGGTGAAGCGCCTGGCCGGCGCGCCGAACGCGGCCGTGAGCTGGTCGACCGACGGCGGGCAGTCGTGGCAGCCCTTCCCGGCCGCCGGCGCGGACACCTCGGCGCCGGTGCGGTTCCGGCTCGAGCTCCCACCCGGCGCCGTGGCGGGGCAGTTGGCGGTCGAGGTCGAGGTGGCGGACGGGCGGTTGGCGGCGCTGACCGCCGGCGGCCTCGAGATGGTGCTGGACCGCGCCACCGGCGACTTCTTCCTGCTTCGCACCGCCGCCGGCGAGCTGCTGGCCGGCGGCCTGGCCCCCCGGCCGCTGGTGGCGGTGGACTTCAAGCGCCGCGGCGAAGCCGTCTGGTACCGCGTCGACCCGCGCGGCTGGTCGAAGCTGGTGCCGAAGGAGAAGTACTCGCGCGGGGTGTGGGACACGGTCCCGGAATCGCAGACCGCCGCGGCGGTGGCGCCCGAAAAGGTGGTTGTAGGCGAAGGCAAGGCCGAGATCGTCCACGTCCTGACCGCCCCCGAGGTGGGCCGATGCCGGGTGACTCAACGGATCGAGGCCGACCCCGACGGCTCGTTCCGGATGGTCGCCGGCGTCCAGTCGCTCGATGGCCCGGCCGACGTGGTGGTGGTCACCTATCCCAGCCTGCCGACCGTGCGCCTCTCGGGCGACGGGCTCGACGATGTCCAGCTCCGGATGCAGTCGTTCGGCGACCGGACCGTGCAGCCCGGCCGCGCGCCGCTTCGCGACGAGCTGTACAGCGGCGGGGTGGTGATGAACTGGAGCCAGGTCTACGACGCTGACGCGTCCCTCTACCTGGGCGCCCACGACCCGGCCGGCACGACCACGCTCCACGGCAGCGAGACCAGCGGCGCCGAGGCGGACCAGGTCGGTCTGTTCCTGCGCCGGTACGACGAGATCGAGCCGGGCCAGTCGGCCACCTGGTCGACCTGTCTGGCCGTCGGCCCGGGCGGCTGGCACGCTGGCGCGCGGCGCTACGGCGACTGGTTCACCAAGACTCACGGACCCGCCGTCTACCCCGACTTCCTGCGCACCTGCGACGGGTGGCTCGATCTCCAGCTCGAGAACTACGGCCGCGAGTTCCGGTTCGACAGCCTCGGCGACTGGCTGTCCATCGCCCGGGCCTCCGGGCTGGACTGGGTCCAATGCTGGGGTCAGTTCGCCTACGACGGCGGGCCGTGCTGCTGCGCCTGGTACGGACCCTCGCCGCTGTACGGGGGACTGGCCGGCTGGAAGCAGGCCTGCGCCGAGATCCGGCAGCGCCAGGGCCGGGTCGGCGGGTACTTCCACTACGCCTACGTCGACCGGCTGCCCACCTTCTTCGACACCTTTCTGGGCCACTTCGGCAAGCAGGAGTTCGATCGCTCGCTGCCCTGGGACACCGCCGAGGGACAGCACAAGCTGCTGGCGGTGCTCGACCCCGCCGGCACGGTGCCGCCGGTCAGGCCGCCGCAGGCCGAGCTCGATGCGTACGCGGCGAAGATCGAGGAGCATCGCAAGCTGTACGCCGACGGCCAGCGCGCCGCGCCGGTGATGTGGTGGGAGGAAGCCTACGTGCCCGACCCCGCCTGGCGCAAGTGGCTCGCCGACTGGATCGTCGACCGGTACGCCAAGGAGTACGGCTGCACCGGGACCTACATCGACGTGCTCGGCACCGGCCGCTGCGTGATCGACTACGACCCGCGCCGCGGGCACAACGGCGACGGCCAGTGGGGGCAGGGCCGGCTGCTGCTGGCCAAGGAGGTCTCCGAGCGCGGCCGGAAAGTCGACCCGTCGTTCTCCCTGTCGATGGAGGGTCTGGCCGACCAGCCGGGCCTGTACGCCGCCGCCATGTGCAGCGGCGTCTACC
>JAANMW010002179.1_pt1 | contig 18204 bp, 15 predicted proteins | sample 7279671 | NCBI WGS metagenome assembly JAANMW01 (sample SAMN14094541, study PRJNA606508) | bioreactor metagenome | isolation source: A lab-scale SPAN reactor treating ammonium-rich wastewater day 247 | place: Ireland: Galway | collected 2017-09-19
GGCACCGGATAGACGAAGAAGGGCCCGACCCCCATGCGCCCGGCCCAGTCATGGGCGGCGGCATCGGCATCGGGGACCACATATCCGTGCTGGAACAGGGTTCCGTAATGGCGGCTCATGCTTTTCCTCCTTGGTGGCGGGTGGTTGCCGCGATCCGCGCCGCGGCGGCGCTACGGCCGGCCATCCCGGCCCGGCCCCAGCGTGGCGAAGGAAAAGGGGTGGCTGTCATCCGTCACCTCCAGCAGTTCCAGCACATTGCCGTCGGGATCGTGGCCGTAGACCGAGGCATGGCTGGCCCGGCGCTGCGGGGCCGAGCGAAAGCGGATGCCCGCCGCCTCGAGCCGGGCGACCTCGGCCGCCAGCTCGCGGACATGCAGGCAAAGATGGGTGATGCCATGATCCTGGATGCCGCGGTCCGGCCGGCTGGGGGCGGGGCTCGAGAACTCGAAAAGCTCCAGAAAGCAGTTGCCGGCGCGCAGCTTGGCCTGCCGCGCCGCCGATCCCCTGAGGCCCATGATCGTGTCGGGCAGCGCCGCGCCCTGCGCCCAGTCCATGCGCGAGGCGACGGTGAAGCCCAGCACGTTGCAATAGAAATCCAGCGCCCGGTCCAGGTCCGGGGTCGAGATGGCGGCGTGGTGGATGCCCAGGATCACGGCCGCGCCTCGGCCGCCGCATTGCTGCCCGCCACCCGGCCAAAGACGATGGCATTGCCGATCGAGGCGCCGCCGCCGGCATAGCAGGGGCCGAACATGCCGCCCGTCGTCTCGCCCGCGGCATAGAGGCCCGCAATCGGCCGGTCGGCCTGGTCCAGCACCCGCGCCTCGGTGTCGATCCTCAGCCCGGTGCCGGTCCAGCACACGATGGCCGGCCGGATGCGCGCGCCGTAGAAGGGCGGGGTCGAAATCGGCTTCAGATGCTCGGCCGGCTTGAAGAAATGCGCATCCCGCCCGGTTTCGGCGGCGCGGTTGGCGGCGGCGACGGTGGTGGCCAGCGTCGCCGCGTCGATGCCGAGCTGCGCCGCCAGCCCCTCCAGCGTATCGGCCTGCGCGACCTGCCCGCGGGCGGCGAAATGCGCCAGCCGGTCCGCCGACCAGTTCGGCGCGGTGGCCGAGCGGGCCTCGCGCCGCGCCGCCTCGTCGAAGATCGCGAAGCATTCGCGCGCGGTCTGTTCGTTCAGCAGTTCGGACAGGATGGAATATTCGCAGGATTCGTCGACGAAGCGGCGCCCCTCATGCGTGACATGGATCAGCCAGGGCGGCAGATAGGTCTCCAGCTCCTTTTCCCAGCCCGGCGTCATCAGCAGAAGGCCGCGATCCGGCCGGGTGATGCCGGCGCCAAGGCGACGGCCGATGCGAATGCCGTCGCCCTGGGAATGGGGCGAGCCGATATACCAGGACAGCTCGCCCTGCGCCGCGGCAGTGGGGTAAAGCTCGGCCAGCAATTGCCGGTTGGCGCCGAAGCCTCCGGTGGCCAGCACCACCACCCCCGCCGTCACCCGGTCGCCCTCGACCAGGATGCCGGCGACGCGGCCATCCTCGACCAGCAACTCCTGCACCCGGCTGCGCAGCGCCATGTCCACGGCAAGGCCGCTCAGCGAGCCCTCCAGCACCTCGGCGATCTCGGCGCCATGGCCGCGGGCGCGATGGCCGCGCCGGATCTTGTCCACGCCCGAGCAATAAAGGTTCTCCTCGGGGAAATCGACGCCCAGCCCGACCAGCCAGTCGAAGGCCGGCGTCGCGTCGTGGCACAGCCGCCTGACCAGCGCCGGGTCGAGCTTGTATTGGTTGATATGCAGGTAATAGCGGTAAAGCGCCTCGGGCGTGTCCTCGATCCCCGCCCGGCGCTGGAGCGAGGTGCCCGCCGCATAGAACACGCCCCCCGACAGGGCGGTCGAGCCGCCGGCCTTGTCGCCCGCCTCGACCATCAGCACGCGGGCGCCGGTCTGAGCGGCCATATGCGCCGCCGCAAGCCCGGCCCCGCCGGCGCCCACCACGATGACGTCGTAATCCCTGTCCATCACGCTGCTCCCTTCATCCCCGGTGCGGCGCCCTGGGCCATGTCCTCCAGGACCATGGCGGCGCATCTCTCGCCGATCATGATCGACGGCGCGTTGGTGTTCCCGGCCGGCAGCCGCGGCATGATCGAGGCATCCGCCACGTAAAGCCCGCCGATGCCATGCACGCGCAGCCGGTGATCGACCACGCCGCCCGCGGCCAAGGGCAGCATGGCGCAGGAGCCCACGGGATGCAGGTTCGCGATGCCGTGGCCACGCAGCCAGTCGACGATCTCGGCCTGGGTCCGCACCGCGGGGCCGGGGCGGATCTCTTCGGCCATATAGCGGGCCAGCGCCGGCTGGCTGGCGATATGGCGCGTGATGCGGACGGCATCGGCCATGGCCATGCGGTCCACCTCGTCGCGAAAGAAATTGTGCCGGATCACCGGATCGGCAAAGGGGTCGGGCGCGCGCAGCCGCACCTCGCCGGTCGCCACCGGGTCCAGATGCACCGGGCTCATGGTGAAGCCGGGAAAGTCGTGGACCCGCATCCCCCGCCTGTCGCGCGAGGCGACCGACCAGATGTTGGTGTTGATCTGCAGGTTGGGCCGGTCCCTCGTCTCGTCCGTGCGGGTGAAGATGCCGGCAAAGATGCCGTTCGCGGCCAGCGGACCGCGCCGGGCCAGCACATATTGCGCCCCGGCGATGGCCTTGCGCAGCGGGCTGCGCGCCAGTTCGTTGATCGTCACCGGCTCGCGGCAGCGAAAGATCAGCGAGCAATAGAAATGGTCACGCAGGTTGGCGCCGACGCCGGGCAGGTCGTGCAGCACCTCGATGCCGTGGGCGCGCAGATGATCGGCCGGGCCGATCCCCGAAAGCTGCAAAAGCTGGGGCGAGCCGAAGGCCCCGCCGCAGACCACGACCCCGTGCCGCGCCCGCGCCTGCAGGATGCGCCCGCCTTGGCGGTATTCGATGCCGACGGCCTTGCGGCCCTCGAACAGCAGCCGCGTGGCATGGGCGCCGGTGTCGACGCGCAGGTTGCGGCCCGCCGCCGACAGGTAGGCGCGGGCCGAGTTGCAGCGCCGCCGGTTGCGGGTGGTGGTCTGGAACAGGCCCACCCCCTCTTGCCGGGCACCGTTGAAATCGGGGTTTGCGGGGATGCCGGCCTGTTTCCCGGCCTCGATGATCGCCAGCGCCACCGGCGACGGGTCGGGCTGGTCCGAGACGGCCAGGGGCCCGCCGATGCCGTGATAGTCGTCGGGGCCGCGCGCCTGGTCCTCGGCCTTCTTGAACCAGGGCAGCACGTCCTGCCAGCTCCAGCCAGGATTTCCCAGCTGCGCCCAGTTGTCGTAATCGCTCGGATGGCCGCGGATATACAGCATGCCGTTGATCGAGCTGGTGCCGCCCAGAACCTTGCCGCGCGGGTTGTACATCGGCCGCCCGTTCAGTTCCGGCTCGGGCTCGGATTCGAACATCCAGTTCACCTTGGGATTGGTGAACAGCATGGGATAGCCCATCGGCACCTTGATCCAGAAGGCGCTGTCGCGCGGGCCCGCCTCGAGCAGCAGGACACGGTATTTCCCCGATTCCGCCAGCCGTCCGGCCACTGCGCAGCCCGCGGAACCGGCGCCCGAGACGATGAAGTCGAACTCGCTGTCGAAACGCATTGCGTCCTCCTTGCGCAACGGGCGCGCCCCTGCCGGCGCGCGCGCCTGCGGTGCCTTACAGATCCTCGGGGCGCGCGAAGCTGCCGTCCTTGACGGTCAGGATGCCCATGCCGAAGGTCGCGGCGCGTTCCGGGGTGAAGTTGTAGACGCCCTCGCCCACGATCACCGGCACGTCCTTGATATTGGCCAGGGCGTCGCGCATCTCCTCGCGCGTGGCATCCGGCCCGGCGCGGCGCAGCGCGTCGGCAAAGACCATCATCGTCGAATAGCCCTGCGGCGCCCAATTGTCGGCCTCGACCCCGTGCCTGGCCTTGTAGGCTTCGGCAAAGGCGCGCGAGGGCTCGTCGAAGCCGCCGGGCGTCCATTCGCCGATCACGGTCACGCCCTCGACCGCGCTGCCGCCGGTGTTGAGGAACTCGGGCGAGGCCAGCGATTGCAGCCCGAAGATCTGCACCTCGGGGTCAAGGCCCGCCTGCTTGAACTGCATGATGACATTGGCGCCAAGCGCGGCCGGCGTGGCGATGAACAGGCAGTCGGCATCGCTTTGCGCCACCTTCACCGCCAGGGCCGAGAAGTCGATGTCGGACAGCTTGACGCCGTCGAGCTGCGCCTTCACCCCGTGTTCCTTTACCCGCTCCATGAACACATTCGCCATGGCGACATAGGCTTCGTTGTCCAGGACGGTGATGACCGCGCAGTCCTGCACGCCGCGCTTTTCGGCGGCATAATCGGCGATCGGCGGCGTCGCGATCGAGGCCGGCTGCGAAAACGGGAAGGACCAGGGCCCGGCCTGCGGCACGGCGTCGTTGTTTGACTGCATATAGGCCAGGATGCCCAGATCGTTGGCCGCGGCCGCAGCCGCCGGGGCGATGGCGCCGGTGGTCGGGCCGATGATGGCGATGTTTTCCGAATCGGCGGCACGCCGGCCGATCAGGCCCAGCGCCTGGCCGCGGTCGCCCGCATCGTCATCCAGCGTATACTGGATGGTGACGCCCTCGCCCGCCAGGCCCTTGGCGTTGATGTCCTCGATGGCCATGACCGCGCCGTCGGCGATGCCGCGGCCGATGAAGGCCGGGCTGCCGGTCAGCGACTGGATGATCGCCACCTTGACCTCCTTGGCCATGGCCATCGGCGCAAAGGCGGCAGAGGCGGCAAGCGCGGTGCCCATCAGGATTCTCAGTGACATTCGTTCCTCCCGTCCTTGGGCGCGCTGCCGCCGCGCCCTGGCGCGGCAATCCGGCTGCCCCTGTTGAAACCTGCGCCCGACACGGCCGCGCCGGCAAAGCGGCGGGCGGTCGTCGATTCGTGCATGCGGGTAAATGAACACAAATTCACAGTTGTTGTATACAAAAATATGTGCCTATGAATTATAAGACGGAAGAATCCGAAGAACCCCGGCCGGGAAGGGAGAGGCTCGTGTTCCTGCAACAAATCGTCAACGGATTGGTGATCGGCGGGGTCTATGCGCTGTTCGCGCTTGGCTTCACGCTGATCTTCGGCATCCACAAGATCATGAACCTCGCCCATGGCGGTATCTTCATGACCGGGGCCTTCATCGGCCTTTACTCGGTCCAGGCGGGATTGCCGCTTTGGCTGGCCTTCATCCTGGCGATGATCGGCGCCGGCCTCGTCTCGGTCATCATCGAGGTCACGGCCTTTCGCCGCCTGCGCCAAAGCGGCGAGGTCGAGTTCAGCGCCCTGATCTCCTCCATCGGGGCGAACCTGGTGCTGGTGTCCATCGCGCAGATGCTGTCCAAGACTCAGGTGCTGCGCTTTCCCTTCGACACCTTCCCGGTGGTGATCTTCAAGGTCTGGGGGCTGCGGGTCTCGGCGTTGCAGCTGGCGATGGCGGTGCTGGCGATCCTGCTGGTGGCGGGGCTTTCCTGGTATCTCTACCGGACCGGCTTTGGCCGCCAGGTCCGCGCCGTGGCGCAGAACGAGCGCGCGGCGCTGCTGGCGGGCATCCGGCCCAGCGTCATCTATTTCCAGACCTTCATGCTGTCGGGCATGCTGGCAGGGGCGGCGGGGGTGCTGGTCGGGCTGGCCTTCAACTCGATCCATTTCATGATGGGCGACCCCTTCCTGCTGCGCGGCTTCGTCGTGGTGATCCTGGGCGGGCTGGGCTCGGTCGCGGGGGCGCTGGTCGCCTCGCTGGGCTTCGGCGTGCTGCAGACGCTGAGCGTCGCCTACCTGTCCTCGCGGCTGTCCGACATCATCATCTTCGGCCTGCTCTTCGCTGTGCTGCTGCTGCGCCCCAACGGCCTTTTCGGGCAGGACGAGGCCGGCGTGCTGAGGGGGCGCCGCTGATGGACACCCTGCTGAGCTTTCGCCCGCTGTTCGACCTGTTCCTGATCCACCTGGGCTTTGCCTATTCGCAATATATCGTGCTGCGCGCCGGCGCCTTTTCCATCGGCAATGTCGGCCTGTCGGCCATCGGCGCCTATACCGCGGCCATCCTGACGGTGAACTACGGCCTGCCGCTGCCGGTGACGCTGCTGGCCGGGGCCTTTGCCGGGCTGGCCTTCGGCGCGCTGCTGGCGATCCCGCTGGCGCGGCTGCGCGGGGTCTACCAGGCCATCGCCTCGCTGGCCTTCGTGCAGATCGTGCTGTCGGCCAATCTTTATGCCGAGAACGTCACCGGCGGCGCCATGGGCTTTTCCGGCATCCCCAAGCTGGTCGGCACCGGGACGCTGCTGGTCTTTGCCCTGGCGACGATCCATGTGATGCTGGCGATCTCGCGCTCCCGGCTGGGCCGGGCCTTAGACGCCGTGCGCGAGGACGAGGGCATGGCCGTGTCGCTGGGCATCAACGCCGCGCGCACGCAGGCCATCGCCTATATGATCTCGGGCCTGCTGGCCGGGCTTTTCGGCAGTCTCGAGGCGCTGCATTCCTATGCGGTCGAGCCGAACCAGTTCGGCTTTCACCTGATCATCGTGATCCTGTCCTATGTCGTGCTGGGCGGGCGGCGCAGCGTCTGGGGACCGCTGGTGGGCGTCGCCCTGCTGATCGCACTGCCCGAGATCTCGCGTCCGCTCGCCGATGCGCGGATCATGATCTATGGCCTGATCCTGATGGCGGTGATGAACTTCATGCCGCGCGGCATCGTCGACACGCTGGTCGCCCGCCGCACCCGCGCCGCCAACCCCGAGGTCCGCCAGGCAGAGGTGAAGGGATGACCGATCTTGTCCTTGAGCATGTCCACAAGAATTTCGGCGGCGTCATCGCCTCGAACGATGTCAGCATGCGGGTGCCGGCGGGCCGGATCACCGGCCTGATCGGGCCGAACGGCGCCGGAAAGACCACGCTGATCAACCTGATCACCGGCATGTTGTCGCTCAGTTCGGGCAGGGTGCTGTTCGGGGGGCGCGACATCTCGGCCGAGCCGGCCGACAAGGTGGCGCGCGCCGGCATGGGCCGCACCTTCCAGAACATCCGCCTGCAGAAGGAGGCGAGCGTGCTGGCCAATGTCATGGTCGGCTTTCACCGGCACGAGACCTGTTCGCTGGTCGCGGCGATCCTGGGCCTGCCCGCGTCGCGGCGCGAGGATGCGCTGCTGCGGCAAAAGGCGATGGCGCTGCTCGGGCGGTTCGGGATGGCCGGGCATGCCGACAGCCCGGCGGGCAGCCTGGCCTATGGCCACCAGCGCAAGGTCGAGATGATGCGGGCGCTCGCCACCGATCCCGACCTGATCCTGCTGGACGAGCCGGTCGCCGGCATGAACGACGTCGAGGCGCTGCAACTGGGCCGGATCTTTCGCGAGCTTGCCGACGAGGGCAAGGCGATCCTGCTGATCGAACACAACATGCGCTTCGTGCAGGAGCTTTGCGACCACGTCTATGTGCTGGACGGCGGCCGGCTGATCGCCGAGGGCAAGCCCCGCGACGTGGTTGCCGATCCCGCCGTCATCACCGCCTATCTGGGAGAGGAATGATGCTGCTGACGGTGACGGACCTCCATGCCTCCTACAGCGGCATCCGCGCGCTGGCCGGGGTTTCGCTGAACGTCGCGCAGGGCGAGATGGTGGCGCTGATCGGGCCGAACGGCGCCGGGAAATCGACGCTGCTGAACTGCATCAGCGGCATCGTCCGGCCCGGTGCCGGCCAGATCCGGGTCGAGGGGGCCGAGCTGGTGCGCAAGCCCGCCTGGGCCATCGCGCGCATGGGCATCCTGCAATCGCCCGAGGGACGGCAGGTGCTGCCCGACATGTCGGTGATCGAGAACCTGCGGGTCGGCGCCAACGCCCTGCACGGCCGCCGGCCCACCCATGACATCCAGGCGGTGTTCCGCCTGTTCCCGATCCTGCGGGAGCGGCAGGAACAGCTGGCCGGCTCGCTTTCCGGGGGCCAGCAGCAGATGCTGGCCATCGGTCGCGCGCTGATGGGCGGGCCGCGCCTGCTGCTTCTGGACGAGCCCAGCCTGGGGCTTGCCCCGGTCATCGTGCAGCAGGTCTTCGACGCGCTGGCGCAGCTGCGCCGCGACGGCATGACGATCCTGCTGGTGGAACAGAACGCGCGCAAGGCCTTGCAGGTCTCGGACCGCGCCTATGTCATCGAACACGGCCATGTCGTGGCCGAAGGACCCAGCCGCAGGCTGGCGCAGGACGACGGCGTGATCGCGCATTACCTGGGCACCGGCGGGCATTAGCCCGCCCTGCCCTTGTCCCCGCGCCGCTATGCGGCCGCGGCTTCGGTTTCCAGCGCCCGGCGCGCGCGCATATGTTCGGCCGGCAGGTTCACCGTCTCGACGCAGACCAGCCTTTCGCCGCGATAGCTGCGCACCAGAAGCCGCGCCGGGTCGGGCGAGGGCTCGATCTCGGTCCGGTCGGCGCCATCGCGCAATCCGGCGATTTGCAGCTTGTGCGGGCCCTGGTCGCTCCAGAACCAGGGCGTCCTGGCAAAGGGCACGGGCTGGCCCGCCAGCCGCTCGGCCAGGCATTTCGCCTGATCCACGGCGGCCTGCACGGATTCCAGCCGCAGATGCGGCCCGCCCGGCCCCTGCGCCACGGCGGCGCAATCGCCGATCGCCGAAATGGCCGAGTCCGAGGTCGCCAGGAAGCAATCGGCAAGGATGCCGTTGTCCACCGCAAGCCCGGCCTCGCGCGCCAGTTCCGCATTGGGTACCACCCCGGTCGCCATCAGCACCGCATCCGCGGCAATCGTCCGGCCATCCGCCAGCTCCACCGCGCCGGCAGCACCGTCCGGCCGCGCCAGGATACGCCGGACCGTGACGTCCAGGTGGATCTCGGCCCCTGCGTCGCGATGCGCGCGCAGGAAATGGTCCGACACCGCCGGCGAAACCGCCCGCGCCATCAGCCGCCCGGCCGCCTCGAGCAGCGTGACCCGCAGGCCGGCGGCACGGAACACCGCCGCCGCCTCGAGCCCGATGAAGCCGCCGCCGACGATCACCACATGTCGCGCGGCCGCGGCCAGGCTGCGCATCCGGTCGGCGTCGTCCAGGCCGCGCAGCGCCATCACCCCCGGCAGGTCCGCGCCCTCGACGGGGGGAAGCCGGTTGCGGGCGCCGGTGGCCAGGACCAACTGCCCATAACCCAGCCGCCGGCCGTCCGACAGCACGACGGCGCGGCCTGCACGCTCGATCCTTTCCACGCGGCTGGAGGTCAGCACGGTGATGTCGTTCATTTCATAGAACTCGGCCTTGCGCAGCAGCAGGCGCTGGGGCTCGCCCTCGTTGAAATAGGTCTTGGACAACGGCGGGCGGCTGTAGGGCAGGAACGGCTCGTCCCCCACCAGGACGATGGGGCCGGGATAGTCCTTCTGCCGCAGGCTGATCGCCAGCTGGCAGGCGGCCTGCCCCGCCCCGACGATGACGACTGCATGATGATGGCTTCGCTGCATGGGGCCTCCGCTGGAAAAGGCGATCCCGGCGGGCCGCGCCGGGAAAGCATCTTCGCCGACAAGAACCGATCCGCGAGAGCACCTCAAGATAAAAATACGAAATAGCAGCTTTACGTATGCAATACTGCGCCAAGATTCCAGGCTGATGCCTGACAAACACGGGAAATCTAACCGCACGGTGTAGCCCGCGCGGAGAAAGCCCCGTACGCACCCAGGCGCGCCCAAATCAAAAATATATTTGACTGGTGAAATAAATATCATGAATGTGCCAAAAAATACAAGGGAGGAATCGATGAAACGAATGATCGCCGCCACCGGCGCGGCCCTGATTGCGCTTGCGACGCCGGCAATTGCCGAGCAGCCGACCGTGGTCATCATGCAGTCCCTGACCGGCCCGGCCGCCTTCATGGGCGCCGGCGTGTCCGAGGGCATGGCCATGGCCTTTGCCGAGGCGAACGAAAAGGCCGAGTTCGGCGCCGGCAAGTCCGTCCGCGTCCTGGTCGAGGACGATGCCTCGGACCGCACCCAGGCGTTGACCCTGATCACCCGCCACGCCAATGCCCCGGAGGTCAGGATGATCCTGGGCCCGACCAGCGGCGCCGTCGCCATCGCCGGGGCCGAGCTGGGCAACCGGCTGGAACTGCCCATCGTCACCCTGACCAACAACCTGGACATCCCCGCCGCCGGACCCTGGGGCTTCATCAGCACGCAGCCGCCGCGGCAGATGATGTCCTACCTGGCCGATTTCGCCGCCGACACCCGCAAGGTCGAAAGATGCTCGACCGTCTCGATCAAGGAGATCGAGGTCTATGTCGCCCTGCGCGCGGCCTTCGAGGATCTGGTCCGCGAAAAGGGCGTCGCCGTCGTGTCCAGCGAATCGGTGTCCTCCTCGGACATCGACTTCTCGACCCTGGCGACCAAGATCGCCGGGCAGGACATCGACTGCCTGTTCATCTCGGCCATGGCGGCGCAGGGCGGCAATATCGTGCGCCAGCTTCGCGAAGCCGGGCTGGACGAGAAGGTCGAGATCTTTGGCATGAACACCTTTTCCTCGCCCGAGTTCACCCAGACCGGCGGCGGCGCGACCGAGGGCGTCTACATGCTGTCCGACTGGGTGCCGGGCGGGTTCAACGACTTCTCGGTCGCCTTCGCGCAGAACTTCCAGGCCCATGCCGGCCGGGCGCCGGACAATTGGGCGGCGCTTGGCTATACCATCGGCCGCGTGGCCATCGAGGCGATGAAGGCCGCCGGACCCGAAAGCGGACGCGACGCCATTCGCGATGCGCTGAGCGCGACCAGGGACGTCGCCTCGGTGATCGGCAGCGGCTCCTACAGCTATGTCGACGACCGCTCGCCGGTCAGTGGCAGCAACGTGGTGCAGATCAGGAACGGCACCGCCGTGCTTTATACCGAATGACCCCCGGCAGGGCGCGGCAAGACAGCCGCGCGCCACCCAGATGGAGTGATCGCGATGGTGGCCGAGCCCCAGCATTTCCCGCATATCTTCCGCCCCCTTCGCATCGGGGGCATGCAGCTTTCCAACCGGATCATGGCGCCGCCGCATGGCCGCATCATCGCCGATCCGCTGGCCTCGCCGAAAGAGGCCGAGCGCTTTTCCGGCTATTGGCTCGAACGGGTCCGCAACGGCCTTTGCTGGGTCGACGGCGTCAATACCTTCATCGACAACCGCATGGTGCCGCGCGGCTATGCGCCCTCGGGGCTGGGCGCGATCCTGCGCGGCAGCGTCCACAACCCGCAGTATCGCGACCGCATGGCGCGCCTGGCCCAGGACATCCACGCCCATGGCGCCGTGGTGACGGCGCAGGTCATCAACCAGGGCGCCATGCCGCATTCCGCCTCGGGCGTGCTGGCCAATTACACCAACAATGCCGGCACCCACACCCTGACCGGCCCCGAGATCGCCCGCATGATCGAGGATTACGTCCTGGTCGCCCGCACCGTGCGCGATTGCGGGCTGGACGGGATCGAACTGCACGCCAATCACGAGGACGTGCTGCAACTGTTCCTGTCCCCCGCGACCAATCACCGGCAGGACGAATACGGCGGCAGCGCCGAAGGCCGGCTGAAGCTGCTGACCGACGTGCTGGCCGCCATCCGCGCCGAGGTGGGGCGGGATCTGACCCTCGGCATCCGCTTCAACATGCACGAGCTTTTCGAAGGCGGCTACGATCTGGACGAGGGCATCGCCATCGCCCGCGCCGTCGAGGCGACCGGGCATATCGACTTCTTCCATGGCGTCATCGGCAACAACTGGGGCGCGCCCAGCTATATCCAGCCGCATCTCTACGGCGTCGCGCAATGGTCCGAGATGGCCAGCCGCTATCGCGCCGCCCTGTCCGTGCCCGTGGTCTATAGCGGCCGCGTCGATTCCCCCGAGGCGGCCGAGGCCGTGCTGGCCCGCGGCCATGCCGACGTGGTGGGCGTCGCGCGTGGCTTTTTCGCCGACCCCGCCTTCGTCGCCAAGGCGCGCCAGGGCCGCAGCGCGCAGATCGTGCCCTGCATCGGCTGCAACGACTGCCTGCACGCGGTCTCGGTCGAGAAGCTGCCCTTCGGCTGCGCGGTCAATCCCCGCGCGGGTCGCGAGGCCGACCCACCCCCTGCCCGCGCCGCCCAGCCGCGCCGGATCATCGTCGTCGGCGCCGGCCCGGCCGGGATGGAGGCCGCCGCGGTTGCCGCCGAACGCGGTCACGCGGTGGTGCTGCTGGAGCGGGAGGAAGCGCCTGGCGGGCAGATGCGGCTGGCCGCTGCCGTGCCCGAGAACCGGCAATTCCTGGCCTATATCGACCGCCAGCACGACCGGCTGCGCGCCGCCGGCGTGGACATCCGCCTGGGAACCGAGGCCGACCCGCATGCGATCACGGCGCTTTCGCCCGACGTGCTGCTGCTGGCCACCGGCTCGCGCCCGCGCCGCCATGCCGTTCCGGGTGCCGAACTGCCTTTCGTGATCGAGGGCCGCGACCTGCTGGCGGGGCGGGCGCAGGTCGGCCGCCGCGCGCTGGTCGTCGCCCGCGAGGATCACATGCAGCCCCTGACCGTGGCCTCGGCGCTGGTCGAGCGCGGCGTGCATGTCCGGCTGCTGTATCAGACGCCGGCGGTCGCGCCGCTGGTGGGGAAATATTCCATCGGCGCGATCATGGCCCGGCTGACCGCCGCCGGCGCCGAGCTGCGCGTCATGGAGCGCGTCACCGCCATCGCGCCCGGCCGCGTGGCGACGCGCAATGTCTATTCCGGCGCCGAGGCGCTGCATGAAGGTTTCGACAGCGTGGTGCTTGCCTGCGGGGCCGAGCCCGAGACCGCGCTGGCCGAGGCCTTGCAGGCGCAGGGGGTCATCGCGCCCTTGCTGCTGGGCGACGCCTATGTGCCGGGCCGCATCCTTGCGGCGACGCGGGAAGCCTATGAGATCGCCTCGCGGCTGTAAGGAACGCGGCGGCCGCGAGGGGTTCGCGGCCGCCCGGCATGTCTGCCGGGCCTAGGGCTGGTAGCCGAAGGTTTCGAAATCGCGGGCGTAATGGTCGCGCACGCGGATGCGGTCGGCGGGGCTCCATTCGATCTCCAGCGGGTCCGAGCGCAATTCGTGGGGGTTCTGCTGGGGCGGGGTCACGCCCAGCCGCTCGGCCACGGCCGCCAGGGGGCCGGAGAGCCCGTCCTCGAGCTTGAAGACCTCGACATCCTTGCCGAGGAATTCCCATTGCGGGCGCAGGTGGTTGTCGAGGTGGAACTTGGCGCGGCGCTGCTGGTCCAGGTTTTCCTCGATCCAGGGCGAAAAGGCGGGCAGGCCCTTCCAGAAACTGTCCTTGGCCAGCTGCGCCCGCATCCGGTATTCGCTTTCGATCCGGTGATAGGGGTTGCGCACGATGGTAAAGGCGTAGTCGAAGAAGCCCTCGCCCAGCAGCGCCTCGATATCCTGCGCGCGATAATGCTGCGGCGTGCAGCGGCTGGCATGGGGAATGCCCATGGAAAACAGCCGCAGGGGGGCGATGCCCTTCATCCAGCTCTCGACCGAGGTGCCCCCCGCCTTCGGGATATGGATGAAGAGGATACGCTTGCCGTTATGCTGGATGAAGGGCATGAATATAGATCGATCCTGTCGAATACTTATCTGTATGCAAGCCAGAGGAAGCTGACACTATCATGCGCTATTTTTTAAATGGGTGAGCTTACTATCGATGATTCTCTGTGCCGTATCAGAGCAAAAATCCTCTCCAAGGAAAGATGCCAGTCGCCGGAACGCGCCATCCCCCTCCGTCAGATCCTCATACCTAATATGAATACAGGAGTCGTTTTCTTTTGCATAGCTTAGGAAAGCCGCATCCGCATTTTCGATATAGCGTTCCACTTCCTGAACAGGCCGTTTCACCCACCAACCGGACTTTGCCACAGTACCGGCATCGCGTGTTTGGAAAATGAACCTAGTCTTTGGAAAATATTTAGCGATCAGATCAAGATTGCTCTTGAGTCGTCCAAGATTGTGCGCCCATTTTATCTCTTTAAACCCCGCGACACGGGTCTCTGGGGGAGGGGAAAGAATTTCTTTCACGAAATCATTGAAGATTGTTTTTGCAAATCTGTCAGGATCCACCAGTTCAGCCCCATACCATGGATCCTTCGGCGTCTCCATGATACGTTTTATCGCTGGGTTTCGGTCATCGACAGGCTGCGCCCTGCTTTCCCGTCGCAAAGTGAAGTTTTCTTCATTGAGGCTTAGAACCGCAGAGCAAAGATGATAGATTACATTATTATTCTCGCCCCTAATGCAATATCCAGGAAAACTATTGAGATAGTTCGACATTAAAGTAGATCCAGATCGACCATATGTCACAAGGAAAACATATCCGTCCTTGGGACGATAAAGATCGAAGAATTCCTCTTTTTCAGCCATGGCGCTCCAACTCCTCACTGCTTGAGTTAACCATTTTCATTCATCTTGCCAATAGCGATATACGTTTTCGTAAGCACGAGAACGAACAAGCTATATGGATGCCGAGGAGCGGATTTCTTCCACAGCAGCTTCAAGATTCCTTATTCTAATTGACTGCGATACCATGATTTCCATCATAATATCTATCACGTCATTTCTCACTTCGTTCTCATTGAGAGGTTCCGATTTTTTTTCTCCCTCATCAAATGAAATTCCATATTTTGACTTTATGAAGTCAAATACCTTTCCATTCTGCGATATAGCCTCTTGCGTAGAGGAATAATCAAAGTATCTTTTTAGAGACCGCCGCAATCCATGCACTTTTGTGTTTTTATCCAGCATGTACTCTTCGAACAGTCTTGGGGGAGTTCTGCCTTGGAATCTATCATTGAATATTGCGCGCAACAAAAGGTCAGCGGCTTTTCGCCGCTCGTTTACCTTTTGGATCTCGCACTTCAAATCTACGCCAAGGGCCTTCGAAAAATCTGCGACAGCGTCCACTCTTGGAGTATACTTCCTGATAGAGATAATATCTCCCATTCTTTTGTGCCACTCATAAACTGGATTGTACCAATTTATGAAGCTAGCTACCGCATTCTGATAATCTCGAGTGCTGTTCTTGGTAAGCCTGTCATATATCCCCCATTGCGTGTAGGCTGAGGGAAGCCACTCTTTTGGATCCCGGACATATGCGATTATTTTCACATCTATATCCTTAAGGAGCTCCCTGATGAATGGCTCAAGCTCGACAGGACGCCCCCAAAGAGATTCGTTAGACACTATGAACTTTCTGCAATTAGACGCCTGCACGAAAGCACAAAGCTTCCTCGCCGCTTTCACCATATCCTCTGGAGGTAGCGAGAAGAAGTTAATTTGCTTATCTATCCCTGCGTAGTCGGGATTTATGGCATCGAACCACATTCCAAGATAGCAGACACCTTGCGTTCGAAGGTCATCACTATTTGCACTAAACGCCTCCTGGATCGATGAAGTGCCTGTCTTCCCCATCCCTATATGAAGGATCAGTTGTTTATTCATGAGCTTTAGGTCTCTTTTGCAGCATTTCGGTCAACCTGGAGATGAATGGCTCAACGGCACCGTCCCAATCGCGCCCCCGCATGTCCGCGCGCGCCTGCGCCGAAAGGCGCTGGACCAGGCCGGGATCGCCAGCCAGGCGCGTCAATGCGGTCAGGGCCTCGGCGATGGTCTCGGACTGGGACAGGACGATGCCGTTGTCCCATTGCCGCAAGACCTCGGTCACGGCACCCGCATCCGTGGCCATGGGAATGACCCCCGAACGCATCGCCTCCAGGATCGTCAGCGGCAGCCCCTCGTAATAGGACGGCAGGATGAAGACATCCGCCCATTCGAAGGCCGCCGCCAGCCCCTCGGGCGTGGTCAACGGCGGCTCGAGCAGCGCGCCGATATGCGGCGGGATCTCCAGCGTGCTGTCGCCCAGCACCGCCTTGCCGATCAGCCGCCACTCGACCGGCAGGCGGGCCGCCTCGGCCGCCTCGACGATGGAGATCAGCCGCTCGACGCCCTTCTGGTGATCGAGCCGCCCCAGGTAGATCACCCGCAGCGGATCGGCCGGCGAGCGCACGGCCCGGCGGGCGTCGATCCGCGCCTCGGCCCCTTCGGGCAGGTCGAAGCTGGGGGCGTTCAGCAAGGGCACGATCTTGTCGGCGGGAATGCCCATGCCGTGGCACCAGTCGCCCAGCTGCTCGGAGCAGGGCAGCACGGCGTCATAGGCATGTTCGAAGGCCAGCCCCAGGTAGGTGTTGCCGACCAGCCGCTTGAACGGGCTCTGGTCGCTCAGATGCAGCGACAGCGCCGTCTTGACGCCAAAGCGCTTCAGCCGCCCCATCACGCCCGAGATCGCGCCACCGTGGAAGTTGATGACCGCATCCAGCCAGGCCAGCATCGCCGCGGCCTGGCGCTGGTCGCCGAAGCGCGACCAATCGGGCACGTCGGTGCCCAGATAGTTGGAATTCGCCGGCCCCCAGGTCGAAAAATTCGCATCCGCCAAGAAGGTGACGCTGTCGAAGGTCTCGCGCCATTCCTCGCTGAACTGGCAGCTCTGCGCCTCCAGAACGAACAGATGCGGCCGCCAGCCGGCGCGTTTCATCGCGCGCGCGGTGTTTAGCGCCACCCGCTCAACCCCGCCGAATTCGACCAGGGGCAGGACGAAGCCGATGTCGCGCCCGTCCTTGGCCACGCGCGGATAGGCGGCGTCGGCCTTGGTGGGCACGCGGCTGATCTCATGCGTCCGCGACCGCCAGGGAATATCGGGATTGCGCCAGTCCCAGCTATAGGCCAGCGCACCGCGGTTGGGCGAGGCATGGCAGCGCGCGGCCAGCGCGACGAAGTCATGTGCCGCAGCGGTATAAAGCTCTTCGCCGGCCGAAAACAGCGACTGGGGCAATTGCAGGCGCAAAAGCGTGGTTGGCACGCCGCAAGGACGTGCGGCGATGCCGGTTGCCCAGGCGATCGAACTGTCGCGCACGATGGCAGCCAGCGTGCCGGGCCGGACCATCAGCATGGCGGGATGCAGCTCGACCGAGCCCTGTGCCTCCTGCTCGCTCCAGCCGATGCGGTCGGCTTCGCACGGCTCGATTTCAAGCGCGGCGAAGCAATGCTGGGTCAGGCGGCGCTCCATCGTCCACAACACGCCATGCAGCAGGCGGCCGCGGCGCAGCTGCTCCAGCACCGACGAATGCGTCATCACCAGGATCGGCGGCATGTGGTGCTGGCTATTGTCGGTCTGCGTGCGCCACCATTGCTGCTCGAACTCGGCCACGGTCAGGGTGCGGCCGTCGGGGGCGTCGGGATCGACCGTCAGCAGCACCTCGTGGCGGTCGGTCAGGAAGATGGCATAGCGCGGCGCCTCTTTCTGCTCCAGCTCCAGCAGCCCGCGCGGGCTGAACAGGTGCTTGTGCTTCTTGCGCATCTCGCTGCGGATCGCTTCGGAATCGCGCTCAGAATCGGCCAGCATGCTCTCGGCGCGCTTGCGATAGAGAAAGCCGAAATTGTCGATGTTGCGGCCGCGGAAGCCCGCCTCGGCCGCGGTCAGGAAGAAATCCCAATCCTCGAAGCCGGATTTGAACGAGGTGTCGAAATAGACCCCGGCGTCGAAGACCTCGCGCCGGATCAGGCTGCCGGCCTCGCAGATGTTCATCACCGTATGGATCAGCAGCGAATAGTCGCCGCCGTAATCCCCGGCCCAGCTGAGGCCGAACATGTCGATATTGGGATAGATCCAGCCGGCGTCGGGATGCTGCGCCAGCGCCGCCATGGCATTGGCCATGGCGTCGGGGCGCAGCCGATTGTCGGCGTCCAGCATGTAGATCGCCTCGACCGAAGCCCATGTCGCCAGCGCATGACGAATGCCATGGTTGCGCGCATCGCTGAGCCCGCCATTGGGCTTGCGCAGATAGGTGATCCGGTCGGGATAGCTCAGCGCATATTCCCGGCAGACCAGGTCGGTCTCGCGATGCGGGCAGCCGTCGTTGACCAGGACCAGCCGGATCGGGAAGTCTGCCCGCTGGGCCAGGACGCTTTCGATCGCCTCGGCCAGCAGCACCGAATGGCGAAAGATCGGCACGACCACCGCCAGCCGCGGCATCTGAACCGGCACCGTGTCCGCGTCCTGGGGGCGCAGGAGAATCTGTTGCATCCTCTTCCCCCTCAGAACTGCAGGCAGATGTTCGAGAAGGTAGACCAGCCGTAGTGGTTGCTGGAATGCCCGCG
>JAANMW010002180.1_pt1 | contig 18195 bp, 17 predicted proteins | sample 7279671 | NCBI WGS metagenome assembly JAANMW01 (sample SAMN14094541, study PRJNA606508) | bioreactor metagenome | isolation source: A lab-scale SPAN reactor treating ammonium-rich wastewater day 247 | place: Ireland: Galway | collected 2017-09-19
GATCAACGGCACCACCGGCTACGAGGAGGCCGCCGCGCAGGGCCTGCTGGCCGGCCTCAACGCGGGCCGCGCGGCGCTCGGGCGCGAGCCCTGGACGCCCGGCCGCGAGCAGGCCTACATCGGCGTGCTGGTGGATGACCTCATCACCCGCGGCACGGTCGAGCCCTACCGCATGTTCACCAGCCGCGCCGAGTACCGGCTGCTGCTGCGCGAGGACAACGCCGACCTGCGGCTGACGCCGATCGGCCGCGAACTGGGGCTGGTCGACGATGTGCGCTGGCGGCAGTTCTGCAGCACGCGCGATGCCGTGGCGGCGGAGACCGCGCGCCTCGGGGGACTCGTCGTGCATCCCGAGGCCGTGGATGAGGCGACGGCCGCCGCCCTCGGCGGATCCCTGCGCAGCGCGCAGCGCGCCTTCGAGCTGCTGCGTCGTCCGGGCGCGAGCCATGCGCTGCTGACCGCCCTGCCCGCGGTGGGCGCACGGCCGGCACCGGCCGGGGAGACGCCGGAGCAGGCCGAGCAGGTGGTGGCGCAGGTCGAGGTGCAGGCGCGCTACGACGGCTACGTGCAGCGCCAGCAGCTGGAGATCGAGCGCGACCGGCGCCATGCCGATGCCGTGCTGCCCGGCGACCTCGACTACGCCGCCGTCCGCGGTCTCTCCAACGAAACCTGCCAGGCACTGAGCGCGGCCCGCCCGGCCACGGTGGCCCAGGCGGCGCGCCTCTCGGGCGTGACGCCGGCGGCCATCTCGCTGCTGCTGGTGCACCTGAAAAAGAAACGGGCACGCCGTGCCTGAGCGGCGCCCGGCACGCGCGGCGCGCGCTGCCCTGCTGCCGGCGCTGCTCTGCTGCCTGCTGGCCGCCTGTGGTGGGGATGCGGCCGCGCCATCCGCCAGCCACGGCGCCATCGGCGGCGCCAGCGGCCAGGAGCGGGCGCCGCGGCAGGTGCTGCGCAAGGGCAATGGCGCGGAGCCGGAGAGCCTCGATCCCCACCGCACCGAGAGCGTCGCGGCCGCCAACATCGAGCGCGACCTCTTCGAAGGACTGGTGCTGGAGACCGAGGACGGGGAGCTGGTGCCCGGAGCGGCGCGCAGCTGGGAGAGCAGTGCCGATGGCCTGACCCATGTCTTCCACATGCAGCCCGGCGCGCGCTGGAGCAACGGCGACCCGCTGACCGCCCGCGACTTCGAGTACAGCCTGCGCCGCAGCTGCGACCCGGCGACGCTCAACAGCTACTCGAGCATCCTGTTCCCGATCCTCAACGCCGAGGCCGTGGTCAACGGACGCCTGCCGCCCACGGCGCTGGGCGTGAGGGCGCTCGACGACGCCACGCTGGAGATCCGCCTCTCGGGGCCGACGCCCTACTTCCTCGGCCTGCTCACCCACAGCAGCGCCTATCCGGTGCACCGCGCCTCGGTGGAGCGGTACGGGACGAAGTTCGCGCGCCCGGGCACGCTGGTCAGCAACGGCGCCTACCGGCTGGAGGAGTGGGTGATCCAGTCGCACATCCGCCTGGTGCGCAATCCGCAGTACCGCGATGACGCCCGCACCGGCATCGACGAGGTCTGGTACTACCCCATCGAGAACGATGACGCCGAGGTCAACCGCTACCGCGCCGACGAGCTCGACCTCACCGAGGGCGTGCCCTTCCGCCAGATCCGCTGGCTGCGGGCCAACCTGCCGGGCGAGCTGCACATCGCCCCGTACCTCGGCACCTATTACTTCGGCTTCAACAACACCCGCCCCCCCTTCAAGGACAACCTGCCGCTGCGTCTCGCGCTGTCCATGGCCGTGGACCGCGACATCCTCACCCGGCGCGTGATGGGCACCGGCGAGCAGCCCGCTTACGGCTTCGTGCCGCCGGTCGCCCACTACACCGGCCAGCGCCCGGCCTGGGCGGACTGGACCCAGGAGCAGCGCAATGCCGAGGCGCGCCGCCTGTACCGCGAGGCCGGCTATTCGCAGCAGCACCCGCTGGAAGTCGAGGTGCTCTACAACACGGACCAGAACCACAAGCGCATCGCCGGCGCGCTGGCGGCCATGTGGAAGCAGACGCTGGGCGTGCGCACGAAACTGCTCAACCAGGAATGGAAGGTGTTCCTCGAGAACCGCAAGCAGCGCGTCATCACCCAGGTGTTCCGCTCCGGCTGGATCGGCGACTACAACGACGCCTATACCTTTTCCCAGCTCCTGCATTCGAAGAACGGGCAGAACGACCCGGGCTACGCCAGCCCGGCCTACGATGCGCTGCTCGACCAGGCCGCCGCGACCGCGGACCCGGCGCGCCGGCGTGCGCTGCTGGAGGCGGCCGAGCGGCAGCTGCTCGCGGACCAGCCGCTGATCCCGCTGTACTTCTATGCGTCCAAGCGCCTGGTGAAGCCCTGGGTCGGCGGCTACCGGGCGAACCTCATGGACCATCACCACAGCAAGGACCTCTACATCCTGAGTCACTGAGCACGGCCGCGCGACCGCGCTTCCCGTCCGCACGCCGCCGAGGCACCATGCGCTCATGCTGAGGTTCACGATCCAGCGCCTGCTGACGGGCGTGCCGACCCTGCTGGTGCTGATCGCCGCCGCGTTCTTCCTGATCCGTGCCGCACCCGGCGGCCCCTTCGACAGCGAGCGCGACCTGCCACCGGAGATCGAGGCCAACCTGCGCCAGGCCTACCATCTCGACGAGCCGCTGCCCCGGCAGTTCGCCCGCTACCTCGGCAACCTCGCCCGCGGCGACTTCGGCCCCTCCCTGCAGTACCGCGACTTCAGCGTCACCGAGCTGATCCGCGCGGGCTTCCCGGTGTCGCTGCGCATCGGCTCGCTGGCGATGCTGCTGGCGCTGCTGGCGGGCGTCTCCGCCGGCGCCTGGGCGGCGCTGCGCCAGAATTCGGCGGGCGATCACCTGGTGATGGCGGCGGCGATGACCGGCATCTCCATCCCGAATTTCGTCATGGCGCCGCTGCTGGTGCTGGTGGTGGCGGTGGGCCTGGGCTGGCTGCCGGCCGGCGGCTATGGCGGGGGCGCCTGGCGCCACCTCGTGCTGCCCGTGATCACCCTGGCGCTGCCGCAGGTCGCCTACCTCGCGCGGCTGACCCGCGCCAGCATGATCGAGGTGCTGTCGAGCCCCTACATCCGCACCGCGCGGGCGCAGGGGCTGTCCTCGGGCCGCATCCTGCTGCGGCACGCGCTGCGGCCGGCGCTGCTGCCGGTGGTGTCCTACCTGGGCCCGGCGACGGCGGCCGTCATCACCGGCTCGGTGGTCATCGAGCAGATCTTCGGGCTGCCGGGGATCGGCCGCTTCTTCGTCACCGGGGCACTCAACCGCGACTACACGCTGGTGATGGGCGTGGTGGTGTTCTACGGCGCGCTGATCCTGCTGGGCAACTTCCTCGTCGACCTGGTGTACGGGCTGCTCGACCCGCGCATCCGCCACCTGTCATGAGCGTGGAAGCCGACAGCACCGAGGCGCGCAGCCTGTGGTCGGATGCCTGGGCGACGCTGCGCGGCAACCGCGCGGCGATCGCCGCGCTCTGGCTGCTGGTGGCGATGGCCGGGGTGGTGGTCGTCGCGCCGTTCTTCCTGCCCTACAGCTACGAGCAGACCGACTGGGACCACATCGCCATGGGTCCCTCGCTGGCGAGCGGGCACCTGTTCGGCACCGATTCGCTGGGCCGCGACCTGCTGGTGCGCACCCTGTGGGGCGGACGCATTTCGCTGCTGGTGGCGCTGGTCTCCACCGCGGTGAGCCTGGCCATCGGCGTGCTCTACGGCGCCGTGGCCGGCTACGTCGGCGGCCGCCTCGACCAGCTGATGATGCGGGTGGTGGATGTCCTCTACGCGCTGCCCTTCATGTTCCTGGTGATCCTGCTGATGGTGCTGTTCGGCCGCAACATCGTGCTGATCTTCGTCGCCATCGGCGCCATCAACTGGCTCGACATGGCGCGCATCGTCCGCGGGCAGACGCTGTCGCTGCGCAACCGCGAGTTCGTCGAGGCGGCGCGCGCCGGCGGCGTGCCCACCGGGCGCATCATCCGCCGCCACATCGTGCCTAACCTGCTGGGCGTGGTGGTGGTCTATGTCACGCTCACCATCCCGCACGTCATCCTCGTGGAATCCGTGCTGAGCTTCCTGGGGCTCGGCGTGCAGGAGCCGATGACGTCCTGGGGCGCCCTGGTCAACGAGGGCGCGCAGGAACTGGAGACGGCCTGGTGGATGATCGTCTTCCCCTCGCTGTTCCTCGCGCTGACGCTGTTCTGCTTCAACTTCCTCGGCGACGGGCTGCGCGATGCGCTGGATCCGCGCGACCGGAGCCGCTCTTGAGCGCCCCGCTGCTCGACGTCGCCGGCCTCGGGGTGCGCTTCGACACGCACGCCGGCCCGGTGCAGGCGGTGCGCTCGCTCGACTTCACGGTGGCCGCCGGCGAGGTGCTGGGCGTCGTCGGCGAATCCGGCTCCGGCAAGAGCCAGGCGATGCTGGCGCTGCTCGGCCTGCTGGCGGCGAACGGCCGGGCCAGCGGGCGGGCGCTGTTCGAGGGCCAGGACCTGCTGGCGCTCGACGAGGCGGGACTCAACCGGGTACGCGGCTCGCGCATCGCCATGATCTTCCAGGACCCGATGACCTCGCTGAATCCCTACCTGTCCATCGGCGCACAGATGGCGCTGGTGCTGCACGCACACCGGGGCCTGCGCGGCCGCGATGCCGCGCGGGAATGCGCCGCCATGCTCGAGTCGGTCGGCATCCAGGACGCCGGCCGGCGTCTGCGCCAGCACCCGCACGAACTCTCCGGCGGCATGCGCCAGCGGGTGATGATCGCCACCGCGCTGCTCTGCCGTCCGGCGCTGCTGATCGCCGATGAGCCGACCACCGCGCTCGATGTCACCGTGCAGGCGCAGATCCTGGATCTCATGCGGGAGCTGCGCGGGCGCTTCGGCACCGCCATCATCCTCATCACCCACGATCTCGCGGTGGTGGCCGGGCTCGCGGACCGCCTGCTGGTGATGCAGCAGGGCGAGTGCCGCGAGGCGGGCAGCCCCGAGGAGATCTTCTACGCCCCTCGGGAGCGCTACACGCGCGCCCTGCTGGCGGCGGTGCCACGGCTGGATCGTGCCGGCCCGCCGCCCGCGCCGTCGCGTCATCCCGGGGCCGCGCCGCTGCTGCAGGCCCGCGGGCTGCGGGTCGGGTATCCGGTAGCGGCAGGTCGGTTCTGGGGCGGGCGCCGCTTCCTGCAGGCGGTCGGCGAGGTGAGCTTCGAGCTCGCGCCGGGCGAGGTGCTCGGTGTGGTCGGGGAGTCAGGCTGTGGCAAGTCCACGCTGGGGCGGGCGGTGCTGCAGCTGGTGCCGGTCAGCGCCGGCAGCGTGAGTTTCCTCGGCCGGGACCTCGGCAGCCTGGCGCGGGCCGAACTCGATGCGATGCGCCGGGACCTGCAGGTGGTGTTCCAGGATCCGCTCGCCTCGCTGGATCCGCGCATGACGGTGCGCGACATCGTCGCCGAGCCGCTGGAGACCTTCGAGCCCGGCCTCGATGCGGCGCAATGCACCAACCAGGTCGCCGAGATGCTGAGCCGGGTCGGCCTCGATCCCTCGCACATGAACCGCTACCCGCACCAGTTCTCCGGCGGCCAGTGCCAGCGGGTGGCCATCGCCCGGGCGCTGATCACCCGGCCGAGGCTGATCGTCTGCGACGAGGCGGTGAGCGCCCTGGACGTCTCGGTGCGCGCGCAGATCCTGCGCCTGCTGCTGGAGCTGCGCCGGCTGCTGGACCTGTCGCTGATCTTCATCGGCCACGACCTGGCGGTGATCCGCCAGGTGAGCCAGCGGGTGATGGTCATGTACCTCGGCCGGGTCATGGAGACGGGCCCGGCCGGGGAGCTTTTCGATCGCCCGCGTCACCCGTACACGCGGGCCCTGCTGGCCGCCGCGCCGCTGCCGGATCCGCGGCTGGAGCGTTCGCGGCAGCGGGCCGGCCTCAGCGGCGAGGTGCCCTCACCGCTGACGCCGCCGAGCGGCTGCGTGTTCCGTACACGCTGCCCCTACGCGGTGGAAGCCTGTGCCGCGCAGGCGCCGGCCCTGCTGCGCCACGGGGCCGCCGAGGTGGCCTGCCATCGTTTCGAGGACATTCAGGAAATAATCGCCAAATCAGTCAGTTGCTAATGCCACTCAATTGACAGTGGCAATTATGGGCTGACGATGTCGAAGCTGGCGTTCACCGTCGCGTCGAAGGTCAGGCTGCCCGGGGTATAGGTCGCCGCGCCGCCGGCATCGGCGGCCTCGGCCATGGTCGCCTTCATCATGGCCATCGGCATCGGCGGGCGGGGTGGCTCGGCACCGCCGGCGGTGAGTTCACGCAGGCTGCCCAGCTTCACGCCCAGGGTGTCGGCGATGGCCCGCGCATTGGCCTCGGCGTCGCGGGCAGCGGCAGCGAGGGCCTGCCGGTTCAGCTCGCGCCGCTTCGTGCTGTCGAGCACCGGCGGCGCGACGTGATTGACGCCCGCATCCACCGCGCCCTCCACCAGGGCACCCAGCTTGTCGAGATCGTTCACCTCGACCTCGAACTCGCGCTGCACCGAGTAGCCCACCAGCACCTGCCGCGAGGTCGGCTGGTCCCAGCGGTACTCCGGATTCACCATGGCACTGGTGGTGCGCACCTTGGCCTCGGGGATGCCGAGCTTCTTCGTGAGCGCGAGGAAGCGCTGGACCACCACCACCGCCTCGGCGCGCGCCTTCTCCATCGAGGGGTTGGTCTTCTGCACGGTGAGCCGGACCTGCGCCTTGTCGGGCGTGCCGGTGACCGAGCCGCTGCCCGGCACGGAAATGGTCCGCGGCAGTTGCATCGGCGTGCCGCCGGGCTGCGCCAGCACGGGCGTGGCGCCCGCCAGGACCGAGAGAAAGAGGAGGGTGGCAATGCTGCGGGGCATGGCAATCTCTCTAGAATTCACGGGGAACTCACACTAACATACCGGCGCTGCGAGGCGGCCTACGGCCTGCCTGCTTCCCCACCCGAGGTCCTGTGCATGAGTCGACGTCTCGTCCTGATCGCCGCCGTTTCCGCCTTCGTCGGGTTCTCCATGGGCGCCCAGGCTGCCGGGGATCCTGCCCGCGGTGCCGAGCTGGCCTCGACCTGCATGGGCTGCCACGGCATTCCCGGCTACCGCAATGCCTACCCCTCCTACCGCGTTCCCAAGCTCGGTGGCCAGAAGCCCGATTACCTGGTGATCGCGCTGCAGGAATACAAGGCCAAGACCCGGCCGCATACGACGATGCAGGCGCAGGCCGCCACGCTGTCCGACCAGGACATGCAGGACATCGCCGCCTTCCTCGGCAGCGAGGGCGATGCGAAGGCGGGCGCCGCCGCCAGCGGCTCCCCTGCCGCCACCCGCGGCAAGGAGAAGGCGACGGTGTGCGCCGCCTGCCACGGCGAGACCGGCATCAGCGCCTCGCCCACCTGGCCGAACCTCGCCGGGCAGCACGAGGACTATCTGGTGCAGGCCATCACCAAGTACCGCGAGAAGGCGCGCCAGGACCCCATCATGCAGGGCCAGGTCGGCACGCTGAAGGATGCCGACGTCAAGGACCTCGCCGCCTACTTCGCGGCGCAGTCCGGCCTGTTCACGGTCCACTACGACAAGTAGGCGGGTGCGGCGGCCCCAGGGGCCGCGCCGGCCGATCACGGATTCCGGGGCGCTCGCGCCCCGGAGTCGTCTCCGGGAGAGCGCAATGAAGGACTTCCGGGCACTGCGGGTTCACCTCGAGGGCGAGCGCATCGTCGCGCGCCTCGAGCGTCTGCGCCTCGATGACCTGTCCGCGGGCGAGGTCGTCATCCGCACCGCCTGGTCCAGCATCAACTACAAGGACGCCCTGGCCGCCACCGGCAAGGGCCGCATCCTGCGCCGCTACCCGCTGGTGGCCGGTGTCGACCTCGCCGGCACCGTGGAAAGCTCCTCCGACCCGCGCTTCCGGCCCGGCGATGCCGTGGTCTCCTGCGGCTGCGGCCTCAGCGAGATCCACGACGGCGGCTTCAGCGAGATCGCGCGGCTGCCCGGCGATGTCCTCACCCCCCTGCCGCCCGGGCTCGACCTGCGCGAGGCGATGGCCATCGGCACCGCCGGCTTCACCGCCGCCTACGCCCTGCACCGCATGGAGCAGAACGGCCAGCACCCGGGGCTCGGACCCCTCGCCGTGACCGGCGCCACCGGCGGTGTCGGCAGCGTCGCCATCGACATCTTCAGCCGCCGCGGCTATCGCGTCACCGCGCTGACCCACAAGCCCGGGGCCGAGGATTACCTGCGCGGCCTGGGCGCCAGCGACGTGCAGGCCCTGGAGGGCAAGGTGCTCGGCACGCGGCCGCTCGAGAAGGCGGTGTGGGGCGGCGCGGTGGACAACCTTGGCGGCAGCGTGCTCGCCTGGCTGACGCGCAGCGTGGTCCCGCTCGGCAACATCGCCAGCATCGGCCTGGCGGCAGGCCCGGAACTGCAGACCACGGTGATGCCCTTCATCCTGCGCGGCGTCAGCCTGCTCGGCATCAGCTCCGCCGATGCGCCCCGCGAGCTGCGCAGCGTCGTCTGGCAGCGCCTCGGCGCCGACCTCAAGCCCGCGCAGCTCGGGCGCATCGCCAGCCGCGAGGTGGGGATCGAGGAACTGCCGGCCTGCTTCGACGCCTACATCGAAGGGCGCATCACCGGCCGCACCCTCGTGCGCCTCGGCTGAGGGCCGGCTGCCGCTTCGGTCCCTGACCACCCGGCCGGGTGGACCATTTTGGCTATACTCTGCGCACACTTCGGCCGCCGGCCCCCGAGGCCACGCCCATGGATGTCGAACAGCGCCTGACCGAGGGCCTGGCGCAGCTCGGCGTGCCGGCCGACAAGAGCCTGACGGGGGCGCTGATCCGCTACCTGGAGCTGATCCAGCAGTGGAACCGCGTCTATAACCTCACGCGCATCACCGGACTGGACGACATGGCCCTGCGGCACATCCTCGACTCCGTGACCGCCCGGCCTTACCTCCAGGGCAGGGCCATCCTCGATGCCGGCACCGGCGCGGGCCTGCCCGGCATCCCGCTTGCGCTGCTGGAGCCCGCGCGCCACTTCACGCTGGTGGATTCGGTGGGCAAGAAGATGCGCTTCCTGCACCAGGTGGTGAGCGAACTCGGCCTCGCCAACGTCAGCCTGGCGCAGCGGCGGCTGGAGGATCACCCCGACATCGGCCGCTTCGACACCGTGGTCTGTCGTGCCCTGGCGAGCCTCGCGGATTTCGTCGCCACCTGCGGCCGGCTGGTCGCCCCCGGCGGGCGACTGGTGGCCATGAAGGGGCGCAAGCCGGTGGACGAACTGGCCGGCGTGCCGGCTCCCTGGCGCGCATCGATCGTCGAGCGTGTGCAGGTGCCGGGCCTCGACGCCGAGCGCCACATCATCGTGCTGGAGCGCTGAGGCTGCCGTGGGCCGCATCGTCGCGATCACCAACCAGAAGGGCGGCGTGGGCAAGACCACCACGGCGGTGAACCTGGCGGCGGCGCTCGCCGGCGCCGAGAAGCGCGTGCTGCTGGTCGACCTCGATCCCCAGGGCAATGCCACCACCGGCTGCGGTGTCGACAAGACGGCGCTCGCCAGCACCAGCTGCGACGTGCTGCTCGGCGATTCCGCCGCCCAGGACAGCATCGTGCCGGTGCAGGACGGCCAGTTCGACCTGCTGCCGGCCAATGCCGACCTCACCGCCGCCGAGGTGCGCCTGCTGCAGGAAATCGGCCGCGAGCTGCGCCTGAAGAAGGCGCTGGAACCGGTGCGCGGCCTCTACGACCATGTGCTGATCGACTGTCCGCCGTCGATCAACATGCTCACGCTCAACGCCCTGACGGCGGCCGACGGCGTGCTGATCCCCATCCAGTGCGAGTACTACGCGCTCGAGGGCCTGTCCTCGCTGCTGGAGACCATCAAGCAGGTGCGCAACACCGTGAACCCTCAGCTGCGCATCGAGGGCCTGCTGCGCACCATGTACGATCCGCGCAACCGCCTCGCTGCCGAGGTTTCCAACCAGCTGCTCAAGCACTTCAGGGACAAGGTCTACGACGCCATCATCCCGCGCAACGTGCGCCTCGCCGAGGCGCCGAGCTTCGGCCTCTCCGCCATCCACCACGACAAGACCTCACGCGGCGCCCAGGCCTACCTGCAGCTGGCCGAGGAAGTCATCCGCCGCGACACCGCCACCGAACCCTAGCCGCCGGACGGGTCGAGCGCCCACCCCTGCGGCAGCCCGCTGCGCCGAACCGCACGGAGGCGGGGGCCACCGAACCAAGCGAGTATCGGAGAGCGACTTCGGAGGCCCCCGCCGCAAGGGCGGCCACGGCGCGCCAAAGTCCCCCCACCACATGCGAGGCCACGAGGCGCAGGGCCTGCTGCCGAAGGCGTGGTCGCCGCCCGCATGACCCGCCCGCACTCAAGCTAGAATGCCCCGCATCCGTCGGTCACCCCCCCACACCACCATGAGCGCCAGAAGAACAGGACTCGGACGCGGCCTCGACGCCCTGCTCGGTGACGCCAGTCCGCCGGTACGGCCGGTGCAGACCGAGCCGCGGGAGGGCCTGCGGCAGATCCCCGTCGAGCTGCTGCAGCGGGGCGAGTACCAGCCGCGCCAGGACATGGACGCCGGTGCGCTCGAGGACCTCGCCCGTTCCATCAAGGCCCAGGGCCTGGTGCAGCCGATCGTCGTCCGCCCGCTGCCGGCGCCCAGCGCCGCGGGCGAGGTCCGCTACGAGATCATCGCCGGCGAACGCCGGTGGCGCGCCGCGCAGATGGCGGGCCTGGCGACCGTGCCGGCCGTGGTGCGGCAGATTCCGGATTCGGCCGTCATTGCCCAGGCGCTGATCGAGAACATCCAGCGGGAGGACCTCAACCCCCTCGAGGAAGCCCAGGCCGTGCAGCGGCTGATCGGCGAGTTCCAGCTCACCCACCAGGAGGCAGCCGACGCCATCGGCCGGTCCCGGGCGGCAGTCAGCAACCTGCTGCGGCTGCTGGAGCTGGGCGAGCAGGCCCGGACCCTGTTGCGCTCCGCGGCGCTGGAGATGGGCCATGCCCGCGCGCTTCTTGGCCTGACGGACCCGCGCATGCAGGCCGAGGTGGCCAATCTGGTGGCGAAAAAGGGTCTCTCGGTGCGAGAGACCGAGGCGCTGGTGCGCCGGGTGCAGGCTGGCGGCGGTGCCGCGGGCGGCGGCCAGCCCCGGGCGGTGGACCCCGATGTCCAGCGCCTGGAGCACGAGCTGACCGACCGCCTCGGTGCCCGGGTGCAGATCCAGCATGGCAGCAAGGGACGGGGCAAGCTGGTGGTCAGCTACAGCAGCCTCGACGAGCTCGACGGCATCATCGCGCACATCCAGTAGCGCCAGCGGGTCCGGCCGGCATGTTTCCGGCTTGAATCCTGCGGTGCCAATCCTTAGAATTTTGCGGCTTTGCGGTGCCTGAGGCGCCGCGCGCGGCCACCGCACCGCCCGGAAGGGGCGCGAGGTGGCCTTTTTGTTGCCCGCGCAGAGCGCGCTGGATCGGGGCAACGGCATGAGTGACCCGGAGGCACGTCGCCTGCTGCGGCGGACCGCGTGGCTGCTGGCTGCGGGCCAGGCCGTGCTGACCCTGCTGGTGACGGCGGCGGCCGGCTGGCTGGGTGGCACGGCGAGCGCCCGGTCGGCACTGGCCGGCGGCTGCATCGGCACGGTGCCGGCGCTGTATCAGGCCTTGCGCATGTTCAGCGTGAGTGCCGCCGAGGATCCGGGCCGGTTCATGCGGGCGGTGTATGTGGGTGAGTTCATGAAGATCGTCATCACGGCAGCCTTGTTCGTGGCGGCGATCCGCATCATGAAACCGCAGTTCCTGCCACTGATGGCAGCGTATGCGGTGACGTTCCTGGCGTACTGGATCGCCCTCGGCACGGGCTATCCGTGGTTCGCGGGCCAGACCGGGGTCGCCCCGGGCGGCAGCACGGAACGCAGGAAGAACCAGGACAAGACGGAAGCCGGGCATGTCTGAAGCAGCACACAACACCGCGGGCGGGTACATCCAGCATCACCTGACCCATCTGCAGGTGTGCCGCGCCGATGGCCACTGGGTCTGGAACGAGTGCCACGGCAACTTCTGGGCCGTGAACGTCGATTCCATGGTGTTCTCGCTGCTGCTCGCGCTGTTCCTCGGCTACCTGTTCCGCCGCATCGCCGTCAACGCCAGCCGCGACCGCCCGGGCAGGACGCAGGCGCTGGTCGAGCTCATCGTCGATTTCGTCGACGACAGCGTGCGCAGCACCTTCAACGGCAAGAGCAAGCTCATCGCGCCGCTGGCGCTGACCATCGTCAGCTGGGTCTTCATGATGAACCTCATGGACCTGATCCCGGTGGACTTCCTGCCGGCGGCGGCCGAGGCCCCCGGCGTCGCCGACTACCTGCGCGTGGTGCCCACGGCCGACGTCAACGTCACCTTCGGCATGTCGCTGTCGGTGTTCGCCCTCATGATCTTCTACAGCTTCCGCATGAAGGGCGCCGGCGGCTTCCTCGCCGAGCTGACCATGCACCCGCTGAACCCGAAGGACCTGGGTGTGCCGGTGGTGTTCTGGCCAGTGGTGATCGCCTTCAATTTCGTGCTGGAGACCGTGGGGTTGCTGGCCAAGCCGCTGTCGCTGTCGCTGCGGCTGTTCGGCAACATGTACGCCGGCGAGCTGATGTTCATCCTCATCGCGCTGCTGGGCGTGTTCCAGCTGCCGCTGCACTTCCCCTGGGCGGTGTTCCACATCCTGATCATCACCTTGCAGGCCTACATCTTCATGATGCTGACGATCGTCTACATGAGCCAGGCCTGCGAGCACCACTAGATCCCTAGTCCGCAACTTGCGCATTTCGAGGTAGGAGAAAACGATGGAAACTGTAATTGGATTCACCGCGATCGCCGTGGCCATCCTGATCGGTCTGGGCGCGCTCGGTGTCGGCATCGGCATGGGCCTGCTCGGCGGGCGCTTCCTCGAGGGCTGCGCACGCCAGCCGGAGCTGGCCAACATGCTGCAGACCAAGATGTTCCTGGTGGTGGCGCTGCTCGACGCCGTGGCCATGATCGGCGTGGGTATCGCGCTGTTCTTCGCCTTCGCCAACCCCTTCATCGGCCAGCTGCAGACCGCCGCGGGCGGCTGATCGCGGTACAGGGTCACAGGCAGGCCAAGTCAGGAGCATAGCGGTGGACATCAATCTCACCCTCATCGGTCAGGCGATCGCCATGGCGGTCTTTGTCTGGTTCTGCATGAAATATGTCTGGCCGCTGCTGCTGGCGATGATCGAGGAACGCCAGCAGAAGATCGCCGACGGCCTGGCAGCCGCCGACAAGGGCACCAGGGCGCTCGAGGAAGCGCAGCAGCGGATCCAGGCGATGATCGACGAGGCCCGCGCCCAGGCGCGCAGCATCCTCGACCAGGCCCAGAGCCGCGCCAACGGCATCGTCGAGGAGGCGCGCACGGCAGCCGACCAGGAGCGCGAGCGCATCATCCAGTCGGGCAAGGCGGAAGTGGACCAGCAGGTCAACCGCGCCCGCGACGAGCTGCGTGGCCAGGTGGCCGCCATCGCCGTGGCCGGCGCGGAGAAGATCCTGGCGCGGGAGATCGATCCGCGCACCCACCAGGACCTGCTCACCAAGCTGGCCGCGCAGATCTGAGGACGCACCATGGCGGAGCAAGACAGCACCGTCGCCCGGCCCTATGCCCAGGCCGCCTTCGAGCTGGCCCGGGCCGAGAACCAGCTGCAGGCCTGGCAGGACTTCCTGGAACTCGCGGCACGGCTGGTGCTGGAGCCGGCGGTCAGCCGGCTGATCCGCACGCCGGCGGTCGACCTGCCGCGCCTCGTTGGCAGCCTGGCCGAGGTCTGCCGCGGGCAGCCCGGCGGCACGCTGCTCGCGGGCGCGGGTTCCCGGGGCGAGAACTTCCTGCGGCTGCTGGTGGAGAACCGGCGGCTTGGCCTGCTGCCCGACATCGCGGCGCGGTTCGCGGTCCTGAAGACCGAAGCCGAGAAGAGCCTCGACGTCACGCTCACCTCGGCCACCCCGGTGAGCGACGAGCAGCGCGCCCGAATCGAGGACACCCTGAACAAGCGCTTCAACCGCAGCATCCGCCTCGCGGTGCAGGTCGATGCGGGACTCATCGGCGGCGCCCGGCTGCAGGTCGGTGACCGCGTCATCGACGGCACGGTGCGCACCGGCCTGGACAAACTGGCAACCGCCCTTCGCGTTTAGCCGACGGCAAACGACAGACGGCAGAGGAACGAAACGATGGCACTCAAGGCCTCAGAAATCAGCGAGCTGCTGAAGCAGCGCATCCAGAACTTCGAGAGCGCCGCCGAGGCGCGCGATGTCGGCAGCGTCATCGCGGTGACCGACGGCATCTGCCGCATCCACGGCCTGGCCGACGCCAAGTACGGCGAGATGCTCGAGTTCCCGAAGAACACCTTCGGCCTCGCCCTCAACCTCGAGCAGGACTCGGTGGGCGCGGTGGTGCTCGGCGACTACAAGCACATCTCCGAGGGCGACACGGTGAAGACCACCGGGCGCATCCTCGAGGTGCCGGTGGGCGAGGGCCTGCTCGGGCGCGTCGTCGATTCGCTCGGCAATCCCATCGACGGCAAGGGCCCCATCAAGGCCGCCGGCACGTCGCCGATCGAGAAGGTGGCGCCGGGCGTCATCACCCGCCAGTCGGTGAACCAGCCGGTGCAGACCGGGCTGAAGGCGATCGATGCCATGGTGCCGGTGGGCCGCGGCCAGCGCGAGCTGATCATCGGCGACCGCCAGACCGGCAAGACGGCGGTGGCCATCGACGCCATCATCAACCAGAAGGGCACCGGCGTTAAGTGCATCTACGTGGCCATCGGCCAGAAGGCCTCGTCGATCGCCAACGTGGTGCGCAAGCTCGAGGAGCACGGCGCGATGGAGCACACCATCGTGGTGGCTGCCTCCGCCTCGCTCTCCCCGGCCATGTGGTACATCGCGCCCTACTCGGGCTGCACCATGGGCGAGTACTTCCGCGACAAGGGCGAGGATGCGCTCATCATCTACGACGACCTGACCAAGCAGGCCTGGGCCTACCGGCAGGTGTCGCTGCTGCTGCGCCGGCCGCCGGGCCGCGAAGCCTACCCGGGCGACGTCTTCTACCTGCACTCGCGCCTGCTGGAGCGCGCCGCACGGGTCAACGCCGACTACGTCGAGAAGGCCACCGGCGGCAAGGTCAAGGGCAAGACCGGTTCGCTCACCGCGCTGCCGATCATCGAGACCCAGGCCGGCGACGTCTCGGCCTTCGTGCCCACCAACGTGATTTCCATCACCGACGGGCAGATCTACCTCGAGACCGACCTGTTCAACGCCGGCATCCGCCCCGCCATCAACGCCGGCCTCTCGGTGTCGCGCGTGGGCGGCTCGGCGCAGACCAAGATCATCAAGAAGCTCGGCGGCGGCGTGCGCCTTGCTCTCGCCCAGTACCGCGAACTGGCCGCCTTCGCGCAGTTCGCCTCCGACCTCGACGAGGCCACCCGCAGGCAGCTCGAGCGCGGCCAGCGGGTCACCGAGCTGATGAAGCAGAAGCAATACTCGCCGCTGTCGGTCGGCCTCATGGCGCTGTCGCTGTACGCGGTGAACGAGGGCTACATCGATGCGGTCCCGGCCAAGTCCGTGGTGGCCTACGAGACCGCGCTGCATGCCTTCGCGAAGGAGAAGCACGGCGCGCTGATCGACAAGATCAACGCCACCGGCGACTACAACGACGACATCGCCGCGGGGCTGAAGAAGGTCTGCGAGGACTTCAAGAAGAGCGGGGCTTATTGATAGCTGCTTGAACGCCGCGCAGTCGCAGGCCGCCCGGAGGCGGTACCCCCCGAACAAAGCGAGTATCGGGGAGCGACTTCGGGGGGTACCGCCGCAAGGGCGGCCGTGAAAGCACCGACGAGACCGGACAAATGGCAGGCGCAAAAGAAATCCGCACCAAGATCAAGAGCGTGAAGAGCACGCAGAAGATCACCAAGGCCATGGAGAAGGTGGCGGCCTCCAAGCTGCGCCGCACCCAGGCGCGCATGGCCGCTGCGCGTCCCTATGCCGACAAGATCCGCGACGTCATCGCCAACCTCTTCAAGGCCCACCCCGAGTACCGCCATCCCTATCTGGTCTCGCGGGAAGTGAAGCGCGTCGGCTACATCGTCGTCACCACCGACCGCGGCCTCTGCGGCGGCCTCAACGTCAACACCTTCCGCCGCCTGCTGCCGGAACTGCGCCAGTGGCAGGACAAGGGCGTGGAGGTCGATCTCTGCCTGATCGGCGCCAAGGGCGTGCAGTTCTTCCGCCGCCTGAAGGTCAACGTCGTCGCCGCCACCACCCATCTCGGCGAGAATCCGTACATCTCCGCGCTGGTCGGTGCCATGACGGTCATGCTCGACGCCTACCGGGAGGGCCGCATCGACCGGCTCTTCCTCGTGCACAACAGCTTCGTCAACACCATGAGCCAGAAGCCCGACGTGCGCACCCTGCTGCCCGCCGAGGCGCCCTGCACCGAATCGCTGCCGCAGAACTGGGACTACCTCTATGAGCCCGGTGCCGCGGAACTGCTCGATGACGTGCTGACGCGCTACATCGAGACACAGGTCTACCGCGCGGCAGTGGAGAACGTGGCCTGCGAGATGGCCGCGAAGATGGTGGCCATGAAGGCGGCCACCGACAATGCGGGCAAGCTCATCGAGAGGCTGCAGCTCGACTACAACAAGGCCCGCCAGGCGGGCATCACCCGCGAGATCGCCGAGATCGTCGGCGGCGCCGCGGCAGTTTAGGTGCCTGGCACCACAGGAATGCGACCCGGAGAGAGAGCATGAGCAACGGCAAGGTTGTACAGGTCATCGGTGCGGTGGTGGACGTGGAATTCCCGCGTGATGCCATCCCCAAGGTCTATGACGCACTGAAGATCGACGAGGCGAACCTCACGCTGGAAGTGCAGCAGCAGCTCGGCGACGGCGTGGTGCGCACCATCGCCATGGGCGCCTCGGAAGGCCTCAAGCGCGGCCTGCCGGTGGCGAACACGGGCAAGCCGATCTCCGTGCCGGTGGGCACCAAGACCCTCGGCCGCATCATGGACGTGCTCGGCAATCCCGTCGACGAGGCGGGCCCGATCGGCGCCACCCAGCACATGCCGATCCACCGCGCGGCACCCTCCTACGAGGACCAGGCGAAGACCACCGAGCTGCTCGAGACCGGCATCAAGGTCATCGACCTGATCATGCCCATCGCCAAGGGCGGCAAGATCGGCCTGTTCGGCGGCGCCGGCGTGGGCAAGACCGTGACGCTGATGGAGCTGATCCGCAACATCGCCGTGGAGCACTCCGGCTACTCGGTGTTCGCCGGCGTCGGCGAGCGTACCCGCGAGGGCAACGACTTCTTCCACGAGATGAAGGACGGCGGCGTCATCGACAAGGTCGCGCTGGTCTATGGCCAGATGAACGAGCCGCCGGGCAACCGCCTGCGCGTGGCGCTCACCGGCCTGACCATCGCCGAGAACTTCCGCGACGAAGGCCGCGACGTGCTGATGTTCATCGACAACATCTACCGCTACACGCTGGCCGGGACCGAGGTCTCGGCGCTGCTCGGGCGCATGCCCTCGGCGGTGGGCTACCAGCCGACGCTGGCCGAGGAGATGGGCGTGCTCCAGGAGCGCATCACCTCCACCCGTACCGGCTCGATCACCTCCTTCCAGGCGATCTACGTGCCGGCGGACGACCTCACCGACCCGTCGCCGGCGACGACCTTCGCGCACCTCGATGCGACGCTGGTGCTCTCGCGCAACATCGCCGAGCTCGGCATCTACCCGGCGGTGGATCCGCTCGACTCCACCAGCCGCCTGCTCGATCCCAACGTCATCGGCCAGGACCACTACGACACCGCCCGCGCGGTGCAGGCGGTGCTCCAGCGCTACAAGGAGCTGCAGGACATCATCGCCATCCTCGGCATGGACGAGCTCTCCGAGGACGACAAGCTCACCGTGCAGCGCGCCCGCAAGATCCAGCGCTTCCTCTCGCAGCCGTTCTTCGTCGCCTCGCAGTTCACCGGCCAGGACGGCAAGTACGTGTCGCTGAAGGACACCATCCGCGCCTTCAAGGGCATCGTCGGTGGCGAGTACGACGCCCTGCCCGAACAGGCCTTCTACATGGTCGGCACCATCGAGGAAGCCGTCGC
>JAANMW010002182.1_pt1 | contig 18183 bp, 14 predicted proteins | sample 7279671 | NCBI WGS metagenome assembly JAANMW01 (sample SAMN14094541, study PRJNA606508) | bioreactor metagenome | isolation source: A lab-scale SPAN reactor treating ammonium-rich wastewater day 247 | place: Ireland: Galway | collected 2017-09-19
TTTTTGTTGATGGCAGTGTTGGATGTTTTGGATGACGCGTTGTTGTTGTTCGGGGGAGAGTTGGACGGAGCAGGGGAGGCTGAGGGCCTGCTGGTGGAGCCGGTCGGCGGTGGGGCAGGCGGTTTGGGCCGACTGCCGGTGCACGGGGGATTGGTGCATGGGCTGCCACAGGGGCCGGGTCTGGATGCCCTGCGCGGCCAGGGCCCGCAGCAGTTGCCGGCTGTCCAGGCCGAATTCCGCCTCGTCCACCAGCACGGTGTACAGCCACCAGGCGCTGTGGGCCCAGGGGGCCTGGGGCATGACGGTCAGGCCGGGGATTTCGGCCAGTTGCCGGCCGTATTCGCCGGCGATGCGGCGTTTGGCGTCCAGGTGCTGGTCCAACTGTTCCAGTTGGGCGCAGCCCAGGGCGGCCTGGAGGTTGGTCAGGCGGTAGTTGTAGCCCAGGGCGCCGTGGACGTATTCCAGGGGATCGTCCTTGGCCTGGGTGGTCAGGTAGCGGGCCCGCTCGGCCCAGTCGGGGCGGTTGGTGACGAGCATCCCGCCGCCGCCGGTGGTGATCAGCTTGTTGCCGTTGAAGCTGAGCGCGGCCACGTGGGCCAGGTTGCCGACGGGCCGCTGGCGATACAGGGCGCCCAGCCCTTCGGCGGCGTCTTCCACCACCGCCAGGCCGTACTGCTCGGCCAGTTCCAGCAGCGGGTCGAGGTCGACCGGGTGCCCCAGGATATGGGCCGGCAGGATCGCCTTGACGGGGCGGCCGGTGGTCCGGTTGACCAGTTGTCCGTGGCGCCAGGCGCAGCGGTGGCGGCAGAAGTCGGCCACCTGCTGGGGATCCAGTTGCCAGGTGTCGCGGTGGGCGTCCAGCGGCACCGGCCAGGCGCCGGCGTACCGCACGGCGTTGGCGGTGGCGATGAACGTGAGCGTGGAGGTCAGCACCTCGTCGTCGGGTTCGACCCCGGCCACCAGCAGGGCCACGTGCAGGGCCGAGGTGCCGTTGACCGTGGCCACGGCATGCGCCGCGCCCAGCCGCGCGGCCAGCGTCTGCTCGAACCGCTCGACGTACTGGCCCACGCTCGACACCCAGCCGGTATCGAGGCAATCCTGCACGTAGCGGGCGGCGTTGCCGCCCAGGCAGGGCACGCACAAGGGGACGGCGCTGGGGGGCTGGGGAGCCCCCGGCTCATACGACATAGACACCGGGACGGTACCTTTCCAAAGAAGCCCGCATCCACTCGATGGTGTGCAGCAGGCCGGTTTCCAAATCCACCTGGGGCTCCCAGCCCAGCAGTTCGCGGGCCAGGCGGTTATCGGCCAGCAGCCGTTCGACCTCGCTGGCGTCGGGCCGCAGCCGCTGCTGGTCGCACTCGATTTGAATGTCTTGCCCGATCAGTTCGGCGATCTTGCGGGCCAGGTCGCCCACGCTGATCTCCCGGCCGCTGCCCAGGTTGACGGTCTGGCCAATGGCCCGGGGCGCCTCGGCCGCTTTCACGAAGCCCTCGACGGTGTTGGCCACGTAGTTCAGGTCGCGGGTGGGCGTGGTGCTTCCCAATCGCACCGTCTGGCCCACCAGGCACTGGCTGATCACGGTGGGGATGATGGCCCGCGCCGATTGCCGCGGCCCGAAGGTGTTGAACGGCCGCACGGTGACCACCGGCACCTGGAACGAAAGGTGGAACGCCTCGGCCATCTTGTCGGCCGAGAGCTTGCTGGCCGAGTAGGGGGACTGCCCTTGCAGCGGGTGCCGCTCGTCGATTGGCACGTACCGCGCGGTGCCGTAGACTTCGCTGGTCGAGGTGTGGACCACCCGCTCGGTCCCCAGTTCGCGGGCCGCCTGCAGCACGTTGAGCGTGCCGATGATGTTGGTCCGCACGTACGATTCGGGGGCCCGGTACGAATAGGGAATGGCAATCAGGGCGGCCAGGTGGAACACCACGTCCACCCCGTGCAGGGCGTTGTGCACGCTGTCGCGGTCGCAGATGTCGCCGCTGACCACCTCCACCTGGTCCTTGAGGGGCGAGTGGTCCAGCCAGCCCCAGGAGCCCAGCGCGTTGTAATGCACCAGGGCCCGGGTCGAGGCGCCCAGTTCCACCAGCCGTTCGGTCAGGTGGCTGCCGATGAAGCCGCCGCCGCCGGTAACCAGCACTTTTTTTCCGTTCCAGTTCATGCGGCGACTCTCCCGCTAAGCATGTCGTGTTGGGCCTGTTCGTAATCAGCCGGCTGGCCGATATCCAGCCAGTATTCCAGAATCGGGAAGCTGGCCACCGGCAGCCCCTGGTCGATCAGCTGGTGCACCAGGGTCGGCATGTCCATCCGCTGGTTCTCGGGAATCAGCTCCCGCACCGCCGGCTCCAACAGGTAAATGCCCGCGTTGACGAACAGCGAGAACGTCGGTTTTTCCACGATCCCCGACACGATCCCGTGTTCCCCCTCGACCACCCCGTAGGGCACCCGCAGCTCGTACCGCCGCACCGCCACCGTGAACACCGCCTGGTGCTCGCGGTGGAAGCTGAACAGGCTGCGGAAGTTCATGTCGGTGAGGATGTCGCCGTTCATCACCAGCAGCGTCGCTTCCCAGGGGGGCAGCAGCCGCAGGGCGCCCGCCGTGCCCAGGGGATTTTCTTCCTGCACGTAGTTCAGGTCCACCCCAAACCCCGTGCCGTCGCCGAAATGCTCGATGATTTTTTCGGGCAGGTAATGAGTGGTCACGTTCACCCGGCGGATGCCCGCCCGCTGCAGCCGGTCCACGGCCACTTCCAGCAAGGGGCGCCCCCCCACCGGGAGCATCGGCTTGGGGGTGTCGTTGGTCAGCGGCTGCAGCCGGGTGCCGAAGCCCCCGGCCATGATCACCGCTTCCATCGGCTGGGCATAGTTGGGGAGCAGGTCGTCCAGCGTCACCAGGTCGACCACCCGCCCCTGGGCGTCCAACAGCGGCAACTGGTGCAACTGGTGCCGGTTGAGCAACTGCAGCATCTCCTCGGCGGTCATCTCGGCCCGGCCGGTGACCGGCTCGCGGTGGGGGCTGAGGTACCGCCGCTTGCGGTCCAGCAGCACGGTCAGGGGTTCCTCCAGCTCGATCCCGGCCAGGATCGCCCGGCGGATGTCGCCGTCGGTCAGCGTGGCCAGCAGCCGGCCGGCCGCGTTGACCACCAGGGCAATCCCCTTGCCGTTGGCGTCGATCAGGCGCAGCACCTCGCGGAGCGAGGTCTCCTCGCGGGTACAGTACGGCTCAATCCGCGACTCGGGACGCGGGGGGGACTGTTCGGCCACCTCATCGCACTCCGGATGATAGTATTTCAAGCTGGCAGGCATGCGCAAGACCCCTGGTTTGTTTCTTGGTGTGAGCTGCTCCCCCTCTGGATTTCACGCCAAGGCGCCAAGACGCGAAGGATTCAAGACGCGAAGACATCAGCGAGGTTGTTGACTGTCACATGTTTCAGCCAGGACACCCACTCTTTGCGCCTCTCCTCTTTGCGCCTTCGCGCCTCTGCGTGAGGCATTCTTGGTTTCAGGCCGCGTGTCGGCGGGCGTCCACTTCCCAGATGGGGTGCCGCAGTTTCCACTCGCCCCCTTCCTGCTTCCACAGGTGGGGAGAACGGAACTGGTCGCACAGTTCCAGGAACCGCTCGGGCTTCAGCTCGATGTAGTCCATGATCTCCTGGAAGTACCGCTGCGGGAATTCGCCGTCGAACCGCCGCACCAGTTGCACCCCCTCTTCCCGGGTCAGGTGCCGGTTGCGGATCTCCTGCGAGGCGTCGTACGAGGCCCGCCCCAGCCCGAACTTGATGTACGTGGTGTAGTAGTGGAAGCCGTCGATCTTGTCGTCGAGGCTGTTGTACTTGCTGTAGGTGCCCTCGGTCCGCACCGGGTTGGCCTCGAAGCCGCAATGCTCGGCCGCGTAGTAATAGCACTCCTGCGGCGTCCACTTCAGGTAGTAGCCCAGGTAGTGCACCTCCACGCTCGACTTCTCGTAGTCCTCGGGCGCCGCCGGCAGGTACGACATCAGGTCGGACAGCCGCACGTCGTAGCGGTCGATCAGTTCCCGGATCGAAACCCCCGCCAACTGCACCTCGTCCAGGTTTTTCAGCGTCCAGTACGACTTGTCGCGGAGCGAGCTGTTGTTGTCGGCCAGGGGGTTGCCGTACTCGGCCTCGTTCTCCCCGTAAAACACCAGCGGGATGCCCATCTTCAGCGCCAGCTTGGGACCCATGTTCTTCTGGCCCAGGATGAACGTCTGGAAGGGGTGCAGCAGGTTCTCGATCGCCAGCCGCGTGAGCAGCTTCATCACCCGCCCGTTCTGGTTGTAGCTCAGGTTGTCGAACCCGCCGATCGCCAGCCAGTTCTTGAAGTTCTGGTAGCCGATGTCGGTGTACAGGATCGGCGGCCAGGTCACCGTCAGCGGGTTCATGCCGTACTTGTACTTCAGCACGTGCGCCTGGTACACGCTGTCCTTGCCGCCGCTGCCGGGCACCAGGCAGTCGTAGCCCCCGTCGGACCGCCGGTGCTGGTCCAACAGTTGCACCAGTTCCCGCTCCCGCTGCTCCCAGTCGATCTGCAGCTTGGTCTCGGCGTGCCGGCAGGCGTCGCAGATATGGTCTTCCCCAATGTTCAGCGTGCGGTGCTTGTGGTTGGTGGAGTGCTTGAACTCCACCGACGAAGCGGGCCGCTGGTTCGACATCACGCAGCGGCTGCAGTACACGACTTCCTCGGGCAGACCGTAGTAGGCTTCGAGCTTTTCAGGCGGCATTCCGGCACGCTCCTCTGGCGAGATGTTGACGAATGAACGAGGCGAGTCCGGCGTACGCCCGCAACCCCCGCTGGCCGCTCCGTTCCGGGTGGAACTGGAACCCCAGCACGTTGCCGCGCCGCACCGCCGAACAGAATTCGATCTGCCCATACCGGGTGAGGCAGAGCGCGTCTTCCCCGCGGTCCACCTCCACGTAATACGAGTGCACGAAGTACATCGACACGCCGTCTTCCAGACCCGCCAGCGGCGTGCCCGCCCAGGCGTCGCCCGACGGCGACGGACGATAAATGCGGTTCCAGCCCACCTGCGGCACCTTCAGCGGGCCCCGCGGACCCACCGGACCCTCCAGCCGCACCACCCGGCCCGGCAACAGGTCCAAGCCCGCGTGCCGGCCAAACTCCAGGCTTTCGCTCATCAACAACTGCATCCCCAGGCAGATCCCCGCCAGGGGCTGGCCGCTGGCCGCCGCGTCCCGCAGGGTGTCCACCAGGTTCAGCCGCCGCAGGCAGGCCATCGCGTCGCCAAACGCGCCCACCCCCGGCAACAAGATCCCGTCGGCCGAGCGGATCTCCTCGCCGTCGGCCGTGATCGAGGCCTCGAGGCCCACCTCGGCGCAGGCGTACTTCACGCTGAACAGGTTGCCCAATCCGTAGTCCACAATGGCCACCCGGATCGGAGATGTGTGGTCGGTCATCGAGGCGGTCTTCCCCTTCGCGAACCCAGCAACAGATAAAACGAGAAACAAGCGGCCAGAATCGAGCGACGGGAACCTAAAAACGGCCCGCTTCCTCGTACACGTCCAGCCGGCAGTCCAGGCCGGACTCGGCCAGACGCTGTTTGAGTTGCCGGATCGTCCCCGGCTGGATCTTCCCGAACGCGGCACCCCGCCGCAGAAACTCCGTGTTCCCCTCGCCGGCGTAGTCGGCCTCCAGTTCCCGGGCCCGCTCCACGAACTCGTAGTGCAGCAGCGAAGCCACGCACACCGCGTCGGCGTGCCCCGACTCCACCACCTGCGCCACGTGCTCCACCTGCCCCGCCCCGCCGTGCGCGATCACCGGGATCGACACCGCGTCGGCGATCGCCCGGGTCAGTTCCAGATCGTACCCCTTGCCCGTCCCTTCCCGGTCCACCGAGGTCACCACCAACTCGCCCGCCCCCAGTTCGGCCGCCCGCACCGCCCAGCCGATCGCTTCCAGGCCGGTTCGCTCCCGGCCGCAATCGGTGAAGCACTCGTACCGCCCGTCCCCCTGGCGGATCGCCTCGATCGCCACCACGATCGTGGAAGAGCCAAACGCCTCGGCCGCCTCGCGAATCAGTTCCGGCCGCCGCACCGCCGCCGTGTTGATCGCCACCTTGTCCGCCCCCGCCCGCAAAGCCTGGCGGATGTCGGCCACGCTCCGCAGGCCGCCCCCCACCGTCAGCGGGATGAACACCGCCTGAGACGTCCGCTCGATGATGTGCAGCAGGCTGTTCCGCTCGTACAGACTGGCCACCGCGTCCATGTAGAACAGCTCGTCGGCCCCGCTTTCGTAGTAGTAGCGGGCGAACGCCTCCGGCTTCCCCAGCACCCGCAAACCCTCCAGGTGAATCCCCTTCACCAGGTTCGGGCCCTTGATGTCCAGACGTGGAATGATCCGTATCACGATGATCCCGTCCCCATCCCTGGGTAGCTAGCAAGCAGGCCAATGCCCTGAACAAAAAATTTGAGAAGGGGGCTTATAACACACCCCCCGACTCGCCAACAATACCAACCCCGATATCCTCACGGCATTGGCGTCCAGGGCACCTTTCAGAGGGCAATTGGCAAGCTGCTTTAAGATGCTAGCAGTCAAGAATTGACGATGAATGCCGTCCCGCAGGCACTATTGAAGTTCATAGCCCGCCCTCTCGCCACCGACGTTAGAATCATCCGCCGCATGGGGCCGATGTTGCGCATGAACTTCGCTTGTGCCTTGGCAATTATTTCCCCTCGATGGGAATTGCGATGATGAGTCCCGCCGTGCGAGTTTCTGTGCTTTTACGATCCGGCACGTGGCATTTCAAACAATGGCTCGTCAGCGAAATTGGTCCGGCGCGGCGATAGACGCCCTCGGCGGATTCTTCATACGAAGATTTGCCAGACCGCAATGCTTTGGCAGCTTCGTGCTCGAAAGGCGTTCGTGCCTTGTGGTCGGTATTCATGGCCTGCCCTTCCACCGCCAGCCAGCGCAGCTTGATCCGTAGTTCTTCTTCCAAATCGGCGAATACTTCTTGCATTGCAGCGGCCGGCAGCGGCAGCCCTTCGTCTTCTTCGTAATAACGATGGTGGACAACTTGCAGCGTTGCGTGAATCGCCCCGTGCAGAATCTCCGCCTGTCGCCGAGCAGCAGACTCGGAAACCCGGGGCGACTCTGGCAAGGCAATCTTATGGCCGGCGTCGGATGACTTGTCCTCCGCCGCCAACCGATCTGGATGCACGTTATCGATCGACAATCCAATGCCGATAACAACCGCCAACAGTGAGATTCCATACTTCATGATGGTACACCGACAGTCCTGTATTTCGCTGGTGTGTCAATCGGGCAGCAAGGCAAACCCGCAACCATAACGCCTTATTACTTGGATTCGTTCGATTCGCCAGTAACGGGCACGCTGATCACCAAGCCCGCAAATTTGGGAGATGTGGACGTGTTTCTGAAGAAACCTTGATGGCAATTCACGCAACCCGAGGTCAACCGGATGGCGCTGGCCTGGCGATAGAAGCCGTCTTCGACGACCTCGACTTCAGGCTTTCCGGACGCAATGGCGGCTGCCGCCTGCTTTTCGAAGTCGGTCTTGGGTTTGTGGTCCACACTCATCGGCTCCAAACTCGCCGAAATCCAACGTGCCTCGGCGTTGGTGCTGCGTTTGATCTCGCCAAACACGTCTTCCATGGCTCGAGCGGGCACAATGGCTCGGTCATTGTGAAAATAGCGTTCGTGCATCACATGCAGGGTAGCCCGATAAATATCGCGCATGATGTTTGCGCGTTCGCGCGCTGCCGCGACCGAGATGCGCCCATCGTCGGGCGTTGTTGCGCTCCCGGTCTTGGTTGTGTCGCTAGAAGGCGCTTTGACGCCCGGAGAAGGATCCGCAAAAGCGGCCAAACCAAGGCCAAATACGGTCGCTACGCAGGCAACTGCCATTACCGGCTTCAACTGGGATGCTTTCATCGAAATGGTCCTTCAATGGTGTGAGTTTGGGGCAAGGGGCGCGAACCGTGGAGGGTGGGGTAAAGTTGGCGTGGGACGTCAACGGCAAGAAATGTCGCATAATGGGACGATCTTGCTGCTGGAACGAAGCACCTCATCGATCGTTACTCGCGATAACGCGTCTTCTGTGGCAGCGTATGCCCGATCGAGTTCTTGGTGCAAAGGACAAAGGCTCGTGTGGGATGGCAGACCAAGCGGGCAATGGCGGATGCGTTCCAGCGGGGCCACCGCATTCACCACATCCAAAATCGTGATGTCGGCAGGCGAAAGGACCAGGGTGTAACCGCCGCCTGGTCCCGAACGCGAATGAACCAGGTCGGCACGCACCAGGTCTTGTAACACCGTGTGCAAATACCGCCGCGGAACCTTGGTGTGCTTGGCGAGTTGATCCGCCGATTGACCGTGACCAGATTCGCGCGCGAGGCAAGCCACGGCGCGCAGGGCGTACTCGGCAGTTTTGGAAAGCATGGTGGGCACTCCGGGAACGTTGGGCCAATTGTACACCTTGACGTGTAGAATACAACTGTTATTCTTCAAGTGCCTTCGACAATCCTCCCGCGAACCATCCGAGGCACGTATGCCCTACCACCTCCCCTTGCGAATAGCGGCGCTCGTTTTCCTGCCAGCTTGGTCAATGGCGTTCATGGCTTCGGGTGGAGCAGCGGCCGACGAATACGACCAACCGCCGATTGAATATCGCCATCGCGAGCCGGCAAACAGCATTACGGAACTTCAAACGCTTCTCGATCGTGGCGAAACGAAGTTGGCGTACGACAATCAATTCGGATACCTGCCGGCGCTGCTCAAAGCTTTGGATGTGTCGCCGGAATCGCAAATGCTCGTGTTCTCGAAAACAAGCCTGCAACTTCGCCGGATTTCGCCCAAAACGCCGCGGGCGATCTATTTCAACGACGACGTGTATATTGGTTATTGCCAGTCGGGCGAAGTGATTGAGATAACGGTCGCCGACCCCCAATTGGGTGCGGTTTTTTACACGGTTGAACAGCAGGCTTCCGATAATCCACGGTTTCAGCGGAATGTCGACAACTGCTTGATCTGCCATAGTTCTTCGCGAACCGAGAACGTGCCCGGCCACCTGGTGCGTTCGATTTTTGTTGACGAATCGGGCCAGCCCATCTTTTCCGCAGGTAGCCATTCGGTCGACCACACCACGCCGCTTGATAAACGCTGGGGAGGCTGGTACGTGACGGGCAAGCACGGTTCGCAAACCCATTTGGGAAATCTTACGGTCCCCAAGAACGTAGCTCCCCACTCGATCGAAAATGTCGGCGGACAAAATGTTGTCGAACTGAAAGACCGATTCGACGCAGGCCAGTACCTTACGCCGCACAGCGACATCGTCGCCTTGATGGTGCTCGAGCATCAAACTCTGGTGCACAATCGTCTGACCAAGGCCAATTTCGCCACGCGACAAGCGTTGGATTATGAAGCGACCCTCAATCGCGCGCTGGGCGAGCCTGCAGACAATCGCCTGGAGAGCACTACCCGCAGAATTCAACGTGCCGGCGACGATCTCATTGATGCCCTGTTGTTTGTCGACGAAGTGAAGTTGACCGCACCGATTTCTGGTACGTCCAAGTTCGCCGAAGCCTTCACTCGCCCGGCGGTTCGCGACAGTCGCCAACGCTCGCTGCGCGACCTCGATTTGCACGACCGGATGTTCAAGTATCCTTGCAGCTACTTGATCTACTCCAAGGCCTTCGATGAACTTCCACACGAGGTACGCGACTACGTGCTGCGCGAGCTTTGGCAGATTCTGTCGGGCGGCAACACGTCGGAAAAGTTCGCGCACCTGTCGAGCGAAGATCGCCAGGCCATACGGGAAATCATCCGCGAAACCAAACCCAACCTGCCCGATGTTTGGAAAGCCGAGAAATAGCGCGAGGATCGTCGGGCGCTCGGGCGTGGAATAACAACACGAAGCACTGCCGATGGGTTGAATCGCCTGACTCAACTTGAACTTCCGGCCGTATTGGGCGGACTGCCCTACCGATGCTGGCGAATTGTCAGGGCCATTCAGGCTTCCGGCGGGCCAATCAGTTCTTTGCCCAAGAAGGGTTGCAACACTTCGGGAACGACCACGCTGCCATCGGCTTGCTGGTAGTTTTCGAGAATGGCGATGATGGCGCGGCCCACGGCGAATGCCGTGCCGTTGAGCGTATGCACAAAGGTGGTTCCCTTTTCGCCTTTTACCTTGTAGCGAATGTCAAGGCGACGCGATTGATAATCGGTGCAGTTGCTGGTGCTGGTGACTTCGCCCCATTCGCCGTTTTCTCCGCGGCCGGGCATCCAGGCTTCCAGATCAAACTTGCGATAGGCGGGCCCGCCGAGATCGCCCGTGGCCGTATCGACCACACGGTAGGGAATGCCCAGATTGTCCCAAAGCTGACACTCAAGTCCGCAGAGCATGTCGTGCATTACGTCGCTTTCCTCGGGCTTTGTGAAAGCGAACATTTCTACCTTGGTAAACTGATGCACGCGATACAGACCTCGGGTTGCTCGGCCTCCGGCGCCCGCCTCGGTGCGGAAGCAATGGCTGATGCCGACCAGCTTGATCGGGAGGTCGTCGGCGTCGAGAATCTTGCCCGAGTACATGCCGCCCAAGGTAATCTCCGCGGTTGCCACCAGGCTGAGATCGGTGTTCTCGACGCTGTAGATCTGCGTTTCGGGTCCACGGGGAATGAAGCCAATGCCTTGCAGGATTTCGTTGCGGGCGAGGTCGGGCGTAATGACCGGCGCGAAGCCTTCGGCCATGAGGAATTGCACGGCGTATTGCTGCAAAGCCAGTTCGAGCAAGACGGCGTCGTTTTTCAGATAATAGAATCCATGCCCGGTGACCTGGCTGCCCGACTCCATATCGATCAGGTCCAGGGCCTGCCCTAGTTCCAAATGATCGCGTGGTTTGAAATCGAAAATGGGAATTTCGGTGATGCCGCGGCGAACTTCGAGATTGGCTTGATCGTCCGCGCCCACGGGGGCCTCGGGGTGGGCCATGTTGGGTATGTTCGCATGGATGACGGCCAACTCTTGCTCGATGGCTTGAAGCTCGACTTGAGCCGCATCTTTTTGTTCGCGAAGGTTTCGCCCTTCGGCCATGCGAGCGTCGCGTTCGGCAGCGTCTTTCGCCTTGCCAATGCTTTTGGAAACCTCGTTGGCCTGGCGGTTGAGATCCTGCACGAGGGTGTCTTTGGCCCGGCGAAGGTTTTCGAGTTCGACAAAGCGGTCGATATCGACCTGCAGTCCTCGCCGGCGGCAGTTCTCCGCGACAGCGGCAGCATTTTCCAAAATGAATCTGCGATCGAGCATGGCCGTTGTTCCTGAACGATGCTTCTGGCATGGCCGACGCCGCGCATGCGATGTACGCGCCCGGCGTTGGTTGGGGAAGAGTAGCCTACCAAGGGGGCCAGCAATTGGCCAGCGGGCGGCAACGATACGCCGTATCGGTACGTTCCGGCCCCATCCCGTTTGTAATTCTTGCGCAACTAACAACCGAGGACGATCAACGGGAGCCAGGATTCGCAGGACTACCTGTGGCAGCGGAGCACAATGGCCGCGCTGCACTCCAGAGAACAGGCTCAAGACCAAATCACATGGGCCAGTGAGACGATGTGGAGAGATTCGCCTCGCGTAACGGCATCGGGAACCAGCAGGTGATTAGGGATTGTCGGACGAGTCGGCTTGTGCCGCTGCTTGGCCCGCCAGGCGGCCGCTGGTGATTGCCCAGGCGATGTGCAAGCCGTGTCCCCACAATATCTGTCCTCCCAAACCGTTCTGCCCCGCAGCGTACAAGCCTGGAATGATGTTTCCGTTGGCGTCGAGAACCTGCAACCGCTCGTTTACCGCCGCGCCTCCCTCGGTGGTGGTGAAATATGCTTTCACCGGCCCCAGCAATACCCAGGGACCGGAAAAGTTTGGCCTCGTTTGACGCGTCTGCTCGACGGTGGCTTCCAATCCATTCGGATCGATGCCCCGTTGTTCGGCAATCGCGGCCAGCGTGGAGCCCTCGATGGCCACATCGGGCCGCAACCGCAGGTAGTCGGCAACATAGGCGTAGGCAATGTCGGGCGCCGTCGAAATGAAGTGTGGCCAGGCTGAGTAGCGAACCCGCACGTTGCGATCCAGGAGCAGGAATGCTTCTTTGCCCGGTTGTTGGGCGACAGCCAGTTCACGACTGGGCCAGATGCGTTCGTCAGTGAAACGTTGACCGGCGCGATTGATGAGCAGGGCGCCGTCGTCGAAGAGGGCATTTTCCGGATGCTGCCACGTGACCAGTAGTCGCTTGATGTAAGCCTTCATGAGGGCACGAGGCAACCTCCGGGCGATCGCGCCCATTACCCGCCCCCAACGTCCTGATGCCGGCAACCAGTGGAAAGCCTTGTGAATTGGGGCCACGAACCGCAATTCCGGCCCATAGGTAATGTCCATGTTGACCAACCGCGCTCCGGCCTGTTCGGCGAGCAGGTGGCCATCGCCGTCGGCATAGGGATTGATACCCTCAATGGCGGCATATTCTGGCCCTTTGAATCGGGCGATCAATTGCTGGCTCGCCGCATAGTCGCCGGCAGCGAGAATCACGCCGCGCCGGGAAGAAAACGGAACGGACTGTCCGGAAAGTTCCACCGTCACCCCCGACACGCGATCGTTCTCTTTCAACAGACTTCGCACGGCCGCCGAGGTATGGATATCTCCGCCCTGTTGCAGCAGCTTGAGCTGCAATGCCGCGATGTACGCCTTCGCGCCGGGCACCACGTTATGCATGCGCGGCACACGATTGGGTGGCTCGGGACTGGGGCCATAAAAACTGAGTCCCAAACTCTCAAGCCAGGCGAGGGTTTCGGCGGCGCGCTCCAAAAAGAACTTGCGCAATGGCTCGTTGTTTCGCGATTCGATGTTTTCGGCAGCGAACTTTGCGGCGTCCTCGGCGTGCGCCGCGGGTGAATCGACGATGCCCTGCGCTTGCTGCATGCGCGTTCCGGCGGCGGTGAACGATCCCACGGCGATTCCGGTGGTGCCGCCCAGCGTGGGTCGCTTTTCAAACAGCGCCACGCGAGCGCCCTCTTCGGCGGCAGAAACCGCCGCCGCCAATCCGCTGCCGCCGCCTCCGACCACGATCACGTCGTATTCACGATTCACTTTCAAACCCTGGAACCATGGGGCACGTTTCGCGTGGCAGTGGCTTTGTGGATCATGCGTCGAGCGGAAAGATCGGGCGGCGGAGTTTTTTGTAAGGGAACGACTTGAGGTTGCTCGAGCAGGGACCCGGGGTATCGATGGTGTAGCTGGCCTTGGCAATGGGATCGTACGCCCTGCGATGCGCCACGGCCGCTTTCACACCAATCACTGCCGCTTCCTCGGGCACAATTCCCTGACTGCGCAGTTGCCCCAGGTCGAACGGCGGCGTTTTTCGCGAGGTGAGCACGATGCGAATGCCATCGATCCGCACCACCGCCGTCGGCCCCATGTCGATGTGAATGCCATACATCGAAGCCAGGTGGCTATGGCGGTCTTCCAGTTCAAACTTGCCATCGCTGCGCGAGAGCAGCTCGAAGGTGCCGTGCAGCGGACCGCTGTTGATTTGGCTGCCGCGGGCGCCGAGCGAAAGTGTCACTCGATCGCCAAGATTGTGAGCCGCCAATTGTTGCACGGCATCGGGATCATTGAGCACCACCACGGCATTTTGCACGCGATGCTTGAGCAGCGATTTCAATACGCCGGTTCCGTCGCCGGGCGCGCCGCCGCCGATGTTGTCGGATGGCTCCACGAGCAGCACCGGACCTTCGCGATGCGCGAGCACTTGTTGCATTACGCTTTCGATGGGCGGATCGACCACGTTCCCCGATGTACGGTGTTGCTCGGCCCAATCGCGAAGCCGGTCGACGCACTGCTGGGCGGCAACCGGGGCGCCCAGCGTGCTTGCCGAAAAGGCTACCCCGGTATCGGGCGTGTCCGCAAACGCAAACCCCGCGAACACGTTCACGGCCAGCAGTTCGGGATCTTCGCCTTCCATCTGCCGAGCCATCGCCTCTAGCGCCTTCATGGGGTCGTCTGCGGTGCCCACGCCCGTTGGCGGCCATACCACGGCCGGTTGCGACCAAACGGTGGTAGCGCGCTGTCCGGTGGCCATCAGCCGCTGCAGGATTCGCGCGGCATCGATGGCGGCGGCTTCGGCGTCGGTGTGGGGATTCTCGCGATAGGCGACCATCGCATCGGCATTCCGCGCCATGCGAGCCGTATAATTGGCGTGCAGGTCGAGCACGCCGCAGACGGGAATATTGCGATCAGCCAAGAGGCTTGCCAGACGCTCTTGAATCTCGCCTTCGACGTCGGGATACGATTCGCTGGTCATCGCGCCGTGCAGCACGAGGAATACGCCATCGAGACCCGACGCCAGCGATTGTTGCGTCGTTTCTGCCAGTTCCCGCCAAAACAGTTCCACAACTTCATCCACGGCCAGCGCGCTAGGGGTCGTGCGAATGTCCACCGCGGGAATCACTTGCCAGTTGTGTTCGCTGGCAACCGTGAGAACGCCGCCTAGCGGCGAACCGTCGCCCTGGGCTGCCAAAATCTCATGGCCACGTCGAATGGCCCATTGGTCGAGCGGGGTCACGCCTTCGAGAAACGTGTGGGTCTCGTGAAACAGTCCGGCAAGCAATACGCGTTTGTTCATGGTGGTCGCTAAGGTATTCGATGGCGGGGCCGCCGATGCGCTTTACCAGTTCATTGCGTAACATACCGGCTGCCTCGGCGGAATGCGCCCCCGGTTGCACTTGCGGAGAAGGATTGCGATAAACTCTAGCAGTCGATTTTGCGGCACAATCCCTAGAGCACGAAAACGATGGCCCCAGACGAAATTCGCCAGCGGTTGCTGGCTTTGCTGCGCGAACGAGCTTTTCGAGAAGGCGATTTTACGCTGGCCTCGGGAGCCAAGAGCAATTACTACATCGATGGCCGCATGATCGCCGTGTGCCCCGAAGGCGCCTGGCTGATCGGCGAAGCCATTTTGGCACAATTGAAGGACGTGCCATGCGACGCCATCGGCGGGCTAGCCGTCGGGGCCGTGCCGCTCGTCACCGCCGCAATGGTGGCCTGCCATGTCCACGGCAGAAACCTGGAAGGCTTTTGGGTTCGCGAAAAGCCAAAAGAACACGGCATGCAGAAGCAGATCGAGGGTAAACTGCCGCCGAATGCCAAGGTAGTGATTGTCGACGACGTCATCACGTCCGGCGGATCTTCCATCAAGGCGGCTGAAGCCGTCGAAGCCGCGGGCGGAACGGTCGTGCTGATGTTGGCGATTGTCGATCGTCAACAGGGCGCCGCGGAACTGTTCAAGCAGCGAGGCTACCCTTACAGGCCATTATTTGTGAAGGACGAACTATTCGCTGGCAAATAGGGTGTTCCCGTCCCCCCCCTCCCCCTTCCCGAAAGGGGGGTGTCAACAAACGGCTGTTTCGTGAATCGCACTTTGCAACCCCTGCTTGCCCTCATAAGATGGCAGCGGAGCAATTCCATTCTGGCGTTGCGATGCATTACCGTGCCTTGATCGGCAGTCCATTGGGTGTTTTCCCCGTCTTTGAACCGCTGCTTGCCATCAAGCCGATCGCGGTAGGGTGAGGCGGGGTTATTAAATTCAGACCATGCGCATAAGATCGCTGTCGCGAAGTCCATCCACACCTTCGCTCAGCAACTGGGACTTGCTTTGAGAGACAGGGGCGCCCTTCGGATTGAAGAGGCTCGTAGCATGAGAACTTTCATTGTGCTGGGGATGGCGCTCGCCTGGGCATGGCCGACAACAACTCAGGCCTGTCCTTTCTGTGATTCCATTGCCCCCACCATGGCCGATTTGATTGATGGCGCCGACGTGGCGGTGCTGGCCAGGCTAGTGCGAGTCGAACAATCGTCGCCGCAGCCGGCTACCCCCGGGCAACTCGGTTTCTTGCCCGATGAACCCGACGGCGTGTTTCAAGTCCAAGAGGTTCTCAAAGGCGGTTCCAAAGAGATTGCCGCGGGTGTTTCAGTCCGCACCCCTTACACCGGATCGGAACCAGCCGGCACTTTATTCCTGCTCAATGGGAATCGAGCCCCCGAGTTTTACTGGTACACGCCGATTTCCTTGCCAAGGGGCGGGCCGGCTTACGTCAAACAGGCCATGGCGCTGCCCAAGGAAGGGTCCGAACGTCTGAAGTACTTCCTCAACTATTTGCAGCATGATGAAGTTCAATTTGATAATGATGCCTACGACGAATTCGCCAAAGCGCCGTACGACGACGTGAAAGGTTTGGCCCCGCAATTCGATCGCCGCAAACTTTGGACCTGGATTGACGACCCGAAAATCACTGCCCAACGCAAGCGGCTGTATTACCTCATGCTGTCGCTGTGCGGCGATGCCAGCGACCGCCAGCGGCTCGAAAATCTGCTGAAAGCGCGCTCGAAATCCTTGCCCACCGAGGCCTTGGATTCCATCATCGCGGCCTACCTGGGCCTGGCCAAAGAGGAAGGCCTGCCGCTGATTGAACAAGAGTTCTTCCACAATCGCGATGTTATCCGAGAAGACGTATACGCGGCCATCACCGCCATTCGTTTTCATGGACAAGAAGAAACCATCATTCCCCGGGATCGATTGAAGCAGGTGTTTCGCAAGCTGCTCGATCGACCGGAGATGGCAGAAATGGTGCTGGTGGATCTGGCCCGCTGGGAAGATTGGACGATCATCGACCCGCTGGTGGCCTTGTTCAAAACCGCCGACAAGGATTCTTACTTCATTCGCACTCCCGTGGTGCAGTATTTGGCGGTTTGCCCTTTGCCCGAGGCCAAGCAGCAACTTGAGGAATTGCGGGCGATCGATCCGCAAGCCGTTTCTCGCGGAATCTTCTTTGCCCAGAACAACAATTCCGCGGAAGTTGCAGCGCCGTCTCCGGGCGCGGCGTCGGTACCGGCTCCGTCGATGAGCGCGGCATCCATCGCGCTGCGGACCGTTGCCGCCGAAGAACCACAGACGCAGCGACGCCCGGCGAATGGCGAGCAACCTTTCGCTGATGCCACGCTCCTTTGGTCGCTGGTTGCCGCAGGCGTGGCGCTTCTTGCCCTGTTGACTGTATTTTTTTCGCATCATCGCCGCCAGGAAAACGGCGAGCGCAAGCCCAAATCGGGAACCGCATAGGGCAAGCCGCCAACGAATAACCTCCCTGGGCCTGCCCCTCGCTGCTTGTTACAAACTTCTCCAGAGGTGTGAATCGGCATGGCCAAGGTCTTAATGCCAATCGGCGACGCAACGGAAGTTCTCGACACCATGTACCCCTTCTTCCGCTTGGCCGAAGACGACTACGAAGTTGTCGTCGCTGGCCCGGAAGCAAGGCTCTATCATATGGTGCTGCATGAAGTGCCCCCGGGCGCCGACCCGCCGTGGGACATCACGCAGGAACGGCCTGGATATCACCTTCGGGCAACCGTGGCCTTTCGCGATGTGGACCCTGCCGAAGACCGTCCACCTGATGGAGGTCGGCCCGCGCGACGGGCTGCAGATCGAGCCGAAGATCCTGACCACCGAGCAGAAGCTCGAACTGCTCGACGCCATCGCCGCGGCCGGGGTGAAGGAGATCGAGGCCGGCTCCTTCGTCAACCCGAAGGCGGTGCCGGCGATGGCCGATTCCGAGGAGGTGTTCCGCCGCCTGAAGCGCCGCCCCGGCGTGCTCTATCGCGGCCTGTGGCTGAACCCGCGCGGCCTCGACCGCGCGATCGCCACGCCGAATGTCGATCTCTACGGCATGCTGCAGATCACGGCGAGCGAGGTGTTCGTCAAGCGCAACACCAACCGCACGATCGAGCAGACCTTCGCCGACATGCCGGACTGGATCACCCGCTACAAGGCGGCCGGCATCGCGCCGGACAGCCTCGGCGTGATGGCCGCCTTCGGCTGCAATTTCGAGGGCGACGTGCCGGTGGAGCGCGTCGTCGGCCTGGTCGCGCGCACCCGCGAGCTGCTGCGCGAGCACGGCTCGGATCTGCGCTATGTCAGCCTGGCGGACACGATGGGCTGGGCCAATCCGGGCCACATCCGGCGCCTGCTCGGCGCGGTGCGCGAGCGCTGGCCGGCGCTGACGCTGAAGCTGCACCTGCACGACACCCGCGGCACCGCGATGGCGAACGCGCTGGCGGCGCTGGAGATGGGGGTGCGCGAGTTCGACGGCTCGATCG
>JAANMW010002189.1_pt1 | contig 18146 bp, 16 predicted proteins | sample 7279671 | NCBI WGS metagenome assembly JAANMW01 (sample SAMN14094541, study PRJNA606508) | bioreactor metagenome | isolation source: A lab-scale SPAN reactor treating ammonium-rich wastewater day 247 | place: Ireland: Galway | collected 2017-09-19
CCGCCGCTGCCGCTTCAATCGAGGCATCAGCCGATTCCAATTCGCCCTCGCCGTGATACGCGGCGACAAGAAAGTACCTTCCGTTTTTCTTGACTGCCGCAGCGCGCATGCTTTCAAGTTTTTCGCCTTCTCGATTCGCGGCGAAAATCATTTTTCCTTCAGTTTCGCCATGCGCTTTGATTCCGGTAGCGCCGATTAAAGTTAGTATTCGAAATGAATATTCCTCAATCGATTCTCCCTCGGTTTCGCCCGTTGTAAATAGAATAACGCCTTTTCCCGCCGCCGGACTGCCGTAAATCACTCCCTTCAGTGTTCCTTTCTCCGGCGGAGACGCGGCAAGTTTGCGGTGCGCGTCGTGCCGCCTGTCGCTTCCAAATTCCAGCGGATATCCCGCAAGCGACGCCGGAATCGTTACGCCGTTTACCGCGACCGGGCTTTCCGCCTTTTCGGTCAGCATATTCGTAATAAACCCGTAATAAACTGCCGAGCCGATAATTACCGCCGCCGCAAGCGAAATCCACGTGGCCGGTTTGAGATCGGGATGAGGATTTTTAATTTCGGGAATCCTGAATTCCGGTATCACCGAAACGCTTTCGGAAAATACCGGTTCGATTTCTTCTGCGGCGCCGCTTTTTTCTAGTTCGTCCGTCACGGTTCGATTGTATCAGCCGGCTTGCCGCTTGCGCTTTCACGCCGGTTTTTTGCATTCGTTTTACGAATTTTGAACCACCAATAAACAATAAGCGCCATAATTCCGATCCATCTCAGGAATAGGAACAATATCTGCAACCACTCCGGTAAACTCCCGAAGCTCTTTAGAAACCACTTATTCCATCGTCTCAACATCCACGAACTACTCCGTTGGCGGATCGTTCTTCTTCCGCGTCAGGCCCGAAGCTCTTTCGCTCTTGCGGACGAAGCCCATGGCTCCATACAGCGGGCTTCGTTGCCGTAGGACGGGTTGCCGGCGACGCCCTGGCCGACCTTTGAGCGGTTTTGGTCGAGGGCGAAGTAAGCGTCGTCGCGTTCGTTGATCTTCATATTGAGCTCGGCCCGAAGATCGGCGACAACGGCGTCTTTGGCGGCCGCCGCCTCGATCTCCGTCTGAAACTCGGCTTGCGCAATGCCGTTGAACTCAACCGTCTTCGCACCCTCGAACCACGCATCGTTCATCCGGCTGACCTTTTCTCTAACCTCTTTAACATCAACCTTTGGCATATTATGTTTCCTCCTTTTTTCCTTTATTTATTTATTAAATTGAACCTGCAAGACCGAATCTATCTCGCTCCGCCGATAATACTCCTCGCCCCGAACGCCTTCCAACTCTTCCCGCTCGCCTTCCCCCTCAACCGGAACGCTCTCCCCGTCAACCCGAACGCCTTCCGGGTCGAAGGGAACACGTTCGGAGTCAATCGGATTGCGTTCCGAGTCGCCAGAATCGTCGCCTGCGAGTGAGGTCAGCTTTCGTTTATCAAACGCGTAATTATCAAAGCACACAATTCCGCTTCCTCGCTGACGGCGAGCTTTATGATTACAGGTTTCTGCCGTGTCGTTACCGAATAATTGAGACCATCGGAAAACACGTGCAAATCAACAAGCTTATCGATTGGCGTTGTTACAGACTTCCTATCGCCCGAAAAGACCAAACGCTTATTCGTAATAACGAAGTAGCCTTCACTGATCGGAACAATGCCTGACTGAGAAACCATTTGGCCTTTTTGTTGCCCGACGCGAAAGGAAACTCCTTTGACCAGCCTCAAATTTACGCCACGCGAACCGCCCTGATAGTTTCGCGAAACAACTCTCTCCTCGACGAGGATTGCCGGAAGGCTTAAATGGCAGACTTCACCTTTCCGTAGTATCAACCCGCTTGCTGATCCTGATGGCAGAGGAGCACCTGACTCGATGAGAGCGAACAGAGAATAGTACTGAATCTGACGCTGCGCCCAATTTTCCACTTCTGGTGGAATCGAAAGACGTTCAATCAGGTGATTGAGCGACTGAAGCTCATGTTGATGGACGCGCCTATCTGCGATTGCCTGCTGAACAACCTGCATAAAGATTTCGTTTCGTAGCTTGTCGAAATCTTCTTGGCTCAATTCGCTTTCACAATAGAAGCTATTGATGTACTGCAGCTCTTGATCGCTTATTTGTCCGTCAGCTAGAGCATTCCAAATACTTTCACGGAGCCGGTCGATTTGCTCTTTCTTCAACTTGCTGGTTGAAAATGATGAGTTTAACTTATCGAATATTCCCATCTGTTCTCCTAGCGACGGTACATACACCGCAAACAATCACCCAGAACCTAACCAACCACACTTCACTCAACGTCGTACCAAGACCGCGACATTCCATTACTTCCTAAACATTCCCAACATCCGATTCGTGACGAGAAATCCGCCGGCGATGTTGATGGCGGCGATCAGGACGGCGATGGCACCGAGGATGACGGTCAGGTCAAGCGACGATGACGTCAACTGAAGCATTCCGCCGACGAGGATAATGCCGCTGATAGCGTTCGTGACGGACATCAGCGGAGTGTGCAATGCCGGTTTCACGTTCCATACGACCTGGAATCCAATAAAGATCGCGAGAATGAATACGGTCAAATGGCCGAGGAAATCGCTTCCTGCGTTCGCGGCTTTCGGCGGCAGGATGAACGCAAGGCCGAGCATAATTAGCCCTACGACGCCGAGTAGCCACGGGCTGACGCCGTTGCCTTCGTCGTGTCCGTTCGATGCGGCCTTGGCTGCTGCGGCGACAGCATGCGAACTCTTGGTCGGGACGCCGGGTTCGGGCGGTGCCGGAGGCGTCGGCCTTGGCGGCGGCGGCCACATCATCTTGCCTTCGTGTAGAACGATCGATCCGCGGACGACCTCGTCCTCAAGGTCGATGTGAAGAGCGGGAGTGTCCGCGCTCCGGCCGCTGCCGCCGATCAGGTCCTCAAGCAATGCCGTTACGCACGCTCCGTAAAGTTGGCTCGCCATTGATGCCATTCGCGAGGGAAGGTCGGTATAGCCGATGATAGTAACGCCTTTGTGGTTTACGACCTTTCCGGGCTGCGTCAACGCGCAGTTGCCGCCCTGTTCTGCAGCGAGATCGACGATCACGGAACCGGGCTTCATTGATTCGACCATGCCAGTCGTGATCAGTTTTGGGGCAGGTTTGCCGGGAATCAGCGCGGTCGTAATGATGATATCGACCTGCATCGCCTGCTGTGCAAACAGTGCCATCTCGGCATTCAGGAACGCGTCCGACATTTCTTTCGCATAACCACCTTTGCCCTCGCCCTCTTCTTTGATATCAAGTTCGAGGAATTCGGCGCCCATCGAGGCGACCTGGTCTTTCGTAGCCGACCGCGGGTCGAATGCACGCACGATCGCCCCTAAGCCTTTAGCCGCGCCGATGGCGGACAATCCTGCGACACCGGCACCGATAACCAGGACCTTTGCCGGATTGATCTTGCCGGCCGCAGTGATCTGCCCGGTAAAAAAGCGTGGATAGTGTGCCGCCGCCTCGATTACCGCTCGGTAGCCGGCGATATTTGCCATTGCAGAGAGCGTGTCCATTTTCTGTGCACGCGTGATGCGCGGCACGGAATCCATCGCGAAAACGGTTGCCTTACGTTTGGCAAGCCGCTCGATCACGTCCTTGTGCTGAGCGGGCCAGATGAATCCGATCAGTGTTGCTTCTTTCCGCAAAAGGTCGGCCTCGTGAACGTGTAATCTTTCGTTCGTCTCAGGAGGACGCACCTTCAGGACGATATCGGCTGCTCCCCAGAGGTCGTTGGTGTCGGCGACTATCTCTGCCCCTGCTTCGCGGTATTCTGCGTCGGTTACACTTATGCCCTCACCCGCGCCGCTTTCGACTGCGACGTCAAAGCCGAGTTTCTTCAGCTTGATCACGGTCTCGGGCGTTCCCGCAACTCTCTTTTCACCAGGGTTTATTTCTTTTGGAATGCCGATCTTTGTCATCTTTCTTTGGTAAGGGGATGCCTGCAAGGGGTGGTGGCAGAAACATCTTTGAGGGAATTCTATTTGTCATCTCATTCCCTAGTCAAACCGCGCGAGCCGAAACCTTATCCAAGCAGGGAGTTGCCCGCCCAAATGTATATTCCGCAGAGTATCGATTCGCCAAAAAGGATGGCTAGAATGAACTTCCAATAGGTCGTTCGCACGATCCCTGCGACATAGCAGACCGCGTCGGTAGGTGCGAACGGAAAGAAAGCCCACGCAGCGACGAAGATAAGTCCCCAAGGCGTCTCCATTCGGCGCTGGATCGTGTGTACGAGCTCTGGCTTTCGCCTCTCAAAGAAATCGTCAAAACCGAGCGCCTCTGAGAAAAAGTAGATCATCGTTGACGATAATCCGATCCCGAAGATCGAGACGGCGAAAACCGTAAGTGGTTCGGCAGGGAACAATAGCGTACCTGCGATGACAAGAGGGGTGCTCGGAAGCAGCGTCAACCCCCGCAGGGCAGAAATGATGATGTATGCGCTCCAAAGACTCGCTGAATTTTGCCTCAGGAATGAAGCAACGTTCTCGGCAGAGAATGCCGCAGGATTCGATAAGAAAAAACCAAGGGCCGCGATGATCACCGCGGCCCAAATCAGTGTCAGCGATCTACGAATGACTGAAGAGAACTTTTTGAGATCTGTCATTCGTCCTAAAGCGCGGGATCCTAGGCCGAGGTCCCGGCAGCCTCCATATCAGGTCGCCAACGGAGGACAGGTTTGCGAGCAGCTGCAGCCTCGTCAAGACGGCCGATGCGCGTCGAATGCGGCGCGTTCTTTACGAGATCTGGATCCTCTTTTGCCTCGCGATCTATGTCAATCATCGCCTCGACGAAAGCATCGAGATCCGCGCGTCCTACCGATTCTGTAGGTTCGATCAGCATCGCTCCTTCGACAACGAGCGGGAAATAGATCGTCATCGGATGAAATCCGTAATCAATAAGGCGTTTTGCAATATCTAGCGTAACGACGCCATTCTTCGCCTGATTCTTGTGTGAAAAGATCGCCTCGTGCATGCCGTCGGATGGGAACGGCTTTGCGAACGTACCTTCGAGTTTGTGGCCAAGGTAACGTGCGTTAAGTACGGCCGCTTCGGTTGCTTCTTTAAGCCCATCGTTACCGTGAGTGTAAATGTAGGAAAGAGCACGCACCATCATCCCAAAATTGCCGTAAAAGGCCTTTACGCGGCCGATCGAATTCGGGTAGTCGGAGTTCAGGAAGAACTCACCACTCGCTTTTTTCTCGATCCTTGGAACGGGAAGGTATTTCGCAAGCTCCGCCGTGCAGCAGCAAGGACCGCAGCCCGGGCCGCCGCCTCCGTGCGGGGTCGAGAACGTTTTGTGCAAATTCAAGTGAATGACATCGACACCCATATCGCCGGGACGAGCGACGCCGACGAGTGCATTCATATTTGCACCGTCCATATAGACGAGACCGCCGGCTCCGTGCACCGTGTCGCATATCTCTTTGATGTTCCGTTCGAAGATGCCGACGGTGTTCGGATTTGTGAACATCACGCCTGCAATGCCGCCCTCGGAGCAAAGTTCGCGAAGGTGGTCCATATCGGTGATGCCGTCGGCTGTTGAGCGGATCGTCTTAACAGTAAAGCCGGCCATTGCCGCTGAGGCCGGATTCGTTCCGTGTGCGGAATCCGGGATGAGCATCACTCGTCGATCTTTCGAAGCCTCGCCATCGCGTTCGTCAAGGAATGCGCGGATGAGCATCACACCGGTCATCTCGCCTTGTGCCCCGGCTGCCGGCTGCAGCGAGACGCCGGGCAAGCCCGTGATCTCTGCGAGCGCTTCTTGAAGGCGGTAGATCATCTCAAGCGCACCCTGTGATTCCTCTTGAGGTGCAAGCGGATGGAGCCCGGCAAAACCCGGAATTCTTGCGACCTTTTCGTTAAGCCGCGAGTTGTACTTCATCGTGCAGGACCCGAGAGGATAGATGCCGAGGTCGATCGAATAATTCCACGTCGAGATTCGTGTGAAATGCCGGACGACATCGACCTCCGAGACCTCCGGAACGTCCGCAAGATCATCGTCACGACGCAATGCTGCGGGAACGATGTCGTCAATATTCATCGCCTCAACATCGAGCTTTGGAAGACGATAGCCGACACGGCCAGTCTGCGAACGCTCGAAGATCAAAGCCTCATTCTGAGTTGGATGTGAAGTTACTTTCTTTATGCTCATAAAATACGCTGAACTATGCCGCCGGCAGCCCTTTCCGGGCAACGTCTTCGATGACGCTGCAGAATCGATCGAGTTCCGAGAGTGTGGTGTAAACGTTTGGCGTTATGCGAATGCCGGAGAACTCCGGATGGACGATTGGCGTCGTAAAAATATGGTGCTTATCCATCAGATAACCGTCGAGCTTTACCGGATCCACTCCTTCGATCTTGAAATTCGCGATCGCACAGGACTGGCCTGGATCAAAGGACGTGTTAAAGCCGACCTTCGGGATCGCTTTCAGATTGTTCATCCAGTAACGCGAAAGGTAGCGAAGACGCTCTTCCTTTCGTTTGCTGCCGATCGCGTTATGGAATAATAGCGCCTCGCCGATCGCGAGCCGCATTGCGGCCGAATGCGTGCCGATCTCCTCGAACTTTCGGATGTCGTTCTTGTTCTTATGCTCGCTTGCCATCAAGGCCCAGACCCTCGGGATCTTGTCTTTCTTGACGTACAGCATCCCCGTTCCCTTTGGTGCGTAGGTCCATTTATGCAGCGATGTGCCAAAGTAGTCACAACCGAGGTCGTCGCGTTTGAACGCGAACTGTGAAAAAGAATGAGCGCCATCCACGATCGTTTCGATCCCGCGGGCACGTGCCATATCGCAGACGCGTTTTACCGGCGTTATTTGGCCCGTCAAGTTGATCTGGTGCGATATCAGAATAAGGCGCGTCTTTGGCGTTACAGCACGCTCGTAGGCCGCGGCGATGTCGTTGATGTCATTGGGTGCAATGGGGACCTTTACAAGATTGAGTTTCAGGCCTTCGCGCAGTTCACGCTGGCGGAGCGTTGTGAGCATACGCGGATAATCTTGAGTATTTGCGAGGATCTCATCGCCGGACTTCAGATCCAAACCCATCAAAAGGATCTCGAGCGACTCGGAAGCGTTTCGCGTAATGGCGATCTCTTCCGGCGAGCAGCCAAAATGTTCAGCAAGGCCCGTCCGCACGGTCTCGGATTGCGGCTCGAGTATCCGCCACATCGTGTAAGCGGTCGCATCTTCCTGCTGCCAGGTGTATCGGACAAATGCCTCCGTTACGATACGCGGACTCGGGCTGACACCGCCGTTATTGAGATTGATTATGCCGCGCGTGACCGAGAATGCCTGCTGGATGACCGTCCAATAATCCTCGTCAAGAGCCGCCTCGGCAGGCGAAAGATGCTTGATCGCATTTCCTGCCGCAACGACATTATTGAACAGACCTGCAACAGTCGCAGACGACAAGGCCGCGAGCCCAAGACCCTTTCCTGCAGATGCTAAAAATGTTCTGCGATCAATGTCGTTCATCTGTCTGAATAATTACTAATTAACGAATTACCAATTAATAATTACCTTCCGGCGACCGCCGGAAAATTATCTAAACAATGAGACCAGCTCGTCGATCTGTTCTCGCGAATTTGTCTCAGTGACGCAAACGAGGATGTCGTTGTCGTGGCCCGCGTAATAGTGCGAGAGAGCAAGGCCGCCGATGACGCCTTTTGCACGAACACATTCGAGGATCTCCGCAGCCGATTTAGGGCCGCGGACCACAAACTCATTAAATGTCGGAGCCGAGAAGGGAGCTGAAAAGCCTTCGATCTCGCCGATCTTTTTCTTTGCATACGCGGCCTTTTGGGCGTTCTGTTCGGCAACTTCTTTCAAGCCGGACTTGCCCATCGACTCCATATAAATTGTTGCTGCGAGGGCAATGAGGCCTTGATTTGTGCAAATGTTCGATGTCGCTTTTTCGCGGCGGATGTGTTGCTCGCGTGTTGACAAGGTGAGTGTGAAGCCCCGGTTTCCATTCTTGTCGTACGCGATACCGCAAAGACGGCCAGGCATTTGCCGAATGAACTTGTCACGGGTTGCGAAGAATCCGACGTGCGGCCCGCCAAAGCTCGCGGGAATGCCCCAAGACTGTCCTTCACCGACGACTATGTCGGCATCACACGCTCCCGGAGACTTCAACAGCCCGAACGAAATCGCCTCCGTGACCACTACGACTAGCAGAGCGCCGACCGCGTGGGCTTTCTCCGCGAGAGAACTAAGATCTTCGATGCAGCCAAAGAAATTCGGTGATTGGACGACAACGGCAGCCGTCTTTTCATCAAGAGCAGAAAGGTCGCTTAGTGTACCGGTCGCCTCGTCAAAGTTCGCCGTTACGATCTCAAGATCACCGTGCTGCGTATATGTTCGGGCAACTTCGCGGTATTCGGGATGAACGCTAGCAGCGACGATGACCTTGTCGCGACGCGTAACCCGCTGCGCCATCAAATAAGCTTCTGCCATCGCCGTCGAACCGTCGTACATCGATGCATTCGCAACTTCCATTCCCGTGAGCTGAGCAACAAGCGTCTGAAATTCGAAGATGTATTGAAGCGTGCCCTGCGAGATCTCAGGCTGATAGGGTGTGTAGCTTGTGAAAAACTCGCTTCGCTGGATCAGGTGATCGACGATCGTCGGCGAAAAGTGCGAGTAAACGCCGGCTCCGAGAAACGATGGCTTTACGGTCGCCGTATTCCTTGAGGCCATCCCTTCGAAGGCAGCAATGATCTCGCTTTCGGCTAGGGGTTCGGTAACGTTCAATGACCTTTTCAGGCGAATGTCCTCCGGGATCGACCTGAACAGCTCTTCAGCGGTGTTGAGGCCAATTTCCTTGAGCATTTCGCCACGCTCTTGGGGTGAATTGGGTATATATCTCATTTACCTGTATTTTGATACAAACTCAAATAATAGCAAAGGCCGACGACGCAACAAATTGCAGAACGAAAAAGCCGTGCCAAGGTGCGAGAGGAGGTGCCAAATGAATGGCCTTCGGGAAATACATTAAGCCCCGTTCGAGGCGACATAGCATGCCGCTCCGTACGGAGCTTGAAGATTTGAGAACCGTTCGTCGCTTTGCGCGCTATCTCGGTGTCGATGGAAAAAGATCTACTCGCTGGCTTTTAGATACTCTTCGTACTCTGCGGCTGATAGCAAGGCATCGGCTTCGCCGCTGTTTGCCATCTTCATTTTGATCATCCATCCAGCCGTGTACGGGTCACCGTTGACCGACTCAGGAGCATCGTTCAGACCATCGTTGACCTCGGTGACCTCGCCGCCAAGCGGAGTAAATATCTCGGAAACCGCTTTGACCGATTCGACCGAGCCGAACGACTCGTGGGTATCGAATTTGTCGCCAACGCGCGGAAGGTCGACATACACAACATCGCCAAGCGAATGCTGTGCGTAATCCGTGATCCCGATGGTCGCTACATCTCCATCGATTGCGATCCACTCATGGTCCTTGCTGTAACGTAAATTTTCAGGAATATTTGACATAGTTGAATTAATGAAAATGGGGAAAGTACCAAAAATCAGACCGCATAGAGCTCAACAAAACCGCATCGCTTGCAACGAAGCGATCTGACTCCAAGATCCTGCCTCCCCTGCGTTGCCACACTCTTGAGTGTCATACCGAGGAGGTTCGGGTGAACCGGTTCGCCTTCTACCCAGCGAAGCACGTAGTCAGAGTTATCAGTTCGATCAACGAGAAATCCCATTCCCATCTCTGACCCGCATTTGCCGCAAGGATAGTTCGTATCCGACATTGCTACTTCTGACGCTTATAGAACGGCGTCTGAACCACGACCGCTGCAGCCTTTCTGCCACGAATATCGATTCTAATTTCCTGTCCCACCGTTGTAAAAGCCGGAGGCAGGAAAGCGAGTCCGATATTCTTCTTCAAGAACGGAGCCGGGCTACCTGACGTTACAACTCCGCATTTCTCATCATTGACGTAAACGTCGAACCCGTCGCGGGCGATGCCCGGTTCGATCATCTCAAAGCCCGCGAGTTTTCGAGTGACACCGGCCTCCTTTTGCTCTGCTAATGCTTGACGGCCAATGAAGTCACCTTTTGCGAGTTTTGTTATCCAACCGAGATTTGCCTCGTACGGCGTGATGTCGTCGCCGAGCTCGTGCCCATAGAGCGACATCGCCGATTCGAGCCGCAGCGTGTTACGTGCTGCAAGGCCGCAAGGCAGGATACCGTCATCTTCACCGAACCTTCCGACCTCAAGGAATTTATTCCAAAGCTGTATTGCGAACTTCGGATTGGCGTAAACCTCATAGCCATCTTCACCTGTGTATCCGGTGCGCGAAAGGATCGCATCGACGCCATCGACCTTGCCCTCCGAAAAATGATAATACGAGATCGAGTTGAGGTCGGTTTCGGTAAGTTTCTGAAGGAGGGCGACGGCGTCAGGCCCCTGGATCGCGATCTGACAATAGCGAGCACTCGCGTTCTCGATCGAGCAATTGTCGGCGTCAGAATGATGGGAAGATATCCATGCGAAATCCTTATCCGTTGTGCCTGCATTCACAACCAGGAGCAGTTTTTCCTCACCGAAGCGATAGACCAAAAGGTCATCGACGATACCGCCTTTATCATTCGTGAGGGTAGAATAGTGTGCCTGGCCATCGACGAGCTTTGTAACATCATTGGTCGTGATGCGGTTGACGAAGCCGACAGCTCCGGGACCTTTGACCCAGATCTCGCCCATGTGCGAGACATCGAAAAGCCCCACCCGCGTGCGACACCGTAGATGTTCCTCGATCACGCCGGCTTTGTATTGCACGGGCATATCCCAGCCGCCAAAATCGACCATCTTTCCGCCAAGTGATCGATGTACGTCATTTAGCGGAGTTCGCTTAAGTTCAGTGTCCGACATAAAGAACGAGTGTAATTGACGCGGGATTTTGCAGCAACCTTGCGTTTGGCAAAAGCAGCAGAAAGTTCTCTACTATTTAGAGGGGAGCTTCGCAACAGATGCCGTGATCTCGTCGCAGAGTTCAATGATGTTGGTTATGATCCCAGTCTGGACGCGATCGGTGGTTTTTGCACCTTCCGCCTGCAGTAACGGCTTGTAACGACCGGCCGCTGCGGCGAGACTTCTAACGGCGATCGGGAAGACCTCTTTGAAGGTTTTCGGTTTTCGTTCGGTAACGTCCGTGACCATCAGATCAGGGCGTTCGGCGACATTGTCTATGTCCTCGATAGCCTTTTGTAATATTGACTTGATGTCCCCGAGCAATTCGGTGCGTGTACCGGTCGGTTCAGGGCCCCAATCCGTCTTGTCCTTCTTACCCGATGCAGGTGAATTCGGATCTATGCCGAGAGCGGTAAATCGTCGGTCAATTATCTTGACGAGCACATTGACGCGATTGTCCAATTGTTGAGCATCGCGAACGATCTCGATCTCGTTATCGGTAAGGTAGTCGCGATGTTGTGCGGCCGCGGCTCCCGATACGACCAGTATCAATGCCGAGGCAAGAAGTGTATAGGCGAGTTTACGCACGATCATCGGTCAGAATTCGGTACAGCGACAACGTTATCAGCGAACATTGGCTTAAGGGCCGCGTCACGAGTGTCTTGCAGGTAATGGATCGTCCGCACGGCAAAACCTTCATAGTTCGCGGGCAGCTCTCCCCGAAGATTTTCGAGCCGGCGAACGAATTTCCGAAGCCCGATGTCGAACCTCTTCAAGGCACGAAGGTCCTGGCGTCCGTGCGAGTCATAAACCAGCAACGCACTCAATGTTCGCTGCATAATGGCACAAAAGCTGCCAAGCTCCGTATAAACTCCGTCCAAGTCGCCCGCCGTTCTGGCGGCCTCAGCATTCGACAAATGCGTTTCCAACGATTCGAGGGAAAGCTTTGCCTTGTCATCGTTATCTTCTGGGGCAAGAATACGGGCCACTTCATCCTTTGATGCAAGAAGCAGCGGCGGAGGTGCACTATCGAGAGCATCTCGCTTTTGGGCAGCGGCGGAAGTCGAAAAAGAGAGAGTGCCAACGACGAGAATACCGCAAAGGCCAGCAAGGCGGACAAAACGTCCACCGCTCCAACGAAACCTCAAAACGTGAACGCCTGGACCGAACATCTCTTTTACACCTCTTTGTTCAAGTCGCTACTTCGACTGGCGAGCCAGTTTCTCAACCGCCGGCAGCCTCAGTGTGACTTGATCGATCTGGAGCTTATGCTTCGCCGGATCGGCATTTCTTAAGAATAATTGATAGTTTGCCACGGCATCGCGGTAATCAGCAAGATGATCGTGCGTGATCGCGAGGAAATAATATGCAACGGGCAAGCCCTGTTTGTGGTCGACAAGCCACTGATACTGCTCTCGCGCCGGAGCATATGCCTTTAGCTCGAAATAAGCGAGCGCAAGGTTCGTGCGGGCGGTCGCATTGTCAGGAGCAAATTCGATAAGTTTCTTCGCAAGGGCGGCAGCTTGAGCGTATTGCTTTGCCTGGATCAAAGCACCTGAATATCCGATCGCATGTGCGATATTCTCGGGGTCTGCCTCGCTTGCCCTACGGCAATATTCAAGAGCTTTTTCCGGAGCGGCTATTCGGTCGATAACGCAAAGCCGTCCGAGGATGGCAGCATTTTTCGGATCGTCCTTTAGACGTCGCTCCAGGTCGGGAGCATCTTCGGAAGTAGCTACACGAAGCGAATCCGAAAGCTTTTGGGCTTCGGCGGTCTTGACCGACGAAAGAATTTTGGAAGCTTCCTCGGGCTTGCCTTCGGCCGAAAGCAGCCGGGCTTTGAACAAGATGAATGAAGGGTCAGACGCGCCATCGGCCTCAAGCCTTCGAACGATCTCTCCGGCAGCGTACACGTCCCCGGCACGAAGCTCAGATTCTCCAAGCAGGATCAATGCTCCGCGATCGTCTGGTGCGGCGGCAAGTGCACGCTTGAGGCTCTCTTTCGCAGCAGCAGTGTCGTTCTGCGATCGCTCAAGGATACTGCGTACGACCCACAGCGAGGCAGGAATATTCGCTTTGCCGTCAGACAGTTCGCGGAGTTTGGTGAGAGTCGCCTTTATCGTCTCGGCCGGAGCGTTGCAGGCCGCCTGCAGATCAGCAAGTGCGACCCAGGCCGGAATATTATCGGCATCGAGCTTAATGGCTTTCTGCAGAACATCGTCGGCCTCTGTTCGGATCGCCTGGGCGTCGCTTCCTCCTGCGGAGACCGTCTTGTACTTTCGCACAAGCAGGTCGCCTAGTGCCGTCAGCGGCAATGACCAGTCCGGGCGTGAATTTGAGGCGTTCCTAAATGCCTCTTCGGCTTCGGCGGTTTTCCTTAGTGAAAGGTACGCAGACCCGATCTGATATTCGGCTTCCGGCAGTCCGGGTGCGGCCTCAAGGATCTTTTTGTATAGTTCGATCGCCTTCGCGTAATCGCCCTTCTCATGTACGTCCTGAGCGGTACGAAACATCGTTGCTAGATCAGGCTCATCTCCGGTCTGGGCAACGACACTGAAGACAGCGACAACAGGAATAAAGATGAACAGACCAACGGATCTAGTCATATAGGGAACTAAGGCTTATCGAATTATAACACTCACAATATGGACCGCGCTCAGCATACCGTTACATCCTTCCTGATGTTTGCCACTCACGCTCGTCTAAGTTATTATTTTAGTTCGATTTGAGCGGAGCTTTGTTCCCGAATGATCGCCTTACAGGAAATCGCCGCGGCCGCCGCGAAACTTACACCGGCCGATAAGGAACGCACCCTGCGTTTTCTGATGCGCAAACTTCAGCGAGTGTTGGTTGCATACTCGGGAGGTGTAGATAGTTCCTACCTTGCGAAGGTCGCCACCGAAGAACTCGGACCGAATGCCACTTGCGTTATAGGCCTATCGCCCAGCGTTTCAAAATTTCAACGAGAAAGTGCGGTCAGGATCGCCAAGGCTAACGGCTTCAATATTTTGATGCTTGATACCGACGAGCTTGCCGACCCAAGGTACGCGGCGAATCAAGGGGACCGGTGCTATTTTTGTAAATCCGAACTCTATTCGAAGCTTTCGGAGGTTGCTGACGGCCAAAAAGCGGTGATCCTTGACGGTACAAATGCGGATGATCTCAGCGGCCATCGGCCGGGACGTGTCGCAGCTGCCGAACATGGCGTGCACAGCCCGCTCGCCGAACTTGGATTTACAAAGGAAGATATAAGGGAATTGAGCAAGACTTCGGGCCTTGAAACTTGGGATCAACCTGCGAGTCCGTGCCTTTCGTCTCGAGTTGCGGTCGGTGTTCCCGTTACACTCGAAAGGCTGTCCCGAATTGAGCGAGCGGAAGCGATCCTGCGTGATATGGGTTTCCGAGAATTCCGCGTGCGGGTTCACGGCGAGCTCGCAAGGGTCGAGATCTCACCGGCGGAATTGCCGACTGCTCTTGACGCCGCAGTCGCCGAAAGGATCGCCCGCGGATTAAAGGAATCAGGATTTAAGTTTGTGACACTTGATCTCGAAGGATTTCGTTCCGGATCGGTCAGTGTCAGCAGCGATACAGTAAAGAATTAACTAATTTGGAGAATCATATAAAAATGGCAAATCCGATGGCCGATGATATGCGGCGATTCAAGGGTAGCGATGAGAAGAATCCGTTCGAAGCGATGAGTGAAAGATTCGATCGGGCGGCGAAGCTCCTTGGGCTTGAAGACGACCTTTATGCGGTCATGAGAGTACCGAGTCGCGAGATAAAGGTTTACGTCCCCGTTCGAATGGATGACGGACACATCCAGGTGTTCGAAGGTTTCCGCGTACAGCACAACTTCGCTCGCGGTCCTGCAAAAGGCGGAATTCGTTACGCTCCCGATGTGAATATCGACGAAGTCAAGGCGCTTTCGGCTTGGATGACTTGGAAATGCGCGGTCGTTAACGTTCCTTTCGGCGGTGGAAAGGGCGGGATCATTTGTGACCCGCGGCAGATGTCTATCGGCGAACTCGAGCGCCTGACCCGCCGATATACAGCTGAGTTGATCGACTTCATCGGACCGGACAAGGATGTCCCGGCACCGGACATGAATACGAACGAGCAGACGATGGCCTGGATAATGGACACGTATTCCATGCACGCTCGACACACCGTTACTGCCGTCGTGACCGGCAAACCGGTCGCACTCGGCGGGAGTCTCGGCCGTCGCGAGGCCACGGGCCGAGGCCTGCTGATCTCGATCGGCGAAGCGGTAAAACGACTCAACCTGACGCCTGACAAGACGTCGATCGTCGTCCAGGGTTCCGGGAACGTGGGCGGCCTCGGCGCAAGACTGATGTATGAGGCAGGCTATAAGGTGGTTGGGATCTCGGAGATCGGCGGCGGCATTTACAATCCTAAAGGGCTGAATATACCACACGTTCTTGAATATCTCGAAAAAAATCGCTCTTTCGAGGGATATCCTGATGTCGAATTCGTCGATAATAAGGAATTGCTCGAGATCGAATGCGACGTTTTGGCTCCGTGTGCCACCGAGAATCAGATCACTTCTGAGAATGCGGATAGGATCAAATGCAGAATTCTCGCCGAAGGTGCAAATGGCCCGACGACACCAAAAGCCGACAAGATCCTTCATGACAAGGGGATCTTCGTTGTTCCAGACATTTTGGCGAATGCGGGCGGCGTTACGGTCTCGTATTTTGAATGGGTCCAGGACCGAATGGGCTATTTCTGGTCAGAGGAAGAGGTCAACAATCGCCTTGCAGAAAAAATGGTCGCAAGTTTTAACGAGCTTGTACATTATGCTGAAAAGCACGAGGTTGACTCGAGAACGGCCGCATATATGCTAGCGATCGATCGTGTTGCATACGATACGCGGATGCGTGGTATCTATGCCTAAGAAGGCAAAACCGCAAATCGCTAAAAACGCTTGATTTTACGAGCGGTTTGGTTTAGTGTTTTATCGGGAGATTTTTGTCATGCGGGTGATCCGCATCTTGACTTTGCGCTTTACTCCCGTTTAAATTGCTGACATTAGCGTAAGCTTTTTCGACTAACTGTTGGGTAGCTTGGACTTTTCCTACTTGGAAAGATCTGACTGCTGTGTAATAATGCAAGTTGATTTTTCAACATTTAACCGGCTGTAAGCAGCCAAACTTTTTGACTTTCAATTTTTTCGGCGGAGGAATGTGATGAAACTCGCTAAGAAGGCGTACTTGAGTACGCTAGTTATTTTGACACTCGTATTCGCGGTCGTGGCGCAGAATAAGCACCAGCGTCCCGACAGCGACCCGAGAAACACTGCACCTACGGTCGGTACCGGCGGTGCTGTCGGCGGCCCGACCGGTCTTTTTACGGTTTACGACGGGCAGAATCTCCGGAAAGGTGAGTTCACCTTCTCGGCTGCCGTCAGCAACTATGACCGCGATCCCGGTGATGTTGATATTACGGACGTGCCGTTGAGCTTCCAGGTTGGTTTGACCGATCACATCGAGCTCTTCTTCACGACCGACCTTTACAAAGGGATCAAGGTGAATTCGCCCCGGAACCTTTCTGGTTTCTATCTGCCGAATTCGAAAGTTGTGATCAACGGCCAGTGGGTTCAGCCTCCGGCGATCGTCATGTCGCCCGGCGTTAGCCCTTATGGTGCGGTTTACCGCCCGGCCGGAGCTCCTTTCGTTCAGTTTCCGTATTTTGGCGGCAACGCCGGAACTTACGGGCTGCTCCCGCCGGCATACTCGGGCCCGGTATTCGGATTTCCGGCTGGCACGAATGCCCTGCTAGGGGGCGGAGTCGACAGCGGCAAGGCAAGCAACTTCCGCGGTATCGGCTCGGTCTATGGCAGCATTCTGCCGGGCCTCGTGCTTAGCACGACGAATATCATTGGCCCAACGGGTGCACCTCAGGGCACTGTTCCTGCAGTGTTCACGCTCGCACCGTCGTATCTGCCTGATGCACCGTTCATCAATCGCACCTACGGCGAAAGCGCTTTCAACCAGTTTACGTTCGGCGGAAAGATCCGCTTGACGAGCGTTGACAATCCTGTTGGTGTTGGTCTTGTGGCTTCATACACCTGGTGGACCGATCATGCAAATGACTTTGCAGGATTCAACCAGATGCAGCGTGGAGCAGGCCCGGGCGGAAATTGGGGAGATCTCGCGGTAACGGCCGTTGCTGATGTTCGCGTCGCAAAATGGGCAAACCTTTCGGCGAACATTGGGTACAATTGGACGTCAGCCGCTAAGGGCGATTTTCCTGGCGGAACATACACGCTTCTTGATCGTCCGGATGAAGTTCAGGCAGCGATCGGTGCCGATTTCCCGGTCAACAAGTGGTTCCAGCCGATCGTTGAGCTGCGTGCTACCCGTTATATCGGCGGACGTACGCCAAACGCCTTCGAGAACCATCCGATGGATGGTATTGCGGGTGCCCGCGTCTTCTTTACCCGCTGGGCAGGTATGAGCTTTGCTTATCGGTATAACTTCAATCAGCAGGATGACAGCTGGTTTGATAAAGATGAGAGCTTCAGCGCTAGCGTCACAAACCCGTGTGCATTCATCCAGACGAGTGGGGCCTGCTCGGCTCAGACCTACACGACCAGCTGGAGGGGCGTGCCTCCGGGGTTCCGCCAATCGGGCGATCCGCACGGCTACATCGTTCAGTTCTTCGTCGGCCGCAGGAACGAGCGTGCAAAAGAACTCGTCAATCAGCCGGCCAGCATCAACAGCGTAACCTTGAGCGACACCAAGATCACCCTTGGCTGCCAGCCGGGTTATAAGTCGGCATCTGGTTCGTGCGACGACAGCCGTTCGATCAGCGTTTCGACGAGTGCTTCGGATCCTGAGAACGATCCTCTTGTTTACAACTACACCGTTTCGGGCGGACGCATTGTCGGTTCGGGTGCGAACGTAACATGGGATCTCTCCGGTGTTGAGAAGGGAACTTACACGATCACGACCGGCGTTGACGATGGTTGCGGTGTTTGCGGTAAAACGGATACCAAGACCATCACCGTCGAAGAGTGTGCTGACTGTGTCAAGGTATGTGATTGCCCGAGCGTCTCTGTTAGCGGCCCTGCCGGTATCACGAGCCCTGGACAGTCGATGACCTTCACTGCGAATGTCAGCGGTGGTGCCAACGTTACCTACAACTGGACGG
>JAANMW010002191.1_pt1 | contig 18130 bp, 16 predicted proteins | sample 7279671 | NCBI WGS metagenome assembly JAANMW01 (sample SAMN14094541, study PRJNA606508) | bioreactor metagenome | isolation source: A lab-scale SPAN reactor treating ammonium-rich wastewater day 247 | place: Ireland: Galway | collected 2017-09-19
ACGATCATCGGCATCGTTTGCTGTGTGCCCGGGGTTGCAAGGCTGCGTTCGGCACGCGGCGAGAGCAGGACTCCGGAGAGCGTCTCGGGAACCGACCGCGTCGTCTCCGGCCTGATCCTGTTCGCACTTGCCATCGCATTTTTTGCCGCACTCGCCCCGGCGATTGCAAAGGACACGCTGCTCTATCATTTCGCACTTCCAAAGGCATTCATTGCCCAACACGGCAATGCTTTTGTCGAAGGAAATATCGCGAGCTATCTCGCTCTCGGCGGCGAGATGCACTTTGTTTGGGCGATGCTGCTCGGTGGTGTTTACAGCGTGCGTGCTGGCGAAGCTGCGGCAGGAGCGGTCGCATTTCTCTTTCTTCCGCTGTTGCTTGCGGTGGTGTTTGGCTGGGCACGCGAACTGCACGTTTCGCGTAGATGGTCGCTTGTTGCGGTTTTGTTCGTCGCGTCGATACCGACCGCCTTTCACTCGGCGTCGAGCGGCTACACGGATATCGCGTTGGCGCTTTATGCAACGCTCGCGGTCTATTCGGTTACTCGTTGGCTCGATGGATCTGACGCAAAGCACCTCGCCTACGTGTCGATATTCCTCGGCGGAGCGTTGGCGATCAAGCTAACAACGATCTTTCTCATCGCCGCACTCGCTCTCGTCATCCTTTTGCGGGTTCGGCAGGAATCGTCTGCGGGAAAACGTGTGAGTGCGGCCGTGCTGGCCTTCGTGCTGGCGGGCGTGCTTGCCTCGCCGTGGTATCTGCGGACGTGGACAGCGACCGGTTCGCCGCTCTTTCCGTTCTACATGAGCATTTGGAAGGGCGAGGCTCCGGGCTGGGACGTCGAGCGTTCGAACCTTTTCCAAATGATGAACGCCCAATACGGGGGCGTCGATCGTGCGCCGATCAATTACATCTGGGCGCCGGTGCGGCTTTCGCTTGCCGCACAACCCGAGGACGCGAACCTCTACGACGGCGTGCTTGGTGCTGCGTTCCTGATCGGCCTGCCGCTCCTTTGGTTCGGAATTCGCCGAGGGAACAACCCCGCGATCACGATGCTCGCAGGGATCTCGGTCATCTATTTTCTCTTCTGGCTATTTTCGAGCGAACAGATCAGATATCTCTTGCCGGTCGTACCGCTGCTTGCGGTCGCGATCGCGGCTTCTGCGGATGGGTCTGAGGAGAAAAGTTCGGAGCGTGCGTGGTATTACTTGCTCGCCTTCGCGTGTGTTTTGGGTATCGGAACTTCGCTTGCGTGGTTCGCGATGCGTTCGCCGCTGAGTGTTGTTCTCGGCGGTGAATCGCGTGATGCTTATCTTGCACGACAGCTCGACTATTATCCGTATTACACGATATTGAATACCAACACGCCTGCCGACGCAAAGGTCTGGCTCATCAACATGCGACGTGATTCGTACAACCTCGACCGGCCGTATTTTTCGGATTACCTGTTCGAGGACTGGACACTGAGAAAGATGCTGTGGGAATCGAGCAGCGTCGATGAATTGCGCGCTAAAGCAAAGTCGCTCGGAGTTAGCTACGTTCTTACGCGGCACGATTTTTTGTTCGATTACGATCGTTCGACGCTTGTCGATGACAAAAAGCCGCGTTCAGAGAACGAAGCAAAGTTGCGGATCGCAAAGGAGTTTATTTTGGACAAAGCTAACACGATCCAGGCGGATGAGAAGTTTAGTTTGATCAAAGTATTGTGACGATGAGATAGCCACTAATGCACGAATGATCGAAATATCTTATTAGTGCATTCGTGGCTGATGAAAGGTTTTATGACAATGACGATAGCAGTTTCCGAGACTCAGTTTACGCAACCATTCAAGGATCAAATTGCGAATGAAGATAACGCCGATCTGCGTGAATTGCGCGAACGCGCATTTGAGCACTTCGCCAAAAACGGCTTCCCGACGCCGAATCTCGAAGATTGGAAATATACAAACGTTTCTGCAGCGGTTAGTGAGAAGTGGTTAGTAAGTAGCGAGTCGAGGACAATCGATAGCGACCTTGATATCGAAACGCTGAGGAAATTCAGGTATGACCGCAACGGATTTACCGCATTGAATCAGGCGTTCGCCGCCTATCGCGTCATTCGGATCCCGAAGGAAACGTCTGTCGATGAACCGTTCATTCTCGAACACTCAGCCATGGTGGGCGAGGCGATCTTCCCGCACACGATCGTCATTGCTGAGGCCGGCAGCCGTGCGACGCTTGTCGAGATCTTCGCGTCCGACGCCGCAGGGTTTACGAATTCGGCAACGCAGATCTTCGTCGAGGAGAATGCGAATTTGACGCATTGTCGCGTGCAGAAAGATGCGGGCGACGCATTCAACTACGGAGTTACCGAGGTGACGGTCGGCCCTGCCGCTCTGTACAACGCAACGAGCATAAACCTTGGCGGAGCCATCACACGGCACGATATCGAGGTTGTTTTTACTGCCGAAGGCGGCGAGGCCTTCGTCGATGGATTGTATATGCTTTCGGGTTCGCAGCATCACGACACACATTCGATCATCGACCACAAGGTGCCGAATTGCACGTCGCATCAAAGCTACAAGGGCGTGTTGAATGACACTTCGCGAGGCGTATTCAACGGCAAGGTCTTTGTCCGCGAAGGTGCACGCGGAACCGACGCGATCCAGTCGAACAAGAATCTCTTGCTCTCGAACGATGCGCGCGTCGATACAAAGCCGCAGCTCGAGATCTTCAACGAAGATGTAAAATGCGCGCACGGCGCGACAGTCGGGCAGCTCGAGGAAGAGGAACTTTTTTATCTCCTTACGCGCGGCCTGCCGGATCCGCTCGCACGGAATCTGCTTACGTACGGTTTCGCAGAAGAGATCATCAACAAGATCGAGGTCGAGTCGCTTAAGGAAGAGCTCGATGCGGCGGTGCTCAATCGGCTGAATGCGGAGATCTAGACGAGGAACTTAACCACAGAGGGCACAGAGGACACAGAGATATTTTGAATGGAGTTGAATGATGTTACGCAGAAGATCATTGGATGTGCTATCAACGTCCATCGGGCGTTGGGTCCCGGCTTGCTTGAGAGCACCTATGAGGTTTGTCTGGTACACGAACTCTCTAAAGCCGGACTCAATGTAAGGTCGCAGGTAGCGTTGCCCGTTGTCTATGACGGCATTCGACTGGAGGCGGGATATAGGATCGATCTACTTGTTGAGGACTCTGTGATCGTAGAACTAAAGGCTGTGGAAAGCATTCATCCGATCCATGAGGCGCAAGTGATCTCATATTTGAAATTAAGCGGGAAGAAGTTGGGCCTGCTGATCAACTTCAACGTGAATTTATTGAAGAACGGTATCAAGAGACTGGCGAACTAATCTCCGTGTTCTCTGTGGCCTCTGTGGTAAATGAAATGAAAGCTGTGAAAGAAATGACAAGTTGGGATGTAGAAGCGATTCGCAAGGATTTTCCCGTTCTATCGCGTACGGTGAATGGGAAGCCGCTCGTGTACCTCGATAACAGCGCGTCGTCGCAGGTGCCGCAGGCGGTCATCGACCGCACGTCGAAGTATCTCGCTGAAGAACATTCGAATATCCATCGCGGCGTGCATTACCTTTCGCAGCATGCGACGACCGCGTACGAGGCGGCCCGCGAAAAGGTGAAACGCTTCATCAATGCCGGTGATGCAAAGGAATGCATCTTTGTCCGCGGTACGACCGAGGGCATAAATCTCGTTGCGTATTCTTACGGCCGCAAGTTCATCGGCGAAGGCGACGAGATAATTCTCTCAGCAATGGAGCACCATTCGAACATCGTTCCGTGGGAGATCGTCGCCGAAGAGCGCGGAGCGAAGATACGCGTCATCCCGATGAATGAACGTGGCGAACTAATCATCGAGGAATATGACAAGCTGCTGAACGAGCGTACGAAGATCGTCGCCGTTGCCCACGTTTCGAATTCGCTCGGCACGGTGAATCCGATAAAGGAAATGATCGCGACGGCGCACAAATTCGGCGTGCCCGTGCTTGTTGATGCCGCGCAGAGCGTACCGCATTTTCCGGTCGATGTGCAGGATCTCGATGCGGATTTCTTTGTCTTCTCAGGGCACAAGATGTTCGCTCCGACCGCGAGCGGCATCGTTTACGGCAAACGCGAATGGCTCGACGCAATGCCGCCTTATCAGACCGGCGGCGGGATGATCCGCACTGTGAGTTTTGAAAAGACGACGTACGCGCCGATCCCTGAAAAATTCGAGGCCGGAACCCCGGGCATCGCCGCAGGCATCGGCCTCGGGGCGGCGATCGATTATTTGAACGCACTCGATTTCGAGGCCGCCGCCGAATACGAACATTCGCTGCTCGAGTACGCGACCGCCCGCCTCTCGGACATCCCCGAGGTGAAGATCATCGGGACGGCAGCAAATAAAGCGAGCGTACTTTCTTTCACCATCGAAGGCATCCATCCGCACGATATCGGCACCATACTAGACCAACAGGGAATTGCCGTGCGTGCCGGTCATCATTGCGCACAGCCGGTGATGCAATTCTTCGATGTGCCGGCAACGGCAAGAGCGAGCTTTGCGTTCTACAACACGAAGGAAGAGGTCGATAAACTTGCCGATTCGATACAGAAGGTGATCGAGGTGTTTGCATGACCCTGGCCGTATGAAAATGAGCTGGAGAATTGAGTATATGAAATACATCGCCATCATCGCACTCGCGGTCTCTTTGGCAGCCTGTGGTTCGCCGGCAGCGAACAACTCGGCAAGGAATACGTCTGCGGCGAACGCAGCACCATCGCCATCGGTCGTGCCGGAGTTTCAGGCCAAGGCCGAGACCGTTACGATCGACACGCGGGACGGCGTAAAGCTCGTTGGCAGTTTCTATAAACCGCAAAAGCCGAATTCACCCGCGCTACTTTTGCTGCACGAATGGACGGCGAATCGCCATGTTTACGATGAGTTTGCCGAGCGGATGAATAAGGCCGGTTACGCGGTGCTTTCTATCGACGGCCGCGGATTTGGCGAATCGAACAAAAAGGCAGACGGCTCGGAGGTCAAGGTCGATCTCAACAAGGGTATCGACCCGAAACTTCTCTTAAGCGATGCGAATTCGGCGGTCGAATTCCTCGACAAACAGGAGAATGTCGATGCGAACAAGATCGGCATCGTCGGTGCGTCGTACGGCAGTAGCGTCGCGATAATGTATGCGGCTGATCATCCGAAGATCGCCGCGGTCGTGCTGCTCTCGCCGGGCGTGAATTATTTCAACAACTTGCCGACCGTACCCGCGATCAAGAAATACGGCGATCGGCCCGTCCTCCTCGTCGCCGCGGAGGACGACAAGGACTCAGCGGCAGATGTCCGTAAGCTGAAAGAAGCATCTGCCGGTGAGAACGCCGAGGTCGTTGTTTACGGAGATGGCGGCCACGGAACCGCGATCTTTGCACACAAAGATGCCGACAACAACGCGGCCCATCCGCTCGCCGACCTGATGCAGAAATTTCTTGATAAGGCGCTGAAGGCAACGGAGGCCTCGAAATAGCTAAACGATGTCCGAATTGAGCGAACTTTATCAAGAGGTCATCCTCGAACACAACAAGAACCCGCGGAACTTTCGCGAGATCGAATCGCCCGACCGCACCGCGGACGGCAACAATCCGCTTTGCGGCGACGCTCTTCGCGTCTATGTAAAACTCGACGGCGACACCGTGACGGACGTCGCGTTCAAGGGTTCGGGCTGCGCGATCTCGAAGGCTTCGGCGTCGATGATGACGCAATTCGTCAAGGGCAAAAGCCGCGAGGAGGCGGAAGTGATCTTCGATGAATTTCACCGAATGGTCACGGGCGAACTCAATGCCGAGGCGGAGGAGAATCATCTCGGGCGGCTCAAGATCTTCGCCGGTGTACTTGAATTCCCGGCACGCGTTAAGTGCGCGAGCCTGAGCTGGCACACGCTCCATGCAGCCTTGCAGGGCGAAGGCGAGGTTACGACAGAATAGGTTTTTTCTGATTTGCAGCAATGAGAGATATACAAGAAAGAGCTGACCTGGAAAAGCTCCTTTGGAAGTTTTATGAGACCGCAATGGCCGACGAAGAGATCGGTCATCACTTCGCCGATCTGAATCTCGACAAGCACATTCCCGTCATAACCGATTTTTGGGAGAAAGTGCTCTTTGGCAAGCCGGTCTATTTCAACAGCCCGCTGCTCCCGCACCTCGAGCTTCACAAGAAAGCACCGCTCCTACCAGAACATTTCGGCCGCTGGATCGAGATCTTCTACGCGACGCTCGACGAATTCTTCGAAGGTGAAGTGACGGACGAAGCCAAAATGCGTGCCGCTTTTATCGCGCGAAATATGAGCAACCGCCTGAACGGCGCATATATGCAGGCGTAGCCGAATGTGTCCGTAGCCCGCACGTCAGTAAGGGCTCGGCATTTTTCTCACTTTGCATTTTCAACGAAGGCGGCGGACCTAGCTTCGCCGCCTTCGTGCGCTATCAGACCTTTTCTCGCCGAGCGGAAAGGCTGTGCCTTTCCGACACGTTCGCTGAAACACGTCGGCGGCTAAGCCGCCGTAGATCTTCCTTTCCGGTGCACGGCGACAAAAAATCTTGCCCGGCTCTTGACAAAGTGTGATACACTGTTGCATAGATGCGACGCAGAGCGCATCTAAATTTTTTATTTTTTTTCGCGTTTTTTGTGGACAAATGGGCTAAGTCCAATATTCGCAATGCTTTCCCTGTCCACAAGCGTTGTGGACAAGAGTGGACAAATGGACAAAGCGAGGACGCCCGTCTAGTCGATCTTCAGCGTTAGCGAAAAGTTTGCGGTTCGCGGGCCGCCGGCTTTCTTTCGGACGAAGAAGAAATAATCGCTGTCCTGCGGCAGCGTTAGCGTGAGCGTGGGTGAGCTTTCAAATTCTGTTTCGACATCGGCTTCTTCTGAAAATACGCGAAAATCGAAGGCACTCGGCCGCGAATTTTTTATCGTTATGACAGAACCTGCTTTTGCCGTAAAGACATATTCCATTTCCTGGCCGTTTGCGAGGCGGCCGCGGACGACGGTTTCGCGGCTGCCGACGGTGATCCGGTTCGGTTCGGCTTTGCCGCCGCGTTGAGCTGACGCGCTTTCGGCGGACACGCCGAAAGCGAACGCGACAAGGGCTAGGAGAAGGAGTTTCGAAGTTATAGACGCAGACATTGTCTGCTATTCTACCAGAGAAAAAGGACGCAAAATATGTTCAAACCAGAGCCGACGGAATACGATCCGTACTACAACAAATATCTAGATCTTGTTCCTGAGGCCGACATACGCCCGGCTTTTGCCGCGCAGCCCGCGGACCTGCGTGCAACGCTTCACGGCCTGCCGGAAGAACGCGGCCTTTTTGCTTACGACGATGGTAAGTGGACGATCAAAGAGGTCATAAGCCACATCATCGACTGCGAGCGGATCTTTGCATATCGAATGTTGCGGATCTCACGCGGCGATCAGACGCCGATCCCGGGATACGATCAGGAGCATCCTGGATACATTGATTTTTCGCATGCGAATGAGCGTAGTTTCGACGATCTGTTGAGTGAGTTCGAGCATATGAGGCTCGGTAACTCCTTGATGCTCAACAACATGGGCGAGGCCGATTTGAAGCGGGTCGGAACCGCAAACGAGAAACAGATCTCTGTTCGTGCCCTTGCCGGCATCTCGATCGGCCACGTTCGCCATCACGCCAAGATCCTGAAGGAACGCTATCTTGGCTGATCGGAGATTCGATGCGATCGTGATCGGCGGCGGTGCGGCCGGGCTTTTCTGTGCGATAGAGGCAGGAAAGCGCGGTAAGCGTGTCGCCGTCCTCGAGCGGAACAGCCAGGTCGGCCGAAAGATAATCATTTCGGGCGGCGGACGATGCAACTTCACGAACCTGGACGTAAGAAGCGAGCATTTCATCTCGCAGAATCCGCATTTTGCAAAATCCGCGCTCGCTCGTTTTACGCCGCAGGATTTTCTTCAGCTCGTCAAAAGCCACAAGATCCCTTTCCAGGAAAAGAAGCACGGACAGCTGTTTTGTCGGGAATCGTCGCGTTCGATCGTGAATTTGCTGCTTGAGGATGCGAAGGCCGCGAACGTGAAGATCTTTACGAGCGAGGATGTCAAAGGTGTCGAATACGCAGAGCACTTCGTTGTTCGCACCGGCACGTCGAATTTTGCGGCTGACAACCTCGTCGTCGCGTCCGGAGGCCTTTCATTTCCGAAGGTCGGGGCGACTGGGCTCGGGTATGAGATCGCGAGGCAGTTCGGGCACAAGATCGTCGAAACGCGGCCATCGCTCGTGGCCATGCGGCTTAAGGGAAATGCTTTCCCTGCACTTTCAGGCGTTTCTGCCGACGCGGAGGTGCGTTGCGGCCGTGCGGTATTCCGTGAGAGCGTTCTGTTCACTCACCGTGGACTATCGGGCCCCGCGATCCTGCAGATCTCGAACTATTGGTCGCAAGCCAAGCCGGTGGAGATCGATCTGATCCCTGATATCGACCTGCTTGTGCTATTTGAAGAGAATCACGAATCCCGCATGCAGGTCGGAAATATCCTATCCGAGCATATCTCAAAACGGATCGTCGAAGCCTTTGTGCCGCCCGGAATACGAAAGAAGCTCGTCGCCGATCTGGACGCAAATGCCCGCGTCGGTATTGAAGACGCGCTGAAGAATTGGCGGGTGTATTTTGATGCGACCGAGGGCTGGGACCGCGCGGAAGTTACGCTCGGCGGCGTTTCGACCAAGGAAATATCTTCGCAAACGATGGCGTCAAAACTTCATCCCGGACTCTATTTTATCGGAGAGGTTCTGGACGTAACGGGCTGGCTCGGTGGATATAACTTTCAGTGGGCTTGGGCTTCGGGAGCTGCGGCCGGGCGGACGATCTAGCCTAAAAGGGCGCAGGCGCAAAACGAGGGAGACGTCTCCCACACCGCCTCCCTCTTTTTTCGCATTCCCGTACGTGGAGCACGTTCGTGCGAAAAACCTTGTCGTTGGCTTGTAAAAGCGACCTTCTCTACAAAAATCAGCTCCGGAGAGGGTCAGAGGGAGCGACGAAAAATGTTCCGTCGACAATAAAAATAGAGTTTACATAATCATGGTTTCTTGTCAACAGGTTATTTGTGCCTCTTTTTTGTCCCTTTTTCCTGAAAATCCTCGATATTCATCCCGAAAGTTTCCTTAACGTAGGTTTTAGTCGCGGCATTTACGTTCTTGAGGCTCTGAAGGCGGCGGTTTGCACGCGTTATGTGAACGGCGGTACGGGCGGCGATCTGGGCGATCATATCGCGGCCTTCAGCACGCTCAGCCCTGGCCTTGCAGAGAAGCGTATAGGTTTCGGAGTTTCTTGCTGCCCTTGCTTCCCTTTCAAGCTCAAAAAAGCGGGCTTTTACCTGTGCGATCTGCCGAATAACGCGTACGAGCTTGTCGCCGATGGTGTCGCCCGAGACGAGGGCCGGGGAGTGCCGCAGGTCATCTGCGAGCTTATCGAGGCGGACCTGATCGCCGGACGAATATGCTTTATTCAGCTCGGCCATCAGGACGTGCCGCCGCTCTTTCTCCTCGGAATCGAGGGCGAGATCGGGATGGATAGTGCGTGCAAGGTCGTGATAAGCCTTTTTGGCCTCGGCGGTAGGTTTCCAATCGCCCTTTTCGGCGGCCTCGGCAGCGGCGGCACGTGCCGCAGATTCCTCTGCCTTGCGACGAAGCTCCTCTACGCGTTTCTTGATCTCTTCGTCATCGGGGACAAGTTTCAGCTCTTCTTCGGCGATCGCGGCCTCGATCTCGTCGATCTGGGCATAAAGCCGTCCGACCTGCATCGAATACTGAGCCTCGAAGCGTTCGAGTTCGCCGCGAAGGTCCGCCATATCCTCTTCGCGAAAGGCAATACGGTCCTTCAGACGTTCGAGGACACGCTCCTTTTTCTTGAGCTCGATCTCTTCGGGAGCAAGTTGCCGTGAGACGGAAAGATCTGTCGATGACGTTGGCTGCAGCATTGACCTTCAAATAAGAATGGCACGAACAAGGATGTACCCGGTCCGTGCCACATTGCAATGTTCAGGCACCCGGCAACGCCTTACGGTACAAAGGTTGACGGAAGCGGCTTGTCGCCTGCGAGCCCAAAACCGGTTACCGCGAATCCGCCGGTCGAGCGGAGCATATACCAAACTCCGTCCCGATAGACACCTGCGTCGGCCTTGCCGTCGCCATCGTAATCGCCGGTCGCAGGGATGTCCGTCGCGATGCCGAATTGGAATGCCGAGAATCCGTCGGTCGTCCTTTGCAGATACCAAACGCCGTCGCGATAGACCGCAAGATCCGTCTTGCCGTCGCCGTCGTAGTCAGCCGGGACCGGCTTATCGGTCGAGATGCCGAACTGGCTTGCTGAGAAGCCGGCAGTTGAACCAAGCACGTACCAAACGCCCTCTGACGGCCGGAAAACGGCGTAATCGGCCTTTCCGTCGCCATCGTAGTCACTTGCCGCTGCGATGTCGCCGGCGAGGCCGAATTGGGCAACTGAGTACTGAGAACCGTTGCTCTTGAGCACATACCACGTTCCGCCACGATATACAGCCTTGTCCGCCTTGCCGTCGCCGTCGAAATCCTTCGGCTGAGGTTTGTCGCCGGCAATGCCAAAGCTTGTGATGTTCACGGTGCTCGTGCCGCTCAAAAGCGAGTACCAGACTCCGTCGCGATAGACGGCGATGTCGGTCTTGCCGTCGCCGTCAAAGTCTGCCGGAACAGGCTGATCGGTCGATACGCCGAACTGCGTTGCAGAAAATCCCGCCTGCGAGCCCTGGATATACCAGACGCTGTTCGACGGGCGAAAGACCGAAACGTCCGTCTTGCCGTCGCCGTCAAAATCGGCGAACTTCTCACCGGAAGCCGCCGGAGCGATCGTTCCTTTTGCGAGTTCCGCCATATAGGCACCGGCGAGTTTTGAGAACTTTAGAGCGTGATTCGCATTTGGGTCGCTGTTTGCGAGCGTGTCGTTCGCAGTGTGTATGAACGGGTTATCCGCATTCATCGGGGCCTCGAAGGGGAACGATGCGGCGTATCCGCGTGAGTCCCAAGAGGCGTGGTCCGAACAGGAATATCCGCATTGCGTATTCACGACGGTCAGCGTCGGCAGATAGGTCGTAGCAAGATCGCGCACGAACTGATTCTGAGCGGAGTCCGTGTGGTCAGTGATGATCGCGATATCGGTCGACGGTGCCTTGTAGTTCGTCATATCGAGCTGAAGAACGCCGACAACATTGACACCTGCGTTTTGATAGTTCATTGCGATCGCCTTTGAGCCGAGAAGGCCCGCTTCCTCACCCGCGTAGGCCATAAATTTGACCGTCTTTGCGGGATGATAATTAGTTGCCATCGCAACGCGGATAACTTCCGTCAGGGAGGCGATCCCCGACGCATCGTCGTCCGCACCGGGAGCCGGAAGCGTCAGGCAGGTCGTGCTTGGGCTACATCCCGAACGCGTCGAATCCTGATGTCCGCCGAGGATAACGACCTCGGACGGGTTCGTCGTCCCCGGTATCGTCATAATTATCGAAGGCTGCAGCCACGTCGGGTGGACAAAGAACTCTACGGTAACGTCGTTGCGGCCTGCGGCAAGCGTCGTCCATGTGTTCTTGATCCAAAGGGCCGAATCCAAACCGGTCTCCGACTGGTAATAGCGGGTATTAAAGGCAGACAGCGTTGTAATGGTGGCTTTGATATTCGGAGCCTCCATCTGGCTGATCATCGGCTGCACGGTCGCGGTATTATCGATCGTGTAGGTCATCGTGCCGAGCGACGGTTTCGGCCTGGTTACAAGGTCGATCGTATCGAGAGCATCCTGCTCATCCGGGTGGCCCATAAAGCCAGCGCACTTATGAAGGTTCTTGTGAGCATGTTCCGATATGGTCGCGATCTCGTCGTCCGTGACGTGAAGCACGGCGATCCCGTTCTTTACGGCCACGATCTCAGGAGTCAGGAAACGGCCGTCCATTGCCGCAAATACCTGCATCGTCTTGAGCTCGTTCACATCGACGGTTATCCACGTCTTATGCGGCGTCGCAGCCGAAACGTGAGTTCGTTCTGCGGCAATGTAACCGAGGATCGCAACAGCAGCGACAGCAAAAGCCGCCAACAAGAGAGTTCTGTTCTTCAGCATAGGGTTTACTTCGATCCTTGGACACAAACCCGGAAACAACAGCGGTAAGACGGGCAGGGCTTACGGAACAACACGTACTTTCTACGTACAGATCTAGACTAATTTCGCCTCGGGGAACCGCCAAAGGCAGTTTCTAGACACGGCAAACAGGGATATTTGCCCGCGCAGTCAGGCTCTTGGAGATTATGTCAGGCTTCGCGGATATCTTCAATAGAAAGGAGATGATAATTGGGTTTGGACAAGTCGGCCAACTTTGCCGGACCGGGAATGCCGAAACTACAGGGAGAAATTGAAATTAACGAACCCGATGGCCTTAACGGGCTGGCCGTTGCGTTCAAAGGGCTTGAAACGCCATTTGCGGATAGCGTCCTTCGCGGCACCCTGCAGCAGGGACGGGCCGCTCGTTTTTTCGATCGATGCGACCTCGCCGCTCTCGTCAACGATCACTTCCACTCGAACGACCCCCACAGCGTGCGCCGTCCTAGCGAATGACGGGTAGATCGGAGTTGCCTTGTTGGTCGCATACTCGGTTAGCGAGCCTACGGTGATCGGGCCAGTTTCTACCGGGGTTTCGGTTGGAGCAGGGGCGGTTTTCTCGGGCTGTTTGTCATTTCCGGCAACCTTTTCCGGTTGTTTCTCGGCTACAGGAGGAGTTTTCTCGCGAGTTTCTGCCGGCTTTTCTACGGGCTCAGCCCCTGCGCGAGCCACCGGGCCTTCAACTTGACGCGGACGGTCGGTATTCACGCTCGGTGCGGGGTTTGACCGGACCGGTTCAAGAGCGATCCCAGAGGACGGTGCTGCAACGGCTGGTGCTGCCTGAACAGCGGGCTTTTCCGTAACGGCACGTCCATCTGCGACGTTCGTTGATGGCACACCGCTGATCGCGCTGATGACGACAGTGCGGGAATTCGCGATGTCTTCCCGTGCATCCGCGACCTCATCACGCCAGCGACGCGAATCGTATTCATCGCGGGCAAGCATACTGCGAGAATTGGTGGCCTCTTCGAGAAGTGCCATCGCATCGGCGGCCTTTGATTGGTCGGCGCTCATCTCCTTGGATTGGGCGATGACGAGCTCGAGCGTTTCGCGCATCTTTTCGAGATCATTTACGGCCTCGAGCGGAAGTGTGCGGTCGGTAACGCTAAGTCCAAGGGTTTGATATCTTTCGAGACGGTTTCGGGCCCCTTTAACGATCTGGCCGGCAACGGCGAGGTAATTCGCCTTTGCTCCGGCCTTGGTGGTCTTTTGCTCAGCGTAGAATTCTTTCAGAAGGTCCTGAGCACGCTTGTAGTCGCCCTGTTCGAGGTAGCTGTTCATCAGCAGAACATTCACGCCCGAAAGGATCGCGGGATCGCCGGATTCTCGCCGGACATTCTCAAGCTCGTACGTGGCTGCGCTGTAATTTCGAACTGCAATGAAAGCTTTTGCCTTTGAAATTCGAGCCCGGAGCAGGTCGCCGGAGGTGATGGCGGGTGCGGTCTGAACAGGTTGAGCGGGTGCCTGAGGCGATGGCGAACTCTGTGGAACAGGTGCCGTCTGTGCGAGAGCTGCGGCGGAAAAGCTACCGCAGATCAAAACTGATGATATGAAAAACTTCCTGACGTTTAACGGCATCCTTTCTCCAAACCGGATGAGGTGATCTCCGTAAAGGCCAGAGCCGGCACTCATGCTGGCCCACTCAAAGCGACCCGAGAAAATCCTTGAAAACGCAAATAATAGGCGTGATTACCACTCCTAAGGTTCCCCGCCAGATCAATTGCCTAAACTCTTGATGATTTTATCGCGGTATGCGTTTGCGTCTATTTTTATAGCATTTTCGTCCAGCGTGAGCAACCGGCGGCCTTTCATCACTATGCGGCCATTGATGACGACGGTGTCGACATCGGCGGCCTTTGTCGAATAAACGAGGGCAGAATAAATGTTGTAGAAAGGGGTCTGATGAAGAGAATCGAGGTCAACGATCGCGATGTCGGCGCGCTTGCCGGCTTCGATCGAGCCGATGATCTTATCGAGATGTAGGGCTCGTGCCCCGCGGATCGTTGCCATCTCGAAAGCCTGTTCGGCGTTGACGACCTTCGGGTCGCCTGTGTGATTCTTGTGCAGCTTTGCCGCGGTGTCGATCTCTTCCCACATATTGAGGTCGTTGTTCGATGCCGCACCGTCCGTCCCCAATCCGACCGCAACATTGGCTTTAAGCATTGCAGGTACGGGAGCGACTCCCGACGCAAGCTTCATATTCGATTGAGGACAATGCCCGACACCGACGTTCTCTTTTGCGAGAATGCCGATCTCTTCGTCCGTAACCCAAATGCTGTGGGCGATGATCGTACGGTCAGAAAGAAAGCCGATGCTGCTCAGATAGTCGACCGGAGTCTTCCCGTATTTTGCGAAGATGTCGTCACGCTCCTTTTTCGTTTCGGCAACGTGGATCAGCACAGGCGCATTTCGCTTATCGGAGAGCTGGCGAACACGCTTCAGATCGTCGGTCGAAACCGTATAAGGCGCGTGCGGAGCGATCGCCGGAACGATCAGCGGATCATTCTGCCACTTGGTGATGAAGCGGTCAGCGTAAGCGAGGGCCTCGCCGGGAGTTTTGTTGTCAGCGACCGGAAACTGTATGACCGTCTCGCCCAGAACGCCGCGAACGCCGGCCTTCTTCGTCTCCTCCGCGATCGCATCCTCAAAGTAATACATATCGCAGTAGGTCGTTGTTCCACCGCGGATCATCTCCGCGAGTCCGAGACGTGTTCCGACGCGGACGAATTCTTCATTTACGTTCTTGGCCTCGGCCGGGAAGATGTACTTCGTCAGCCACTCGTTAAGGTCAAGGTCGTCCGCGATGCCGCGAAAAAGCGACATCGGAACGTGCGTGTGCGTGTTGATGAGGCCGGGAACGACGGCCTTGCCGCGTGCATTGATCGTTGTTATTGCGCGGTATTTCCGCGTGATCGCGGCTGTCGGCCCGACGGCGACGATATTCTCACCGCGAATGGCGACCGCACCATTTCTGATCACCCGTTTCGTGCCATCCATTGTTACAACATCACCGCCGACGATCAGTAGATCGACGGGCACATCTCTCGTACCGATCGGCCTTTGGGCCGTAGCGACACCGTTGAGGACGAAAGCAAAAAGACAAAGGAAGGTTACGAGGGTCTGGAACTTTTTCATCTTAAATGTGGTTCAGTCAACGAGAAACCGAGCGTCAAACGCTTTCGGCAGCAAATCGCTCATCTGCATTGTTTCCGTGCGGCCTGCTAGGTTTGCCATCGTTACGGGAATGTCGCCGCAGAACTCCCAGATGATCTGCCGGCACGCACCGCACGGCGGCGTAAGCTCATCGGTATCGACGACGATCGTGAGGCTTCTGAATTTGCGTATGCCTTCCGAAACAGCCTTAAAGATCGCGACCCGCTCGGCGCACAGCGTTAGGCCATAGCTTGCGTTCTCAATATTGCAGCCTGTTGTTACATCGCCATCAACGCTTTCGACCGCTGCCCCGACCTTGAAGTGCGAGAAGGGCGCGTGTGCCCGCTCACGAGCATCCCTCGCGGCGGCGATCAGCGTTGCTTTGGCTGTTTCGGATGACATTAACGTTAACCTCTTACCGACGTCAGATAGGCGAGCTTTGTCCTTGGTTCATACCGGACGTTGTTCGCTCAGCCGCTCTCGAACCAAGCTGCAGAGCATTTTGATGCTCGTATCGGTTTGGCCGCCTTCCGGAATTATCACATCTGCGACGCGTTTCGACGGTTCGACAAATTCAAAGTGCATCGGCCGGATCGTCTTCTCGTATTGGTCGAGAGTTCGCTCGAAGGTCCGCCCACGTTCATTGATGTCGCGGCGAAGCCGGCGCAGCAGCCGAATGTCGTCAGGCGTATCGACGAATACGCGAACATCGAGAAGCTCGAGTATCCGAGGTTCGGAGAAGATCAGGATCCCTTCGACGATAACGACGGGTCGCGGTTCGATCACTTCGACGCGGTCGCTACGCGTATGCGTGACCATGTCATAGATCGGTATCTCGATCGGCTGACCGAGCTTTAACCGCTTGATGTGGTTAACGAGCAGGTCGCTGTCGATCGCGTCCGGATGATCAAAGTTTGCGTGATGCCGATCATCAAGCGGCATATCCGCAAGATTCCGATAATAGGAATCTTGCTCGACAAGAACTACATTCTGTTCACCGACGGCCTCTACGATCGCCCGCGCGATCGTCGTCTTTCCCGAACCGGTACCGCCGCAAATGCCGATTATCATAAGTGAAAATTAGCTGCCGATGCGCGAGATCACGCGCTTTAGCAGCTCCTTGAAAACTCCCTTGACCTTTTCGCCCGTCTCCATCACCTCGCTGTGATCGATGATCTCGCCGCTTAGGCCCGCACCAAGATTTGTAATACACGAAATGCCGAGAACGCGAAGTCCCGCGTGCCGAGCGGCGATCGCTTCCGGTACGGTGGACATCCCGACCGCGTCAGCTCCGAGCAGTCGATACATACGTATCTCGGCCGGCGTTTCGTAGGTAGGCCCCGAAAGGGCACAGTAAACGCCGCGTCCCAAGTAAAAATCCGCACCTGACCTTGCGATCGCTGCTGCTTCTTCTTCCGCAAACTCTTGAAACTCGCGGTCGTAAACTTCCGTCATATCCGGGAAACGCGGCCCGAATGAATCGTCATTCTTCCCGCGAAGTGGACTGACGCCCATGCAGTTCAGATGATCCGTGATGACCATCAGCGAACCGGGCTTCATGTCCGTGTTCAGGCTGCCGGCGGCATTGGTCAAGATCAGATTTTTCGCTCCGAGGCACGCAAAGGTACGCGTGGGGAAGATAACCTGCCCCATTTCGTAGCCTTCATAGAAATGAAAACGCCCTTGCTGCACCGCAACATTCACGCCGCCGATATGCCCAAGGACAAGCTGGCCGGCGTGGCCCTCGACGGTTGAACGCGCAAAACCCGGGATCTCTTCATACGGAATGCGGAAAGCGCCCTCGATCTCGTCGGCGAAGGCCCCGAGACCGCTGCCGAGAACGACGGCCGTCGAAATGGGGTCGCCAAAACGCGAACGGATGAATTCAGCCGCGTCACGCGGACTAGGCGTAGGAGGCATAGTTAGTCTTCTTTGCTGTACGGAATACCAAGTGCCTTTGGAGCACGAGACAGCCCGATAAATCCTGCAAGTACGATGATCGTCAGCAGATACGGAATGATCTGGATGAACTGCACAGGGATCTCTTCACCGCCGATGCGTGCCCAGGACGCACCTTGAATCTGGATCGACAAGGCTTCGGTAAACCCGAAAAATAGACAGGCACCGAGCACGGGCACCGGACGCCATTTCGCAAGAATGAGAGCGGCAAGAGCTATGAATCCACGGCCGGCGGTCATATTTCGCGTAAAGAGCGAAGATTGCCCGATCGAGAGATACGCTCCACCCAATCCGGCGAGGACGCCCGAGATCGTAACCGCGATGTAGCGAAGGCGAATGACGTTCACGCCGGCCGTCTCTGCTGCGTCAGGATTCTCGCCGGCTGCCCGAATGCGGAGCCCGAAAGGCGTCTTGTACATTATCCACCAGCAGATAGGTACAAGAGCCAACGCAAGGATCGTCGCGATGGAGATGCGGTTATAAAAGTCCGGGAGCTGGAGGACCTTCTCGATCTGCGGTGTCGAACCCGCGGAATCGTAGATCGCACCGGATATCAAAGCCGGCAGCCCGATCATCAGGAAGTTTATCGCCATTCCGGCAACGACCTGATCGGCTTCGAACTTGATACACGCGACCGCATAAATGAATGCGAGAAAGGCCCCGGCCCCGACGCCTGCGAGCACGCCGACATACGGGTTACCGACCTGATAAGTTACAACGGCTGCGGTGAATGCACCCGCGAGCATCAGCCCCTCGAGCGCGATGTTGATCACGCCCGACCGCTCTGAAAAAAGGCCGCCCAAAGCCGCAAAGATCAGCGGCGTTGCGAGCCTG
>JAANMW010002193.1_pt1 | contig 18121 bp, 16 predicted proteins | sample 7279671 | NCBI WGS metagenome assembly JAANMW01 (sample SAMN14094541, study PRJNA606508) | bioreactor metagenome | isolation source: A lab-scale SPAN reactor treating ammonium-rich wastewater day 247 | place: Ireland: Galway | collected 2017-09-19
CGCCTCGATGGCCGCGTTGAGCGACAGGAGATTCGTTTGGTCCGCCACCTTGGTGATGGTGGTGACGACGGTGTTGATGTTGGCGGTCTTTTCGTTCAGCACCGCCAGTTTGGTGTTGATGCTGCGCGAGGCGTCCATGATCTGGCGCATGTTCGTCTCCATTCGCGCAATGGCGGTCTGGCCTTGATTGGCCAGGTCCGTGGTGTGAACCGCCACCTGCCGGACTTCGGTCATGGTTTTGTCCAGTTCCTTCGAGGTGGCGGAGATTTCGCGCGAAGTGGCCCCAATCTCCGCGGTGGTCGCGGCAATCTCCGTGGTGGTGCTCTGTTGCTCGCGCGCGGTGGCGGCGATTTCCGTCGCCGTCATGTTCACCTGGATACCGGAGCGCTGCACCTGGCCCACCAAGACCGACAATTCATCCGCCAGCCGGTTCAGTCCGTCACCCAGGACGCCGAATTCGTCCTGCCGATCCAGGGTGACGCGTGTGGTGAAGTCTCCCCCGCGCATGCGTTCCATCACGGCAACGAGGTGGTTGAGCGGAACCGTGACGGCGGCAGATTGCAGCCGGGCAACAAGGAGGGCGCCGACGGCCACGACGAAAATCAGAATCGAGCCGATGATGGAGGTGCGGGTGGCGCGTTGGTCGCCAGCGTGACGAAGGACCTCCATTTGCGTGCGCACTTCGGCGAGCAATTGGTCGCGTTCCTTCAGGAGGGAGGCGTAGTCTTTGCGATATTGTTCACGCACTGCGGAAGGGTCGCTCGCCAACCGGGTGAACGCGTTCGTGTGAAAGGGAACGTAGGTGCGGTGGCTGAAATTGTACAGGGAGCGGACGGTGTCGGCCAGGATCGGCAAGCTGCCCGCCCCGGCGTTCATGGTCTGGAGCGTCGTGACCAGGTCGAGCTCGGCGTCGCGCAGTTGTTTGCGCTCGACGTCGCTGCCCTCGGCCGGGGGATCAAGCAGGGCGCTGCGCAGGGTGTCGCTCATTTGGACCAGTGCATGGCGAATCCGGGTATATTCATTGTCCAGGCGTTTGGCGGCACGTACGGTTTCCGACCGGGTGTGTTCGATCCACCACGCGAGCGCGAAGCCGGCCAACAGCAGGACAATCATCAAGGCCAGGGTGGTGTTGAGGCGTTGCCAGATGGACATTTTCATTTCAAGAGAGTGTCCGCAAGCTCCCCAAAAGCGGCGGGCGTCGCGGGGCAACCAGCCACCGCCGGGTCACGGGGCGCCAGTGGAGCCGTGCAACGGGCGAGGGACATGGGTTGGCTTGATGAGCTGACATCGGATGTACTGACCTGCCGGCAGGATGCGGCGCTGGTGGGGGAAAAACAAGGATGTTTGTGTCGCCGCGCGGAGTTCGTGCCACGGCACGCTTTGCGGGACGAACCGGGGCGTCAAACTTTAGTCCTCGGTTAGCTTAAATTTCGGGCACTGACTCAGGAAATTTCTCGGATTCTGGAACACCACCCGCTCGATGGCGCGCGTCAGATGCCCGCGGCGTTTCATTTCCAACGCGGTTTTCGGCACCGCCAGCGGATCGCTCACGCCCCAATCGCAGGCGCTGTTCATCCAGAGCCGTTCGCTGCCAAAGGTCTCCAGTATGTCAATCGCACGCGCCGGGGTGCATTTGGTTTCCGGGTAAAGGGTCATGCCCGCCCACATGCCGGTATCGAGCACGAGCTTCACGGTGTGTTCCTCAACGTGATCAATGATGACGCGCCCGGGCTTGATGCGCCGGTCACTTTTGAGCACGTCCAGAATCAGCCGTGTGCCTTTGAGTTTGTCCTCGAGATGCGGGGTGTGGACCAGGATCAGTTGATTGTGCCGCGCGGCGAGGTCCACGTGCCTTTCGAGCACCTTGAGTTCGTTGCGCGAATTCTTGTTCAACCCAATCTCCCCGATGCCCAGCACGTTTGGCCGGTTGAGAAACTGCGGAATCAATGCGATGACGTCATCGGCGAGCTTTACGTCCTCGGATTCCTTGGGATTGATGCAGAGCCAGGAAAAATGTTTCAGCCCGAACTTCGCCGCGCGCTTCGGCTCGTGCTCGGTCAACTGGCAGAAATAGTCGTAAAAGCCGTCGGGCGAGCTGCGGTCAAAGCCCGCCCAGAAGGCCGGTTCGCAGACCGCCGCACAGCCCGCCGTGGTCATCCGCACGTAATCGTCCGTGACCCGGCTGACCATGTGAGCGTGAGGTTCGATGTATTTCATGTGGTTTCAGCCCCTTAATTCAATTGATCTTAATCCTGATCCTAATCTGAATCTCATACTCTGCTCGTGGTCGTGCTGCATCACTTTGAATTCATCGCGCATCCGGCCAGGCGCCGCAGGCGGCTTTGGTGGTCGCCGCTGGGATGGGTCGTCTGGTCGGGTCACTGAACGCGAGCAAAACCCGTCTGGTCCGTTGTTTCTTCGCGCCTGAAAGCTCGTGCATTGCTTTGCGAAAGGCTTTCAGGCGGAAATCGTCTGGCCCGGAGGCACGCTCCACCCGGTCGAGAAACGCCGCGAGGTCAATCAACCGGCTGCGGGCGTCCAGGAAGTAAAGGTCCAGAATCTCTTGTCGCGTCTTGCGCTTCATCGGTGAGAACTATAGCGCGCCGTTTTGCGGGGACAATCTTTCAGTCGCGGACGCCGCATTGCGCCACACCGCTAACTCGCTTGCGAACGGCAGATTTTCAGTGCGCCACCTTCGGACATTGCGTATCAGTTTTGCGCATGAACTGGCGAAACGCATTTCAATTGAGCCTCCTACTGGGCGGGATTGTTCTTGCTGGCCCAACTTGGGTGACGGCGGCACCGGCAACCCTCGATCTCACCGTGGCGGAGAAGGTTCTCGAACAAGGAATCAAAGACCGCGCGTATCCCGGTTGTACGGTGACGGTGGGTACGGATGAGAAAGTTCTGTGGTCGGCGGCGCTGGGGAAGTTTGATTACGCGGACGGCCTTCGAGTGACGACGACAACGATTTACGATCTGGCTTCGGTCACCAAGGTGGCAGGCACCACCGCCGTTTACATGCGATTGGCAGCACTGGAGAAGGTGCGGCTGGATGAACCTGTCGGCAGGCAGCTGCCGGAATTCATCTCCACCGCGGCCACCGCCGAGGAGAAGGGGCGGCGCGAGAGAATCACGCTTGAACATTTGCTCACGCATACCGCCGGGCTTGTTTCTTGGAAACCGTTTTACAAATCGGTCAATTCCTATCCGGAATTGCTCGCCGCGATTTACGCCACGCCGCTGGAAAACGAACCAGGGCAGAACTACCGGTACAGCGACCCCGGCATGATTCTCGCCGGTGAAATCGCCGCGCGCATCGGCGGCAAACCGCTCGCGCAACTGGAACGCGAGCTGGTTTTCCGCCCGTTGCAGATGACCAATACCTTTCGCAATCCGCCGGTGAAATTACATTCGCGAATTCCGCCCACCGAACGCTTGCCGGACACCGGCGAATTCGTGCGCGGCGTGGTGCATGACGAGAATGCGCGGGCAGGGCAGGGGATCACGGGCCACGCCGGCTTGTTCGCCACGGCGGAAGACCTTGGAACGTTCGCCGCGGAAATGCTGCGTGGCCTGGATGGGCGCAGTCCGTTGTTTCCCAAGCTTGTGATGGAGGACTTTCTTCGCGAGCGGCAGTTCGACACCCGTTCGCATCGCACGCTTGGTTGGGGATTAACGAAGAATGATTCGGGCAGTTTCGGTCCGGCGGTTACTCACACCGGTTTCACCGGCACCTCAATGTGGCTGGACCCAAAGCGAAAACTCTACGTCGTGCTGCTGACGAATCGTGTACATCCGACGCGTGACAACGACCGGGTCAGCCGGGTGCGCGGAGAATTGATTGCTGCTGTAACCGCCGCGTTCGACGCTGCAATGGCAGTTCCTGGGCAAAGATAGTGCGCGTCCTCCCACGCCTGCCAGACTCAGACCAATCCATCATTCTGGCTCGCACCGCCGGGGCGCTTATCTGATGTCCGGCACCGCAAATAGAATCCCGCCGAACAGCAGCCATGCAAGAATCAGCGTCCAGATGACGTTGAAGCCCTGCGCGCCGATGAACGCGAACGCGGGTCGGCCTCCCTCCATCCGCAGCAGGTCCGTGAATTTCGTTTCCAACCCAATGGACACGAACGCGAGCGCGAACCAGAAATTCCGCAATCCGGTGAGCAGACCCTTGGTTTCCTTCACCAGCGCGGCATCCAGCGCGAAGGAACACACCAGCGACGCCACGATGAAGCCGAGCACAAACTTGGGAAACCGTTCCCAGATCAACCGCACGCTGGGCCGCTGGCCGCCCGAGGCACGCTGACGGATCGTCCACCAAACCGACAGGCCGAACGCGGCCACCCCGAGGAGCACGTTTTGCGAAAACTTCACGATCACGCCAGTTTTCATCGCCGGCTCGCTGATCAACGCGCCTGCGGCCACTACCGAGCCGCTCGTGTCCAGCGTGCCGCCCAGCCAGGCGCCGGCGACGATTTCAGGAATCTGAAAGTGCTTCACCACCCACGGCATGAGCACCATCATCGGCAACGCGACGATGAGCACTAACGACGTAACATAGGAGAGTTTCTTGCGATCACCCTGAATCGCCCCGCACGCCGCGATGGCCGCCGAGACACCACAAATCGAAACCGCCGTCGAGAGCATCACGGCAAACTCGTCATCCACCCGCAATCGTCGCGCGAACCAGAAGCAGAAATACCACACCACGGTTACCACCAGCACGGCCTGCGCGAGGCCGAGCACGCCGGCCTGGAGGATTTCCTGAAAGAGAATGCCCGCGCCGAGAATCACGAGGCCGCTTTTGATGTAAAACTCCGTGCGGACGGCTTGGCGCAACCAATCGGGCAGATGGAACGCGTGGTTCAACAACAGCCCAAGTCCGAGAGCGAAGATGACGTACTCCAAACCCAAATCGTTGATCCTGGCATTGCCGGCCAGCAATTGCGCGCCCCAGGCCAATGCAAACACCACGGCAAATCCAGCCATGAATTCTGCCACCCGCCCGCCCAGCAGGCGTACCGCGAGTCCGGCAATTCCCAGGTAGATTAATCCAAACACGAATGTCCGTTGCAGATTCTCAGCACTGACCACGGTGCGCAGCGCGCCCGTGCGCTTGCTTCGCAGCGAGGTAAGGAATTTCAGCGCCGCCTTGCCAGCATCTGCCGCCGTCGCTCTCGCTGCCGCCGCTTCGACTTGTTTCACCGCGACTCGTATCGCCGGCAGTTCCTCTTTCGCCAGGGCGTTGCCGAGTTGGGAGAGCGCTTCAGCCAATGCGATTTCTCCCTGCTGCGTCGCGCGGACCCGCAACTGACTCAATTCCGTCGTGCGACCCAGCACGGACCGGACTTCAGTGGCGAAGTGGGAAGCGGTCATCCAGTTGAACTGCGGCAGGACCGGACGCCAGAAGGCAAGGGTGCTGGCAATCAACAGACCTCCGGCGAGCACAGCGAGCCAGTCCTCGTTGCGCCACCAACGAGGACCGACGGAAGCTTGAGTCGAGTTTTCCATTCTGCGCGGCTGAAGATGGCGAGAACCAGATTGGGCGTAAACCGAAAATCTTGGTTCTGACCAAGACGGCTGAAGCCAAAAGGTTGCCCGAATAGCAAGCAACCTGGAAACATCTTGGTTCGCCATTGCTTGACCGGCTTGGTTCAAATAAGTCAGATTGCTTCATCATGAACGAGCAAAATGTCAAACCAGCCAGCCACACGCTTGATCTGCTGAAGCATTTGACGCAGGCTTCTGTTCTGACTCCCGGCGTGCGAAAACAGAACCAGTACCCTTACTGAACAGCAAATGAAATCCTCGCTTCCACTCGTCACTGCGCTTTGCGCCACCACTGCCACCGCCGCGACCCTGACCCGGCTGGAGGAACGGGTTTTCGGCAAGCTCGATGACGGCACTGAAATCCGGCAATTCATCCTGCGTAATGCTCATGGCATGACGGCCAAGATCATCACTTACGGTGCGATTATCAGCGACCTGCAAGCGCCGGATCGCACTGGCGCTTTCACCAACGTCGTGCTTGGTTCGGCTTCGATGGATGGCTACGTCGGACGCAATGCCGTTCCCGCCGCAGCGTTGATTGGCCGGGTGGCGAATCGCATTGCCGGCGCGCGGTTCACGATTGACGGTGTGGAATACAAGATCACGGCAAACGCGGGCACCAATCACATCCATGGTGGACGCAAGGGGTTTGCGAATGTGGTTTGGCAGGCCCAATCGCTCCCTGGCGCAATGGACCACGCCGCCGTGCGGCTCACTTATTTGAGCAAGGACGGCGAAGAAGGTTTTCCTGGGAACCTCACGGCCAGTGTTACCTACACCCTGACCGACGCCAACGAATTGCGTCTGGACTACGCGGCGACGACTGACAAACCCACGCTGGTCAACCTCTGCAACCATGCCTACTTCAATCTGGCCGGCGGCGGCGACGTGCTCGGTCACGAACTCTGGCTCAACGCCGACCACTACACACCCACCGACGCCAGCTTGATTCCCACGGGTGAGATCGCTCCGGTCAAAGGCACGCCGTTGGATTTCACCACGCCCTCACTGATTGGCGCCCGGATCAATGAAATCAAACCCCGGCCCATCTACGACCATAATTTTGTCATCAACGGCGGCGGCAAGTCATTGGTGCTTGCCGCGCGTGCCCGCGATCCCTGGAGTGGCCGGGTCATGGAAGTCCGCACCACCGAACCGGGCGTGCAGCTTTACACGGGACGACAAGGCACGTTCTGTCTGGAGACGCAACATTTTCCCGATTCGATCAACCACCCGAATTTTCCTTCAACGATCTTGCGCCCGGGGGAGAAGTTCGAGAGCACCACGATCTTTGCCTTTTCGGCGAAGTAGTATTCATGCAAAGGGTTGTCGGTGGGATGTCCACAGTTCACGAATCGGATTTTGCAGACCCCAGCGGTCACGGAGCGTGGAAAAGGGTTCATCGAAGCGACCGGCATGCATGTTCACGAGTGGACACCTTGCTTGGATTCCAGATTGTCAGCGCGATTGCGCACCGCTAAATTCAGCCTCGCGCAACGAGCATGACGCCCACGCAACAACTCGCCGCGCTGGCGGCCGCGCAGTGTCCGATTGCTTTCGACAATCTGACGCGCCAGCTCTATGCCACCGACGCTTCGCATTATCAGATCGAACCGCTGGCGGTGGCCTTTCCACGCGTTCCGCGCGAGGCCAGTGCGGTCCTTGTGGCCGCTTTGGACGCCGGGGTGTCGGTTATTCCGCGCGGCGCGGGCACCGGCCTGGTGGGCGGCGCCATTGGCGAGGGCGTGGTGCTGGATTTTTCCCGCCACAACCGCCAGATCACCGATTTTGATCCGGAACGCCGGACGGTGCGGGTGGGTGCCGGCGTGGTGCTGGATCAACTCAATCAATTCCTCCGCCCCGAAGGCTTGTGCTTTGGCCCGGACGTGGCAACGAGCTCGCGCGCCACGATCGGAGGCATGATTGCGAATAATTCCTCCGGCGCACGCACGCCGATTTACGGCACCACGGCGGACCACGTAAATGAACTGGAGATTGTCCTGGGCGACGGGCGGGTGCTGCGGGTGGGACCAGGGCACGACTCGTTGCCGCGGCAGCGGGAGTTGATGGGCAACATGGCGGCGTTCAATAGTCTCGAGATCGCGAAGGAATTCCCTCCGGGTTTGCTCAAGCGCTGGCCCGGCTATGCCCTGGATCGTGTCGTGCGTGAGCCTGACAATCTGATTCACGTGCTCGCCGGCAGCGAAGGCACGCTGGCGGCGATTCTGTCCGCGGAATTAAAGCTGGTGCCGACACCGGATGAAATTGGATTGGGGTTGATCTTCTTTGACTCGATCGCAGAGGCGATGCAGGCAGCGGTGGAGTTGTTGGATTTGAAGCCGGCGGCCATTGAGCATATTGATCGCGTGCTGCTCGATCAGACGCGCGGGCAGCGGGAATTCGCCGAAGCGCGCGACCTGCTCGAACTCGACGCCCAACCGTGCGCGTCCCTGTTGATCGTGGAGTTCTATGACCACGTCGAGGACAAGCTGGCCGCGATGGAGCGCAAACCGCTGGGGCGCCGCAAACGGATCATGCACACGCTGGCCGAGATCAATCTGGTCTGGGCTTTGCGCAAGGCGGGGCTTTCCCTGTTGACGGGGTGCAAGGGTGACGCCAAGCCGGTCACGTGCATCGAGGATGCGGCAGTGCGACCCAAGGATTTGCCGGCGTATTACGCGGGGCTGCAATCCTTGATGACCCGGTTGGGTTTGCATGCTTCGTTCTATGGGCACGCGGCGGCCGGGTTGCTCCACGTGCGACCGGTGCTGGACTTGCATACGGCGGAAGGCGTGAAGAAGTACCGGCAGGTTTCCGAGGAAGTCGCGACGCTGGTACGGCAGTTCCAAGGTTCCCTGTCCGCCGAGCACGGGGTGGGAATCGCGCGCACAGAGTTCCTGAAGCACCAGATGAGCGAGCAACTTTATGAACTCATGCGCGAGATCAAGAAATCGTTTGATCCTCACAACCTGTTTAATCCGGGCAAACTGATTGACGATGGCCGTTATCAGATTGACACGAATCTGCGCTTCGGCGCGGGCTATGCCTTGAAGTTGCCCTTCGAGCCAATGCTTGCGTTTGCCGCCAAGGACGAATCGTTCACGCGCAATCTGGAGCAGTGCAACGGTTGCGGTGGCTGTCGGAAAAGTGCGCCCACCATGTGCCCCACGTTCGTGGCGACCGGCGAGGAAATCATGTCCACGCGCGGGCGCGCGAACGCGATCCGCGCCGCATTGGAACAGCGTGGCGTCAAGAGCGGCGATCCCTTACGGGCAGCGGAACTGGATGCCGCGTTGATCCACTGTCTCTCCTGCAAGGCTTGCACCACCGAGTGCCCTTCCAACGTGAATCTCTCGCTGCTAAAGGCGGAGTTGCAGTACGCGCGCATCCGCCGGAATGGGCTGACGTTCAACCAACGTTTATTCAGTTCAGTGGATCGGCTCGGCCGCCTGGGGTGCGTGATGCCGCGCGTCGCCAATCTGCTGCTCGAATTCGGTTTGTTGCGGACGGTGCTGGCGCGTTTGACCGGCATCACTGCCGAGCGCCCGCTGCCTCGCTACGCCCGACAGCGGTTTGATCGCTGGTTCGCGCTGCATCAGCGCCCGCGCCCGCCCACCCGAGGACGGGTGATTCTGTGGGATGACACCTTTGTCCGTTATCACGATCCGCACCTTGGCATCGCGGCGGTGAAGTTATTGGAGGCGGCGGGTTTTGAGGTGGTGCTGCCGCAGGGTCGCGTGTGCTGCGGGCGACCAGCGTTCAGTCAGGGCAACCTCGACGAGGCCATGCGACTTGGCCGCCACAATCTCAGTTTGTTGGCCGCAGACGAGGACCATGCGCCCATCATCTTTCTGGAGCCGTCGTGCTTCTCAATGTTCCTGGAGGATTATCGGGAATTGAAACTGCCCGACGCGGAGCGCATGGCCAGCCGCTGCTTTCTGGCCGAACAATTCCTGGACGAATTGCTGCGCGGCGAACCGACGTCGCTCCGCTTCAAAGCCCGACCTGTGAATGTTGCCATTCATGTGCATTGCCATGCCAAGGCGCTGACGAATCCATCGTACACTCACCGACTGGTGTCCCGGTTGCCGGAGCGCAAAGTCACTTATCTCGATACTGGTTGCTGCGGCATGGCCGGCGCGTTTGGCATGATGGAATCGAAATACGATTTGTCACTCCAGGTGGCGAAGCCGTTGATTGATAAAATCCGCGCGCAACCGTTTGGCACCATCATCATCGCGTCGGGCACGAGTTGCCGTCATCAAATTGATCACCTCGCGCCGGTGCGGGCCAGGCATTTGGTGGAGGTGCTGGCGGAGGCGTTGGAAGAAGGCTGAATCACCCAAGGACCCAAAGACCCAAGTACCCAATAGGCTCGCATCCTCGAGTCACGTCATTGGGTGTTTGGGTGCTTGGGTTCTTGGTTTTTGGTTTGTGGATACTTTCCCGCTCTCAAGCCCCCTCGCGCTCACCCAGGCCGTGGAAGAATTTTTCCGCCGTTTCACAAGTTGCGGCGCTCATTTCCTCCAGCGTGCAACCTTTTGCGTTGGCCACGACTTCGGAAATCTCCTTCACGTACGCTGGTTCGCATCGTTTGCCGCGGTAAGGCACGGGCGCGAGATACGGGCAATCGGTTTCCAACATGAATTGTCCCAGCGGCGTGGCGGCGACGGTGTCGCGCACACTCTGCGCGTTCTTGAACGTGACGATGCCAGTGAAACTCACGATCGAGTTCAGCGCCAGAACTCGCCGCATGGCATCAGCATCGCCGGCAAAACAGTGAAACACCCCGCGCACCCGATCGGCATACGGTGTGAGCAGGGCGAGCGTATCAGCCAGACAATCACCGCGCTGGTGAATGACACAATTCAAACCGGCTTCAGCGGCAACCTCCAATTGTTGCCGGAACAACTCCGCCTGGCGTCGCTTGTAGTGTTCATCGTCCGCGGGCGACCCGGCGTTCTGTGTGCTCGGCAGGCGATAATAATCCAGTCCGGTTTCTCCGATCGCGACGACCTTGGGATGACTGGCCAACTCGCGCAACGCGGGCCGAACATCGGCCGGTGCGGCGGTCACGTGGCCGGGATGCCAGCCCACAGCGGCATAAACGCACGGAAACTGTTCGGCCAGTTTGATCGCCTGGGCACTGCTGTCCGAGTCCGTGCCGATGGAAATGATTGTGGTGATGCCCGCGGCGTGGGCGCGTTCAATGATCTGCGGCAGGTCCGCCGCAAAATCGGGGAAATCCAGGTGAGCGTGCGTGTCGTAGAAGCAAGGCATGGCAGGTTTCAGTCTGGCAATCAGTTTTCAGTTATCGTTCGGTGCATAAGCGTGTTTCGTTGTCATCGCGTGGAACTGATTACTCGATTTGAACATGCTTTACAGTTGAATTCCAGTCTGGCTATCGCTATTTCTCATGGTGTCGGAAGAACCAACAACTTTTACTTGTTATGGCGCAAAACTGTTTCCACCCCAGCATCGAAGGCGCGCAACACGGCGCGAAGAACCTCGCTCAATTCCTCGACTACGCGAAGAAATCCGGCGCGTCCGGCGCGCAGCCATCCAATTACATGCTGCAAGACGGCGCGGGATTTATGTCCGCAAAGGAGATTAAAGCCACGTTTGCCAAGGCCAAAATGACCTTGGATGGTGTGTCCGCACATTGTCCTTTTTGGGTTCATACGACGGCTTGGACGGGCAGCCCGACCATTCGTCCGTTCCTGCCGCCTGACGTGGCGCGCAAGTCGCCCGCCGACATCGAGAAGTGGACGGAGGATTACCTGCTCCGGTTGCTCGATTTGTGCGCCGAGCTTGGGGTGAAAATTGTGCCCATGTTTTGGGGCGTGGCGTTTGGCTGGGAAATGGCGACCGGCTATCCGTGGGGTTTCTGGAAGGGCGGCGATTACGATCTGCTCAAGGAAGGTCAGGACCGTTTCGTGAAGAAGACCGGCAAAATCCGCACGCACGCCCGCAAGCTTGGGCTTTACCTGGCGCATGAAATCCATCCCGGCACGGCGGCGATGTGCGCGGATGATTTCAACATGCTGGTGCAAATTTGTGGCGGCGACAAATGTCTCGCGGTGAACGCCGATCCTTCGCATTGCTGGGAAGGCGAAAGCTGGGAGACGCGTTTCCGCAAGGTCGGCTCGCGCATCTATGCCTGTCACGTGAAGAACTTCGTGATCCGGCCTGGTTTCCCGTTGCGTTCGATGGCACCCAACTGGCCGGATCGCGCGATGCAATTCGTGGACATCCCGTCCGGCGACCTGAACATGCTGCGCTATGTGGAGATGCTGATCAACGTGGGCTACCCGCAACGCTATTGCCAGGTGATGAACTGCAAGACCGCGCCGCTGATTGTGGAAGCCGAGAGCGCATATCGCGATCTGGATGCGACGAGCGCCAACGGCATGGCTTACGTGCGCGATCATCTGTGCTTCCCGCTGGCGGCGGGATCGTTCGAGGAAGGCATGGGCGCGTAACGACGCCAGCAGCCGGAGAATTTAACTTCCGCAAGGGCACGAGTGGTCGTGCCCTTGTTGACTTTTTGAGTCGTCAGAGGTGCGGCTACCAGTTCCTGCGGGAAACTGTGCGGCTGCAATTGGAAAACTCTCGCGTTGGGCCGTTCCGGGCACAAACGCCACGGATAGGTTAGCACGAGGCGGCGACTCTTCCTCACCCTTGATTCCGCTCCCGCCGGGAGAGAATTCCCCCAACCCAAGTTCGCGCTTTGAACCCCTGAACCGTAGCCGCCGACGTGAGGAGGCGGAAAGGGTTGGCCATTAGGCAAATCCGCCTCCTCACGCCGGCGGCCACCAATGGCAGGTTTATGGGCGGGAATGTGGCCCATGGTCGCGCTGAAAGCTGCCGCGGCGTCCGAGCCTCCGTGCCGGTTCCACTAGAAAGAGCGAGGAGACAGAATGTATTGAGACCACCGTTTTCACCGCCCACCGTTACCGTTTTGGGGCACCGTGCCGAGGCGATTCCTGGCGTCAGTCAGGCGAAACCCGGGCGCCGTTTAGTAGCGTGCAGATTCATCCCGCTTCGGCCTGAATTGGGCCCAAGAGTCGCGCTAATCTGGTTGAACACGGCTTCCAATAGCAGCCTCGGGAGTGTTGACGTTGGCGGGCGATTTGCTATAGGCGTAAGGTGAGTGTGAACAATCAGTTAGGCGGACCATGAGCGTGATCGTCAAAACCGAGCGGCTGCGGGTGGAGTATCCAAACCGCGAATCGCGGAACGGCACGAAAGTGGCCCTTGCTGGCCTTGACCTGGAAGTCAACGCGGGCGAGGTGTTTGGCTTTTTGGGACCGAACGGTGCCGGCAAGACCACCACGATGAACGTGTTGCTGGGATTCGTCCCGCCGAGCAGTGGGACGGCGAGTTTGTTTGGTATTGACGTGCGCCAGCCCATTGCCCGGCAGCGGATCGGCTACCTACCGGAGAACACATATTACTATAAGTTTCTCACGGCGGAGGAGTTGTTACGTTTCTATGCGCGCATCTTTGGGCTGAACGGCGCGGGGGCGGACAAGAGGATCACGGAACTGCTCAAACTGGTGGAACTCGAACACGCGGGCAAGCGCCAGATCAGAACTTATTCCAAAGGCATGCAGCAACGCGTGGGTTTGGCCCAGGCGCTGATCAACAACCCTGACCTGTTGATTCTGGATGAACCCACCAGCGGATTGGATCCGTTGGGCCGCATGAAGGTGCGAGAGATCATTCAACGCCTCAAGAGCGAGGGCAAGACGGTGTTCTTCTCCTCCCACGAACTGGGCGAGGTGGAAACGGTGTGTGATCGCGTGGCCATTGTGCGCCAGGGGGAACTCAGGGTCCAAGGGCGGGTCAGCGATCTGGTTCAGCAACACAACTGCGATCTCGAAAAGATCTTCCTGAAGATTGTGGGGTACGAAGTCAACGCATTGCCATGAACACGATTTTCGCCCTCGCGGGAGTGGTCATCAAAGACCTTTATCGCCGGAAGGATTTTTACGTCCTTTTTGTGCTGACGGCACTGCTGACGTTGCTGGCGGGCAGCACGACGTTTTTTGAGGACAAGCGGATCAGCGGTTATCTGAAGGAACTGTGTCTGGCGTTGATCTGGCTGGCCACGTTGGTAATCGCCTTGACGACGGCGGCCCGCCAGATTCCGGCTGAACGCGAAAGCCGGACGATCTTCCCGTTGTTGGCAAAGCCGGTGACGCGCTGGCAGGTGGTGGTGGGCAAGTTCCTGGGTAGCTGGCTGGCGGTGGGCGTGGCGGTGATTACTTTTTACCTGTTCCTCGGCGTTGTGACGGCCGCACGGGATCATACCTGGCCCGTGGCGCAATACTTTCAGGCGGCGTGGCTCCACTGGATGATGCTGGGCGTGGTGGTGGCGATGGCCATGCTGGGATCGGTCCTGTTCAGCGCGCCCTCCGTGAACGTCACCATTTCGTTCATCGTGGTTGGCGGCATTTTGATGGTGGGACAGCACCTGCACAAAGTGGCGCTTCGATTGACGGAACCGGCGCAAACAGCGCTCACCCTGATTTACTTCTCCATTCCCCACTTGGAATGGGCGTTCAACTACCGCGATCTTCTGCTTTTCGAACAGCCGCTGATCAGTTGGGGAGTGGTGACCGGAGCGACGGCGTATTGGATCGCCTACATGTTTGCGTTCCTGATTGCGGCGTGGTTGGTGTTCCGGCGCAAAAGTCTTTCGTTAGGATGAACAGCATCTGCCAAAGAGATTTTGGAGTAAGTTGCCGATGGCCGGCGAGGTTTAAGGCTGAAACCGATGTGGGGCGCTCTGAAGCCAGCCAGCCGGGATGCTTGGCGACAGGGTTCAATCATTTAATGCGGCATGCACCATGAAACGCCCCGTCTTACTCCTCGTATTAATGTTGGTGTTGGCGTTCAGCTTGAGCGCCTGGGTGAACCCACGCGTCACGCGCGAGGACGAGCGGTATTCGGGCGGCGCGCTGGAGGTCATGCTGGGCGAAGGGCGGCGACTGTTTGCCAATCATCTCGCCGTCAAGGCTGACGTGTACCTCCACAGTGGTTTTTATCCGTCCATCTTCGACCAGGCCGTCGCGGCTGAACGACGGGAAAACGCGGCAGCACAGGAGGCCAAGCCGCACGTACCCACGGCAGAGTGCGAGCACGATCATGAAGTAGCTGACGAACATGCTCACGACCATGGTCGTACGCACGACCACGGCGAGGAAAGTTGTCCGGAGTGCCACCAATGCGATACTTCATTCATGGGCAAGCCGGCGGACTGGATCGAACGCTTTGGCAGACACTTCATTGTCTCGGAACACACCCATCTCGAAGGTGGCAAGGCGCGGGAGATTCTGCCTTGGCTGAAACTGGCGGCGGAATTGGACCCGCAACGGGTGGAGACTTACGCGGTGGGCGCTTACTGGTTGCGCGTGGATCAAAAGCGTGCCGATCAAGCTGAACGTTTCTTGCGCGAGGGGCTGAAGGCCAATCCACAGTCCCACGAACTCTACTTCGAGTTGGGTCGCCTGTATTATGAATCGTACAAAGACCTCCCGCGCGCCCGAAACCTTCTCCAACACGCCTATCGCCTCTGGCAGCAGAATGAAGGCAGCAAGGGCGAGCCTGATCGGCAAAGCTTTCTGGGTATCACCGTCCGACTCGGCAAGCTGGAGCACGAATCTGGCAATCCAGAGAAAGCCATCCAATGGCTGATGATGGCAAAGGCCCATTCGCCCAGTCCGGAGTCCCTGCAAAAGCAGATTGACGAAATCCAGTCCGAGGCGGCCGGGCGCAACTAGCCGCTTGGAATTTGATGTTTCTCTCCTGCCCGGAGTCTGATTTATTGGCGTGAATGAAACTCCGGCACGCACAGGTAAAGCGGACGACCAAGGAAACTCGCGTGGCCATCAAGCTGAAACTTGATGGCCAGGGCAGGGGATCGGTCAAGACGGGCGTGCCATTCCTCGATCACATGCTGGTGTTGTTCGCCAAGCACGCGGTCGTGGACCTGACGTTGTGTTGTGTCGGCGACCTGGAGGTGGATGCGCATCATTCGGTCGAAGATTGCGGCATTGCGCTGGGACAGGCGTTCGCGCAGGCGCTGGGCGATAAACGAGGCATCCGCCGCTACGGCGCGGGCTTTCATCCGCGCAATCCTTTCAGCGGCGAGGCCTACGTGCCCATGGACGAATGTCTGGCACGGTGCGTGATAGATTTCAGCGGGCGACCCTGTCTCGTATGGCGCGGGTTGAACGATCATTCATACCGGCGACTAAGCCGGAAGGAACGCCAGCAAGACATGTCGAGCGCGTTCCGGTTTGGTTTGGCGCGGGAGTTCTTCCAGGGCTTCGCCAATGAAGCCCGCTGCAATCTCCACTTGGAACTGCTTTATGGCGACGAACCGCACCACATCGTCGAGGCGCTGTTCAAGGCGTTTGCCAAAGCCGTGGACGTTGCCTGCCAGCGGGATCCGCGCATTGCCGGACGCCTGCCTTCCACCAAGGGAAAACTTTAGAGGGCCTTGAATAGCAGATAATTCCACCCCGTCGAACCGATGAGTGAAAAAAACTTTTCCTCTGCCGACGACAAGTCGTTGGTAACGGCCGCGAAGGCGGGTGACATGGTCGCCTTCGAGGAACTGGTGGCCCGCCATCGGGACAAGATTTACGCGCGGGCCTACAGCATGATGCGGAACGAGGAAGAGGCGTTGGATCTTTCCCAGGAGGCCTGGGTCAAGGCCTGGCAACGGCTGAAGCAATTTCAAGGCGAATCGAGCTTCGGCACCTGGATGACGCGGATCGTCATTAACCTGTGCCTGGACCAGTTGCGTCGGCACAAACGGCAGCGAGCCGAGTCCATCGAGGCCCTGGACGAAGAGTCCGGCGGCGTGGAACGGCAGATGCCGGTGGTGACGGTGAACCCGACCGAGGGGCTGGAGCGCGCGGAATTGCGGCAACGCATTGATCAGGCGTTGAGCCAGCTTTCTTACGCGCACCGCACGGCGCTGGTGTTGCATGAGTTCGAACACATGGAATACAAAGAGATTGCCAAGGCGATGGAATGTTCGATTGGCACGGTGATGTCGCGGTTGTTTTACGCGCGCCGCAAGATGGCGGTGTTGCTGGCAGATTTAAGAAAGTCGGAGTGAATGGAGATGGGTGACATGAAACAGGAACTACAATTGAAGTTGCAGGCGTATCTGGACGGCGAACTGCCGGACGGCGAAGCGCGGGAGATGGCAAATTACGCGGCGCGCGATGCGGATGCCCGGGACCTGCTCACGGAATTGAAGCACACACGGGCTGCCGTGGCGGATTATGAAGCGGACATCAAGCTGCCCGAATCCCGCGAGTTCTACTGGTCCAAAATCCGGCGCGAAATCCAGCGATTGGAAAACGTCGAGCCTGCGGCGAAGCCCCCCTCCCTCCTCCTCAGCTTGCGCCGTCTGCTCGTTCCCGCCGGTGCGCTGGCCGAAGGCGTCCGAGGCCGAGGATCTGGCCCACCTGCGCAGGGGCTACGTCGACATCATCAGCCACAACGCCCAGGTGCCCGGACTGGTCCAGCTGTTCACCCGGCTGTGCGCCGACGCGCCCGACCCCGGCCATCCGGCGCACCGGCTCTTCCGGGAGCGCGGCGAGCGGCTGCGCGCCTACTTCGCGGACGGCATCCGCAAGCTCCAGGAGGCCGGCGAGATCGACCCGGCGCTGGATCCGGCGATGCTGGCCCGGGTGCTGCAGGCGGTGGCGGACGGCCTCCAGCTGCAGTGGATGATCGAGCCCGAGGTCGACATGGCCGCCGGCGTGGACGCGCTGTTCGCCCTGCTCACGCCCGGGAAAGGCGACGGGCCGGCGGACGAGGAGTCCGCCGGCCCGAACGGTCGGTCCCGGTAGCCGCCGGTCAGTCCAGGTAGTCCCGGACTAGGACGGGCTGAGCACTGTGCCGATCTGCCTTGTCAGGCGGACAATGAGCAACCGCTGTGGGGGTTGATATCACCGACTGACAGGAGCGCCGATGCCCACCACGCAGACCCTCGCCGTCGAGGCGTCACCCCGCAGCCTACCGGCGTGTTGCGCCGCTCACGACGGCCCGCACCTGCATCGGTGCAGCCGTCCTCGGACGGCGTCCGGGCGAACTCATGCCGGTGCGTGCGTGCTGCCGGCTCAGACTGAGGTAGTGACTCGATGAGCGTCGAGTACTTGCACGGCCTGTGGGATCGGGGAGCCCAGCAGCTCGCCAAGCTCGGTCTGGACCAGGAGCAGATCGAGGGCGCGTTGGCGATCATGACGTCGGAGATCGCCGCGATCAGCCCGAGTGTCCGCGAGGCGGCAGACGGTCTGCGCGTCCGTGAGCTGCTGATCGACGCTGGCCTCGAGGAGGATCAGTGAGCGCCACGGTGACGTTCCTGCCGCAGCGCCGTGCCCAGTCATCGGGCTGCCCGTCGTGGTGCCAGCTGCCGGCCGGCCATCGGCTCGCTGACGGCCAGGTCATCCACGCCCGCATGATCGAGTGCGTGGCCGGGGGTGCAGGCTCCGAACCCCTATAGTTCGCGATCGAGTCGGGATACAACGAGGCCGGT
>JAANMW010002196.1_pt1 | contig 18119 bp, 12 predicted proteins | sample 7279671 | NCBI WGS metagenome assembly JAANMW01 (sample SAMN14094541, study PRJNA606508) | bioreactor metagenome | isolation source: A lab-scale SPAN reactor treating ammonium-rich wastewater day 247 | place: Ireland: Galway | collected 2017-09-19
GCCGCGGCCGCCTAGGAGCCTCCATGCTCGAACTCGACCGCAAGCAGATGACCGCCATCGGCGAGACCCAGCTGCGCAACAACCTCGCGGATTTCCTCAACCGCCACCTCGGCGGCAAGGCGCCGCTGCAGCTGGACCAGCTGGACGCCGAGCTCGACGCGGTCATCGCCCACTGCCGCAAGGCGGGCCTGCGCAGCCAGCGCGCGGTGGCGGCCTATGCCTTGGCCTGTTCGCTGTTCGGCAATGAGCGGGTCGGCAACGATCCTTCGATCATCGGCATCCTCGCCGACCGCAGCAGCCCGCAGATCGACCGCGCGCTGCTGATCGAAATGTGGACGGCCGCCGCCTACAGCGATTTCCGCCGGCTGCAGAGGGGCTGACATGTTCGAATCCTTGACCGAGGGCCTTTCCGGCATCGGCGCCGCCGCCGGCCAAGCCGTGCAGCAGGCCCGGCAGGCCGCCAACGGGGCCGCCCAGCAGGCCGCTGGCGCCGCACAGGGCGCGATCACGGAAGCCACGACCGCCGTCGCCAATGCCACCAGCGCCGCCACGGGTGCCGCCAATGGTGCGGTGGCGCAGGCACGGCAGGCCGCGCAGGCCGCCGCTGCGCAGGCCGGGGCACTGGCACAGGGCGCGCTGGCACAGGCCAACCAGGCTTTGGACGATGCGCGCAACGCGGCCAACGACATGGCGCAGAACGCGCTGGCACAGGCCAACGCTGCGCTCACTCAGGCCCGCGAGCAGGCCGGCGCCGCCGCACAGGGCGCGCTTGCGCAGGCCCAGTCCGCGGTGGACGCGGCGCAACAGCAGGCCCAGGCCGTGGTACAGGGCGCCCTGGAACGGGCCAATGAAGCGCTGGATAGCGCGATGGACACCGCGGAGCAGGCCGCGCAGGCGCTGCTCGAGCAGGCCATGGCCATGGTCGACAACGCCACCGCGCTGGTCGAAGACGGCGTGAACAACGCGCTGTCGGCTGCCAACAACGCCATCGACCAGGCACAGGACCTGCTGCGCAACGCCGCCACCGACGCACTCGAGCAGGCACGCGTTGCCACCCTGGACCGGGCACGCGATGCGCTTGGACCGGTCCAGGCCGCGCTCGATGCGCTGCCCGACGCCTTCCCCAACCTGCCGGTGGAATTCCCGGCGTCCGACTGCCCCTATGTCCGCGCCCTGCGCGACGCGCTGGCGCGCCGCGCGGCACAGGCGAACAACGCCCTGGGCAATGCGGGCAACGCGCTGCAGAACGTCGCAGGCCCGTTGCTGGAGCAGGCCAACGGCATGCTGGACCAGGCCAACGCGATGGCCGGGCAGGCGCTGGTCGCCATGGAGACGGCCTGTGCCGCCCTGGACCAGGCGCAGGCGCTGGCCAATGGCGCTGCCAAGTCGGCCTTGGATACCGCCAAAGGCGCGGTGCAGCAGGCGCAACAGGCGGTGCGCGATGGGGCAGGCACCGCGATCAGCCAAGCCCGCGGCGCCGTGGATTCAGCGCGCGACCAGGTGCAGCAGACGGCGCAAGGCGCCATCGACCAGGCCATGGCCGCGGTGGATTCCGCCCAGCGGCAGGCCGGTGATGCCGCCCAGCAGGCATTGAACGGCGCGCAACAGGCAGCGGCACTGGCGCAGCAACAGGCCAACCAGGCCGCCCAGCAGACGCTTGCACAAGCCAACCAGGCCACCCAGCAGGCCCAGCAGGCGCTAACCGGCGCAGCACAGGGGGCGCTCAACACCGCGCAGAACGCCGCCCAGGAAGCGGCCGCCAGCGCCGGCCAGGCCGCACAGGCCGCCATCGGCAACGCCCAGGCCGCGGTCGCGGACGCAGCGGCTGCCGCCGCACGCGCTGCCAACGTCGCAGTCGCCGGCGCGCAGTCCGCAATGGCTGGCGCCGGCCAGGCCATTGGCAATGCAGCCAGCTCGCTGGGCAATCTGTTCGGTTAGGAGGGGCGACCGCGCGCCGCGGCACCAACTGCGCCGCAAGGCTTAAGGAATCATTTCCTTGGTCTGTCCCGGGAAGCTGACGGTGACCACGCCGCCCCAAGCGCATTGGCTGGTGCAAGTATTGTCCAGCGCGGGAATGCCGCCAACCAACACGGTCGGCGCGCCCGGCTTCCACGGCGTGGTCACCGGGATGCAGGGCGCCGGGGTCAACACGCCCATCGCCGCGGAGGTCGCCGCGGCCACCATCGGGTTGCTCGGGGTGGTGCACATCGCGAACGGCATGATGTTCTTCATCGGCACGAAGTCCATGATCGTGGCCGCCGGCATCATGCTCGACATGACCCGGTTCTCCGGCGTCACCACCAGCGCGGACGGCGCCATCCCGAACGAGCACATCAGGGTGGCGCCATTGACGACATGGATCGGCATCTTGCGTCCGCTGGTCCGCCGGGATCAGCCGCCGGTGGCCATGATTTCAACGCGGCGATTTTCCCCGGCTTCCGGGTCGGCGGCGTTGAGCAGCTGGCTCTCGCCCTTGCCGACGGCGCGCAGCCGCGCGGAGGACACGCCGTGCTCCATCAGGTAGCGCCGCACCGCGGCCGCGCGACGATCCGACAGCGCCTTGTTATAGCCGGCGGAGCCCTTGGCGTCGGTATGCCCGATCACGGTGAAGCTGCGGTTCTCCAACTGCGGCGACACCAGCGCCTTGGCCAGCGTGGCCATGGTCTGCTCGGAGCTGCCGGAGATCCGGTCGGAATTGAAGTCGAAATTGATCTGCATGTTGATGGAGGCCGGCTTGGCCGGCTTGGCCACCGGCGGGGGCGCGGTGGTGGCCATCGCCGCCGCGCCGGGGCGCAGCGCACGGGTCTGGCCCTGCGCTTGCTCGGTGTTTTCGGCCTTCAGGCTGTTGATGATCGAATCCACCGACGGCGCGCCCTGCGCGTCCTGCGCGAACGCCCCGCCACAGCCGGCCAGCAGGGCAACCGCCAGTGCGCCGCGGACAATCTGGATCATGCTCATTGATGCATCCTCGTGGTGTTGCGGCCTGACGGCCGGATCGGTCGCATGCGCCGCGCGCATGCCGGGCGGACATCGCCCGCAAAGTGAAAAGAGTCTGCTACCGCTGCGCGGCGATTTCGATACACCGTTCGGCCTAGTCCTGCGCCTATCCCTACCCTTCAGAAATCCCCGCAGCCGTTGCGACGCTGGCTTTCGAAGCAGTTGGTGAGGTTGGGCCGGGTACGCACCTTCGACCATTCCGCTGCCAGCGCATCACCTGCAGACGCCAGCGGCTGGTCATCCAGCGTCGCGTTGATGGCGCAGACCGGCGCGGTGCCGAGGTTGCGATCGTAGACGTAGGTATCCACCGTCTCGTGGATCAGGTCGACCGGCCTGCCATCGACCGCCGGCGGCGGGATGACCCGCAGCGCGGTGGCGTTGGAGGGGGCTTGGACAAGGACGTAGTTCTTCGCGCTGGCACTGCCCGTGATTGGGTAATAGCCAATCGGCGATAGCAGCCCGGCCGGCGAGTTCCACGCCATCGCCGTGCCGAACACGCTCTCCAGCGTATCGCCGTTGCGGAAGCCGGCCACCGTGCCGCCCAGCTGCGGATTGGCCATGCCGAGGTAGCGCATCACCACGTCCGCGGTGAACAGCAGGGTCGCCGGGGTGATGCTCAATGTCCCGGGCAGGACCTGGATGCGGTAGCCGGCATTCGAGGTGAAGTTGCCGAGGATCGCGTACTGGCCGACGTCGCTGCCGATCCCGGCGGTGGTGCCCGGCGCGCCGCTGGCCACGTTCGCCAGCGCATCCCCCAGCACCGCTCCCGATACCGTGTAGGTAAAGGCGGGATTGGCCAGCCCATATTCGCGCGACAGGCTGTCCAGCGTGACGATTGCAGTTGGCTGCTGGACGTAGATGAAGTGGTTGTCGCCGCTGGCGACGGTGACCCCACAGGCACCCAGGTAGGCGCAGTTGTATAGGTTGGGCAGGTTGCCACTGCCGCCGAGGCCCCCGCGATCCTCGCCGACCCAGGTGTTGGCCCAGATCCGCCAGTCGCCGCTGGCGTTCAACCCAGCGCCCGCGGGATTCTGCAGCCGGCCTGCAGTCACCAGGTCGATGTTGGTGGCGGCCAGGTCGGCGCCGAGCGCTAGGTCGCCAGCCAGGTTGCGGACCAGGAGGTCGCCGCCCGCGTTGATGCCGCTGTTGCCCTCGGCCGAGATCGCGCCGGTGGCGGCGTCGAAGCCACTGGCGGAGACGCTGCCGACGGCCAGGTCGTTGGCGTCCTGGAACTGGAAATCGCCGCCGGCCTGCCCGGCCAGGGTGGTGCTGGCGACGTCGTTTTGCGCCAGCCCCAGCAGCACGTCACCGCCGGCCTGCGCCAATAGGCTGTGCGCGTGGATCGCCGCCGCCGCGGCCTGCACGATGTTGCCACCGCTAAGCAGGGCCAGTACCCCGCCGCCCACATCCAGCCCGGCCTGCAGGTCGATGCCGCCGCTGCCGCCCTGGTTCTGCAAGGTCAGGTTGCCGCCGCGGACGATGGCTTCCGACACTCGGATCGCGCCGGCGTGCTGGCGGCTGCCGATGACCAGCTCCGGCGCGTCGATCCGCGCCAGCTCGGCGGCATCCAGTGCAAACCCGTTGCCGCTGCCCAGCAGGATGCCGTCGTCGATACGGTCATGGGCAAGGCCGCTCAAATCCACGCCACCCGGCCGCAGGTTGACCCCGGCACCGGCGCGGATGGCGCCATCGAGGCGAACCGCATCGCTGCTGCCGTCGTTGCCAGCGCGCAGCACGACCATCCCGCTGCCTGCATCCAGCAGCGCGCCTAGGCCCAGCGCCACCCCGGCGCCGCTACCGCCCTCACCCGCCAACTCGATCCCGCCGCCATTGGTGGCGAGGTTGACGCCGCTGCCGATCAGCAGCCCGCTCGCATTGGTGGCCGTGCCGCGCCCGCGCAGGTCCAGCCGGCCGCTGTCGGTGGCCAGCGTCACCCCGCCATCAAGCAGCAGCCCGACATCCGCGCCCACGCCGGCCACGCTGATGTCGCCGGACGTCGTGGTCAGGCTGCTGCCGGGCGAGAACGCGATGCTGGTGCCGGCATTGGACAGGCCCACCACGCTGATGTTGCCGACGCCGGACAGCACCGGCAGCTGGGACAGGGTGACGCCGACCGCCGCGGCGCCGGAAGCGCTGCCGTAGATGCCGATTTCGCCGCCACCGCTGTCGAGCGTGGTCGTGCCGTAGCCGTTCCCGACCAGCCTCGCACCACCGGTCGCCCCCACGCCGGACAGGAAGATGTCGCCGCCGGCGCTGAGGATGCCGCCACTGTAGCCGGCCTGGAACGCCAGCCCCTCGGCCTGCGTACTGCTGCCATCCAGCGACACCTGGCCGCCGCCACTGTCGATCGACCCGTACAGGTCGACGCCGTTGCCGGTATCGCCTTCGCCATGCACGACGATGTCGCCGCCGCCGCTGTCGAAACTGGCATAGGACACCGACACGCCGGCCGCACCGCCGCGGCCGTCAAGGAAGATGTCGCCGCCGCTGGTGGTGATCGGGTTGGCGGACAGCACGATGCCGCTGCCAGTGCCGCTGGCCAACCCGCGGATATCGATGCCACCTGCGCCGGCCTGCAGCGCGCCGGTGGCAATGCGCACGCCATCCACCGCCTGTTCGCCGTTGCCGACGATGCGGATGCTGCCGCCACCGGCGTCCAGGCTGCCGCCGGACACCACCACGCCGGCATCGCCGAGACCTGCGTCGGCACCGGTGGAGGAGCCACGCAGCAACAGGTTGCCGCCGCCGGTGGCCACGGTGACCGCATCCAGGCGAATGCCGCTGGCATAGCCGCTAGCGAAGCCATTGGCCACATCCGATTGGCCATACGCCAGGATGTCGCCGCCATTGCTGTCCAGGTTCGCACTGTTGAAGGAAATGCCGGCAAAGCCCGCATTGGCGCCCGCGGCATCGGAGTTGAAGCGCATGTCCAGCCGCCCGCCCAGCCCCGTGATGGAGAAGCCAGTGCCACCGATACCGCCATCCGCGTCGATCGCGAAGAGCAGGTCCAGGTCGCTGCTGGACTGGATCTGCGCATCGTCGATGTAGACGTCGCCGGCGGAGCGCAGCACCACGCTGGTGCCGCTGGACAGCGCGTGGTTGACCTCGGCGTCCTGCAGGTAGGTGCCGCCGGCCACGCTGTCCAGCTCGCCGGCATCGCTGCCGCTGGTCACCATCAGGTAGGGGGCGGACATCGTCCAGGTCCCCGCCGCGCCGGGCGAACCGGCCTCGACCCGCAGCCCGCGCAGGTCGAAGGCATCGGCCAACGTGGAGGTGTTGACGATGCCGCCGGCGCTGGTGCCGGTGGCCGACAGCAGCCCGAACAACGAAAGCCCGCTACTGCCAGACACGTCGATGCGGCCACCCGCACCCGCGCCACCGTTGGCGCTGATCCACGCGCGCGCGCCCAGTTCGGTGGTGCCGCCCAACAGCGATACCTGCCCGCCACGTCCGGCCGCGCCGTTCGCAAGGATCGAGGACAGCGAATAGACCTGTGCCCGGTTGGTCGCCACGATGTCCACCACGCCGCCATTGACCGCACCGGAGGCATTGATGAGGCTGCCCGCCGACGCCGGATCGGTGGGGTTCAGCGGCGCGGCGTCGTTATTGAACATGGCGAAATCGCCGGCCCGCACCAGCACGGTGCCGCCGTCGGCACCGGCCTGGCCGGACACGTCCAGTTCCCCGGTGAACCCGCTTGCCGACGGCGACGAGAAACCCAGCGACACCAGCCCGTCGGTGGTCAACTCGATGCGCCCCCCCCTGCTGACCAGGCTTTGCGCGCGGAGGATGCCGAGGCTCAGGATTGCGCCACCGCCCAGCGATGACGCCGCCGTGCGCATCAGGACCTGGCCGCCGTCGGCGTTGACCGTGCCCGTGTTGACCAGCATCGGAAGCACATCGGTGGCGCAGGGGAAGGAGGGGCAGGCCACCACTCCGCCGGGCTTGGCGACGCCCGGCCCCTGGATGGTCAGCATGGTCAGGCCGTCGCCTGCGAAATCCAGGGTCACGTTTTCCGCCGAGCCGAACAGCACGCTGCCGCCGGGCGCCGTGATCGTCCCGCTGTTGCTGACTTGGCGGCCGATCAGCGCCACCGTGCCGCCTGCCGTCGTGGTGATGTCGGCCCCGGCACCCACTATGACGGCCTGATCGCCGACCGCCGTCATCGGCTCGAACTGGTAGCTGCCGCTGGCCACGCCGGCGTCGAAATTCGCGTTGCTGATGTCCATGGTCGAGGCCACCAGCGCGCCGACATTCACCTGCGAGCCGCCGCCGAAGGTGATCCCGGCCGGATTGATGATGAACACGCTGCCGTTGGCGCTCAGGCTGCCGTCGATGGCGGATGCGATGACGCCATAGCCGTAGCCCACCACCCGGTTCAGGGTCACGCTGGAAGCGCCGAACTGCTGGTCGAAGGTGACCCCGTAACCGCTGCCGATGCTGAAGCTGCCCCAGTCGATGATGGCGCCCTTGCTGGTCTGGGTGATGGTCAGCTGCGAGCTGCTGGGCGAGGTGAACGTCGCCGCTCCGGACACCACGTTGCCGCTGTCCGGCAGGCTCTGCGCCAGTGCCGGCGGCATCGCCATCGCGCCCGCCAGGGCAAGCGCCAGGCGGCGGCGACGCAGGATCCGTTGCTGCATGCGGGTGGTGTTGTTGATGCCCATTGTCTTCTCCCTCAGAACGCCTTCTGGATCGACCAGTACAGCCGCGGATTGCGGTCGCCGCCGTCGGTGACGCCGGCTGCGGTGTCGCGCCAAGCCACGCTCAGGTTGACGGTGACGTTGCCGGGCTTGCTCCAGTTGAGGCCCAGGCCATGGCCGCGCAGGCTGCGCGACAGATCGCCATCGAACGGCCGCGGTTCGTGGAACTGGTCGCCACGGGCGGCATCGAAGAACGCGAACAGGGTCGTGTCCGGGCGCAGTGCGAAGCGCAGTTCCATCGTCGCCAGCCAGCCATCGTCCACCAGCACCTCGCCGGTGGCATAGGCGCGCACCGCCTTCGGCCCGCCCAGTGAGAGTTTTTCGTAGGTGTCGAGGTTCTTGCTGGCGCGCTGCATTCCGCCGCCCACGAACAGGCTGAGCTTCGGTGCCAGGTACTGCAGGCGTGCGAACTGCAGCGAGAACTTGCTGAAGCTGCCCTCGGTGCCGTAGCCGAACGGCGGACGGTCGAACAGCTCGCCCATCGCGTCGCGGATGTCCAGCCGGCCGTGATAGGCCTGCGCGTTCAGGCTGGTATAGCCGCCCCCCGCCCAGCGGTCGCGGCGCTCCAGCGACATGCCCAAGGTAGCGCCGTGGATGCGCTTGCGGGTCCGGAAGCCCACCGCCTCGAAACGGTCGGTCAGGCGCTTGTCGTCGAAGCCGCCGCGCAGGAACAGGTTGGTGCCGCGCTGGCGGATCAGCGGATAGCTGAAGGAAAGATCCGCCACTTCACCGACGCCGGTGGGTTGAAGGGCCGCAAACGGTCCGCCCAGCTCGTACTGCACCCGCGCGAGGCCGCCGCCGAGGCGCAGTCCGCTGTAGCCCACCGGGCTTTCGTAGGAAATCCGCCCGAACGCGGTATGCATGCCTTCGGCGGCCATCACCCGCAGGTCGAGGTTGTCGCCGCGCTCGAACGGGCTGGCCCAGCGCAGGCTGCCGGTCAGGCGCAGGCGACCGGAATCGCGGGTACCGAAATTGTCCAGCTCGAGGCCATAGTTGACCCGGTCGCGGGCGCCCACCTGCACCTTCAGGTCCGACGCGCCGGAGGCGGCACCCACGGTGATGGCCGACTGCGGCTTGATCCCCGGCAGGTCCGACAGCAGCAGCATCGCGCGCTCGTAGTCGCGGTTGTTGAGCGGCTTGCCGGGGGTGAGGATCGCCAGCGTCCTGGCCACCCGCTCCTGCTGGATCGGCGCGCCGGGGGCGATATCGATGCTGATGTCGCCCAGCGAACCTTCCACCACGTTCAGCCGCACCCGGCCATCCACCACTTCCTGCACCGGCACGAACACCTGCACCAGCGCATAGCCATGGGCGCGATAGACCGCCGCGGCCTTCGCCGCCAGCTGCTCCAGCTCCTGCAGGGTCACCTGCTGGCCGATCCGGTCGGCCACCGCTGCCTGCAGTTCGGACTCCGGCACCCCACTCACGCCGATGAACTCCACCGCCTGCAGCACGAAGCTCGCCTGCGCCTGCGCGGCCATCTGCGGCTCCGGCAATGCCTGCGCCTGCTGTGGCGGCGTGGACTGCCCTGTCGCAGCCGCCTCGTCCGCTGCCTGGGCCAGCGGCGTGCAGGCCAGCAACAACGCGGCCGCCAGCAGATTGCGCCGCTGCGCGATGCGGATATCCATTCTCATCGTCGCCTGTCCTCCTGCCGCCGCGTTCACTGGGTCACCTGCAGGCGCCAGTTGCCGATCAGGTTGAACGGCGCCCAGTAGAACGGGTGCGCCGTGGCCGGGTCGGCCATCACCGCGCGCTGCGCATCGCGCATCGCGTCCTGCACCTCGATGCCCTTGGCGAGGTCGGTGTACAGGGTGGTCATGAGTTTTTCGGTGGCCGCATCGGAGACCGGCCACAGCGAGGCCAGCAGGGTCGAGGTGCCGGCCGACAGGAACGAGCGGGTGAAGCCCAACACCTCGTCGCCGTTCTCCACCCGGCCCAGCCCGGACTCGCAGGCGGACAGCGCGATCATCGCGACGTTATCCAGGCGCATGCCCAACACATCCTTCGCCTCGAGGTAGTTTGGTTTGCCGTCCTTGTCGGCCAGCAGCACCTTGGAATGCAGCGGGTCCAGCGTGTCGGCCATCGCGTGGGCGGCGATATGGACCAGTCGGGACGCCGGCGCATTGCTGGCGAAATTGTCCTTGCTGGCCTCGCCACGGAAGAACAGCTTGGCGCCGGGGAAGCGCCGGGCCAATTCGTGCACTTCCTTTTCCGCACCCGGCAGCGGGTCGGCCACCTCGGGATTGATGGTGGGATTGCCGAACGCCAGCAGCTGCGGCGCGGCGGTGGGGGTGCGCTGCGCCAGCCGGGCGGCAATGCTGATCGAGGGCGCGATCGAGATCGGATTGCGCTCGATCAGGTACTGGCCGTCCAGCCGCAGGGCCTGGAACGGCAGGTAGTGCAGCGGTCCGTGCGGCACGATCACCAGCCGCTTGCCGGCCGGCAGGCCCAGCGGCGCCAGCAGCAGCTGGCCGATCTTGCCGCCCACTTCCGGCGCGTTCGGACTGACCCGGATCAGCGCATCGCGATAGGCATCGACCAGCCTGGCCAGGTCGGCGCGCGGCAGCGCGACCGGATACTTGACCTCGCGCACGCCCTCGCGCGAGAGCACCCAGGCCAGCAGCCGGTCCGGCAGGGTGTGGAATGCCACCACCACTTCATCCGGTTCCAGCATCGCCTGCAGCGCGGCGGCATCCAGCGTCGCCACGGCCGCTTGGTCGAATTCGACACGCCCGGATACCGCGTCCAGCAGCGCCCGCGAGCGGCTGCGCTCGCTGATGTCGAATGCCTGCGCCGGCTGGCCCAGCCGGCTGTGCAGGCCGATGGCGCGCTCGAACACCGACTGCAGGTCGGAAAACAGGCCCATCTTGAATTCGTCGCTGCGGAACTGCGAGCGCGCGCGGTCGAACACGTCGATGGCCTGGTCCAGCGCCTGCGCGGCCTCGGCGTCGCGGCCCAAGGCGGACTGGCTCTTGGAGATCCCATCCAGCGCCCAGGCCCGGTAGAAGTCCTCATCGCCGGCGGCGGGGGCATCGGCCAGTTGCCGGTACAGCACCAGCGCCTCCTCCGGCTTGTTTTCCGCCAGCAGCAGGCGCCCGCGGGTGCGCTGCAACTGGGCCTGCTGGCGTGCATCAGGGGGCGACGGCACGGCATCCAGGGTGGCGCGCGCGCGGGCCAGGTCGCCGGAGAGGATCAGCGCATTGGCCAGCGATGCCTCCACCAGCGGGCGGAAGCGCGCCGAGCTTTCCGCGCCGGCCTGGTCGTAGGCGGCGATGGCCTCGTCGTAGCGGGCCTGGCGGGTGCGCACGTCGCCGATCACCTTGCGCGCCGGGCCGTTCACCTGGGTGGGATCGACGCCCGGATACTTCAGCGCCAGATTGGCGAACTGCTCGGCGCGTTCCAACTGGCCGGCATAGCTGAAGGCAATCGCCAGGTCGCGATAGGCCTTGCCCAGCAGATCGGTATTGCCGCTCTGCAGGGCCACATGCAGCGCCTTGCTCGCCGCGCGCGCGCTTTCGCGGAACTCGCCCCGCTCGGCCAGCTCCACTGCCTGGCTGCAATAGGCGTAGCCATCGAGCTTGACCTTTTCGGCGTCGTACAGCGCCGCCCCTTCCGCGGCCAGCGACAGCGCGGTATCGGCATCATCCAATCGACCGACCGCAGCCAGCACCTCGCGCGCCTCGGCGCTGGCCTCGGCAACCGTCGGGGGCGGAGCCTTAGGGGGTGGCGCGGCCACCGGGGCGGATTGGGGCGAAACAAGGGCCGGCGTGGCGGAGGGCTCGTCCACCGCCGCGCAACCGGCGCGAACGGCGGGACAAGCCAGCAGGACCAGGGCGGCAAGCCCGAAGACGGATGAAGCGGCGCGTGGCATGCGGGGACTCCCGGACGGACCGCAGGCCGGGCCTGCAGGATCAGCGGAGTCTAGGAAGGGCCGCGGGCCTAGCCTATTCGCGATAAGGCATAGCGCTTCCAGCTGATGGGCGCCTGTCCGGAATGGCGGCAGATTGACGTGGAGCCGGCGACGAAGATGCTGCAGAGATCGCGGGTGGATCCGTTAATGTAGGGATCCCCCGCAGGGCGACCCTCACCCGCATGCTCATCATCGTCGGCTTCATCGTCGTCACCCTCAGCGTCCTCGGCGGCTTCGTCGCCTCGCACGGCAAGCTCGCGGCGCTGTGGCAGCCGTTCGAGCTGGTCATCATCGGCGGCGCTGCCTTCGGCGCATTCCTCGCCGGCACACCGCCGAAAACGGTCAAGCAGACCTTTGCCGCCGTGCTGGGCGTCCTCAAGGGCCCGCGTTACCAGAGCAAGGACTACCTGGACGCGCTCAGCCTCCTGTACGAGCTGCTCAACCGGGCGCGCAAGGAAGGCTTCATGGCGCTGGAGAGCCACATCGACAATCCGATGGAAAGCGCGATGTTCGCGAACTATCCGGCGATCCGTGATGACCACCACCTGATGGACTTCATCACCGACTGCCTGCGCCTGATGGTGGGGTCCAACATCGAACCGCACGAACTGGAACCGCTGCTGGAACTGGAGCTTGAAAAGCACCACCACGAAGAACTGGCGCCCGCGCACGCCCTGAACAAGGTGGCCGACGGCCTGCCCGGCTTCGGCATCGTGGCCGCGGTGCTCGGCATCATCATCACCATGGCCTCGATCGGCGGCGACATCGCCGCGGTCGGCGGCCACGTGGCCGCCGCGCTGGTCGGCACCTTCCTCGGCATCCTGCTGGCGTACGGCTTCGTGGCGCCGCTCGCCGCCGCGGTGGAAGCCCGCGCCGAGCAGGACTCGCGCATTTACGAATCGGTCAAGACCGCCCTGCTCGCCAGCCTGCGCGGCTACCCGCCGAAGATCGCGCTGGAATTCGCGCGCAAGACGGTGCCCTCGGAACTGCGTCCGAGCTTCGCCGACTTCGAACAACACCTGAAGTCACTGAAGTAAGCCATGGCCGGCAAGGACGAAAAACCCACCGTCATCGTTCGGCGGATCAAGAAGATCCAGGGCGGCGGCGGCCATGGCGGCTCCTGGAAAGTGGCCTATGCCGACTTCGTCACCGCGATGATGGCGTTCTTCCTGGTGATGTGGCTGGTGGGCGCGCTGACCACCAAGCAGCGCGAGGCGGTGTCCGACTACTTCAAGAATCCCAGCCCCATCGCCGGCGCAAGCCCGGCCCCCGCTCCCGGCATGAGCGGCCCCGGCGGCGCCAGCAATTCAATGATCAAGCTGGGCGGCACCATGGACCTGCCGAAGGGGCCTGGCGATCAGTTCACCCGCAACCCCGCCGACCAGCCCAGCGATGCGCAGCAGCGCAAGCTGGAGCAGCAGCGGCTGGAAGCGCTGAAGAAGGAACTGGAGGAGGCGATCAGCAAGAGCCAGGCGCTGGAGCCGTTCAAGGACCAGCTGCTGCTGGATCTCACGCCGGAAGGCCTGCGCATCCAGATCGTGGACAAGCAGAACCGGCCGATGTTCGACCTCGGCAGCGCCCAGCTGATGCCCTATACCAGCGAGATCCTGCACGAGATCGCGCGGTTCGTGAACCGCGTCCCCAACCGCATCAGCCTGGCCGGCCATACCGACACCGCCAACTACGCCACCCGCATCGGCTACAGCAACTGGGAGCTGAGCGCGGACCGCGCCAATGCCGCCCGCCGCGCGCTGCTGGAAGGCGGCATGGCTGCAACCAAGGTGGTGCGCGTGGTCGGCTTCGGCCCTGCGGTGCCGTTCGATGAAAGCAATCCGCTCAACCCGATCAACCGCCGCATCAGCATCGTGGTGATGACCAAGGAAGCGGAGGACGCCGCCCTGAACCGCAACCAGGGCATGCCGGTACCGGTGCCGGCGCCGCCCGCGGCCACCCCGCCGCCCGTGGCTGCGAAGCCGGGCGGCTGAGCAGCGCACGGCGCCTCATTCCGCAGCTGGCAGGGGATGCCGGCGCTGGCCCTGTCCGCGCACCACGAAGCGCTCGATGGTCAGCGCTTCCACCCCCATCGGGCCATAGGCGTGCAGGCGGGTGGTGGAAATGCCGATTTCCGCGCCGAGGCCGAGCTGGCCACCGTCGTTGAAGCGCGAGCTGGCATTGACCATCACCGCCGAACTGCGCACCGCATCCACGAACGCCTGCGCCGCCGCGGGATCATTGGTGGCGATGACTTCGGTGTGGTCGGAGGTGAAGCGGTGGATGTGGGCGATGGCCGCGTCCAACGAATCGACCACGCGGATGGCTATGATCAGGTCGAGGAACTCGGCGGCGTAGTCGTCGTCGCTGGCCTCGGCCAGCGAGGCATCGAAGGCGCGGGTCGCCGCATCGCCGCGGGCCTCGACCCCGCTGGCCCGCAGCGCCGCCAGCGCGCGCGGCAGGAACGCCGCGGCGATGTCCCGGTGCACCAGCAAGGTTTCCAGCGCGTTGCAGACGCCGGGGCGCGAGGCCTTGCCGTCGATCAGCAGGCCCAGCGCAAGCTCCACGTCGGCGGCGCGGTCCACGTACAGGTGGCAGACGCCCTTGTAGTGCTTGATCACCGGCACCCGTGCGTGTTCGGCGACGAAGCGGATCAGGCTTTCGCCGCCGCGCGGGATGGCCAGGTCGACCAGGTCGGTGAGCTGCAGCAGCTCCAGCACGTGTTCGCGCGCGGTGTCGGCGACCAGCGAGACCGCCGCTTCCGGCAACCCGGCATCGCGCAGGGCCGCGTGCAGGCAATGGGCAATGGCGGCATTGCTGGCGGCCGCCTCGGAGCCACCGCGCAGCAGCACCGCATTGCCGGCCTTCAGGCACAGCGCCGCCGCCTCGGCGGTCACGTTCGGTCGTGCTTCGTAGATCATCGCCACCAGCCCCAGCGGGATGCGCTGGCGTTCGACCACCAGCCCGTTGGGGCGGACGTCGCGACGCGTCACCGCGCCCAGCGGATCGTCCTGCGCGGCCACCTCGCGCAGCGCGTCGGCCATGCCGCGCACGCGCTCGGGACTAAGCGCCAGACGGTCCAGCGTGGCCTTGCTGGCGCCGGCCTCTCGTGCGCGCTGCAGGTCAGCGGCATTGGCCGCGAGGATCGCGTCCTGCCCGGCCAGCAGCCGTTCCGCCATGCCTTCCAGCAGGGCGCGCCGGGTGGCCGGGTCGGCCGCGGCGATCGCCGCCTGCGCCGCGCGCGCCGCCAGCGCCAGATTGCGCACGTAGCCGCTCATGTCGTGGTCTCCCCCTTGCTGTCGATGGGCGATGGTCCTGCCGCCTGCAGCAGGACCAGATCGTCGCGGTGGATCATTGCCTCGTCGTAGCGGAAGCCCAGCACGGCTTCGATCTCGCGGCTGTGGCGCCCGGCGATGCACGCGCCGTCCCGCGCGTTGTACTGCGCCTGTCCGCGCGCCAGCACGCTACCGTCCGCAGCCCGCACCTCGATCACGTCGCCGCGGCGGAAGTCGCCGTCCACCGCGCGCACGCCGCCGGGCAGCAGCGAGGCGCCGCGCAGCAGCGCCGCGCAGGCGCCGTCGTCGATCTCCAGCGCACCCGCAGCCGGCGCATGCCGCAACCACTGCTTGCGTGCGCGCAGCCGGCTGCCCTGCGCTTCCACCAGTGTGCCGTGCAGCCTGCCCTGCCCCAGCGCCGCCACGGTGGTGGCCTCGCGGCCACTAAACAGCGCGGTGGAGATGCCCGCGGTCGCCGCCTTGGCGGCGGCTTCCAGCTTGGTGCGCATGCCGCCAGTGCCCAGCGCCCCGGCATCGCCGGCCATCGCCAGTACCGCCGGCGTGATGGTCTCGACGCGCGCCACCGGCTGCGCGTCCGGGTCCTGACCGGGATGGCCGCTGTACAGGCCGGCGATATCCGTGGCGATCAGCAACAGCTCTGCATCCACCAGCGAGGCCACCGCAGCGGCGAGGTTGTCGTTGTCGCCGAGTTTCAGTTCATCGACGGCAACCGTATCGTTCTCGTTGACCACCGGCACCGCACCCAGCCGCAGCAGCTCCAGCAGCGCGCTGCGCGCGTTGAGATAGCGGCGGCGGTCGCGCAGGTCGTCATGGGTCAGCAGCACCTGTGCCACCGGCGCTTCGAAGAAGCGCTGCCACAGCGCGACCAGCTGGGCCTGCCCCAGCGCAGCCAGCGCCTGCTTGGCAGCGATGGTGGGTGCGCCGTCGCCAGCCCGGGGCAGGACCGCGCGCCCGGCCGCGACCGCCCCGGACGAGACGATCACCACCTCGCGCCCGGCCTGCCGGCTTTCCAACACGAACTGCGCCAGCCCCAGCGCGAAGCGCGGGCTGAGGCCGCCACCATCGGCGGCAAGCAGGCTGCTGCCCACCTTCAGCACCGCGCGTTTCCAGTCGGGAAGCCGTTGCGGCGCGAAGGCGTCCATCTCAGGCCAATGCCTCCCAGCGCGCCCGCAGCGCATCCAGCCGCAGGTCGGCGGGTGCGCCCGGCGAGGTGCGCGCGGCCAGCGAGCCTTCCGGCGTGCGGCCCTGCCCGGCGCTGTCGGCGGCGGCGGCCGCGGCCTTGTAGGCCTCGCGGAACGGCACCCCGGCAATCGCGGCCTCAACCGCCACGTCGGTGGCGTACATGCCGGAATCGATGGCGGCGCGCAGGCGGTCTTCCCGCCAGTCGAGGTTGGCCAGCAGCGCCGGCAGCAGCTCCAGCGCGGCGAGGCCGCGGCCGAAGCCGTGGTAGATCGCGCCCTTGGACGCCTGCAGGTCGCGGTGGTAGCCGGACGGCAGCGACAGCAGCTGCTCGATTTCGGTGCGCGCCGCGGCCACGCTGGCGTGGGTGGCCCGCATCAGCTCGATCACGTCGGGGTTGCGCTTGTTCGGCATGATCGAACTGCCGGTGGTGTACTGCGCCGGCAGCGCGACGAAGCCGAACTCCGCACTGGTGAACAGCGACAGGTCCCAGGCCAGGCGACGCAGGTCCAGGGTCGCGCTACCCAGGGCCTCCAGCGCGGCCAGCTCGAACTTGCCACGCGACAGCTGGGCGTAGACCGGCGACACCTGCATGCGCGCGAAGCCCAGCGCGCGGGTGGTGTGCTCGCGGTCCAGCCGCAGGTTGACGCCATAGCCGGCCGCCGTGCCCAGCGGATTGCAGTCCACCAGTGCCAGCGTGTCCGCGGCGCGCACGGCATCGTCGATGAAGGCCTCGGCCCAGCCGGCCCACCACATGCCCGCCGATGACACCACCGCGCGCTGGATGTGGGTGTAGCCGGGGATCGGCAGGTCCTTCTCCGCCACAGCGCGATCAAGCGCGACTTTGGCGATCTCGCGCGAGAGCTGCGCCACCCGCGCCAGTTTCTCCTTCAGCCACAGGCGCGTCGCAACCAGCACCTGGTCGTTGCGGCTGCGGCCGGTGTGGATCTTGCGGCCGGCATCACCCAGGCGTTCGGTCAACCGCGCCTCGATGGCGGAATGGCCATCCTCGAAACGCTCGTCGAGGACGAAGGCGCCGCTGCTGAAATCGTCGACCAGGTCGGCCAGCTCGCGCTTCAGCCCGCCCAGCTCCTCGGCGGTCAGGATGCCGATGCGCTGCAAGCCTTCGGCGTGCGCGGTGCTGGCCTTGATGTCGTGCAGGAAGAACGCGCGGTCCAGCAGCACGTCGTCGCCGGCCAGGAAGGCCTGGATGCCGGCGTCCACCGCCACCCCGGGCTTCTGCCACAGGAGATCGCTCATTCCGCCTCCTCGTACGCCGGGATGCCGGCCAGTTCGTCCAGCCCGAAGGCGAGGTTGAGATTCTGCAGCGCCTGCGTCGCCGCCCCCTTGAGCAGGTTGTCCTCGGTGGCGACCACCACCAGCCGCTTGCCGTCGCCGGACAGGGTGAAACCGCCGATCTCGACGTGATGCTTCCCCGCGATGCGGCTGACCCATGGCGCCTCGTCCTGCACCCGCACCAGCGGCTCGCCCGCGTAGCGCCCGCGGTAGCGCGCCAGCACTTCCTCGCGCTCGAACGCGATCGACAGATGCAGGTTGGCGGTCATGGTGATGCCGCGGAAATGCGGCGCCACGTGCGGCATGAATTCCACCGGATGGCCCAGCTGGTGCGGCACTTCGCGCTCGTGGATGTGGCCGGTGAGCGCATACGGCATCAGGTTGTCACGCAGCAGTTCGACATTGTTCTTGTCGGAAGGCGTGGTGCCGGCGCCGGAATATCCGCTGACGCCGAAGCACTGCACCGGCCCGTCCAGCACGTTCAGCATCGGCGCGATCGCCAGCTGCATCGCGGTGGCATAGCAACCGGGATTGCTGATGCGCCGCTGCCCGGCGTAGCGCGTGCGGGTCAGCTCCGGCAGGCCGTAGTACCACGACGGATCGAAACGGTAATCGGCGGACAGGTCGACGATGACCGGATCGGCGCCGGCCTCATCGAATTGCTGGACGATGTGCGCGGCCTTGCCGTTCGGCAGCGCCAGCACCACCGCGTCGGCGCCCAGCCCCGGCAGGTCGCGGTAGTCGGGCGAG
>JAANMW010002200.1_pt1 | contig 18113 bp, 16 predicted proteins | sample 7279671 | NCBI WGS metagenome assembly JAANMW01 (sample SAMN14094541, study PRJNA606508) | bioreactor metagenome | isolation source: A lab-scale SPAN reactor treating ammonium-rich wastewater day 247 | place: Ireland: Galway | collected 2017-09-19
GATCGGTCCACTTGGTGTAGTGGATGCGGCCGCGCACCAGAACCTTCATGCCCTTCTGGCAATGATCCTGGACCGTCTTGCCGAGGCCGTTGAAGCAGGTGATCCGGTGCCATTCGGTGTCCTGGACCCGGTAGCCATTGTCGTCCCGAACAGCCTTGCCTTCCGAGTAGCGGGGCCGCGAAGTGGCCAGCGTGAAGTGGGTGATACGGGTCCCGCCCTGAGTGTTGCGGGATTCGGGGTCCTGGCCGATGTTGCCGGCGAGAATGACGATGTTCTGCATTTTAAGTCTCCGTTGCTCCTCGGAGGGACCATTCCCTCCGACGAGACCCGGCCAAGGACGTCGGGAGCCCCCTGCAACTGCCTGCCTGCTGGCAGCTCGCCCCTAAGGCCCGGAGTGGTGCGGGCAGGCGCTTTAGCGCCAACACGGTCCGGAGCCGCGGGGGTTGCGGGCGGAAACCGAACGGACTTAGGGGATCAGTCAGTCGGAGGGATTGGCGCCCCTGAGAGCCCGATTACGGAGGCGCCCAGCAGGAACATTGTTCTCGCCAACAGCCACATCGCTCTTAAGACCCACGCCACACCATCTTGCGGCCGCGCTCACCACCCCTTCACGGCCACCGTTTGCGCCGCCGATGGAAGGTTGTTCGGGGAAAGGCGAAAAGGCTACCGGACCCGTTGCGGATGGCGGCGGTCGCCGCTCAATCGGCGGAGGCGCGGTCCACCAGCATTGCGACAAGTGGCAATGAAGTTGCTGCGGCCGACGTTCACGACATCATGACGATCAATGCAGCGCGGGCGCTGTTTGCGGCCGTGCAAGATCAACGCGCCATGACCGACTTCCTGCGCCGTGCGATGCCGCTCGAAACAGCGGCGGCCAGGACAGTCTCGACCTGACTGTCATGTTCAGAGCGCAAGCGACAGGGTTCGGCGGCGCAAGCCGCCGGGTTTTCCCGCAAGCGGGGGATCGCGAGTGCTTCAGCGCGACAAGACGCTTTCGCCCAATGCGTTGAGACTGACAATTGCTGCGCCGCCGATGAACAGGCCGGCGCTGCCGCATAGCAGATTGAGCGCAATCGTTGAATCGATGGCGTGCTTTGCGACACCATGCACGACGGCATAGCCGGCGACCACGGCGGGCACAGCAAAGACGGCGAGCGCGATCAGGCGCACAATCGAATTCTTTGCGAAGCCGAGAACGGCAATGACCACGGCGAGCAACAGCAACGCAGCAGCGATAGCGGCGAAGCCCGACATCACGATGCCGGCCCCCGCGGCCCAAGTATATTGGGCTGCTGTCAGTCCGACCGAGAACGGAAGCGCATAGATCGCGAGACCGTAGGCGAGAGCACAGAAGGCGATCGTCAAGACGATGGCGGGCAGGATCAGCGTCATGGAAACCTCCACATGAACGATTAAGAGTTCACGACAGGCTGCCTGTGGATGCGCTCCGCCTGCGACTATGCTGCTGTGCCGGTTCTGCGTGGATGGGGCATTTTTTCTTAAGTGGGCCGGTCTCGTCAAGTCACGTTGAGATCGGCGGACTGCATGGCGGTGCGTTGTCGAGTGCCGAAGCGGGAAACGTGAAAGCGGACAAGCCGGAAAGCACATCAGGCCCGGAAGAGCGACAAGTCGCAATCCGGAGAGGCGCAGATATGCACCTTCCATCAATCGAGGCGGTTGATACGCAGTCCGGAGGCCCTCGCTTTGGCAAAGGCGGCCGCGATCTTCATCATGAAAGCCTTGCTGAAGCGGCCAAGCACCTCGCTGTGCGGCTCGATATACCATGACCGCTCGGCGACATCGTAATTGTATTCGTCGACGACAATCCAGCATTGCTTGAGATCGCTGAGGCCGGCTCGTCGGCATTCGATGTCGGAGACCTCGATTGCAACACGGTCGGCCTGTGGCGGCTGGGTGGTGATCGCCAGAAGCGCGAGATGGGTAAGTCCGTCGTTCGTGCTCCGGACGGCCACGACAACACAGGTCGGCCGGAGCTTCCGGCCTTCGGTCTCGCCGCGCTCATGCTGCCATGCCCAGAGATAGGGATAATCGATGACCTGGCCGGGCAGGAACTCACGGCTCATCGTCGTAGCCCGCGCCGCGCGCCAGCCGGTCGATCTCCGTGAGGAAAAGATCGCTGTGCTCCTTCGGCATCTCGGAAACGCGGTAGGCGCGGCGAGCGTCGCTGCCGCTGCGCATCCGCTCGTAGTGCTCGTAGCTCATCAGCACGAAACGGGGTTTGCGGTGTTTGGTGAGGATCACGGGCTCGCGGGCGGCGGCGTCGGTGACGTCGCCCACTTGTTTGTTGAGATCGCCTGTCGTGAAATGCCTCATGGCCTTGCTCCCATATCAATATCCATAATATCCATATTTTCCAGATTTTCAAGAGGGGGAAGGCGGCGCTTTCACGCGCCGCCTTCGAACTTCATGACCGGGATGCCGAGCTTGCGGGCCTTGTCCGCGAGGTTCTCCTGAATCCCGGTGCCAGAGAAGACGAGGACGCCGACCGGAAGGACATCCAGCATGGCATCGTTGCGCTTGAACGGCGCGGCGTTGCCGCGCTTCGCCCAGTCGGGCCGGAAGGCGATTTGCGGCACCTTGCGATTGTCCGCCCAGCGGGAGGCGATCAGTTCGGCGCCCTTCGGCGTGCCACCGTGCATCAGCACCATATCGGGGTGCTTCGCATGGACCTGATCGAGCTTCGCCCAGATCAGGCGATGGTCATTGAAGTCAGCGCCGCCGGAGACGGCGACTTTGGGACCGGCGGGCACCATCACCTCGGCCTCAGCCCGGCGCTTCGCGGCAAGAAAGTCGCGGCTGTCGATCATCGCGGCGGTCAGGTTGCGATGGTTGACCTTCGAGCCGGTGCGCGGCCGCCAGACGGTGCCGGTATGGTGCTCGAACGCTTCGGCGGCGATGTCGCGGAAGAGTTCCATGCTGTTGCGCCGCTCGATCATGGTTTGCCCCTCGGCCGTGAGGCGCTCCAGCTCGACCGACTTCACCTCGCTGCCATCCTGTTCGTTCTGAAGGCGGCGCTGCGCCTGCTCGTTGTCGTCAAGCTCGCGCTCCACCCGGCAGGTGGCGCGGTGGAAGAGATTGACGGTCCCCCAGAGCAATTCTTCGAGGTCGGGTTCGAGGCGGGTGTCGCCAAGCGTGGCGACGAGAGCATCGAAGATGTCTGCGACAGCCGCGGCGACGACATTGCCCTCGGGAAGCGGCCTTGGATCGGGTTCGTCCTGAAACGGGCGCCAGCCATAGAGCTGGAGTTCGGTGAGGAGATGATCGGCGGGAGACGAAGTGTGGATCGGTGTGATGCCGGTGTTATCGTCGTCGTTCGTCATCGGGAGCGTCCTGCGTCTGGAGACCGCGCCCATCGCGGCCTTCGCAGGCGTCGAAGCCCACGGACGGGACGGACTGGCAGCCCTCGCACTTCCGCGAGGGTCTTGATGGCCAAGCCCGGCTATTTTGTTTCGCGCTGCAAAAGCGGCGCAGCCGCCGGCGGAAAATAGCTGGAGCGCCGCCATTGCCTGGCCGGCCCGTTTGTGGGCCGATCGCCCTCTCAGAAGGCCGTGGGCGCCTCTCTCCGACACCAGAAAGCTGCTCGCGGGGACGAGCGGTGACGACAGGCAGGCTCCGTCCGCGTCTCGTCTTCCGCCGATTTCCTCACGCCGTCATGAACCGGCTGACGTCTTCGGGACGAAGCTGCTCCTTCAAGGCCGCCCGAAGGGCATCGACGCCGCGCCAACGCAGATCGTCGTTGAAGTCGCCGCGCACCGGCGACACTGAAATCGCCTCGATCCCGACGCTCATTGCTCTGGCGACCAGGCTATCTCTCGCGCCGTCACCGGCAGGATCGCGATCCCGAAGGACATAGAGCCTGTGCAGCTCCGGCGGAAACAGGATGGCAGCGAGGTGTGCGGCCGACAGCGCCGCCAGCATCGGCATGTGGGGCAGAACCATGCGCGGCGACAGCACGGTCTCGATGCCTTCGCCGGCTGCGAGCACCTCACCGGCGACGCCGAAGCGGACGCCGTGCCCGAGAAGGTCGCCCATCGCCCGACGCGGTGTCTCGATAGGCGCCTTGCCCGAACCGTCCGGGGCGAGCCATGTGCGGTGCGCGCCGGTCTGCCGTCCGGCGAGATCGGTGACGGCAGCGACCATCGCCGGCCAGATCTCGGTGGGCGAATGCTTGTCAGGCTTGTAGTAGCACCTCGGATGGTAACGCAGCGCGGTGACGCCGATGAGGGATGTGATCGCCCTCCCGTTGAGGTAGATCGCCGCAAGCGTGCCGCCGATCGGCTGCGCCATCGCAAAGAGCCGCCGCGACGCTTCAGACGAACCCGATGGCGCTGGGCTTGCGGCTCTGTCCGTCGGCGTGTTCTCCGGCTCGGGATGCGGGAGCGAGAGGAAGCGGCGCGCTTCCTCAGTCACGTCCTCGAAGTCGACAAGGCCAAGCGACGCGCGGATGACGTCGAGAAGATCGCCATACTCACCCGTTGCTCCGTCGGTCCATTTGCCCGCAGCACCCTTGCCCGATGCCGGCCCTGTGAGGCGCACGTACATCGAGCGGCCGGGCGCATTCTTTGCATCGCCGACGATCCAATATCGTCCGGCTCGATGGCCGGACGATAGATATTGTTTGCAGACCGCCTCGGCGTGTCGGCCGAGGCGGATCGCGAGTTCGGAGGCGCTGTGACGGGGCATCATGCCGCCTCCCGCTCGCCGACGCGCGCGACCGGCCAGCGCTCGAGCACCTTGCCGAGCACGATCGGGCCGTTGGCGTCGGTCGGCACGAACATGCGCAGCTTCCACGAGATGATCTCGTGGAACAGGCCATAGGCGGTGAGGCGTTCGCGCATGGTGTCGTCAAAGCCTGACAACTCGATGCGGTTCGCGCCCATAACGCGGGCGCGTCGAAGCTGAAGGCCCTCCGCAAGTTCGAGGATCGTGCGGCCGTCCATCAGTGCGGCGAAGGCGTCGTCCGGTGTGACGGTCGCGATGTCGGTCGTGGTCGCATTTGCGGCCCAGGCCGGCGAGACCTTGCGACCGATGATCCGTTCGCCTGCATCGGTCTGGAGCCGATAGACGCGGGTCGATTCATTCGGCAGTCGCTTCCAGATCGGCAGGAGCAGTCCCGTGACCATGTGCAGCGTGGCGTCAGAGAATTCTGGCACCTCCGCCATCTCGGACTTCCAGGCTGTCGCGAAAGTCGCGCGATCCGCGTCGACCCAATGGGTTTCGCCCATCATCCTGATCGCGAGGTTATGCGCCTCCGTCGGCCGGATCAGGCGGACGCGGCGCTCGACCTCGCCGTCGTCGAGCATGATGCTGCTCGCCGGGACCTGCACGGCGGCACGGCCCGAGCGCTCGTTGACGAGGAGCTGCGCGCGCGGATCGTCAAGATGACTCAACGCTTCGTCGAGCGCGACCGGCCGATTGCGCCTGCGTTCGGTGATCGTCAGCAGGTTGGTTTCGGCTCCGGTGCGTGGATGCATGTAGATCGTCTGGCGATCGTCAACGACGAAGCTTTCGGCGCGCAGCGTCTCAAGCCCGGCGTCATAGGTCCCCGACGCGATCGCGCCCTCGATGCGGGTGGCCAGAAGCTGCTCGAAGGCCGCGAAGAGGATGTTCTGAAGCTCGATCGTCAACGCCAGCAGACGATTGAGGAACGTCGTGATCGCCGGCAGTTCGTCCTTGATGCCGTTCGAATCCGTCAGCTTCAGCCCGGTCGCGGACTCGAAGCGTTCGAGGCTGCACCCCTCTATCTTGCCGAGCACCAGCAGGTGATAGAGTTGGCGCAGCGCGGCGCGGGCATAGTGCGACTCCAGATTGTCCTCGGGCCTGAACAGGCCCTGACCGCCGGTCTGGCGCTGGCCGCGCGTGATCGCGCCCAGCGTATCGAGGCGGCGCGCGATCGTGCTCAAGAACCGTTTTTCGGCTTTCACATTGGTCGAGATCGGCCGGAAGAGCGGCGGTTGTTTCTGATTGGTCCGGTGCGTGCGGCCAAGACCCTGAATGGCGGTGTCGGCTTTCCAGCCGGCTTCGAGCAGGTAATGAACGCGCAGCCGCGTGTTCTTCGCGGACTTTTCCGCGTGATAGCTGCGGCCGGTGCCGCCGGCGTCGGAGAAAACGAGTCCGCGCTTTAGATCGTCCATGAAGGCTTGCGTCTCCGCGAGATTGGCGGAAGCTGCGCGGTTCTCGACAACGAGCCTGTCGATCGTCGTGCCACGCTTGCGCACGATACGACGCGCGCGACCTGTCACCTCGGCGACAACATCGGTGCCGAAGTGCTGGATGATCTGATCGAGCGCGCCGGGGACCGGCGGCAGGCTCGCGAGTTTCGCGATCAACTCATCGCGGCGCGCGATGGCTTCGCGGCTCTCGACAGGCTGGCCGTTACGATAGACCGGACGTGACGACACGCTTCCCGAACTATCGGTGAAACGTTCGTAGAGCTGCACTGGGAAGGAATGGGCGAGATAGTCGAGGACATATTCACGAGGCGTAATGTCCACGCGCACATCATTCCATTCCTCGGTCGGCAGTTCCGCCAGCCGGCGCTCCATCAGCGCCTCACCGGTGGAGACGATCTGGATCACAGCCGAATGGCCTTCTTCGAGATCGCGCGTGATCGAGCGGATCAGCGTCGGCGTTTTCATGCTGGTGAGCAGATGGCCGAAGAAGCGCTGCTTGGCGGACTCGAAAGCCGAACGGGCGGCGGACTTCGCCTGCCTGTTCAGCGTGCCCGTCCCGCCTTCGCCGCTGCCGGTGATGTTGGCAGCCCGCATCGCGGCATCCAGATTGTTATGGATGATGGCAAACGCGCCCGCATACGTATCGTAGATGCGGATTTGTTCGGGCGTCAGTTTGTGCTCGACAAGCTCGTACTCGACGCCGGCAAACGAGAGCGAGCGGGCGGTGTAGAGGCCGAGCGCACGAAGATCGCGGGCCAGCACCTCCATCGCCGCGACACCGCCCGCCTCAATCGCTTCGACGAACTCGGCGCGCGTCCCGAACGGGAAATCCTCGCCGCCCCAGAGGCCGAGCCGCTGAGCATAGGCGAGATTGTGGACCGCGGTCGCGCCGGTCGCGGAGACATAGGCGACGCGAGCATTCGGCAGTGCGTGTTGGAGCCGCAATCCGGCGCGGCCCTGCTGCGAGGCCGCGACATCGCCGCGCTCTCCCGTACCGCCAGCGGCATTCTGCATGGCATGGCTCTCGTCGAAGATGATGACGCCATCAAACCCGGAGCCCAACCATTCGACGATTTGCCTGACGCGCGAAACCTTTTCGCCGCGGTCATCGGACCTGAGCGTAGCGTAGGTTAGAAATAGGATGCCCTCAGTGAGGGTGATGCGCGCGCCTTGAGGGAATCGCGACAACGGCGTGACCAGCAACCGCTCCATGCCAAGCGCCGACCAATCGCGCTGCGCATCCTCCAGGAGCTTGTCGGATTTGCTGATCCAGACCGCCTTACGGCGGCCTTGCATCCAGTTGTCGAGAAGGATCGCCGCGGATTCGCGACCCTTGCCGACGCCGGTGCCGTCTCCGATCATGAAGCCCTGACGGAAGAGGACGGCGTTTTTGGCATTCTCGGACGCGGCAGTCAGAGTGTCGAGCGTGTCGTTCACCGTCCACGCGCCGCCAAGGAAATTCGAATGCGCCTCGCCGGCATAGATCACGGTCTCGAGTTGCGCGTCGGACAGCAGATCGAGGATGTTCTGCGGCAGGCGCGGCAGATGGCTGGGCTTCGGCGGGGCGATGCTCGCCATGGCGGCCGACTGCACGAGCTGGGTCGGGTGCGCCTGAGAGCCGGCAATACGGATCGTCTGCAATCCGTAATCCTCGTAGATGGAATCGGAGAGGCGACCGCTCTCGGTGGGCTTCCAATCGACGGTCTCGTAGTCGAGTGGAACGCCATCGGGCTCGCCGCGTGATATGGCGGGAGCGAGTTTTGCCGCCCGGTTCAGATAGCCGCGCACGGTACGGGCCGCGGCCGGCGCAGTGATCGGCACGGCGACGGATGGATCGACGGGAAGTCTCGCGGGCAGTTGCTCAGTCACCCAGCCAAGCAGTGTGGCGACGTCTGGCGCGACGCCGGGCGCGTTCGGGAAGACGGAGGGATCGTCGGCGGGCAGCTTGTCAATGACTGTGAGCCGCGTTGCGAAGGTGGTGCCGTGCTTGGCATAGACCGAGCCGTAGACAGCGGCGGAGAACACGACGCGGCCGCGCTCTTGCAGGCGCGCGAACGCCGGCGCCCAGATCGGATTGTCTGGAGCGAAGTTTGCGCCGGTGATCGTGACAAGGCGACCGCCGTGTGCAAGGCGCGCGAGCGCAGAAGCGACATGGCGGAAGGTGGCGTCCGCCACGCGGCCCTCGACGTGCGCCATGACGGAGAACGGCGGGTTCATCAGCACGATGGTGGGAATGACGGCCGCACTAAGATGATCGTCGATCTGCGACGCATCAAAGCGAGTGACGGAAATGGCCGGAAAGAGGGAAGAGAGCAGCGTGGCGCGCATCTCGGCGAACTCGTTGAGAACGAGTGCGCCGCCGGCGACTTCGGCGAGGATGGCGAGAAGTCCGGTTCCAGCGGACGGTTCCAGAACGCGGTCGGCCGGGGTGATCGCGGCCGCCGTTGCGGCGACGAGGCCGAGCGGAATCGGCGTCGAGAACTGCTGGAAAGCCTGGCTCTCTTCGGAGCGGCGCGTATGTGTCGGGAGGCGGTCGGAGATTTTGGCCAGGAGCGGCACGGCGAGCGCCGGAGAGCCGGCTTTGCGCAAAATCGTCTTTCCGTATTTGCGCAGGAAAAGGACGGTTGCCACCTCGCACGCTTCATAGGCGTACTTCCAGTCCCAGGCGCCGGTGGCGTCGGACGCACCGAAAGCGGATTCCATCGCAGCGCGCAACGTCGCGGCGTTGACGCGCTGGCCGCGTTCGAGATGGGGCAGCAGCAGGCTGGCAGCCGCGAAGATGGCGGCAGCAGCATCGGGCTCAGGGACGAGCGGAAGCGGCGCGGCGGCAGACGCCGCTGCGGCTGCGGAGATCAGGGTCATGCTGGTGGCCTCGGGAGAGCGGGATGAGGACGAGCCGCGCAGCGCTCTCTCTCGACCGCACCGGCTCAAATCCGTCCCGGCCTTCCTCTCCCTCTACGCCGCTCGGCAACCCATGAGAGGTGACCATGGCCAACATGAAAAAAACGCCCCACCAGGTGGCGGAGCGCCTGTGAATTCAATCGATGGCCTGGAAGATCTCTGATGCCTCGGGATGGCAGTCGCACCAGGCATGAAGACGATGATAGCCTTCCACGAGAAGGTCGGACTCGAATCGGAAGGAGAGATGGGAGAAAGTGAAGAGTGTGGCGATGATGCCTGCGGCCTCGGCCGACACCTCGCCACGAAATTGTGTGATCTCGCTCTCGATCCGGAAGCGCGACGTTGATTGCGGTGCCATGAACAGCGGCGTGCCGTCGCATTCGTAGAAGTTCCAGAAGCCGCCGCCATAGTCTTTCGGGCTGAGCCGGTCCATGAATGTGTAGACGGTGTTTTCGGCGACGATCAGGTGGCGAACGCCGAACAATGCCGGCAAGAACATCTCGCGGCGGTTGTCAGGAACAAGAGTCGCGACGTGAGGCGTGGTGACTTGCGTTGTCATGGCACTGAATCTCCAGAGAGCGAAAAAGGACGGGTCCGGACAGCGCGCTCTCTTCGCCCGTCCGGATCCATCCCGCCCGATCAGCTCTCTCCCTCTCGATCCGACCAACGGCCGAGCGCGATTTCGCGTCCGACCATGGCCCGCGCCTTCATCATGACGTCGTCGCCTCGCGTTTCGGGATGGTCGATGAACCGCGCGGCAGGGCCGTTCTCGATCCAGTCGGCGTAGGAACACCAGCTCCGTTCGGTCAGCCGGAAGACGGTCATGTCGGACGCCCAATGCGGTTTCGGCTCCACGACGACGGTGACGCCGCCGCATGTCTCCTCCCAGGGAAGCGAGCGCTTCGCGGGAGGATTGCAGCGATCGTCGGCGAAAATGTCATCGACGGTCATCATGTTGCGCCTCGGTCCCAGGACGTCTCGATGAAGCCGGTCGGATCATCGGGGTGCGGCGGCAGGTAGGCGTCATAGGGGTTGCCTTCCGCGAGATGGCCGAACGGCGTGAACATATAATCACCTCCGTCGCGTCCGACAGCGCAAAGAACGTAGCGTGGCTGGCGCGTGGTCGCGTCGAGGCACTCCATGAGCGCAAGGTTGCCGTCGCCAGCGGCGCGCAGCATGGTGTTGAAGTTCGTGCGGGCGTAATCGGGAATAGCCACAGGGTTCTCCTGAATCAAAAATGGCCCGGCGGATTGCCGGGCCATGGGATCGAAGGAAGGACATGCGGGGCGACTGGAGCCGTCCCGCCGGTGCGTGTCACTCAGCGGCGACGAGAGTCGTTGGAGCGTCGGGGGCCGCAGTCGCCGCACCGTCGCCGTCAGCGAGGAACTCGGGCAGTGCGACGTCGTCGCCGTTTTGCCCGGCCGATGTTTCGGCGGCCGGCTCCTCAGCGAGGAGGCGCAGGGGCTCCGGCAGCCAGCCGGTATCGACCAGGAGTCGTTCGGCCTCGCGCGCCATGTCGTCCTTCTTCAGATGCTCGATCAGGCGCGCTTTCTCTTCCCCAAGGGCCTCATGGACCGCTTCGAGAATGCGAGGCTTGGTGACGCGGCCCAGGTAGTTCGCGACGGTGGGCCGGAAACCGGCATCCGCCATGTCGAGGCCGGTGATGCGGGCCAGGCGGTCGGCTTCCGCCATGCGGGTGCGCAGGCCGTGCTCGGAAGTGCCGGTTGCGCTCATCGGATTCGGGCGCTCATAGAGCGCGTTGATTCCGAAGGACACGCAGTGCGCGAGAAGCGCCATGCGGCTGGCATCATCGAGCCGGTCGAGCCAGTCCCACAGCGCATCGTCGTCTGCCGGAAGATCGGCCTTCCAGCCTGCATGTCGTTCGCCGATCGACTTCGCGTAGGGGCTGTCCTTGAGGTCGATTCCCTGCTCGCGGAAATACACCTCGCGCACCGACACCTGGACAGCCGAACCGCTGGTGGAGCGCTTGAAGGTGTCGCGGACCAGCTTGTGCAACAGCGCCGTCATGGCGATGTGCGGGTGGGACCCTACGGCATCGCTCAGCGCAACGGTGCGGTGCGCCGTCAGTTCGGCAACCAGGCGCTCGGGAAGAGGCTTGATCGTTTCTTCCTCCTCCTCGGGCTCCGCCGGCTGTCCGCCGATGGTGATGACGGTGCGCTTGCCATCCGGCGCGACCGCGCCATCGGCATCGTCGCAATCATGCGATGCTCCGTCGGCGGTCTCCGCCCGCTCGTCTTCGGGACGGACCCAGCCACGATCGACTACAAATGCACCGTCCTCGTCGACGGTGACGAAGACGCCAGCGATGGCGATGTCTGCGGGATCATAGACAGCGGGACGGCGCTCGAAGGCGTCAAGCTGCTTTTCGATTTCGCCCAGGCGCTGGTCGATTTCGTCCGGTAGTTCGTCGTAGCTGGCGTATTCAGCCTCAAGACGCTCCTGTTCGTCACGCAGCTTCTCGCGCTGGCGCTGCTCCTTCTTGGTCAACTCCGCGAAGGTGCCGGTGATAGCCCGCAGCCCGTGGTCGTGGCCATAGGGCAGTTCGAGGTCGACCGCGACCCACTTCCAACCTTCGGCGGCCACTTCGTCGGCGGCAGCTTTCAGCTTCTCGGCAACCAGACGATCGAGAAGCGAGACGTCCTTCAGCCAACCGTCTTCGTCATCGTCGAAGAGGTAGCGCGGGAGCAACTGGCCGCCGGCCGCCATGTAAGCGTCGATGCCGACGAAAAGCGCGCGTTTGTCGGACGCGGCAACGGTGGTTTCGGTCAGCATGTTACGGATGCGCCAGGGCTCGCGGTAGTGGGACTGTTTGAGGGCATCCCACACCTGCTCCTGACGAGCATGATCCGGATGTGCGGTGAACGCCTCCAGCATCGCCAAGGTCATGCCCTCCTGGGCATAGACCTCGTGCAGCTTGGGCGAGACCTTGGCAAGCGCGAGGCGCTGATCGACATAACGCTGGCTGGTGAAGTAGGCGCTGGCGACCTCCCCGGTGCTCATCCCGCCGTCGACCATGCGCTTGAACGCCTGGAACTGGTCGAGCGGATGCAGCGCCAGTCGGAAAGTGTTCTCGGCGAGCGAGTCATCGATTGCCGACGTCTTGGCATCTGCCTTCTTGACGACGCAGGGGACGAGGCCGTCGGCCGGGAAGCGGCCTGCTTCGACGAGGCGAGCGATAGCCCTGTAGCGACGGCCGCCCGCCGGAGTCTCGAAATCGCCGGTTTCGTTTTCGTCATCATCGAGAATGGCGCGGACATTGAGGCCCTGCACGAGATCTTCGCGACGTTCGATGTCGTGGGTGAGTTCGTCCAGACCGTCCTCGGCGTTGGTCTCGCGAACATTGTTAGCGGACAGTCTGATGCGATTGAACGGGATGTCGCGTGCCCGCGAGAAGATGATGATTGCGGGTGCGCGCTTCTTCTTGGCAGCTCTTGCCATGATGGATTACTCCGCGACGGGCGCCGAGAGCCTCTCTCTCCGCTATCAACCCGTCACGAAATCCCCAACCCCTCTCTCACTCTTGAACGCCGCCGCCTGCACCGCGTCATCAGCAGGGCAGAGATTGCGGCGGCTCGTTCACCCCGTATTTTCGGCGCAGCGCCGCGACCGCGGCTTCCTGCCGGCCGATCCTGCGCCGCAGCCGGTCGAGATCGGGGCCGGCGATCGCCAGCAGCCCGTCGAGAACGCGGCGGTACTCCGCCTCGTCGGCGCCGGTCCATCGGCTCATGCGGCGGTGATAGCGCCGCGCTCTCGGCGAAAGCGAGATTGTGCCGGCTGTCGGCGAGGCGCGATTCCATGCGCGCTAAGGCGGCGCGCAGCGCCTCCCGCGTCATCATGGGCTTCTCCATGTCGACGCGGCTAGCACCGCGCGGAAGACCTCCGGCAGGATGACGTTTGCTGGTGCGCCGGCGAACCTCGGGGCGATCTGGTCCGGGCGATAGCCCGCCAGACCGCACCCGATTGGCGTGACCTCGAAGCGCAGCTCCGCCCGGCGGCACGCGTAGCCGAGGAAGTCGTCGACATGGCCGCGGATGACGGCCAGCGGTAGCACGCGCAGCCCGCGATCCTTGGTGGGGATCGCGTAGGCGGCTCCCTGCGGCCCCGATGCCTTGGCCATAGATCGCGCCACGGTGCCGACGCGCCCAATGGGCCGCGCCCTTGCCGTGGCGACCGGCAAGGTTCGATCCGAAGACGAACACAGGAGTGCTCATGCAGCCCTCCTGTGCTCGGCGGTGTCAGCGTGCTGCTCGTTCTCGGGCAGGAAGGACAAGATCCAGTCGGCTGCTTTGCTGGCCTGTGATGCCGCGCGCACGATGGCGCGCGAATCCTCGCGCATAATTTCCAACCAGTTGCCGATGTAGTCCGCGTGGCGCACTGTCGGGATGATACCGAGCGACGCGCAACAAAACGCGGAGATTTGCTCGGCGATCAGTTCTTCGAAGCAATACTTCTTCGAACCGAACGAACCAGACAGATCGCGATTCAGGCGGCTGTGATGACCGCTGGCGTGACCGATCTCGTGCAGCGCCGTGCGGTGCCAGTTGATCGGCTCAAAATAGGCTTGCGGCGGTGGTACGACGACATGGTCGTGGCTCGGGACGTAGAACGCCTTATCGCCGCCGATGCGAAAGTCGATGCCGGTCGCGGCGATCAGCGTTTCGACCCTCGGCTCGATCAAGCCAGGCGGCGGGAGCGGCGCCGCAATCGTGATGTCCTCGGGCAGCCCCTCGCATTGTGCGGTGTTGAAGACGGTGAAACGCTTCAAGAAGGGAATGGCCTGTGCTTCTTCGCCGGTCTCGCGCGCCCGTTGCTTCTCGTCCTCGGGAATATAGCGATCGGCATAGACGACGGTGGTGCCCCGCTCGCCCTTGCGGACATTGCCGCCGAGCGAGAGCGCTTGCCGGAAGGTGAGCCAGCCCTGGCTTGGAAAGCCGTACTGGACCACGGCGCCCCAGAGGATCAGGATATTGATGCCACTGTAGCGCCGGCCGGTGCTGGCATTCCTGGGCAGGCCGAGCGGAGCTTTGGTGTTGGATTTGCCCCAAGGCTGAACCCATGGAAAACGCCCGGCCACAAGTTCGGCGATAATCTTGTTGGTGATTTCATCATAGAGGTTCGTCCGGTCCTGGCCGGTGCGGTGATGTCTGGACATCGCGGTTCTCCGCGACGGGCGCCGGAAGCCTCTCCTCCAGCCTTCAACCCGTCACGGCAAACCCGGTCTTCCCTCTCACTCTGAATACGGCCGGGCCCGCTCAGTGGCAGTTCGGCCTTGCTCCGAACTCCGCGGCGAGCGTGAGGGATGAAGGCCCGGAGGGTGGAGAACCGGCGCACGACGGGACTTCAGCGAAGCCGACAGCCCGGCCCCGCAGGGACACGCCAAAACTCCCTCGTCAACAACCTGAATCCCGGCAACACTTGTGGGCTAATGAAAGCGTCCGGAACCGCTCTGCTGGCGGTGCGTTTTATTTGTGTCGGTTAATTCCCGCTCGCGATTTCAGGATTAGAGGCGTCGATGCGAGTGATCCTTGCGCTTGCCTGTCTCCCAATGCTGGGAGCGCCGGTACTTGCTCAACAGCCGCTCGACCTTCAAACGGTCGCCGTCGGTCCATGGACGATCGCGACAACCTATAAAGCCGACAAGTTTGAGAATTGCACCATGACGCGATCCGCGGACGGGCTGGGCGTCGTGTTCGTGCGCAATCAGGACGGACTTCTGCTGTCTCTCGATTCGCCGAAGTGGAAACTCGAACGCGGCAAGGCGTATCCCGTGCGCCTGTCCACAGGCCCACGCTCGCTTGAGGCGAAAGCACTGTCGGAATCGAAATCCGTCACCATCGCGTTAGCCGACGCCACCTTCAACGAACGGCTGCGGACCGCCAACACGCTGGATGTTCGAGGTGAAGGCACAACGCTGCGCGTGCCGCTCGACGGGAGCGCGGCGGGGCTTGAGCGTCTGGACTTGTGTTTCGATAAAAACCTCCGACAGAGTCCTGAGTCCAATCCGTTCGTTGCACCTGCCAGACGGCCGTAGCTCGGGTCGAACCGCGAGGCATGTTGTTTCATCGACAGAACCAGAGTGATGGCTGTTAACCACGGCCAGAACACAGCAACGACTCAGCATCTATCAGACACACGATCCTGCATGAGTGCAGCTCAAGGAACGGGTGGTGTTGAGGCGCGTCGGCTTTATTCTCGATCAACGCCTTGTTTCCAACACCGTCAGCGTCTATGTTGCGAAGTATCGATGTTGCCTGTCGAACGTTGTTTTCCGGCGCTACCTGCGCTGTTGGCGATCTTCCTCCTCAAAATCGATTTGGACCGTTTGCCTTGCGCACTGCACGGCAAGCAATTCCTATGATCGATTGAAAGGAAATCGTCATGAACACCGGAACTGTGAAGTTTTCAACGCAACCAAGGGCTTTGGCTTTATCGAGCAGGGCAATGGCCAGCCCGACGTCTTCGTCCCCATCTCGGTGGTCGAGCGCGCCGGCATGAATTCCCTCCGGGAGGGTCAAAAGCTCGGCTTCGATATCGTCAAGGACAACCGCAACGGCAAAAGCGCCGCTGAGAACCTGATGGCTGCGTAAGCATCTTGCGATTCTGGCCTGTGACCACGGATGTACTGGCACTGACCACCGAAGCGCATCGAGAAGGCCGGGTTCGCCCGGCCTTTTTTGTTTTTTGCAACTGAAGGACATGGACACATGGGTATAACCATCACCAAGGATAATCTATTCCGGCCGATGCGATCGAGAATGGAAACCCGCGCCGATATCACGGACCAGGCCGCGCGTGATTTCATCCGTGCTGAATCGGAACAGCGCGATGCCAATACTGCGAGGCTGCGGCAAGCTCGGCTGGAGAATGAAGCGAAGTGTGCTGCCGCGCGGCCGACTGTAAGCCCACGCCACGCGAAGGTGGCGGCACATCGGGGTGCCCGATCCGTGATATAATGGGGCAACGGAGTCCCGAGACTACCTGATGAGCAACGTTGTCACGCTGCACGCTGAGAAGCGTTGGAAAGCCGTCATCGACTATCGAAGCGATGAAGGCGTCACCAGCGTCGAGCACTATTTCGAGGAAATATCGGACCTGCATCTCATCATCGAGCATGGTCCCGACTGGAATCTCCTGATCCGTTGCATCGTCACCCTCAACCGTCCTGACGACGGGGAGGATCAGAACAGCGTCGAGAAGGCGCGGCGGGATGAACGCTTGGCCTGATGTAGGCGGAGTGGCGAGCGCCCTGATCCCCGTTTAGCATCGGCCGCTCTCTCCGCAACACGCGACGCAGGGCTGTGCCTGCGCCCTTAGTCGGCCAAGACCAAACGGTGTTTGGACAATCGCGCAAGCCCAGGACGCGAAATCGGTCGACTTAAATTCTCGTTCATGATTTGTACCATAAACTCAGGATTCGGGGCAAGGAATGGTGCAAGTCAGGGCGAGCCGCCAACAAGATGCGAGCAGTGTGGACTATTTGGTCGAACTGAACGCCGAGCAGCGGCGCGCCGTGGAACATGGCTGCGCTGACTTGAACGATGCAGCGCCCCTTTTGATCATTGCCGGTGCCGGCTCCGGCAAAACCAACACGCTCGCGCACCGCGTCGCGCACCTGGTCGTGTCGGGCGCCGATCCTCGGCGGATCATGCTGCTGACGTTTTCGCGGCGCGCCGTGGTCGAGATGCAGCGCCGGGTCGAGCGGATCATGACGAAAGCACTTGGGCCGAACGCCGGAGCGATGGCCGATGCGTTGGCCTGGTCGGGAACGTTCCACGCGATGGGCGCGCGCCTCCTGCGCGAATACGCGCCCGATATCGGACTGGAGCCGGCCTTCACGATCCATGATCGGCAGGACTCCGCCGACCTGATGAACCTCGTGCGGCACGACCTCGACTTCTCCAAGATGGAGAAGCGGTTTCCGATGAAAGATACATGTCTGGCGATCTATTCGCGCGCGGTGAATGCTGAGACCCCACTCGGGGAAGTGCTCGGCGGCGTTTTTCCGTGGTGCGCCGAATGGGAAATCGAGTTGCAACGGTTATTCGGTGCCTATGTCGAGGCCAAGCAGAATCAGAATGTGCTCGATTATGATGATCTGCTGCTCTACTGGGCGCAAATGATGCTGGTTCCGGCACTGGCCGACGATCTCTCCGACCGTTTCGATCACGTCCTGATCGACGAATATCAGGATACGAACCGACTTCAGGCGTCGATCCTGCTCAACTTCAAGCCAACCGGGCGCGGCCTCACTGTCGTCGGCGACGATGCGCAATCGATCTATTCGTTCCGCGCGGCGACCGTGCGCAATATCCTCGACTTTCCCGGACACTTCACGCCGAAAGCCGAGTTGATCACACTTGAGCAGAACTATCGCTCGACGCAGCCGATCCTTGCTGCTGCCAATGCCGTGATCGACCTCGCTTCGGAGCGCTTCACCAAGAACCTATGGTCCGGCCGCGCGTCGTCCGATCTGCCCGCGCTCGTCAATGTCGCCGACGACAACGCGCAGGCCGGCTATATCGTCGAGAACATCCTGGCCAATCGCGAAGCCGGGCAGCGTTTGAAATCGCAGGCGGTCTTGTTTCGGACATCAAGCCACAGTGCGACGCTCGAAGTCGAGTTGACCCGTCGCAACATTCCGTTCGTCAAGCACGGGGGGCTGAAGTTCCTGGAAGCCGCGCACGTGAAAGACCTGCTCTCGGTGCTGCGCTGGGCCGGGAACCCGCGCAACGCGATCGCCGGTTTCCGCGTGCTGCAGTTGATGAGCGGGGTTGGCCCGGCCACCGCGCAGCGCTGCCTCGACGCGATCGGCGGCTCGGCGTCGCGCCTGCCCCGGGTGCTACGCGACTTCCCGGCGCCGGCGGCGGCGCGCGAGGAGTGGAGCGGCCTGGCCGAAGTCATGACGATGCTCGTCGACCCGGCGGCGCGCTGGCCGGCGCAGCTCGAGCCGGTGCGCCACTGGTACCGGCCTGTGCTCGAACGCCGCCACGACGATGC